>JGI12329J12844_1000127_pt1 | contig 18969 bp, 17 predicted proteins | sample A23E3SouthBayCA_FD_12844 | JGI IMG/M metagenome (IMG submission 12844)
TCTGCGTATCCGTGACGTCCGCGGTGACATCGTCGGTCGAAATGGTTCCGTTGTCCGGAGGCTGGCCGCCGCCTTCGGGATAGAACATCGTCTGATCGAGAACGATATCGAACTGTCCGTCGTCACGGTCGAACACTTCCAGCACCATCGCCTCGAAGTCGGTCCGCTGCTGATCGTCGTAGTAGAGCTTGTCCGTCTCCGGCAGTTCGGCGAGACGGTCCTCGTAGGGGACGGACTCCTCGGCCTGCTCGTCGTCCTCGCCGCCGTGACGATCCGCGACGAGCGCATAGAAGTCGTCTGGCGTCTCGACGTCGACACCGCGCTCGGCGGCGATCTCCTCCACCATGTCCGGCTGTATGCCGTGAGAGTCGTACAGCTCGATCAGCTCCTCGACAGGGATCGGATCGCCGGACTCGGCGTACTCCTCGGCCAACTGGCGGACCTTCCGGCCGCCGCGCTCAAGCGTCTCGCGGTACTTCTCGACCTCGGTGCGGACCATATCCCGGATCGTATCGCGGTTGGAGTAGCCGAGGCGCTCGGCCTGCATGTCCACGAGTTCGTCCAGCGGCGCGTCGACGCCGACGGTGTCGGCCAGTCGCTTGGTCCGGCGCAGCACCATCCGGGCGAGATACCCCGAGCCGACGTTGCTCGGAACGATTCCGTCACCGAGCATGTACGCGAGCGTCCGGGAGTGATCGGCGATCGCATAGATCGTCTCCAGCGGCTCGACCAGTTCGCGCAACTCCTCGACGTCGACACCGAGTTCAGCAGCGATGTCGCCGCGTGCGGCCTCGACGTCGTCGACGTCGTCGATGTCGAGATTCCCGGAGAGGCGGGCAGCGTCGTTGACGATCGCTTCCTGCTCGTCGGTGTACTCGACGCCGGCGTTGCCCCGGAGGAACTCGATCATCTCGGGATAGACCGCCTCGTAGACCGTCGGGGTGCCCTGAGAGACCCAGGTCCACCGCTCCAGGCCGTACCCGGTGTCGACGATGTAGGTGTCCATCTCCGAGTAGGAGTTCCCGTCTTTCATCTCGTAGTCGCCGTCGGGATCCTGCTCGAACTGCATGAAGACGAGCGTTGCCAGTTCCGCGCCCTTGTAGATGACTTCGAAGGCCGGGCCGGCGTTGCCCCCGCCCACCCACGGGTCCTCGATAAGTGTGATGTCCGAGAGGTCCGCGCCGAGTTCCTCGAACAGGCCCATGCAGTACTCGACGGTCTCCTCCTTCCAGTAGACTTCCCCCTCGTAGGCGTACTCGTCGTCGACCGCCTCTTTGGCGTTGAACGCGTGGTGGGCCATCATCTCGAATGCCATGGTGTGACGGCCGGTCTTGCCCACGTTATCGATGTCCTGCATCCGAATACAGGGCTGGCTGACGGCGAGGGGATTCGCCGGTGGCGGCGTCTCCCCGGATGTCACGAGCGGCTGGAAGTCGTAGATCGACGCCTGGGTCAACAGGACGTCGTCGCGCCAGCGGTTGGCGGCGACCGGGTACGGATCGATGCGCGTGTGATCCCGGTCTTCGAAATACGAGAGGAACGCCTCGCGCATCTCGTCCAGTTCGAGCGTTTCGTCGAATCCGGGATCCTCGAGGAAACTGTACTCGTCACACGGTGGCTCGCCGCAGGTCTCTCGGTCCGGATCGAGCGTCCAGAAGTGATCCCCACACTCCGAACACTGCGTGCGCTGGAACCCGTGCTCCTCGAAATAGTCGAGCCGGTATTCCTCGGTGAGGTCGCTCATTAGCGTACTCTTGCCCGGTCCGCGCCTAAATCAGTTCCGTTGGCGAGTAGACGTGTCAACAGCCACCGCGCCCAGAACCACGCGACTCGCGGCGAAGGGTATGAGTGATGACGAAGGACTGCCTGTGAGAGAATAGCCGAAATATCATATGACGTTGCCGTTCACCCGCGGGTAGCTCAAACGAGGACGCTATCGGTGCGAGTAACCGACTCCTCCCTACTTCGCTCGGTCTTGCGACCTCGCTCGTTGAGGGAGGGGCTTTGATGTGGGACTCTCCCTCTGTTGTCGCCGGGGAGGAAGGTCGTTCCTCGCCCGTACCGAACGACCTTCGGGGTCGGCATCCCCACCATTCGGGGGCCGGGCTACTGCGGCCCGTGATACCGGCGACGTATGCGACGGTATCACTGATTATTGGTACGGCGGCCCCCGAAAAAAGCATATCGGATAGCAAGTCAGATGGCAGAAGTCACATTGTCTGTTCCCCCATCATATCGGCTTCCTCCCCGGCCTACTCGCTTTGTGCTTCCGACGAGTCGAGTAGGCCGGAGGCTCCGCCTCGAAAGATGCTGAACCGTTCCGATCGTTACAGCGTCGACCAGCGATTTCGACTCCGAAGACGTCGAAACGATCGATGCTATCGTCTACGTCTCGCTCCGTCGGGACCAGCGGTGCTCCCAGCCGGGTGGGCATGTTCACGGTTCCCAAAAATAGTGAGATATCCGACCGTTCGGCCGGATTTTTCCGAACAACCATGGTAGTTCGATCACATCGAAGGAATGAGAACCCCTGGTACAGTACCTGATCGTTATCATATCGGATAACTAGTGCGAACGTTCATATGCCTGGTTCAGCTAACGCGGATAGTGTCACAAAAGATGCAAGCTGAACGATCGATGTTTTCTGCGGACGATTCGACGCTGTGGCGGCATGCGTTCGAGACGCTCGTCGACGAACTTCCGGAGGCCGCATTCGTCGTCGACTCCGGCGGGACGATCACCCGGTGGAACGATGCGGTTAGTGAACTTCTCGGCGTCCCTGCCACCCAAGCGGTCGGAATGAACGCCTACGACCTGTTCGGGACGGACGATCAGTCAGAGACGCTCGCAGAGGAAGTCATCAGAACCGGCGAACCCGTCCGTGAGGAATCGTTCCGGTCGGCCGAGGACGCGAGCGGACAGACCGTCCACGCACGGGCGATCGCAGTCCCGATCACGTCGCCTGACGGCTCGGTCGTTGGCGCAGTCGAGTTGCTATTGGACGTGACTGATGTCGTCGATCAGCGCGAGCAATTGCACGAGTTGCAGACGGAGTTCTCCGATCGCGTCGACGAGTCCGTCGTGGAACTCCGCGAATCCGCTGGCAACGTCGCCGATCGGTCCCAGGAGATAAGCGGCCTCGCCGACGAGCAGGCCGACGACCTCGGTGCTGTCCAGGCGGAAGTGTCACAGTTCAGCGCGACCATCGAGGAGATTGCGTCCAGCGCTGAGGAGGTCAGTTCCCGGAGCAGCGAGGCGACCGATCTGGCCGTCGAGTCCGCCGAGACGGCAACAGAGATGACTGGCCGGGTCGAGTCAGTCGTCGATGAGTCCGAGTCGGCAGCCGCGGACGTCAGTCGACTCAGCGAACGTATCGACGAGATCGAGGAGTTCGTCGCCGTGATCGACGATATCGCCGATCAGACGAACATGCTGGCGCTGAATGCCAACATCGAGGCCGCCCGTAGCGAGGGGAACAACGACGGCTTTGCGGTCGTTGCCGACGAGATCAAAGAGCTCGCAGACGAGTCGAAAGAGCACGCCGATCAGGTCGAAGCCACGGTGCAGGAAGTCCACGAGATGGCCACCGACTCCGCCGAGAGCGTCCAGCGGACGCGGGACGCGATCGGGGAACTCCAGTCGGCACTCGAGGACATCATCGACAACCAGCAGTCGATCCGAACAGCGATCGAGGACACCGACGAGGGTGTGACGGAGATCGCCAGCGCGACTGACGACCAGGCGGCCAGTGCCGAGGAGATCGCCAGCATGGTCGACGAGATCGCCGACAGAGCGGACGAAGTCGCCGGGACTGTCGAAGAGATCGCGGCGGCGAACGAACAGCAACACGGCCGGATCCGCGACCTCGAATCGGACGTCGATAGCGTCGAGACACAGCTTCAGACCGTGATGGAAAACGGCTCCGGACAGTAGGTCACTCTTCCAGCGCCAGCGACGCCAGCAGCGCTTCGAGCTGAATCCGTTCGTTCGCCCCTTCAGTGATCCGATAATCGGCCTCGCCGACGCGATCGAGGATCCGGACCGCGGCCTCGTCGCCGATGTCGAACTCCCAGACAGACCGGTGGATCTGATCGAGCACGTCCCCGCCGGCGATGCCCTGATCGGTCAACAGTCGATCGAGCTCCGAGCGCGCGGCGGTGAAATCCCCGTCCAGGGCCTGCTCGACCATCGCGGTGATCTCCTCCGGTCGGGCGGTCGAGGTGATCTCGAAGACGGCGTCCTCATCGACGACCTTGCCGGTGACGGAAGCGGCCTGCAGACCGTTGATCGCCTTGCGCATATCCCCGCCGGCGACGTACACGAGCGCTTCGACGCCGTCGTCGGTCACTTCGATGCCCTCGGCCTCGGCGATCCGGTGGATTTGCTCTTCGATCGCCGCATCACCCAGCGGCGAGAACCGGAAGACAGCACAGCGGGACTGGATGGGATCGATGATCTGGCTGGAGTAGTTACACGAGAGGATGAACCGGACGTTGTTCGAGAACTGCTCCATCGTCCGGCGGAGCGCTGACTGTGCCTCGGACGTAAGTGCGTCGGCCTCGTCGAGGAATATGACCCGGTACTCGTACCCGCCAAAGGAAGTCCGGGCGAAGGACTTGACGCGGTCCCGGATGACGTCGATCCCGCGCTGGTCGGAAGCGTTCAACTCCAGGAAGTTGTCCTGCCAGTCCTCACCGTACAGCTCTCGGGCGATGGCCATGGCGGAAGTCGTTTTTCCCGTTCCGGCAGGGCCTGAAAACAGCATGTGGCTCAGATCGTTCCGGTCGACGTAGCTCTGCAGACGCTCGATGATGTCCTCGTGGCCGGCGACCTCCGAGAGGGTCTGGGGGCGATATTTCTCGATCCAGACTTCCTCCCGGCCCGCTCGCGACTGGGACTCGTCTTCGCTCATGATCGGGATGTGGCCCCGACTGGTGATAAACCCCGCGAGGACGAGCGAAGGGAGTCCTCGGTCCGAGTGAACGGAGGAGGACGACACGCTCATACTCGCTCGCGAGTACGTCACCGTATGCACGTCACCGTCGACGTCGTCGGCGAGGGGACCCACGAGGTCGAAGTCGGCGAGGGCGACACCTACGCGGACCTGCTGGAGCCGCTGGAGTACAGTCGACACGAGGTCTCGATCGTCGTCGACAGCCAGCCTGTCCCCGAGGACCAGTCCGTCGAAGTCGATCACGTCCGGGTGCTCCGGCTCGTCCAGGGCGGTTAGCTATGGCCCGTGTACGACCGGCGGAGCCGACGGAGGTCGATACGATCCTCGCGATGCTCGACGCTGCAGTCCTCGAAACCGACCGTGACGTGATTCGACAGAGCATCAGCGACGGGCGGACGCTCGTTGCCGTCGAAGACCAGCGAATTCTCGGCACTATCGTCGCGCGTCCGGCAGACCCGGGTGTCCGTATCGACGCGATCGCCGTCCGCAAGCGCCGACAGAGCCAGGGAATCGGAACAGCCCTGGTCGAGACGCTGCTCGACGGTCATGGACGCGTCGTCGCCGACTTCGACGAGCGCGTGCGGCCGTTCTACGAGTCGCTGAGATTCGATATCCGCGAACGAAAATCAGGGCGCTTGCGTGGCGTCCGAACGGTCTAGACGAGCGGTTCGACCAGATCCCGGCCGGCGTCGAGCAGTTCTTCGACTCGTTCGGGGCTGTCGGCTTCGGCGTAGACCCGGAGTTTCGGCTCGGTGCCGCTGGGGCGGACGAGCAGCCAGTTGTCGTCCTCGAAGGTGATCTTGAACCCGTCGACGGTGTTGACGTCCGCGACCGTCGCACCGGCGACTTCCTCGGGAAGGGCGCCGTCGAGCTCTTCGAGAACGCTCTCCTTGCGCTCGTCGGGGCAGGCGACGCTGATGCGATCCTGGAAGACGTGTCCGTGTTCGTCGTGGATGGCGCCGATCCGGTCGTCGATCGGCTGCTCGGCCTCGGCGGCGGCCGCGAGCAGCGCGATCAGGACGCCGTCCTTGTTCCGGAGGTGGCTCGTGATACCGAACCCGCCCGACTCCTCGCCGCCCATGAGGGCGTCGTGGTCTTTCATCGCCTGGGCGACCCACTTGAACCCGACTGCGGTCTCGACGACTTCCTCGCCGTGTTCACGGGCGACCTTGTCGATGATACTCGACGTCGAGACCGTCCGGACGGCGGGCCCTGATCCGTTCTCGAGGAGGTATTCGTAGAGGACGGCGTACTGAAGGCTCGGGTCGAGGAATCCTTCCTCGGGGGTAACGACGCTGATCCGGTCGGCGTCGCCGTCGTTGGCGATCCCCAGGTCGGCCTCGCCCTCGGTGACCTCCTGGATGAGGTCGTGCAGGCGATCGGCCTCCGGCTCCGGGGACGTGCCGCCGAACTCCGGATCGAGCTCACAGCGAAGTTCGATCACGTCCGCGCCGGCCCGCTCCAGGAGGTCGCCGGTCACGTCGCGGCCACTGCCGTGCATGGCGTCGTACGCGACGGTCAGTCCCGTGAGGTCGGTGTCGACGAATTCCAGGGCGTGTTCGAGATACGGCTCGACGAGATCGGTCTCGGTAACGGCCCCGTATTCCGACTCCGGGACCGGATCGGGTTCGGCGAGCAACTCCACTAGTTGGTCGGTCACGTCGGGCAGCGCCGGTGCGCCTTCCCCGGGGATGAACTTGACCCCGTTGTAGTTCGGCGGATTGTGGCTTGCGGTGACCATCAGCGCGCCCGCCAGATCACGGTCGCGGACGGTCCAGCCGACGACAGGAGTCGGGCAGTCGCGGTCGCTCAACAGCACCTCGATGCCGTTGCCGGCCAGCGTCCGAGCGAGTTCCTCGGCGAACCCTCGCGAGCTGTCACGGGCGTCGTAGCCGACCGCGACGGGGCCGTCTTCGAGATACGTCGCAACTGCCTGTCCGACCATCCGAACGCGCGGTTTCGTGAACACGTCCAGCGTCGCTCGCCAGCCGTCGGTGCCGAACTCGATGGCGTCAGCGTCAGTTCCCATATCGCCGGCTCGGGTCCCCGCGAGCAAAAAGTTGCCCCATCGTGACTGTCATCGATCCGGACCACGTTGGCGGCTGAATCCTTCCGAATCGGACCAGCTACGGCTGCGGATCGTAACTGACGACCGATGCGGCGTCGCGAGCGAACGCCGTCGCGTCCGCGTCGAACGAGTCGGCGTATCGAACGAGCAACAGCAGCACTGTCTCCGGGTTCACGACCCGGTAGCCGTCCATTCGATCGAGAAGCCCAACTGTCTCGAGTTCGCTCGCGCGCTTGCTGATCGTCGGCCGGGAGACTCCGACGGCCTCTGCGAGGTCACCGCCGGTCGCATCGGGGTTTTCAAGAAGCGCGATCAGCATCCCGCGAGCGGTCTCACGCCTGAGATACGATAGCGCGGTCTTCTCGAAGGCGCCGAACCGATCCGCAGGGAAAAACCGTCGGTACTCCCCATCTTCGTGACTCTCGACTGTGCCGGTATCGATCAACTGCCGGAGATGGTGCTGTGTCTCGCCGGTCCCCAGTTGCAGATCGTCACGGACCTTCGAGAAGTGCGCGCCCGGTGTCGCCTCCAGATACCCGACGATGGCGTCACGAGCGTCCGAATCGCCATCCGTGGCTTCGGCCCCACCCGCGAAGCGAGCGATCGAGCCCGCGGTGCCGAGTGCTGCGAACCGTCGCAGCGTCGCCCGCTTGCTCTCGTCGACCCCCTTGTCGCTCATCGTAGTTCGGTAAGCGGTCCACGAATGAAATAACTTTGCCTACGCGTCGGCGTCCGGTTGTCAGGGTCGCTGCGCGACGCTAGCTGGTGTCGTATTTGTACGTCGCCTCGTCCGGGTCGATCCCGAAGTCCTCGGGGGATTCGGTCGGTTCCTCCTCCACGTCCGCATCAGCCGCCTTGAACGCCTCACGGCGGTCCGACGGTACCTGGAACTCATCGACCCGCAACCGGGTCGGGACGGCATCGGGCTGAATCGACTCGCGCTTTTCGGCCAGTCGATCCTGTAACTTCTCGGGAAGTCTCTCGGCGTCGACCGGTTCGAAACCGAACTGAGCCAGATACTCCGGCTGGTCGGTCAACGAGTAGACGACCGAAAAGTCCTCGTCGCTCGCTTTCTGGACCAGTCGCTCGATGACGTGTGCGCCGACGCCCTGGCCGCGCCACGCTCCGAGGACACCAATACTAGTCAGTTCACAGATGGGTTCGTCATCACCCTTGTGGATCCGGATTCGGCCGAACCCGGCTTTCTCGTTCGTCTCCTCGTCGATCGCGATGACGTAATCGCGCGATCGAAAGGCCGTCTCGTCCAGGCTCATCTCTTCGATCCGATCGAGCAGCCAGACTTCCTCACGGTTCTTGGCGTCCCGGACGTACATATCTCTCCCTACACCACGGGCATCCAAAAAGGGTCGTGTCTGTGGGTGTGACCACACGTGGTCGCGAGAAACTTATACGCTCAGGCCACCTACCAACACCGTGTTCGTCGGACACGCACTGCTGGCGTTCGGCCTCGCGACGCTCGTCGCGGACTGGCGAGGCTGGTCGGCCCGTCGGGCGCTGACACTCGGTCTCGTTGCCGGTGCGTTCGCTGCTATTCCGGACGCTGACATGATATACACGGTCGTCGCCCTCGACGTCAGCCGGCTGAGCGCCGACACACTGCGCCAGCCGAGCGTCTTCTGGGACGCCAGTCGTGCCATCCACCGGTCGATTACACATTCGCTGCTCATCTCGCTCGCGGCTGGCCCCGCGTTCGGCGCCTGGGCTGCCGGTACGAGCACGTCTCGCGGGTGGCTCGCTGTCCGTGCGGTTGCGAGCGTCATCCTCCTGTCGCTGATCTGGGCGGCATGGGTCTACAGCGGTCTCGCCGGGGCGATCGTGGTTGGGACGTTCGTCGCCGCCGGACTGGTCATCGCCAGACTCGCCCGCACGCGGACGGATCTGTCGGGGCTGACGATCGCACTCGTCGCAACTGCCGGGCTGTTGTCCCATCCGTGGGGTGACCTGGTGACCGGCGATCCGCCGCGGCTGCTGTATCCGCTCGATCTGCACGTTTTCGAGCAGACGGTGTTGCTACACACCGATCCGACGGTCCACCTGCTCGGTGCGTTCGCGCTCGAATTGGCCGTTATCTGGCTCGCTGCGTTCGCGATCGCACGCGTCGCCGGCCGGTCACTGACGGCTCTGTTCGAACGCCGCGCCCTCATCGGAGCTGTGTACGGCGTGGCCGCGATCGTTCTCACACCGCCGACGCTGGAAGTGTCGTATCACTTCGTGTTTACGATCCTGGGGCTCGGGCTACTCGTGGGCGTCTTTTCGATCACCGCGAACCCAGTGACCAGGCTCCTGAGACAGCAGCCTCGACTTCGCCGACACTCGCTCGCCCGTCAGGACGCCGGGTCGCTTCGGCGATCCTGGCTCACTTCCGCGTCGATAGACCTGGACGGGTTCCTCGCACGCTATCCGTCGCCGTTCGAAGCCGCGTTCGCAGCTCTCGGCGGCGTGACCGTTGCGCTGTGTAGCTACGGCGCGGTCTACGTGCTCGTGGTCGGCTAATCGTAGACGCTCGATCAGGTCACACGGGATTTTAACAGTGGGCACGTACAGCACCAACACATGCCCCCCTCGGAACTCGAAAAGCTGCTCTACGACAGTCGCCGCAACGCGATGCTCGGGTGGCTGCTGATCGTGCTACTTGCCGGGACCGCTGTCGGCATCGTCGTCTCGACCGGGCCGCTGTGGTCCGTCTTCGCGATCGGCGTCCTCGCACTGGCCTTGCTCCCGCCGCTGGCGTATCGCTCGCCGTACGTCATGCTCCCCTGGGAGGTGTTGCTGATGGCCGCGATGCCGATCGTCGGGCTCGCGATCGGCTCGCCACGGCTGTCGGGACGGTTCACGGTGTATTTCGCGATAGCTGCGGTCGCTCTGGTCGTCGCCGTCGAGTTGCAGTCGTTCACGTCGATTCGGTTTCCACCGTGGTTCGCTGTCGTGCTCGTAGTCGTCGCAACGCTGGCCTCAGCCGCGCTATGGGGGCTCCTCCAGTGGGGATTCGACGTGTACGCCGGCACCAGTTACATCACGACGAACGACGACCTGATGTACGAGTGGCTCTACTCGGCTACGGCAGGCATCGTCGCGGGCGTAACGTTCGCTCTGTACTTCCGGTGGCGCCGGGACTCGGTCGACGTCATGCTACAAGAGGCCGAAGAGATCCAGCACGGAGGTGACTACCAGTGAGCGGACTCGGTTCGCGGATCCGGCTCTCCGAACGCCGGCAAGCACAGCTAACGCGACTCATGGAGCTGTCGCTCGTTGGGCTGTTCTTCATCGGCGTCGAGCGAGGCAGCACCGGCATCATGGTCAACACTGGCGTGTCGTTGCTGGTTGCCCGTCTGCCGTCGGTCCTCGAAAACGACCTCCAGTTACCGATGGATCCGCGGATCACGCTGTGGATCACCAGCGCTGCGTTCCTGCACGCGCTCGGAACCGTCGGTGTTCCGGGACAGAGTGCGAAATTCTACTCCGAGATCCCCTGGTGGGACCACATGACTCACGCGCTGTCGGCCTCAGTCGTGGCCGCTGCCGGCTACGCGACCGTGCGGGCGATAGACGAACACTCCGAGGACGTGTATCTCCCGTCGAAGTTCATCGCCGTTATCATCCTGCTGTTCGTGCTCGCCTTCGGCGTCCTCTGGGAGCTACTGGAGTTCGCGCTCGGCATCATGGGCGATTCGCTGGGGTCGACATCAGTCCTCACGCAGTACGGCGTCTACGATACGCTGTGGGACCTCGTCTACAACACCATCGGCGGGATCCTCGTCGCACTGTGGGGGGGAATCTACCTCACGGATCTCGCGAACGCGATCGGGCAGCGGTTCCTGTCGTCCGACGACTCCTGAGCCCGCTCATCACGCGTATTCCCGGAAAAACGACGCGAGCAACTGCTTTCCGTGATCCGTCAGGATGCTCTCGGGGTGGAACTGCACCCCGACGTGCGGTTGTGACTCGTGACGAACGGCCATGACGATCGAACGCTCGTCGTCGGTACGTGCTGTTTCTGCCAGACAGCCCGGTAGTGCCGTTCGCTCGACGCCCAGGGAGTGATACCGGCCCACCTCGAACGCCGTTGGCAACCCCTCGAAGATCCCCCGTCCGTCGTGTGTGATCGTCGACGGCTTGCCGTGAACCACACCCGGAGCATGGCCGACTGGCGCGCCATGTACTGCGCACAGCGCCTGATGGCCGAGACAGACGCCCAGCGTCGGGATCGACAGCTGTTCGAAGATCGGCATCGAGACGCCGGCCTGCTCGGGCGTTCCCGGCCCTGGCGAGATGACGATCGCGTCAGGATCGAGTTTGCGGATCCCTTCGATATCGATAGCGTCGTTGCGCCGGACGATCACCTCGCCGTCGTCCTCGCGGCTCGCGGGTCGTCCCTCCCCGCTTACTTTGTCCGAGGACTCCCTGCGGTCGTCCTCGCGGCTCGTGGCTCCTTCGTCACCGCTCGCTTTATTTAAGGACTCCCTGCGGTCGTCCTCGCGGCTCGCGGGTCGTCCCTCCCCGCTTACTTTGTCCGAGGACTCCCTGCGGTCGTCCTCGCTCACAATCTCACCGACGTACTGGACGAGATTGTACGCGAACGAGTCGTAATTGTCGATCACCAGCACCGACGGCCCGGTCATCGCGACGCCTCCCCGTCGGTCTCGATGTCACTCTTCCCAACGGCGAAGTCCGTATCGCTCTCCAGGGCCACATCGACGGCGTTGATCAGCGCCCGCGCCTTGTCCAGCGTCTCCTGATACTCCCGCTGTGGATCCGAGTCGTGAACGATCCCCGCACCGACTCGGAGATGGTACTGCTGATCGTATCGGACTAATGTCCGGATGACGATGTTCAGCGTCGCCCGGTCGTCGAACCCGAAGATCCCGATCGAGCCCGTGTACGGGCCGCGACGGGTCGATTCGACCTCGTCGATGATCGCCATCGTCCGGGGCTTGGGTGCGCCGGTGATCGTCCCGCCCGGAAACACTGCTTCGATCGCGTCTGCGAGCGTCTGTCCCGCTCGCAGACGACTCTCGACCAGCGACACGAGATGCATCACCTCGCTGTAGCGATCGACGCGCCGGTACTGGCTGACCTCGACGCTTCCGTACTCGCTGACCTTCCCGAGATCGTTCCGTTCGAGGTCGACGAGCATCGCGTGTTCGGCCCGCTCTTTCTCGTCTGTGGTCAGTTCGGCTGCCAGCCGTTCGTCTGCTTGTGGCGTCTCACCGCGCGGGCGCGTGCCGGCGATCGGCTCCGTTTCGAGTCGGTTGCCGTCGCGATCTAACAGAAGTTCAGGACTCGCGCTGACGAGATCGACGCCAGGGAACTCAAGCAGTGCGGAGTACGGGGCCGGATTGACCGAGCGTAGCGCCTCGAAGACAGTGACTGGATGGGCCGCCGCCGGCGCAGTGAGTCGGTGTGAGACGTTCGCCTGGAAGGTGTCGCCCTCCCGGATGTGTTCTTTCACCCGGCGAACACGATCGGCAAAGGCCGTTCGACCGCAGTCGCTCTCGAAGGTCGCCCGGTCGCGCTCGACCGGCGGCGATCCGACCGTCGGATCGCCATCGAGGATCCCGTCGGCCAGATCGAACGCTCGCTCGCGGCCGTGTGCGTATGCCTCGCCTGGGTCTGTGAACGCCCCTTCTGTGTCACCGACACGAGGACAGGCAGTCACGTGCAGCGTCGTCGGCTGCCCGCGCGGTTCACGCCAGGCGACCAGCCGATCGTAGACGCCCAGTTGCATCCGCGGTAAATCCCGATCACGCGTGGTCGACTCCGGGAGCGACTCGATCTCGCGGGCGATATCGTAGGAGAGCCAGCCGATCACACCACACGGATAGGGGACTTCGCAGTCCCCGCGTGCGAGTGACTGCTCGCCGACGGCCGAGTCGAGTGTCGCCAGTGCCTCGTCCCCGGGACTCGTTTCGACTATTCTGTCTGGCTCGACCCCGAAGTAGCCCCATCCTGATCGACCGCCGCTCGTCCCGAGATAGACACCGCCGCGATCGTCCCGTGCCCGGCGATAGGCTTCGAACGGATCGGCGACTTCGACTGTGACCTCGACCGGGACGCGTGCCCCGTCCGGGCTAGCCGTCGCTGTCTCCCGAAAGGATGGACGGCCGGTCACGACTCGCGGGTCACTCATTGACTCCTCAGAGCACCGACGGCGGCTTGTAGGTTACGAGAGTGGCAACGCTGGCCAGAACAGTTCCGTGTCGGTCGTGGGTCAGCGGCCGCGGTGTTTCGCCCGCTCGATCCAGGTCTCCAGGCGCTTCTCGGAGATATCGGTCTCCTCCGCGAGCGTTTCGGCGTCCCTGCCAGCCAGGTCCGCCACTGTCTCGACGCCGGCGTCGGCCAGACGGTCCGCGTAGGTCGATCCGATCCCCTTGATCACGTCTGTCGACTCGTCGGTGCCGAGGTCCGCCTCCGTCGTCGCCTGCTCGGCACTCGTGTCGCTTTCCCCGTCCGTATCGGGTTCGTCGTCTGTGTCCTCCGATGTCGCCGCCTCCGCGTCGGATTCGAGACTGTCATCGTCCCCGTCGGTCCCTTCGTCCAGCGTGGCGGTTGCCCCCGACTCGGACGCGCTCTCGCTGTCGGATTCCGTGTCGGTCCCTTTGACGGCGTCTTCGGACTCCGTCGAGGGTTCCCGTTCGACGGTGACCGTCGTTTCGTCCGATCCCGTTTCGCCACCGGTCCGTGTGTCCTGTGGCGAGCGTCGCTCCGACTGCTGGTCTCGGGATCCGTCGATCCCGATTGCCTCTTTGATTCGATCGAGTACGTCCGACAATCCCATATCCGCGTGTTCGACCTGGGGTTACTTAAAGCCGGCCGCGAAGCGCCGCGTTCATCGCCTCGACCGGGGCGTCCTGTCCGGTCCAGCGCTCGAAGGCCTCGACGCCCTGATACAGCAGCATCCACGCTCCATCGACGGTCGTCGCGCCGGCGGCTGCTGCGTCGCTGAGCAGTCGGGTCTCGATCGGCGAGTACACCGCATCGAGGACAGTCAAATCCGCGTGCAGCGCCTCTGCCGGGACCGGCGACTGATCCTCGTCCATTCCGACGCTCGTCGCGTTGACCAACACGTCCGCATCTTCGAGGAGTGTCGACAGCTCGTCGAGGCCGTGACCGTCAGCGCTGGGGACATCCGCCGCCAGTTCGTGAGCGCGTTCGACGGTCCGGTTGGCGATCCGGACATCCATACCGGCATCGGCCAGCCCGAACGCCACGGCTCGGCCCGCGCCGCCGGCCCCGACGACGACCGCCGTCCCCTCAAGTGTCACCCCGTGCTCCCGAAGTGCGCGCACGGCGCCGACAGCGTCAGTGTTGTGGCCGACCGGTCCGCCGTCGGTGAACGCGACGGTGTTGACCGCGCCGATCCGCGCCGCGAGGTCGTCCGGTTCGACAGCGTCCAGCGCGTCCTGCTTGAACGGAATCGTTACGTTGAGCCCGACAACACCGAGCGTCGAGGCGGCGTCGATCGCCGGAGCCGCCGCGTCCGGCTCGAAAGTGACGTATCTGGCGTCGATACCGAGTTCGTCGTATGCCGCCTCGTGCATCGGCGGCGACAGCGAATGCTCGACTGGGTTTCCGATCAGTCCGAAGACGTCCATATTCGGGTCTTGCAGGCAGTCCGGTTAAGCGTTTCATCGCAGACCGAGGCCGGAACTGCCGGAGAGCTACAGCGGCTATGAAAAAGTCGCTCGTGAGCGTCTGAACGGAAAGAGGCCGACTCGCTTACTCGTGGAGCCGTTCGACGACGAGTTCGTCCAGGTCCTCACGGAGCTCGTCGACCGCGATCTCCTCCATGACGGGCACGAAGAAGCCCTCGACGAGCATGTTCGTCGCACGCTCCTCGTCGACGCCCCGGCTGGTCATGTAGAACAGGTCCTGTGCGTCGACCTGTCCGACCGTCGCGGAGTGGCTGGCTTCGGTGTCGTGGTTGTTGATGATGAGCTTGGGCGAGGCGTCGGCCTCGCTGTCGTCGCTCAGCATCAGGGTGTTCTCGCGCTGGTAGGAGGAGGTGTCCCAGGCGTCGCGGCCGACGTCCTGGACACCTTCGTAGACCGAACGGGCCTCGTCGTCCAGCACGCCCCGTGTGACGAGGTCGGCGATAGTGTGCTCGGCCTCGTGCCAGACACGGCTCGCGATGTCGAAGTGCTGGTCGTCGTGGCCGAAGAACGCGCCGACGATCTTCGATTCCGACGAATCGCCGAGCAGCCGGGTTTCGACGCTGGATTTGGTCAGCCGGGAACCGATGTTGCCCTCGATCCAGTTGACTGTGGCGTACTGGGCGGCGTGGCCGCGCTTGACCGAGAAGTTGTACGCCTCCTCGGTGAGGTTCTGCAGTGCGCCGTACTGGACGTGGGCGTTCTCGGCGGCGTCGATCTCGACGATCCCGGAGTAGTACTGTTTGCCGTCTGTCTCAGTGCCGGTCGTCTGCCGTTCGAGGATCGTCACCGACGACGATTCCTCGGCGATGACCAGCGTGTAGTTGAACAGCGACTGGCTGTGCATCCGTGTCCGGATCTTCACGTCTTCAGCGTCGACACCCTCGGGGACGTAGACGACCGTCCCGGCGCTGAAGAGGGCAGTCGACAGCGCCGTCAGATAGTCCCGCTGGGGATCGACGACGCTACCGAACGTCTCCTCGATCAGGTCGCCGTGTTCGGCGAGTGCCTCGGACCACTCGAGGACGTCGACGCCCTCGGCCTCGATCCGGTCTTTCTCCTGGGCCCGGTCGAGCGGGTCGACGATCCGTTCGTATTCGAGCGCGTCGAGGTTCGTCCAGTCCCGGCCCGGCGTCCGGATGACGCTGGGCATCTCCAGTTCGTCAAGCGCCTTGAGTGCGTCCAGCCGCGTCTCTAGGAGCCACTCGGGCTCGTCGAGGTCGTCGCTGATCGTCCGTACCTGTTCCGCTGTAAGGTTTGCGTGTACCTGCGTACTCATGTGATATGCACCGGGGATTACCCGAGCGAACCCTCCATCTCCAGTTCGATGAGACGGTTCAGTTCGACCGCGTATTCGATGGGCAGTTCCTCGGTGATCGGCTCGATGAAGCCGGCGACGATCATCTGCTTTGCGTCGTCGTCGTCCAGCCCGCGAGACTGGAGGTAGAAGACGTCCTCGTCGCCGATCTTGCCGACCGTCGCCTCGTGGGCGACGTCGACTTTGCTCTCCTGGATCTCCATGTACGGCATCGTGTCGCTGGTCGACTCGTTGTCGAACATCAGCGCGTCACACTCGACGTTCGTCTTGGAGTTCTCGGCGCCGTCGGAGATGTGGACCAGCCCGCGGTAGTTCGTACGACCGCCGTCCTTGCTGATGGACTTCGACTCGATAGTCGAGGAGGTGTTAGGCGCGTTGTGATAGACTTTCGCGCCGGTGTCGATGTTCTGCCCGTCGCCAGCGAAGGCGATGGTGATGTGGTTGTCCGTCGCACCCGGACCCTTGAGGATCGTCGCCGGGTACAGCATCGTGGCCTTCGATCCCATGGAGCCGGAGACCCACTCCATCGTCCCGTCAGCCTCGACGATCGCGCGCTTGGTGTTGAGGTTGTAGGTGTTCTTCGACCAGTTCTGGACGGTCGAGTACTGGACGTGTGCGCCCTCGCCGACGAACACCTCGACCCCGCCGCTGTGGAGGTTGATAGCGGAGTACTGCGGTGCCGAACAGCCCTCGATGTAGTGGACTTCGGCGTTGTCCTCGGCGATAATGAGCGTATGCTCGAACTGCCCCATCCCCTCGGAGTTCATCCGGAAGTACGCCTGAACGGGCATCTCGACGGTGGTGTCCTCGGGCACGTAGACGAAGCTCCCGCCGGACCAGACCGCCCCGTGAAGGGCGGCGAACTTGTTGTCGCTCGGGGGCACGCACTTCGTCATGAAGTGCTCTTTGACGAGTTCGGGGTGCTCCTGGACGGCCTTGTCCATGTCCATGAAGATGACGCCCTTCTCCTCCCAGCGCTCCTGCATGTTCTGGTAGACGATTTCGGACTCGTACTGGGCGCCAACGCCCGAGAGGGCGTTCTTCTCGGCTTCCGGGATCCCAAGTTTGTCGAAGGTGTCCTGGATCTCGTCGGGGAGGTCCTCCCAGGATTCCGCGCCGCCCCGGGTCTCGATATCGGGTCGGATGTAGGGGACGATCTCCTCGATCTTGACTTCGCTCAGGTCCGGCTGGCCGGGCCAGTCGGTCGGCATCGGCATCTGCTGGAACTGTTCGAGCGCCCGGAGGCGGCGTTCGAGCATCCATTCGGGTTCGTCCTTGTCCTCGGAGATGACGCGGACGGTCTCTTCCGTGAGGCCCTTCTCGGTCTCGAAGGCGGAGCTCTCCTCCTTCTTGAACTCGAAGCGAGCCTCGGTGTCGGTGTCTTTGAGGTCGTCTGAACTCATGTTGTGTGTGTTTGTTGTTTTTCCTTGCGGTAAGGGCTTTCTCTAGGTAGTACTGGTTACGCCGCGTTGTAGACTTCCTCGCGGACCCAGTCGTAGCCCTTGTCCTCGAGCTTCTCGGCCAGTTCGGGGCCGCCACTCATCGCGATCTCGCCGTCGAGCATCACGTGGACGTGATCGGGCTCGACGTAGTCGAGGATCCGCTGGTAGTGAGTGATCTGCAGGATGCCCGCGCCCTGTTCGTCACGCAGCGCGTTGATCCCTTTCGAGACGTCCTGGAGACGGTCGATGTCGAGTCCGGAGTCGATCTCGTCGAGCACGGCGATCGACGGCTCCAGAATGGCGGCCTGCAGGACCTCGTTTTGCTTTTTCTCCCCGCCCGAGAAGCCGGCGTTGAGATAGCGGTTGGCGAACTTCTCGTCCATGTCCAACTGCTCCATCTTCTCCTGGAGGAGCTGCTGGAACTCCGCGACACCGATCTCGCCCTCGTCAGCGGGGCCTTCCATCGGCGAAGTCTCGTATCCGGCGTCCTCTTCCTCGTCCTCGGTGGCGTCCTCGTCGTCCTCGAACAGCTCCTCGCGCTCTTCGAGCTTGGCGTTGAGCGCCGTCCGAAGGAAGTTCACCATCGTCACACCCTCGATCTCGGCGGGATACTGGAACCCGAGGAAGACGCCGAGCGCGGCGCGCTCGTTGGGTTCCAGATCGAGCAGGTTCCAGGTGCGCATGTCCTCGGGGATCTCGAAGTCCTCGCCGAACTCATCGTCTTCGAGGTGAATGAGCACCTCACCATCGGTCACCTCGTAGGCGGGATGGCCGGCGATGATCTTCGCTGTCGTGGACTTCCCACTCCCGTTCGGCCCCATCAGCGCGTGGATCTCTCCCGATTCGACTGTGAGATCGACCCCTTCGAGGATCGTCTCGCCGCCGTCTTCCGCGACTTCTGCGTGGAGGTTCGAAATCTCGAGTACTGCCATGTTCTAGGTCAACCGAAAGTGCGTTCGTCGGCCCCATAACCCTTTCGCATTCATGGGGAATCAGTTTCCGTAACCGAAAAATTGTTTTGCGTCTCGCAACCCGGATCAGGCCACGATTTCTGCTTTACCACGAACGGAGGGGCGTTCTCCTCGCACGTTCGATAATCGCTGCGGCGAGTTACAGCGGTAGCGAGGCGAAAGCCCACCCGTTCACATGAACTGGCCCAACCCGGTCTGTTCCTGACCGGTCTTGACCTCGTCCCAGGAGATGCCCAGCGCCTCGATAACTCGGGAGATCGGTCCCTTGAGCGTCTTCTCCAGCATCTTCTCCCAGTCGACCTCGAACTCCTCGGGAATTTGCTCGTCGTACTCGAAGCAGATCACGTCCGGATCCCGTTTGAACTCCCCGTAAAGGGGGTTCTCGGCGGGATCGAGCCCCATCTCCGCTTCGACGCGCTCGAAGAAGTCCGGATGGACCTTCTTCAGATACAGTCGCTTGGGCTTGCTCCCGCGCTGGAAGTTCGTACCCAGCAGGAGGTTGGCGTACTTCGCGCCGCGGACCTGGGCGGTGTCGGTGTCGTAGTT
>JGI12329J12844_1000135_pt1 | contig 18540 bp, 17 predicted proteins | sample A23E3SouthBayCA_FD_12844 | JGI IMG/M metagenome (IMG submission 12844)
AAGCCCGATTCCGGCCGGCTAAGGGCCGTGTGGAATTGGGATGGGCCAAACCGGATTTGAACCGGTGACCTCCCGGTTATCAGCCGAGCGCTCAACCTGACTGAGCTATTGGCCCAGGCGAGCGCATTCCTGCCTACTGGGCAAGTAGTTTTAAACGTTGCCTTTCGATCCAGTCTCGGGGACGGCTCCCGTGTTAGTTGTCGTCACCGTCGTCGATGTCGTAGTCGTCCGCGCCCACGTCGTACGTGTCACTGCCCGGTTGCCCGCCGGGGACCCCATCGCCGTCGTTGCCGGGGAACCCGGTAGTATAGATCCGGCCGGTGGCGAACCCGCCGGTCTTGCTGTCGACGTAGGGGGTGATGACCCACTTCTTGAGCGCGACGCGGACCGGATAGCGGGTCACCGGGACGACCAACAGCAGGCCGACGAGGTCGGTCACCAGCCCGGGCGTCAGCAGGAACGCGCCGGCGGCGATCAACAGCCCGCCGTCGATCAACTCGTCGGTCGGCGGCTCACCCCGGGCGAGTTTGCGCTGGATCTTCGAGATGGTGTGGCGTCCCTCGGCGCGGGCCAGCAGCATCCCGACGAGCGCGGTCAACACGACGACCAGCACCGTCTCGAGCCCGCCGATGACCCCTGCGACCGCGAGCAACAGCAGGATATCTAACAGCGGGATGAGTAGCAGGACCGCGATCAACCGAAGCATCACCTCTCCCTATCGGGGCACGATGTATCAACCTTTTCGAGTTACGCCTCGTAGTGCAAGCGTTCTTTTCTCCGCGCCTCAGACGAGGCCGTATGGACGAACAGCCGAAAGTCGAGTGGCGTGAGTGGGGGCCGGAAGCGTTCGCGACAGCCGAGCGGACGGGCTCGCCAATCTTGCTGTCGCTCGTGACGCCGTGGTCGCCCGAATGTGCGGCGATGGACGCGAGTACCTACGCCGAGCCGCGGATCGCCGCCCACGTCAACGACGGGTTCGTCCCGATCCGGGTCGACGCGGACCGACATCCACAGGTCCGTGATCGGTACACGATGGGTGGGTTTCCCTCGACGGTCTTTCTGACCCCCGACGGGCGAGTGCTCACCGGCGCGACGTACCTGGGTGTCGACGGCTTCCGGGAGATCCTCGATCGCGTCCGGGAGACCTGGGACGCCAAGGGCGAGGCGGGCGGATCGATCCCGCGCCAGGTGCGGGAGACCGAGCCACCGGGCGGGTCGCTGTCCGCAGCGGTCGAAGAGCGGATGATCGAGCAGTTGCTCGCGGCCTACGACGAGGAGTTCGGCGGGTGGGGCGCGGACGTGAAGTTCCCGCTGCCCCGCACGATCGAGTTCGCGCTGGTGCGGGCGCGCGAACAGGCCACACGAACGCTCGAGGCGGTACGGACCCACATGCTGGACACCTACGGCGGCGGATTCTACCGGTACGCGACCGAGCGCGACTGGAGCGAGCCCCGACGGGCGAAGTTGCTCGACGACAACGCGGCGCTGATACGGGCGTTCGCCCACGGGTATCGCTACACCGGCGAGGAACCCTACCGCGAGACGGCCGAGCGAGCGATTGAGTACCTGACGACCACGCTGTGGACCGACGACGCGCCCGGGGCCGGCGCGTTCGCGGCCAGCCAGGCCGGGCGAGCCCGCTACTACCAACTGGACGCGACCGAGCGCGAGGACGCCGACCCGCCGCCAGTCGACGGCACAGTGTTCGCCGACCGGAACGCGCTGGCGGTCGACGCGCTGTGTACCTACTACGCCTACACCGACAACGACCGCTCGCGGCGGTTCGCCGAGCGCGCGCTGGATACGGTAACTGAACTCGTCGATGAGGAGGGGGCCGTCACACACTACCCGGGGGCGGACAGCCCGCGCGGGCTACTCGTCGATCAGGCGCGCGTGCTCACCGGACTGACGACCGCCTGGCAGGTGCTTGGCGAGCCCGGACCGGCGCGAGCGGTCGCGGACTGGACGATCGAGCACCTCGCCGAGGACGGCGTGTTCAGGGACGGGCCGCCCGGTGAGGCCGGACTGCTGGATCGGTCGCTGTATCCGTTCGACTACGCCGTCGCGTTCGCCGACGCCGCGATCACGCTGGCGGCGCTCACCGGCGAGTCGAGCTACCGGGAGACGGCTCGCGAAACGCTCGCGGCCTACGCGGACGCCACCGACCGGATGGGCGTCGAGGCGGCCGAGTACGCCACGAGCGTCGCCCGCGTCCGCCAGCCGCGGACGATCGAAGTCGGCCCGGCGGCGGGCAGCGACCTCCACCGTGCCGCGCTCCGGCTGGCCGATCACGAGGCCGTCGTCGTGCCCGGCGTCGGCGGCGAAACGACGACAGTACTCGACGGGGAGGCGACGGTCGGATCGGCCGAGACGCCGACGGAACTGGAATCGCTGCTCACGGACGCGTGATTGGATACGTAAACTCACGATAGGTTTTTGATCGGCCGCCGCGACAATCCGATATGGCCACACTCCGCGACCTCGGGCTGTCGGAATACGAGACTCGAGCGTACCGATCGTTACTCGAAACTGGGCCGACAACGGCAAAGGAGTTGTCCAGGATCAGCGACGTGCCGATGGGTCGGATCTACGACGTGCTCAACAGCCTGGAGACACAGAACCTCGTCCGGAGCCAGGCCGCGAGCCGACCGAAAAAGTACGTCGCGGTCGAGCCAGAGACCGCGCTCGATCGGCTACTGNAGGACAAAAAGCAGGAGCTCGAAGAACAGGCCAACCAGTACGAGGAGATCGTCGACTCGCTGGCGGAGGANCTGGAGGCGGCCGAACCGATCGGGGAGACGTTCTGGACGGCCGCNGTCGGNCCNGAAGAGACCGCGGANCTGCTCATCGAGCGGTTGACCGCCGCCGACGATCGGATCGTCATCGTCACCTCGCAGTTNTCACAGCAGTTCGACCTCGACGAGATCGGCGATCGGAGCGTCGCCACCCTGAAAGACGCACTCGACCGCGGCGTCGAAGTCAAACTTCTCATGCCGCCGGAGATGGTCGAGGCGCTGCCGGACAGCGTCGGCGAGCGCTACCGGGAACTCCTGCAGCCGCACGACGGCTTCGAGGTCCGGACCAGCGAAGACGTCATCGGAACCTTCGAGACGATCGACGACACCGAAGTCTGCATCGAAGTGCCACACCCGCTCCGGGAGAACGAGACGTTCGCCGTCATCGACTTCAAGGATCCGGAGTTCGCCGCGACGGTCACAGCTGAATTCGAGGCGCGCTGGGCGGACGCCGATCCCCTCGAACTGTAGCGCGGAATCACCCTACTCGAAAGTCGTTACTCGTCCTGCATCGGGACGAATCGAACGCCGCCGTGTCGGGTGCGCTCGAGCGTACCGTCCTCGCGTTTGATCGCTTTGACCAGCGTCTGATGACCCTCGCCCAGCGGCCCGAGCAACACGCCGCCGGGCCGGACCTGCTCGACGACCGCCTCGGGAAAGGCGGGCGCAGCGCAGGTCAGGTACGCCCGGTCGTAGGGGGCGTGCTCGGCCCAGCCGTCGTGGCCGTCGCCAGCGCGGATGGAGACGCCGTCGTATCCCAGCTCGGCCAGCCGCTCGCGGGCCTCGCGGGCGAGCGATTCGTAGTATTCGACGCTGTAGACGCCCTCGGATCCGACGAGCTCGGCCGTGACAGCGGCGTGATAGCCACAGCCAGTGCCGATCTCCAGGACCGTCTGGCCGGCTTCGAGATCGAGGAGTTCGGCCATGATCGCGACCATGTGCGGGGCGCTGATGGTCTGGCCCTCGCCGATCGAAAGCGGACGGTCGGCGTAGGCGCTCGAGCGCTGGCTGTCGGGGACGAACGCCTCGCGCGGGACCGCGGCCATCGCGTCGACGACCGCCTGGTCGTCGACCCGCTGGCGAAGCCCCGCTAACAGGCGGTCTCGGCTCGCGTCGTCGTCGCTCCCGAACATCCTACCACGCCGACCACGCGGTCGAACTCTCATCGCGGACGAGCAGGCGCTTGATGTCCTTGGCAAAGGCCATATCGCCGTCGTGATCGAGTTTCTCGTGGTTGTAGCCGTGGGCGTCCTCCCGGAGGTGGATCCCCTCGACGGTGAACTCCAGCTCGCCCAGTTCGTCGGTCTCGCCGACGACGAACTCGTAGTCGCCGGGGACGTGCAACTCCTCGCTGCGGGTTCCCTCGCGGTCGCCGCCTTTGGGATGGACGGTCGTATTGACGCTGACGTTGCCGACCGCCCGTGTCCAGATCGTGCGCACGTCCTCGGCAGGGGCTTCCTCGACGCGGCCGGTGGCCAGTTCGAGGCTGGTGATCCGGACGGTCATAATGGCCTCGTCAGTCTCCAGCAGGAACTCCTCGCCGACCGCGAGCGTCTCCTCGGCGGGCACGTCGGTGCTCGCGCTGAATGAGTCGCCGTCCTGGGAGACGACGACGTCCCGCTGGAGCGTCGTCTCTTCGGGCAACGTCGTCTTGTGGACGTGCCCGCACTCGGTACATTTGACGGTGGCTTGCCCGCCCTCCGAGAGCACCTCGTGGACGGTCTCGAAGTCCGGCGAGCAGGCCGGACACGGCACTGCAACCTGATCCGTGGCGTCGGTCATACGTGTCGATACTCGGCACGTACGTAAAAGCCGTGTGACAGCCTGCGGGAGAAAGATCCGGTCCGAACGCCGCTACTCGGCGCGGTCGATATCAAGTTGGTCTTCGACGCCCTCGAGCCACTCCGAATCCGCGAGTTCCTCCATCCGCTCGCGGAAGTGCTCCTTGCAGACGCCGACCTTGATCCCGTCTTTCTCGACGGTGACCTCGGCGTCGCGATCGCAGTAGTGACAGTTCATGCCTGACGGTAGAACGGCGACGACATTGAACCCTGCGCTGTCGTCTTGCGCGTGTCGGACGGCGCCCGTCAACGACGGGGATGAGGGAGTCGCTTGCGGACGCGTTCGAACTGCTCGGCGTCGAGCCCGGCGATCCCGAGTCGGCGCCCGTGTGCGTCACTGCCGCCGGTCGCCAGCAGGCCGTGGCGATCTATCGCACGCCGGACCGGGCGTCGGTCGGCGTCGTGATCGTAGGGATAGGCCAGTTCGACGGCGTCCAGATCTGCCGCCAGGGCGAGCGCGTGATCGGGGTCCCGATAGCGAAGCGGATGCGCGAGCCCGACGAACGCGGACGCCTCCGAAAGCAGTCGCCGCCCGGTCTCGAACGTCGGGATCTCCCTGGAGACGAAACAGGGGTCGTCGTCCCCGATGAGTGTCTCGAAGGCTTCCTGATACCCGAGATCCGCGTCGCTCGCGTCGATCGCGCGAGCGATATGGGGTCGACCGACACCGGGGTGAAACTCGATGTTCAATGTGACGCCGAGTCGGTCCTCGACACAGTCGACGATCGCGCGGGCGCGCTCGACCCGGTCGCGCTGGATGCGCTCGCAAGCCGCCTCGAGATCGGGTGTCGGATCCAGCCCGTATCCGAGCAGATCGACCCGCTGTTTTCCGGCATCGACCCGGAGTTCGATACCGTGGACGACAGTCACGCCGTCGCGACGGACGACAGGGGCGTCCAGGCCGGGCTGGATCCGATCGTGGTCGGTGATCGCCACAGCGTCGAGTCCGGCCTGTCGCGCGGTTGCCGGCACCGCTGCCGGGTCGAGTTCGCCGTCGGAGACCGTCGTATGCACGTGGAGATCCGCCCGGACCATACCCCGCGTTGGACCGACTGGCCAAAGCGACTTCCGATCCTAGAACACATACCGATACCTTCGAGCATTCTGTATGATTAATAGTTAAGGTTTATTGCCGTCCACCAATTTCACGGTTGTATGCGACTCACAGCCGCAATAGAGCAGTTCGAGACCCACGAGTATCCGGCGACGACCGAGGAGTTGATCGAGGCCTACGGCGATACGGAGTTGGTCCTGCCGAACGGAACCGAGTCACTGGGCGAAGTCCTGGGACGGCTCGGCAACGAGACCTTCGAGTCGGCGACCGACGCGCACATGGCCGCCTACGGTGCTGTCTCGAGCAAGGGCATCGGCCGCAAGTACTACAGCGACAGAGATCCGGTCGGGCCCGGCGAAGACGGACCGGATCCGCTCTCGCTGTAGGATCGCATCGATCGATTACTTGTCCAGGAAGTCCGGTTTCGAGACGCGATCGCGACTGTCGGCGTCCGGACGGTCGAGGATTTTCGCCTTGTCGAGGGCCGCAGGCAGGCGGTTCTGCCCGCCGGTCGGCACCTCGTCGCGTTCGACGGTGACCGTCTCGCCCTCGACCAGTTCGGACCAGACGTCGTCCTCGTCACCGTTGTCGCTCTCGTGGCGTTTCTTTTTGGCCTTGTTCTTGCCCTCTTCGAAGGCCAGCTCGACGATACTCCGGTTGTAGGAGCTGTCCATCTCGGCGACAATCCGCTCGTACTCCTCGGAGTAATCGTGGCCGAACGACGCCGCGACACCGATGGCGAACGCGCGGCTCATCGCCCCGTCGCGATCGAGCGATTCCCAGTCGGTGTCGTAGGTCTGTTCGTACATGTCAGCTCTGTATCTTCTCGTCGGTGTGGACCATCAGCCCGCTATCGCTGAAGGAGATTCGACGGATGTCACAGTCGATGGCCGTACCGCGCATCTTGATCACCTGAATACCGCGGGTCATCCCACCGGACTCCAGGTAGTTGTGGAAGAAGATGACGCCGTGGGCGAGGTAGTGCTCGTCCGAGTACGCTGAGGGATCGGTCATCTCCGAGATCAGTATGATCGTCGTGTCGGTCTGTTTCAGCGCCGAGAGGAAGCCGGTGATCTCCTGGTTGGCGTCCGAGAAGAAGTGCTGGAGCAACATCGTCGAGTCGATCACCGCACGGTCGATGTCGTTCGAATCGAGAAACGCGACCAGCCGGTTGGTCAGTCCACCCTCGTGGCCGAACTGCGTGATGGTCCGCTTGCCGCTCTCGGTGACCAGATTGAGGAACTGGACGGCGTCGGACTGCATGGCCTTGTCGAAGCCGAAGTCGAACCCGGCCATGTCCTGCATCAGTTCCTCCTTGGTCTCGTGCATCGTCACGTACAGGCAGTTGTCGCCCTGCTTGGCGCCCTGGGTGATGAACTGCGAGGAGAAGGTCGTTTTCCCGCTGCCCGGCGGTCCGCTCACGACGTACAGTCGCTGTGGGAGCAAGCCGCCGTCGACGAGCTCGTCGAAGCCGGGAACGCCACTCGAGATGCGCATGTCCGAAACAGCGTGACCTCGCGACATAGATGTTTCTGCATTGTTCCCAAGAGTGATAACTCCCCCGTCACGGGACCGGATGCCAACCGTCGGGCTGGTCGGGCAGCCCGCGGACCCGAAATTCCGGGCCATCGTCACCCTCTCGAACGATCACGCGAGCGTCGAACGCCTGCGCAACTGTCGCGAAGGCCTCGTCGTCGATCGCGTCGGGATCGATCGCGAACACGCCGAGTCCGTCGGCGGTCCTGATCCGGCCGGTAACAGTATGCAAGAATCGATAGACTGCCCGGAAGTCCTCGGCGAATGCAAGCAGCGTCGGGATCGAGTACAGCCCGACCCGTGCTCGGTCAACGCCGCTCTCGCGCAGCGACTCGTACAGCGAGGAGAACTCGATGCCGATGCCCGTGAGGTCGCTCGGCCCCGAGACCTGCCTGACAGCGCCGGCCGACTCCGGACTGTGGTCGGTGCAGTCGATGACACACATCCGGCTGGGGTCGAACGTGTGCCCGGCCGTCTCGTAGTCCTCGATGATGCTGACTCCGTCCTCGTCGGCCGAGACGAACAGCAGACCCTCGCCCTCGTCGGCCCCGGTGACCATCGAGAGCAGGAGTCGCTGGGTCCCGACCAGCGGCGGGCCGGTGAGCAACAGGTTCGTTCCGGCGTCGACCGGATCGAGCGGCAGTTCCGGGAACGCGTATGCGTCCTGTAGTTGGGCCGTCATTTGATCCCCTCGTGATCGGGTTTCGGAACGGCCCGCTCGACGTCCGAGAGCCGTCGGCGCAGTTCCAGTTGCTCCATCAGTTCCTCGGCGAAGCGGTGCAGATCCTCGATGTCGTCGTCGGAATACGACCGGGGCTCGTCGTGGATGAGGCACATCGCGCCGATCGGAAGCCCATCGGGAGTCGTCAGTGGCACGCCCGCATACGATCGGATGTCCAGCTCCGCAAGGACCTCAATGTCGGCGAACCGCGCGTCGGACTGGACGTGTTCGACGATCAGGTGTTCGTCCTCGAGCAGTGTGTGGCTACAGATAGCGTCCTCACGGTCGAGGCGGTCCCAGTCGGCCCCCTTGCAGGCGAGAAACCGCTCCTCGTGTGCGTCGACGATCCCGACGAACGCGACAGCGACGTCGAAGTGGTTGGCGAGCAGTTCGGTGAGACGATCGACCGCCGTCGTCGCCTCGAGGTCGTCGACATCGTAGCGCTGGATGGCCGCCAGTCGCTCGTCTTCTGTCTCCGGGAGGGGGTAGGCGAGCTGGCTGCGTTCGTCGAGGACGTTCCGGACGAGCCGGGCCAGCGACCGGACCGGGTCCGGGATGTCGCGCGGGAGGTATTCGACGACGGCGTCCCGCGCAGCCCCAGTGTGGATCGCATCCGGCCCGACGTCGGTGTAGAGGATACAGGGAACGTCCGGGCGGTCGTCTCTGAGCCGGTCCAGCAGGTCGATCCCGGTGGCATCGGACAGTTCGTACTCGGTGACGACGCAGTCGATTGCGTCGGCTTCCAGCGTCTCAATCGCCGTCGAGAGGGAGCTGCAGGTCCGGACGTCCACGTCGAGCAGCGGAGACGCTTCGAGATCGGTCCGCGTCTCCAGGCACGCCTGCTCGTCGGGGTCGACATAGAGGAGTGAGACGGCCTCGTCGCCTGACATAGCACACACTGACGGCTCCGACCCTATAGATTTGCTGGGGGAGTCCCGAACGCGAAGCGCTTTTGCTTGCAGGCTGACTGCAACATATCAATGACTGTTCGAACGTGCCGGATAGCCACGACGGTCCGCACGCGCCGGAGGTGTCGCCCGTGACGAGCGATATGACCGAGATCACGGTCGTCGGCGAGGACGACACCGGACTTATCGCCAACGTCACCTCGCTGTTGTTCGAGCGTGGCATCAACATCGAGGACCTCGACCAGGCCGTCCGGGAGGGAGTCTTCCGGATGACGATGCACGTCGACACCGGCGAGATGGTCTGTACGGAGGCGAAACTCCGCGAGGACCTCCGAGAGCTGGGCGACGAACTCGACGTCGACATCAAGGTCCGCTTCCCGAAAGACCGGGAGACCCAGTCGATCGCCGTCCTCGTGACGAAGGAATCGCACTGTCTGGAAGCGATCTTCGAGGCCTGGGCCAGCGGCGAACTCGGGGCCGACATCGACGTGGTGATCGGCAACCACTCCGACCTGGAGCCCCTCGCCGAGAAGTACGAGGTCCCGTTCCACGACATCGGCGACGAGAAGGGCACGCCCGACGAGGCGGAACTGCTCGATCTGCTCGAGGAGTACGACTCGGATCTGATCGTACTGGCCCGATACATGCGCATTCTCAGCCCGGACGTCGTCTTCCGGTACGAGAAACAGATCATCAACGTCCATCCGAGCCTGCTGCCCGCGTTCCCGGGCGCGTCGGCGTACATGCAGGCCATCGAGGAGGGCGTTCGTATCGCCGGCGTGACCGCCCACTACGTGACGACCGACCTCGATCAGGGGCCGATCATCACCCAGCGCGCGTTCAACGTCCCCGACGACGCCACCGAGGAACAGCTCCAGCGGATCGGCCAGCCGCTGGAGGCCGAAGCACTGCTTGAAGCGATCAAACTCCACCTCGACCAGGAGGTCTCGGTCCATCGCGGCCGCACGAAGCTCCGCAACCCCGAAGAAACCGACGCGCAGTTGGGCGCACCGGAGCAGCTAGACGAACTCACTCCCGACCGGCCGGTCGACGGGCTCGGGGAGTTCCTCGCGGAGCAAGACGACGCCCAGGCCGAAGCCGACGACTAGGCGAACGCTGTCCGCTGTCGGGACCGTGATAGCGCGGAATTATAAATTGTAAACTCGTGTCGAGTTGTCAAACGCTTATGAGCACTCACCACAGAGCTACGGATAGAGAACGATGTACGCCACGAGCGACCGGACAGATACTGTCGTCGCGTCGACTTCGGCGGACCGGTTGGTCGGACCGGAGAGACGAGTACGCCCACTAGACGATAACTATCGCGACCGAACGGCTCTGAGGCGGGTGACATCACGGGACGATCGTCCCGGAAACGTTGGTGGTGGACGGATCGGGGGCGGTCGTGCATGACCCGAACGCGGCGATCGGGGGGCCGAGGCGAACGGATCGTCGCGCTCGCGCTCGTGACCCTGCTCGTGGCGAGTTCGATCGGCGGCGTCATCACGTTCGAGACGGGTATCGCCAGGGCAGCCACGTCCGGATACGTCGAAGGGACGCCGTATCTCAACGCCAGCGCGCCCGACGCGCAGCTGACGCCCGGAGAAGACGGCTCGATTTCGGTCAGCCTGACGAACAACGCCGAGATCGACGACAACAACGAGACCCACCCGGCCGGGGCGCGCGAGCGGGCCGGTGAGGCACGGTCGATCGAGGTCAACGTCAGTGATACACGGGACGCGCCGTTGACAGTCGAGACGGGGGCACAGCAGGCCGGCACGATCCAGGACGGCGACACGGGCGGGCCGTACACGTTCGACGTACAGGTCGAGGAGGACGCCGAACCGGGCACCTACGAGGTGAACGTCACGACCGACTACCGCCACGCGAAGAACGTCACCTACGACGAGGTCGCCGACGGCGAGTACCAGTACAGCGAAGAAGTCGTCAATCGGACGGAAACCAGTACAATCACCGTCGAGATCGAGCCCGAACCCGACATCGCGGTCGAGTACGATTACCACGACGTCCCCGTCGGAGGCGAGGGGATCGTCTACGTCAACGTGCACAACGACGGCGGCGAGGGCGTCACGGACGCGACGCTATCGCTGAGTTCGAGCGACTCCGACTTCTATTTCGGCTCGGGCACGGCAACCTCCGAGACGAATATCGGTGATCTGGGAGCCGGGGAAACGAAGGTGCGCCGGTTCCGCGCGGGGACCGTCGAGAGCGCGGTCGATCGACCCTATCCGATCGACGCGACGGTCCAGTACACCGACAGCGACGACAACCAGGCGAGTCAGTCCGACTCGTTTTCGATCGTCCCGGACGAGCGGACGCGCTTTACCGTCGGGGAGTTGACCCACGACGTGCCCCGTGGCGGTGAAGGCACCGTCACGATGAACGTGACCCATACCGCCGGCAAGGACCTCGAAGACGTCACCGTCACCGCGACCACCAACGACGGTGACGTGTATCTCGGATCCCAGGGCTCGCGCTCTTCGTCCGTGCAGTTCGACCAGTGGGGAGCCCAACAGGCCCGCCAACTTACCTTCCGGGCCGGGACCGACGACAGCGCCGTCAACCGCTCCTATCCGATCGAACTGGAGTTTCAGTATACCGACAGCGAGGACAACGACAACACGCGGACGACGACAGTCGAGTTCTCCCCACGCGAGCGAAGCGAGTTTCGCGTCAGGGAGCTCGCCCACAGCGTGCCCCAGGCCGGTGAGGGCACCATCACGATGAACGTCACGCAGATCGTCGGCAAGGACATCGAGGACGTCACCGTCACCGCGACGGCCCCCGACACGGCGGTGTATCTCGGCACAGAGGCCTCTCAGTCGGCGACGACACGATTCGAACAGTGGGACGACGGCGACTCCCAGCAGCTCACCTTCCGGGCCGGCACGGACGACAGCGCCGTCGATCGCTCCTATCCCATCGAGTTGCAGTTCGAATACACCGACAGCGAGGACAACGACAACACCCGCACCGAGTACGTCCAGTTCACGCCGCGGGCGCGACCGGAGTTTTCGGTTCGGACGGTCGACCAGCAGGTCCCTCGCGAGGGAACCGGATACCTGACTGTCAACGTGACCAGTGCGGTCCCACGGAACATCTCGGAAGTGACAGTAACCGCGACATCCCCGGATTCGGAGGTCTATCTCGGCTCGGAAGCCTCCCCGTCGGGGACGGCGTTCGTCGAGACCTGGAGGGCGGGCGAGCGAAGACAGCTCACCTTCCGTCCGGGAACGACCGCGAACGCGGTCGCCGACCGGAGCTATCCCATCGAGTTGCAGTTCCAGTACACTGACAGCCAGAACAACGACAACACCCGCACCGAGTACGTCCAGTTCACGCCGCGGGAGCGTCCGCAGTTCACAGTCGAATCAGTCGATCACGGGGTTCCGATCGGCGACAGCGGACTGATCGAGGTGACGTTGCGAAACGAGGGGCCGTTGAACGCGACCGACGCGACGCTGACGGCCAGTTCGAACGTCGACGCGCTGTTCTTCGGAACGGGCGGCGCACAGGACCCGGTCGAGGCCCCGGGCGGGTTCTCCTTCGAACCGCCCCAAACGGGAACCCCGACCTCGGCCGCCTACATCGGCGAGTGGGCCGCGGGCGAGACCCGGACGGTGACGCTCCGGGGCGGATTCGACGAGAACGCGATCCGGCAGGCCTACACGGCGGATCTCAGCGTCGATTACGAGAACGAATACGGCGACGATATGCCAACTCGATCGACGACAGTCGGGATCGAACCCGCGCCCGAGCAGACGTTCGACTTCGAGCGCGTCGAGAGCGACCTCTACGTCGGCGAGGAGGGCGACCTAATCGGGGAAGTCACGAACCGCGCGAACCGGACCGTCGACGGCGTCGTCGTCACCGTCGCGAACGACCGGCAGGCGATCAACTTCTACAACACGCGCTACGCGGTGGGACGGCTCGAACCGGGCGAGTCCGCGACGTTCCGCTATCGCGTCGGCGTCACCGGGGAGGCCGCACACGGCCCGAAGCTGTTCGAACTCTCCACGCGGTATCGCGGCAGCGAGGGGACGGTCCAGCAGACCGACTCGCGGGACCTCTCCGTCGAGGTCCGGCCCGAGCGTGACGATTTCTCGATCGAGCGCACGGACGGGTCGTTCAATCCCGGAGGGGGTGGATCGCTGACACTCACCGTCACCAACCAGCGCAACGAGACTGTCTCGAACGTCCAGGCGAAACTGTTCAGCGACGATCCGCTGGACAGCAGCGACGACGAGGCGTTCGTCTCGTCGCTCGAACCCGGCGAGTCGGAGACGGTGACGTTCGACCTGTCAGTCGGCGCGAGCGCGATGGCCAAAGACTACTCCGTCTCGGTGGATTTCCGGTACGATAACGCTCGCGGCGAGAGTCAGCTCTCGGATACCTACCGAGTGCCGGTGACCGTCGAAGTCTCCGATTCTGGCCTCAGTCCGGCGTTCGTCGGGGGCGGGCTCGTCCTGATCCTGGTCGCCATCGCGCTGCTGGTCTGGTGGTTCGATCTCGTTAGCGCGCTACGCGAGCGACTGAGCAGCTGACTACCATGACCACGCGAGCCAGGGGTGAGAGGCGGTGATCGATCACGAGCGCGTGCTCGACGCGCTGAGTCACTGGATCGTCGACAACCCCGAGCGGATCGTCGTCGCGTTCCTGCTCGTGACGGCCGTGTTCGCCGGCGGACTCAGCGGCGTCGAGATCGACTCCGGGACCGATCGGTTCTTCGAGAGCGTCCCGGAACACGACACCCAGCAGTACGTCGACGATCAGTTCGGCGCGACCTTCGAGACGGGCGAGGACACGACACAGCTCGTCGTCACCGACGAGAACGTCTTCAGCAAGCGCGCCGTGTTGCGGACGCTCGAACTCCAGCAGGATCTCCAGTCCGACCCGTCGTTGCGGGTGCGCGAGACGACCGGGCTCGCGACCGGGATCGCACAGGTGCTCGATCCGTTCGCGACGACGCCCGAACAGCGGATTCAGGCCGTCGAGACGGCGTCACCGGCCGAGATACGGGACGCAGCCAGAACGTTGCTCGATCGCAGACCGGGGATCACACAGGTGTTGAGCGAGGACCGCAACCTCGAGGAGCCGCGGGCATCCGCGACGATCGTTGTCGTCACACACACAGTCCCCGAAGGCGATCAGGCGACGCTGGAATCCATCCAGGAGCGGATGAAAGGCACCGCTGAAACCGCGGACGGGGACATCCGGGTCTTCGGCGCGGCGATCCAGCAGGCCGGGTTCGATCAGGCGATCTTCGAGTCGCTGTCGTTGATCGTGCCGGCGGTGGTCGTGTTCATCCTGCTGTGTCTCGTGCTCGCCTACCGGGATCCGATCGATCTGTTGCTAGCGCTCGTGAGCCTGATCTTCGCGCTCGTCTGGACGTTCGGGTTCATGGGCTATGCCGGCATCAGGTTCAACCTCATGATGATCGCCGTCCCGGTGATTTTGCTCGGCGTGGGGATCGACTTCGGGATTCACGCCGTCAACCGCTACCGCGAGGAGCGGGTCGACGGCGCCGAGCCCCGCGAGAGCATGCTGCTGGCCAACGATCAGTTGCTAGTTGCCTTCTTCATCGTCACGGTGACGACCGTCATCGGCTTTCTAGCAAACGTCACCAGCAAGCTCGAACCGGTCCGGGAGTTCGGCCTCGTCGTCGCGGTCGGACTCGTCTTCACCTTTTTCGTGTTCGGGATCTTCCTGCCCGCGCTGAAGCTCGCGACCGACCGCCGTCGGGCAGCGCTGGGGATCGGACAGTTCTCGATCGCGCCATTCGGCGGGGAGGACTCCCGTCTGGGCGCCGCGCTTCGATCAAGCGCCGTCGTCGCCAAACGCCATCCGTTCGCACTGCTGGCGGTGATCCTGCTGATCACCGGCGCGGCCGGCGCGTCGGCGACCAACGTCGAGTCGAAGTTCGAGACCGAGGACTTCCTGCCCTACGCCGACCATCCGCCACAGATCGAGGTCATTCCCGAAGAGATCGCCCCCTCCGAGTTCGAGATTACTGACACGTCGAATTACATCAAAGACACCTTCGAGACGACCAACACCGAACAGGTGACCGTCTACGTCGAGGGGCCGATGGAGCAGGACAACGCCCTCGAAGTCGTCCATCGTGCGGGGGCGGATCCGCCCCCGTCGTTCGTCCGCGAGGACGGGCGTGCGGTCTCGCAGGGCCTGATTTCGGTCATCCGGACCTACGCGAGTCAGGACCGGGAGTTCGCGGCGATGGTCGAGCGCAACGACCTCACCGACAACGGCGTCCCCGACCGGAACCTCGATGCGATCTACGCGGAGCTGTTGCGCTCGGAGTACGCCGATCAAGCCGAGCAGTACCTCACCGAGGACCGCCGCGCGACGAAGGTCGTCTACCAGGTCGAATCGAGTTCGACCCAGAAGGAGATCACCGCGGACTCACGCGCGTTCGCGGCGGACGTACACTTCGACGCGGAGGCGACCGGGGACACGATCGTCTTCCGGGCGCTGACCGAGGCGCTGATGTCCTCTGCCGTGGTGAGTTTCGCAGTCGCGTTCGGTCTGACGGTGGTCTTCCTCGTGGTCGTGTTCGGCCTGCTGGAAGGGCGGTGGTCGCTCGGACTGGCGACGATGGCCCCGATCGTCGTCGCCGTCGTCATGCTCGTCGGCTCGATGCCGGTGCTCGGGATCGCGTTCAACGCGCTGACGGCGACGATCCTGGCGATCACGATCGGGCTCGGCGTCGCCTATTCCGTCCACATCGTCCATCGCTTCATCGACGAGTACGACGAGCGCGGGGACGTCCACGGCTCGCTGTTGACGACGCTCGGGGGCACCGGCGGCGGCGTCACCGCGAGCATGCTCACTACTTCCGGCAGCGTCGCGTGTATGACCCTGGCGGTCAACCCCATTCTCGGGCAGTTCGGACTGTTGACCGCGATCAGCACCTTCTACTCGTACGTGACTGCCATCGTCGTTCTGCCGCTCGCACTGCGTGCGTGGGCACGGCTGTTCGGGTGAGTTCGGCGCGGAATCGACTGGTTCCTCGCAGTCCTACAATTCCTGCACGGCTTCGACGGCGTCCCCGATATCGGGGGCGTCGAAGATATCGCTGCCGACGTAGGCGTTCGTACCAGCACAGTAGAGATCGCTCGCGGCCTCGATCACGGTGTCATCAAGCGGCTCCGGAGTGCGATCGCACAGCGACTTCCAGTCGGCGACCCCACGCTCGTCGGCCTCGGATTTGGCCTCGGAGACGGCCTCGACCCATTCGGGCTGGGTGCGCTTGTGGTACTGGCGGATGACTTCCTTGCTGACCTCCTGGCCGTCGTAGGAAAAGCGGTTCTCGTCGAAGGTGCCGACCACGTCGGCGACGCGGATCTCGCCCCGATAGTAGAGACACTCGATCTTGCCGTCCTCGTGGACGAACCCGGCCCGCTCGGCCTGCTGGTTCAGGATGTGATCGACCGACAGCGCGAGCTCTTCCAGCCGGTCGATATCGACCGTCCCGGCGATCCGGTCGGCCTCCTCGCGGTCGAGATACCGGTCCTGGCGCTCGTATTTCGTCGAGAACTCGACGACCGGCTGGGGGAGGTCGACCGGCTCGTCGGGCCAGTCATTGTAGTCCAGGCCGTGATCGGCGGGGTCGGTGCGCGTGCGCAACGAGGACCCGACCGGAACGGTGTTCCGGAAGACGATCTCCAGGGGGATCAGATAGTTCTCCCCGGCGGCGTCGTGGTAGGCGTCGTAATCGTAGTCGTTACCGTCGTGGGGAAGATCGGGGACCTGTGTCAGCGAGATCGCCATCTCGCGGGGCGCGACCCCAGCGGCGAGCGCGTCCGCGAGGTCCACCGTCACCCGCGAGTCCGCGGCTCCGACCGCGTCCCCGTCGACGGTGACGCCCTCGTAGTGTGTCGGGACGTGGTTCTGTTCGAGCAACTCGAAGTTGCGCGCACCCATCGTGCACAGCGACGCGCCCTTGTGGGGTATCTCGTCGGGCATCTTCCCCCAGTCGAACACGGAGTAGTCGTCGGTGAACACGAACGCCCCGCGGCCGAGTTCCTCGGTGGTCGGCCCCTCGTCGACGCGGAAGTCTTTGACGCTGGTCATTGGCGGCGTTTCCCCCCGGACCACCATAGGGTTTCACATCGACTCGCGAGAAACACTCTAGTTGGGATGTACGAAAAGATCCTCTTTCCGTTCGACGGGAGCGACGGGGCGGCCGAAGTACTCCACCACGCGGGCGAGCTCGCCCACTGGGCGGACGGCTCGATCCGGCTGTTGTACGTCGCGGACACCAACGAGGCCAGCGTCACGCGTGTCGGCGGCGAGGTCGTCGACGGCCTGATCGAGCGGGGAGAGGAGATCCTCACGGAAGGAGGTGGCGCGCTCGATACGCTCGAGGTGCAATACACGACGGACGTCGTCCAGGGGACGCCCGCGGAGACGATCGTCGAATACGGCGACGAGCACGACTTCGACGTGATCGTGATGCCGACACAGGGGCGCAGCGGCCTGTCACGGTACCTGCTCGGGAGCGTTACCGAAAAGGTCGTCCGCCTCTCGGAGACTCCCGTCCTGACGGCCCGGATGGCCAGCGACGAGAAGTTCGTCGTCCCGTTCGACCGGCTCCTCGTGCCGACTGACGGGAGCGAGGCGGCCGAGAGCGCGGCGAAACACGCCTTCGATCTGGCGACCGCGATGGACGCCGAAATACACGCACTGTCGGTCATCGACACCGGGGCCTTCGGTTCGGACGCCCGGACGGAGCAACTGGCCAGCGCGGGCGAGCAACACGCGAGAGAGGCCGTCGAAACCATCGAGAACGCCGCCCAGAAGGAAGGGATGGGTGCCGTGACGAGCCACGTCGAAACCGGGTCGCCCGCGGCGGAGATTCGTGACGTCGTCGAGCGCGAGGGAATCGACGCCGTCGTGATGGGGACGACCGGTCGCCAGGGGGTCGAACGGATCCTGCTCGGCAGCGTCGCCGAGAAGGCCGTCCGGTCGGTTCCGGTGCCGGTCATCACGGTCCGAAACGGGCCCCGAGCGTTGCTGTAGAAGGGTAGCGATCGGTAGATAGTTACAGCCGACGGCCGACCACCGACCTAATGGCGACGCTGGTAGTCGATGTCGCGATCATCCTCGTGACGACGGGAGCGATCTGGCTCGGAAGCGGGTGGCTCGAAGGCGCAAGCGAGAAGCTTGCGGCCTACTACGGGCTCCCGGAGGTCGTCCAGGGGTCGATCGTCACCGCCGTGGGATCGAGTTTCCCCGAACTGGCGACGGTCGTCTTCGCCGCAATCACGGTCGGCGACCTCGAACTCGGCGTGGGGGCGATCGTCGGGTCGGCGATCTTCAATATCCTCGTGATCCCCGCGGTCGCCGGCATCGCCACCGACGAGGACATCGAGTCCAACCGGACGCTGGTCTACAAGGAAGCGCAGTTCTACATGCTCGCGGTCTCGGTACTCGTGATCACCTTCGCGCTGGGCGTGATCTACTATCCCGCGCCCGACGCCGCCGACCTCGCGGGCGATATCACGCGTCCGCTTGCGCTGATCCCGCTGGGGCTGTACGGGCTGTACGTCTTCATCCAGTATCAGGACACCGCCGACTACGACGCTGACCCGTCGGACGCCGACGGCATCGACGCCACCCGCCAGTGGGGACTGCTCGTGGCGGG
>JGI12329J12844_1000147_pt1 | contig 17796 bp, 15 predicted proteins | sample A23E3SouthBayCA_FD_12844 | JGI IMG/M metagenome (IMG submission 12844)
GTCTCGGACCCCGCGGACCTGTACGACCTCACCGTCGAGGACCTCACCGGTCTGGAGGGCTGGGGCGAGACCAGCGCCCGGAACCTCGTTGATGGGATGGACAGCGCTCGGAAGCCGCCACTTGCGGATTTCCTCGTCGCGCTGGGTATCCCCGAAGTCGGGACTGTCACGGCCCGAAACCTCGCACAGGAGTTCGGCACGTTCGAGGCGATACTCGACGCTGCCGACGAGGGCGACACCGACGCCTTCGAGGCCGTGCCTGACGTTGGTCAGACCGTCGCCCGCTCCATCGTAGAGTTCTTCGAGGGTGAGGGGAACCGCGCCGTCATCGACCGCTTGCTCGACCACGTCGAGCCACAGGCCGCCGAGGAGACGGGTGGTGACGCGCTGGATGGGCAAACGTTCGTTTTCACTGGGTCACTCGACGGCTACACCCGCGGCGAGGCGCAGGAACTGGTTGAGCGCAACGGTGGGTCAGCGACGAGCAGCGTCTCCGGCAACACAGACTATCTGGTGCTTGGCGACAACCCCGGCCAGCGAAAACAGGACGATGCAGCCGAACACGGCGTCGAGACGCTCACCGAGGACGAGTTCGAAGAACTACTGGACGACGCTGGTGTGCTGTGAGAGGCGGGTCGAACGGTCCCGAGTGAGCCGCTGTCGGCCTAGCGATAGCTTCGGACGTACGCTCGGACCAATCAGTCACGCTATCATCCGTCTCGTGTCCGGTCCGTTGTTGACCCTATCTATTTTGTTCGCGTATTGTTATAGTATTTCGAAGACTATGGACTTCGCCGCTGAGACAGTCCGCGTTCTCCACGTCGACGACAATCCGGACCTCGTGGACGTGACGGCGACGGTGCTCGAACACGAGGACGGCCGATTGTGTGTCGAGACCGCGACAAGTGTCGATGCGGCGATGGAGCGGCTCTCCGTCGAGCGCTTCGACTGTATCGTCTCGGACTACGACATGCCAGACCAGAACGGAATCGAGTTCCTCGAAGCCGTTCGTGAGGGCCACGGTGACCTCCCATTCATCCTCTATACCGGGAAAGGCTCCGAAGAAATCGCGAGCGACGCGATCTCTGCTGGCGTGACCGACTACCTCCAGAAGGGGTCAGGCACCGAGCAGTACAAACTGCTCGCGAACCGGATTTGCAACGCCGTCGACGCGAGCAGGTCCCGGCGAGAGCTTGACGAGCGAACCCGGCGATTGGAGTCGCTCATCAGCAGCCTTCCGGGGATGGCCTATCGCCGTCTCAACACACCAAGCTGGCAGATGGAAACCGTCGAGGGCGAGATCGAATCTCTCACCGGCTACACGGCTGCAGACTTTGAAACTGGGGAGACAGCCTGGGCCGACGACGTGCTCCATCCGGAGGACCGCGACCGGATCTGGGAGACGGTCCAAGACGCGCTCGCGGCCCAGGGTGAGTTCGAGGTGACCTATCGGATTATCACTGCCGACGGCACCAAGAAGTGGATGTGGGAACACGGACACCGAGTTCCGGGGCCAGCGGACGAACCGGACATACTTGAGGGGTTCATTACGGATATCACCGACCTCCGGGAGCGAGAGCGCAAACTGGAGCGATACAAGCGGATGGTAAACACGATGCCGGAATCGGCCTGCATCTATGACACAGAGGGGCGGTTCGACCTCGTCAACCAGTATCTAGCCTCGTTCTACGGAACGACAAGAGACGAACTGGAGGGGGAATCGAGTAGCCTCCTGCCGAAGATCCGGAGCGAGTACGAGGGAGACCCGTATCAGGACCTAATCGACGGTGAACGCGACGAACTCCATGGGGAGGTGAGCGGCGAGTTCCCCGGGCATGGATACGAGGTGCTGGAGTACCGGCTCACGCCGCTTGTGATCGACGGGACGGTTGAGGGCGTGGTCGGTGTCACCCGCGAAGTGACTGAACAGCGGAAACACGAGATAGAAATCGCCAGACAGCGGTCGATTCTCAAAGCACAGCAAGAGGCAGTGATCGACGGGATACTCGTCGTCGATGAAGACGATACCATCGTCTCTTACAACGAGCGGTTCGTTCGACATGTGGGATATCCCACGGGACATTGTCGAACGTGGCGACGAGGAAATCGCCTTGGAGTGGGCAATGGAACAGGTCGCCGAACCAGAGGCGTTTCGCGTGGATGTCGAGGCACTGTATGAAGACCCCGAGACGACCGCCAGAGACGAACTCGAACTCGCCGACGGTCGCGTCTTTGACCGCTATACGGCACCCGTCGTTGCTGAAGACGGGACGCGGTTTGGCCGACTGTGGGCCTTTCGAGACATCACGGACCAGACCGAGCAAAAACGGGAGTTGGCCCGACAAAACGAGCGCCTCGAAGAGTTCATTCGTGTTGTCTCTCACGACCTTCAAAATCCGCTACAGGTGGCTCGCAGCCGACTGATGCTCGCTCACGAGGAGTGTGACAGTGCGCATCTGGACTCCCTCGATAATGCGCTCCAGCGGATGAACGACATCGCCGACGACGTCCTCAGGCTGGCCCGAGAGGGAGTCGATATCGGAGTGACAGAGCCCGTCGATCTCCGGGAGATGTCCGACGCCGCCTGGACAATCGTCGCGGACGGCGACGAAGCCGCAGAGCTACGGTATGCGGCCGACGAGAACCGTGAGTGGATCGTCGAGGCCGACAGCGACCGACTGTCTGGCCTGTTCGAGAACCTCTTCGGGAATGCAATCGAACACGGCGGCCCAGGTGTAACCGTTTCGGTCGGGCTCCTCGACGACAGAACAGGGTTCTACGTGTCCGACGATGGCCCGGGTATTCCCATCGACAAGGGCGAGAAGGTGTTCGAGGCAGGTTACTCGACCGCCGAGGACGGGACCGGCTTCGGGCTCCGGATCGCCAGACAGATCGCCGAGGTCCACGGCTGGGAGATCCACGTCACCGACAGTGAAGACGGGGGCGCTCGGTTCGAAGTCACTGGTGTCGAGTTTTCCGAGTGACGAATCCGTTGTGACGCTATGGGACTCCCTGTCGGAGCCGTTGTGAACCAACACGCGTCCGGTCACCGACGGCAGGCGACCGGTTTGGTACCCGTCGGACTGTTGCTATCGCCGTTCGTTATGGTTGCAAAAACGTCGCCGGAACGAGACCGCCGACAGCGACGACCGTTACAGGTCCTTGTTCTCGAAGACGTAGTAGCCGGCGACCAGCGGGACGACCAGCCACAGCAGGAGGTAGCCGATAACCGCGACAGTGCTGTACTGGGGCGGCAAGGCGGCGTTGGCACACTCGGCACCGGTCTGTGTTATTTCGAGTGTCCCACCTAGCATTTCCTCACACGTCACCTGCGGGTTCGACGTCAGGAGGAGCCGGGAGCGGATCGGCGTCCCCTGCAAGACCTCCTGGACGAGCGTGCGGTACGCCGCGATGGGGCTCAGGAGTGAAACGAACAGTTCGACGTGGAGCTGAGTCACCTGGCCAATGTTCGCGTGGTCCGATAGCAGGTTTCCGAGGCCTGCCCCGAGGTTCGACCAGAACACCTGCAGATAGACGTAAATCCCGAGCGACGCTGCCATCGCCCGGCGCGCGGTCTTCAGCGCCGCCGAGAGGCCGATCGCGAACGCCGTGAACACGACGCCGTACGCCATCGTGGCGAGCGCGAACAGCAGGAACGACTCCCACGCGATCTCGATTTTCGACGGGAGCAACACTAACAGGGTCGTCAGGAGTCCGACTGTCACCGGGATGAGCGTGATGGCGCTCCGGCCGACGAACTTGCCGGCGAGCAGTTCACCGCGCGTGTACGGGAGCGACAGCAGTATCTTCAGGGAACCGCGCTCGCTCTCCCGGGCAATCGCCGCGTAGCCGATGACGATTGCCACAGCTGGGAGCAGCGGTGCCGCAATCGGCAGCGCAAAGCGGACGTACGCGTCTGTCGTCAGCGACGCCCCGGCTTCGGCGAACTGCTGGCCGATGTTGAAATACAGGCCCAGCACCGCCGGTAGCGCGAACAGCACGATGAAAATAAACGAGAGTACCCAGATCCACGGCGAGCGGACCGTGTCACGGAACTCCTTTTTGGAGATGGGGTACCAGTCGGCGAACTCGGAGTTCTTGATGCTCGTATCGATGTCTCCGAGGACGCGTTTGACGGGGTTTTGCTCGGCGCTCATACGTCGGCCTCCGGCCGGTCCTGTTCTTGCTGTTCGGTGTAGGCGGCGAACACCTCATCCAGCGAGGCCTCCTCGGTCTCGAAGTTGGCGACCTCGCTCCCGCTTTCCTCGACAGCGTTGAGGACGGCCATCTTCGCGTCGCTGTCACAGCCGATAGTGAGCGTCGTTCCATCCGCGGTCACCGTCGAGACCTCGTCAAGCCCCTCGATAGCCGCGACCGCGGCGTCGGTGCCGTCGCCGTCGGCCAGCGTCACGCGGAGGACGGTGTCCCCGGCGGCGGCCTCGCGCAGCCCGGCAACGCTGTCTTTCGCAATAAGGCGACCGTTCTGGAGGATTCCAACTGTGTCACAGACGGCCTCGACCTGACCGAGGATGTGACTGGAGAAGAAGACGGTCGCGCCGCGCTCGTTCTCCTCGCGGATGAGTTCCCGCATCAGCCGGGCCCCGTTCGGGTCCAGCCCGGTCGTCGGCTCGTCGAGGATAAGGAGGTCGGGCTCGCCGACGAGTGCCATCGCCAGCACGAGACGCTGTTGCATCCCCTTGGAGTAGCCGCCAGCCTTGCGGTCGATGGCATCGGCGATGCCGACCCGCTCGGCCAGTTCGTCGGGGTCTTCGTCGGCATCTTTCGATTCGATCACAAATGAGAGGTGCTGGCGGCCGGTGAGCCGGTCGTACACGTCATAGCCTTCGGGGAGGACTCCAGTGCGGGCACGAATTCGCTTCGGTTCTTCGTGGATGTCGTGGCCGAGCACCGTCGCCGACCCGTCGGTCGCGCGGACGAAATCAAGGAGGATGTTGATCGTCGTCGACTTCCCGGCCCCGTTCGGGCCGAGGAAGCCGAAGATTTCGCCCTCCTCGACGGTGAGGTCGACCCCTTGCAGCGCGGTGAGACTCCCGAACTGCTTGGTGACGCCATCCAGTTCTATCGCTGCCATACGGCCGGTTTGTGACGGCCGCCTGTATAGTCTTTCGTGTTCCAGTTATCAATCAAAAAACTCGATAGACGGTCCCTAGCTGTCGAAGCGCTCGCTTACACTTCGGCGTCGGGGTCGTGGCGCTCGGCCATCCGCTGGGCCTCCGTCGCGTATCGCTCCCGCGTCTCCTCGTCGGTTACGGGTTCGAGCTTGTCGACCTCGACATCCGTCGCTGCCGTAATCCGTTTCCGTCTGAGCAGGTTCGGTGAGAGCTGCTTGGTCAGGTGGCGGTCGCCCTCCGGGGGCGCGTAGATGAGCGTCACCATGCGCTCGTCGCCGTAACTGGAGCGTTCGACCAGCCAGCACTGGACCGTCTCCTCGTCGTCGGTCATTGCTGTGTCGTTTGCGTGCCGGCGGTTTATATCTTACAACCCCCTCTCGAACCGCCGTCACCGGGTCACGTTCAGCCCTTGTTCGATGCCCGCGGTGAACTCCTCGTCGATGTCGACCGCAGTCCCGGCGTTCCGGACCGTATTCGTCGCGACCACGCCCGCGTTGCCCGACCGGAGTCGGATGCCGGCCGCTGAGGCGTTGCTGACCGTGTTGCCCGTGATGGTGAAACTGTACGGTCGCTCTGCACTCCGTGCGTCGGTGTTGTCCGCATCCGCTGGGACCGTTCGCGCAAGGATGCCAACCGGACAGTTGTCGACCTGATTACCCGAAATAGTGATGTCTGACGACCGGGCTTTGGGGGTCCCGGCTACCTCGTCCCGGAGGTGGGTCTCCTTGTACTCGATTTCGATGCCCGCCTCGCCGCCAGGGTCGGGTGCGAACTCCGTCAGGTCCTGACAGACGTTCCCAACAATGGTTCCGCGCTGGGCCGGCGAGCAGGCGATGAGGCTGTGGCCGCCGTCGACGGTGACGTTACCGATGACGGCGAAGTTCGCGACGTTATACGGCGCGATGTTATTGAACTTCACGCCGACGACGCGGTTCCCGGCGATGACCACATCGCTGGACTGCCGGAGGTCGCGGTCGCTGCCGGTCGGTGCGGCCCGGCTGGTGATACCGTACCAGTTCGGATTGACGACCTCGTTGTGCTCGACCGTCACGCCGGTACACCGCGTGAACGACAGCGCCATCTGGAAACCGTTCACTGTGCGGTTGCGAGCGATGTAGACGCCGTCGCACTGATCGGCCTGAATGGCTTGGTTGTTCAGCTGTGTCCCGTTGGCGTCGAACTCGATGTCGGTGACGGCGACGTTGTCACCGCGCACGCGAACGAGGTCGTGGCCGGCCGGCAGCGGGTTCGACTGGGACTCGGACGGTGCGGGGTCCTCGCCCGTTCCCGTCTGTGACGCAACGAACCGGGTTCCCTGCTGTCCGGTCAGTGTGGTGTTGTCGCCCATCGTCGCCGGCTCGCCAAATCGGAAAGTATCGGCGCTCGCGATAACGGCCCCGCCGCTGTCCGGCACGTTGTCGAAGGCATACTGGAACGCCTCATCGGCAGTACCGCCGGTCGAGAACGCGACGCTGCCGCTGCCGTCAAGCACCAGATACTCCGTACCGTTGCCGTTCCCGTTCGACTGGCCGGCTCCCGTCGTGACGACGTACACTGCCCCTGTCCCCGATAGTCCAGCGCCCGTCTGTGCCTGCCTGGTTCCGCTGAACAGTCCGATGCCCGCTACGGCACCGATACTCGACAGAACGGACCGTCGTGACGCGCCCCAGTCCGACTGTCGCGACCCAGTACTAGCTCCATTTGTGTCAGCAGTCATTCAAGTATGGCTGCCCGGCCGTTCGCAATAACCGCTTATAATAGCGGTCTGAACCATACGTACCCGTCAATACCTGAACTGTCCGGGCCGACTGACGCCGACTAGTGAATCTCTGGGGTGTCAATTTGTTGGCGACGTGGTACTCCAGACGACAGAACGCGACACCCGCGCTCACTATCCCCACCGTTGACAGCAGATTTATGCCGACAGCGACGGGACAGTACGACAATCCGACGTGGGCTCCGACGACTCGCCGTTCGACGATGTATCGGCAGACCGGGACTACCTCCGTGTCCTCCTCACTGCCGTNTGTGTCGTTGCCGTGGTGTTGGCGACGGCGACGCTCCCGATTCTGGCACCCGGTGGGACACAGAGCCCGATGGAGTCNCTTATTCCGCTCCCGCAGGAGAACCCCTTCGGGGAGGCTGGGGGGACCTCGACTGGCGGCAGCGGCGGGCAACTCGGCGCGCTGAACCCGGGAAGCCAGACTGATGTTGGCGGCTCGCTCGATAGTGGCGACAGCGGCGACAGCCCGTATCAGTCACAGGACACGGAGCCGCATTTCACCGTCACGAGTTCGGAACCGGCGTACTGGCGGACTGGCGCATATGAAACCTACACCGGCACGGGCTGGGACGGGCAAGCGGACCCGCAGGCCTATCAGGGACCGATGGCGGTCGACGGGATGGCCGACTCGACGGTCGATTACGAGGTGCAACTGGCCAAGTCCGCCACGTCGCTGCCGACCGTCTGGCGGCCGAAATCGGTGTCCCGGGACGACGTGATGGTCACCGAGTACGGCGCGGTCACGTCCGAGCGACCGCTCCCTGCTGGAACGACCTACAGCGCGACCAGCGTGACACCCCCCGACGACCCAGAGGTGCTACGAACGAGTGGCCGCGACTACCCTGCGGACATCGAATCACGCTACACGGGCGTGCCGGCGTCGACCTCGGCGCAGGTGGGCCCGTTCACCGACCGGCTGACCGAAGACAGCGACTCGCCCTATCAGACCGCGGCGACCATCGAGCAGTGGCTAGAGGCGAACAAGAACTACTCGCTGAACGTCAGCCAGCCGCCCGAGGACGACGTGGCCTCGGAGTTCATTTTCCAGATGGACAAGGGGTACTGCGAGTACTTCGCCACGTCGATGGTGGTGATGCTGCGGAGTCAGGACATCCCGGCGCGCTACGTCGTCGGCTACTCGACTGGCGAGCGGACCGGCCAGAACCAGTACACTGTTCGCGGGATGAACGCCCACGCGTGGGTCGAGGTGTACTTCGAGGGCGTCGGCTGGGTGAAGTTTGACCCAACGCCGGGACAGGAGCGCCTTGCGTCCGAACAGCAGGCGATGCAAAACAGCAGTCAGGACTACAGCGCCGCGGAGTCCGGAAGCCCCGACGAGGAGTTCGCTGTCGGGACGCCGGCGGGCGAGCCACAGACCGAAGCTCCGACTGATGGGACTGGACAGGAGTCAGAGAGCGACGGAACCGAGGGAACAGAAACGGGTGCAGACGGGACCGGTGACAGCGACGGAACTGGCGACTCGGGCGACGGACAGACGGTCTCGCAGTCCGGTGAGTTCATCGTCGAACTCAATCGGACGGCGACGCCGGGCGCGGCGGTGGCCGCAACGGTAACCCGCGACGGCGCACCGGTCGAAGGCGCGACGGTCTCGTTCAACGGTGAGCCGGTCGGAACGACGGGGCCGGCCGGCACCGTTTCCGGGACGGTCCCCTACGAAGCCGAACTGACGATTACTGTCGATGTAGCCAGCGATGCGGACCCACTCATCGCTCCNTCGGTCCCGCGTGACAGCGCTCGTTCCTTCGCTATTACTGGCCCACAGGCCCAGCAGTCGACGAACGCGAGCTATGAACTGAACACGACTGCGTCGGTGAGCATCACCGGCGAACAGGTCACCGGCGGCGAGGTGACTGTCACTGCGACCATCGACGGGGTGCCGGTGCGGGACGGCGACGTGCTGCTCGACGGCGAGCAGGTGGCGACGACGGACCGGCAGGGGCGGGCAACGGTCACGCTCCCGACCGACCCCGGCAACGTCTCTGTTGCCGTCGAGCGCGACGCCGTCAGCGGTAACACGACTGTGGTGCTTGCACGGCTTTCCGTAGCAACGTCGCCGTCGCTCCCGCTGGCCCTCCCCGTCGCTGGCCAGACGGTGAACGCGACGATGGACGGGGACCCGGTCACGAACGCCACCGTTACCGTCGGCGGGGAGCCGACAGCACGGACCGGCGCGGCCGGTCAGGCGACGGTCGGGATGCCGCTCGCGGCGAGTGCCAAAATTTCCGTTTCGAAGTACGGACAGACGGCCACGACGACCGTCAATGGCCTACTCGTCAACGCTGCGGGCGTCGTGCTGAGTCTGGGTGTTCTCCTCGCCGGGACGGTCGTCGGCGCTCGACGGCGGAACGTCACGCCGGGGACGCTATGGGGCTGGGTTCGGGCCGCACGCGAACTCGCTGTCGGGGCGCTCGTCGGCGTTGCGGTGGTGGCCGATGACCTGCTGGGTCGCTTCCGAACGCGACTTGAACTCACTGCCGCGGCGCTCCGTGATCTGTTCACCGGCCACCGGTCGCCGGCAGCGTTGCTCGACGCGTTGCGAGCGTGGATTTCTGAACGCTTTGCAGCGGCCGAAGACGCAGCCAGCGATGCGATGGCGGCTGTCTCCACGACTGAATCAAACGGGGGCGACGGAACGCCCGCGGCTCGCGTCACCATCCGCGAGGCGTGGACGCGCTTCCTGACCCACGTTTCCCTCCGGCGGTACTGGACGCGGACACCCGGCGAAATCGCGACCCATGCCATCGAACGGGACGGCCTCCCGCCGGCCGCGGTGCGGACAGTCCGGGACGCGTTCCGGGCGGTCGAGTACGGTCAGCGGGACCCACAGGAGCACGTGGCGGCCGTCGAGGACGCGATACGGCACATCGAGACGGCCGCCGGGCAACAGTCCAGCGCGACCGACGACACTGACGACGCGACGGAGGGGCGGCCCTGATGCGCCTGCGAACGGTCGTTTTCGGAACTGTGGGGCTGCTGGCGACCGGGGTCGCGGCCTCCCTCGTTTTCGCGCCGACGGCCGCCGGCGAGTCGCTTGTCGCCGTGCTCGGGAGTGTTGCCCCGACAACCATCCTCCTCGCTGGCAGTCTGACCGTTGGACTCTGTGCGGTCCTTGCCGGCTGGCTCGGTGGGCTTCTGGGCGGTGGCTCACCGACCGCCTTCGACGTGGCCGTCGACAGCCCGCCGGAAGACGTGACAGCGACGGAGAGTCGGCTGTTCGCTGCCGACATCGACGCGGCTATCGACGACGCCGTCGCTGGCGACGACGCGGCGATGGACACGGTTACCGAGCGACTCACTGCGGCAGCGACGACAGCCTATGCTATCGGAGCTGGTGTCTCACAGGCGTCCGCACAGCAGGCAGTTCGTGCGGGGACGTGGACCGACGACGCCGTCGCGGCGGCGATGCTGTCCCCGACGGAGCCACAGTCGCTGCTGGCCCGGCTCCGCCTGTGGCTCGACCCGGAGAGCGAGCGCCGCCGCCGCATCCGCCGGACGGTCGACGCTATCGCACAGGTGTCGGGAGGTGAGCGCTGACGATGCACCGCCGTGTGCGGCGCTGGAGCGGCGGCCTCGCAGCCGCGCTGTTTCTTGTCAGCGTCTCGCTTTTGACCGCCGAGCCGCTGTTGCTCGCGGCGACCGCAATCCCACTCATTTACGTCGCCTACGGCGCGCTTTCGCGGATGCCGGCGGGAACCGATTTGCAAGCAACACGGTCCGTTTCTGACGCCCAGCCTACGCCGGGCGAGCCGGTCGCGGTCGAACTCACCCTCACGAACACCGGCAGCAGTTCGCTGACCGACGTGCGGGTCATCGACGGCGTGCCCGAGGAACTGGCAGTCGTCGAGGGCTCACCGCGGCTCTGTACCTCGCTGCGGCCCAACGAGAGTGCCACATTGTCCTATGCCGTGATGGCAAAGCGCGGAACCTACACGTTCGACGCCGCCGCGGTGCGGGTGCGGACGCTGTCGGCCAGCGACGAGGTGACTGTCGACCTGCCCGTGGCCGGCGACGGGACGCTGACCTGCTCGAACACCGTCTCCGAAGTTCCGATGGCCGACGCCACGCTCCCGCGGGCGGGAACGCTCCCGACCGACACCGGTGGGAGCGGGCTTGAGTTCCACTCGACGCGGAGCTACCAGCCCGGCGACCCGGTCAACCGCATCGACTGGCGGCGGTACGCAAAGACCGACGAGCTGACCACCATCGACTATCGGGAGGAACAGGCCGTCAGGACGGTGCTGGTTGTCGACGCTCGCCCGCCGGCCCGCGTGACGCCAGAGCCGGGATTCCCGACAGGAGCGGAGCTGTCTGCCTACGCGGCCGAACGCCTGTTCGACGCGCTCTCCCGAACTAGCGTCGTCGCGAGTGTCTGTGCTGTCGGCTTGGCCTCCGAGGATGTCCCCGGCGGACTCGGCCCCGACGGGCTGGCGTGGGTCGACGCCTCTGGCGGTCACGCGGCCGCCCACGCGAGACAGATATTCGATAGCGTGGGTCGCGCCGCGGCCCGACAGTCAGACGCCGATTCGGCCGGTGACGCTGATGTGTCCGAGGACGACCAACCAGAGCAGCCCGGAGGCGAAGCTACGAGGGCGACGACGGCCGACGGTGGGACCATCGAGGACCCGGCCCTGCTCGCGGTGCTCGCTCGGCTCCCGCCGACCGCGCAGGTGGTCGTGTTCTCCCCGGCCGCCGACGACTGGCCTGTCTCGCTGGTGTCATCGCTTTCGGTCCGTGAGTACCCGACGACGCTCGTCAGCCCGTCGCTGGCCCGCGGGGACTCCCTCGGCGCGGCTGTCGCGAGTACCGAGCGCACCGCCCGGCTCCAGCGGGCCGAACTGTCCGGCGCGACCGTCATCGACTGGGACCTCGACAGCCCAATCGACGTGGCACTCCGCGCCTCGCTTGCCGACCTGTTCAGCGTGTAACAATGGACGACACAATCTCGCTTCCGACCCGGATGCCCTGGACCAGCCTCGCCACCGTCGTCGGCGTGACGGCGCTGCTGGTCGCAGGACTGCTGGGAACCGTTTCCGCCGACCGGGCCGCGCTCGTCGGTGTGGCCACCGGTGTTTTGCTGGCACTGTCGCTGTGGCTGAGCGGCTGGGACCGCTGGCAGGCGGTTGGAACTGTTCTGGCCAGCGTCCTTGCGCTACCAGTTGCCGTCGGGCTTTCCCTCGCCACTGGCGGCACGGTCGTCTCGCTCGGTGCCGAACTGTTCCCCGTCACTTCCCAAGCTGGCGTCCGACCGGCGGTCGTCACGTTGCTGTCGCAAGTCATCGTCGTCCTTGGCTGTCTGACCGCCGTCTTCGGCGCGACCGCGGCCACCCGCGGCGTCGTCGACACCGAGCGGGTGGGGACCTACGGTGGCGTCGTCGTGCGGACGACCGCTGTTCCGTTCGCTGTTGCCCTCGTACTGTTCACGCGGGGGGCTGTCGATTTCTTGCAGTCCAACGCCGGAACGCCGGGCGTCCAGCAACTGACCGGCGAGGCCCTCACTCACTGGAACCGATTTTCGACCCGGTCCCCGGCCGAACGCATATCGCCATTTTCAGTCTGTTGCTCGCCCTTGCCGCCGCGGCGCTGGCCCGCGGACTCGACGCCTTGCCGCTTTCCGAACTCGTCCCGGAAACGAGCGACGCGCCCGATGTCGACAGGGCTGTCGCCGTCGTTGAGCGAACGTTTCGATGGACGGGCCGGCTCGCCCTGCTGGTCGCGCCGGTCGCCGGGCTGTTCGAACTGGGCCTCGGTCAGGAATCACTGGCCGGACTGCTCCCGGCTGGGCTGTACGACTTCATTGTCGCCGTCACGGCAGCGCCGGGCCTTCGTGGCCTCCTCTGGTGGCTGTTCCTCAGTGGGACAGTCGTCTCGGTGGCTGTCTGGTTCCTCCGGCGGACGGTCCAGAGTTCGGCCGACCGCGTGGGGACCGTCCTCGCGCCGTACGTTGGCGGCGGCGTCATCACGCTCGCCGTGGTGGCGGTCGCGGGGCCGGCAGTCGATGCCATCGAAACGGCGCTCCGGGCGACGCCGGCCGCGGCGGCCGTCGAACAGTTCTTCGTTCCAATACTGGACGTATACGGCCCCGAGACCGTCACACTGGCGCTGGCCGTCGTGGCGCTGTTTTCGCTCATCAGTGTCGCTGGACAGCTGTCGGTGGCGCTGGCGACGAGTTATCTGCGCGAGCGGACGGCCGGCGTCACGCTCGCCGCGGCCGGCCTGTTCGGTGCGAGCGCCTTCGCTGCGACGCTTTCGACGCCGACGTGGCTGGTGCTTGCGGGCCTGGTCGGTGCCGTCGTCGTCTGGGACGCCGGGTCCTTCGGGACGACGCTGGGACACGAGGTCGGGAGCGGGGCCGCGACGCGCCGCACCGAACTCGTCCACACCGGCGGGACCGTCGCGGTGGGCGGCGTCGGCGCGGCGGCGACGGCGGGGCTGTCCGGCGTCGCCCGTGGCTCTATTGCTGTTGAGCCATCGGTCGCCGTAGCCGGCCTCGTGGTCTGTCTCGTCGCCGTGCTGGCACTGGTGGCCGCGATACGGTAGGACCACACCGAACAATACATTGTGGTGTGGTGACAAGTCTGAAGTATGACCGACCGGTCCCCGCTGCGACGGGCCAGAGACAACGCGACGGAACTCGCCTCTCTGGCAGTCACCGGGTTCTGGCTCGTTGCCCTCGTGACGGGTCAGGAGTGGTGGCTCGCGGCGCTGCTCGTCGGATACGTGGTGGTCGTCCCGCTGACGGAGTTGCTGTACGGCGATACGGACGAGGAGGCAGCAGATGCTGATGAAGTCGAGCCAGCGCTGTCAAGCGATGCTGACGACGAAACACCGCTGGAACGACTGCGCCGCCGGTACGCCGACGGGAAACTGACCGACGAACAGTTCGAGCGGAAACTGGAACGACTGCTCGAAACGGAGACGCTGGAAGATATTGAAGACAGCGCGGCGGTCCGAGAACAGGAGCGGGAGCGACAGCGCGAGACCGAGCGAACCTGAGCAGTTAGGGACTGACGGCCGGCACTTCGACGCGGTCCAGCACGTCGTCGACGACGGTTGCCGGGTCGACGCCGCGGACGCCCGCGTCAGCGGTCAGGACGAGTCGGTGGGCGAACGCCTCCTCGACAACAGTTTTCACGTCGTCTGGGACGGCGTAGTCGCGGCCGTCGAGGACCGCGGCGGCGCGGGTCGCCTCGAACAGCCGCTGAATCCCACGCGGGGAAACGCCGACATCCACGCGGTCGTCCTCGCGGGTGGCGCGGCCGAGTTCGACGACGTAGTCCCGGAGCGTGCCGTCGACGGTGACCGATTCGACAGTCCGCTGGAGCGCCAGCAGCCGCTCGCCGTCGATGACGCTGGTGACGCTTGGTGCCTGTGCGGTCCGGTCGGCCCGCCGGTCGATGAGTTCGCGTTCGCCGCCGAAGTCGGGATACCCCATCGATGTTTTGACGATGAAGCGGTCCCGCTGGGCCTCGGGCAGTCCGAAGGTCCCCTCCTGTTCGACGGGGTTCTGCGTGGCGATGACAAAGAACGGCTCGGGCAGGTCGTGGGTCACGCCGTCGACGGTTACCTGCTTCTCGCCCATCGCTTCGAGCAGCGCGGCTTGCGTCTTGGGCGGTGCACGGTTGATTTCGTCGGCCAGCACGACGTTGGCGAAGACGGGGCCGGGCTGGAAGTCGAACTCGCCGGTGGCCTCGTTGAATACGTTCGAGCCGGTGATGTCGGACGGGAGCAGGTCCGGCGTGAACTGCACCCGTTTGAAGGAGAGGTCAAGCGCCGTCGCGAACGACTGGGCAGTGAGCGTCTTCCCCGTGCCCGGCACGTCTTCGAGCAGGACGTGCCCCCGGGCGAGAATCCCGGTCATGACGGTTTCGAGGAAGTGGTCGTCAGCGATGACGGCACTGCCGACGGCGTCGAGAATCTGTCGGCTGGTTCGTCCGGCAGTGTCGTGGTCCATACCGGCGTGTAGACAGCCACCGACAAATACCCTCTCCCTCGGTTTCGCTGGCGGGCGGCCCGATTCCATGACACCCACTCACAATAAGAGAGAATTGCCGTAACTCTGAGTTATAGATAGCTAGAGATATATGCATACTGCACATGACCGACGACTACGGATTCGGGACGCGCTGTGTCCACGCCGGCCAGGAGGAGCCGGACCCGGCCACAGGGGCACGCGCGCCGCCCATCTATCAGACCTCGTCGTACGTCTTTGAGGACGCCGACACCGCGGCCGACCGGTACGCCCTGAATGACGACGGCAACGTCTACTCGCGGTTCGACAATCCCACCGTCCGGATGCTCGAAAACCGCATCGCCTCCCTCGAAAACGCCGTCGACGCCGTCGCAACGGGGTCAGGGATGGCTGCACTCGACGCCGGGACGTTCGTCCTCGCGGCCAACGGCGACAACATCGTAACGGCCTCCTCTATCTATGGTGGCACCCACTCGTATTACTCCAACACCGCCAGCCGCCGAGGCATCGAGACGCGATTCGTCGACACGCTCGACCCGGACGCCTACGCTGAGGCCATCGACGAGGACACGGCCTACGTCCACTTCGAGACTATCGGCAACCCGTCGCTGGTCGTCCCACCGATGGAGGAAATCGCCGAGGTAGCCCACGACCACGGTGTGCCCGTCTTCGTCGACAACACGTTCGGGACGCCGGCTCTGTGCAACCCGCTTGACCACGGCGTCGACCTCCTCTGGGAGTCGACGACGAAGTGGATCCACGGCTCCGGGACGACCGTCGGCGGTGTCCTCGTCGACGGCGGCTCGTTCCCCTGGGACGAGTACCCCGAGAAGTTCCCGGAACTGGGTGGCGAGAACGAGGCCTTCGGGAAGAACTTCTCCGAAGCCTTTGGCGACCGAGCCTTCTCTGTCGCCGCCCGCCAGCGCGCGCTCCGGTCGCTCGGCGACGGCCAGAAGCCGTTCGACGCCTGGGCGACCCTCCAAGGCGCGGAAACCCTCTCTCTGCGGATGGAACGCCACTGCGAGAATGCGATGGCTGTCGCCCGGCACCTCGAAGACCACCCCGAAGTCGCCTGGGTCACCTATCCCGGGCTGGAGAGCCACGAGACCCACGACCTGGCACAGCAGTACCTCTCCGGTGGGTTCGGCGGCATCGTCACGTTCGGGCTGGAAGCCGGCTACGATGCCGGTCGACGGTTCTGCGAGGAGACGGACCTCGCCCAGTTCCTTGCGAACATCGGCGATGCCAAGACGCTGGTCATCCACCCGGCTTCGACTACCCACGCCCAGCTCAGCGAGGCGGAACAGCGTGCCAGCGGCGTCACGCCGGACCTCCTCCGGTTCAGCGTCGGTATTGAGGACCCAGAAGACATCATCGCAGATATCGACGAGGCCATCGAACGAGTCACATGAACGTCGAACACAACACTGTCTCGCTTGGCGAGTTCGAGTTTGACTGCGGGGAGACGATTCCGGATCTGGAAATCACCTACGAAGCCTACGGGGAGTTTGACGGCGACAACGCGGTGCTGGTCTGTCACGCGCTGACCGGCAGCGCCCACGTCGCCGGCCGCGACCGAGTCGACAGCGCCGATCAGGCCCGCGCCTGGTGGGACGATATCGTTGGGCCGGGCAAAGCCATCGACACCACGGAGTACTACGTCGTCTGTGCGAACGTGCCGGGCTCCTGCTATGGGTCAACAGGGCCGAAAAGCGAGAACCCCGAGACGGGTGAGCCCTACGGCACCGACTTCCCGCCGGTCACCGTCACAGACTGGACTGAAGCCCAGCGCGCGCTGCTTGACGAACTCGGGATTCCCCACCTCCACGCCGTCGTCGGCGGCAGCGTCGGTGGCATGAACGTCATCGAGTGGGCCAAACGCCACCCGGACCACGTCGACCGCATCGTTCCCATCGCCGCGGCCGCGCGACTGGACACGCAGTGTCTCTCGCTCGACGCCATCGCCCGCCGGGCCATCACGACCGACCCGAACTGGAATCAGGGCCACTACTACGGCGAGGACGACGAGCCGCCAAGCGACGGCCTCGCGCTGGCCCGCCAACTGGGCCACGTGATGTACCTCTCGAAGGCGTCGATGGAGCACCGCTTCGGCCGCCGCGCTGCCGGCCGGGACGCCGTCCGCACGTTCCCCACCGACGCCGCGGGCGCGTTCTTCCCGTACCGCGACGTGGAGTCGTACCTCGATTACAACGCCGAGAAGTTCACCGAGCGCTTCGACGCCAACAGCTACCTCTATCTGACACGGGCGATGGACAACTACGACCTCGCCGCCGGGTTCGAGTCCGATGCGGACGCGCTGGCGGCCTTCGACGGCGACGCGCTGGTGATGTCCTTTACCGCCGACTGGCACTTCACCACCCAGCAGGCGGAGGCGCTAGCCGACTCGCTCCGGGCGGCCGACGCGAACGTCGCCCACCACGTCATCGACTCCGACCACGGCCACGACGCGTTCCTCGTCGAACCAGACAACGTTGGGCCGCCGCTCGCGGACTTCCTCGACGCGGGCGTCGACGGTAACGCCGTCACCGACTCCGTTGTCGAGGATAGTCAGGAGAGCAATTTCGCACCCGTCCACAACAGCCTGTTCTCGCAGTAGCGACGCGGGCGTATCATCCGGTGACCGGTGGGTTCGCTCTCCTTCGGTTCGGCTCGTCGATCATGCAATTCCTGATTTGCGGTAGCATTTAACACATTTCGGACCGACTAGCTCTATGTATGGCTGACATGACCACGAACATCGAAAGCGAGGAGTATTCGTTCGGACAGACAGTGTACGACGAGGACGGGGACGCACTCGGGACCATCCGCGGGTTCGACGAACACGGCTTCTACGTCACGGTCGAGGACGGCATTGAGTCCATGTCGAGCGA
>JGI12329J12844_1000152_pt1 | contig 17533 bp, 22 predicted proteins | sample A23E3SouthBayCA_FD_12844 | JGI IMG/M metagenome (IMG submission 12844)
AGAGCCGAGATTGAGTCACATACCATCGCGATGGTGTCGAGGTATCGTCGATCCGCAGGGCCATCGGACCTCGATTGGCTTGGATACCACTCGCCGAAATCCGAGGTGTATCAGTCTGGACTGTGGAACGTGCGACACGTCTCCGACTCATTTGACCCCTCGGTCGTGGACCAGTTATCAGAGTATATCTCGTCAACGGAGGCGCTGGATCATCAATCGCGGATCTGAGAGTGATGGAGGATCTTACTGATCTGATTTGTTGCGACACAGATATGCGGACGATCAATGACGCTCAAAATAATCAAAGCGGGAGTGAGCTAATCTGAAATCAGTCGTTTTTAGTGAACGCGTGGACATTGTTTTTGTATGGGTTTTGGAAGCTACGATGAATCTGAGCAGCAGGACCAGAACGTTGAGACTGATGAAGATGATGGGGTCGCAGTTCACGAAAACGACCACGATGGCGAAGTCTCGTTTGAGACTGAAGCCTCAACCGACGAACTGGTAAATAAACTGGACGATATCAAGGATACAAACTGAACTCAGCTATCGGTTCCCACCAACAGACCTGTTGCAGAAATAGTAACATTGAATCCGTTGGGAGATTATCTCCCTAATGACACAGTAGTTTCCAGCGATCGGCGGCGATTTAGGGCCCGATGATGCCATTACGGCTGAGGGCGTTGGTCCCGCGATATCCTCTCCGAATCGCGGTACCTCATGCTATCTCAGCATGTGCAGGACCGAGCGCTCTCTCGAAGCCTCGGCCTGCTCTCTTGCCTCGAAAGAACATATCGCTACTCGGGAAAGATCCTACAACTGCTCAGAGATTATTCGATAGTTGCTTCTAAGGCTGTTCGAACGGACTCAAGAGCGTGAACCGTGTCATAGTCGCCATCTGTGAGCGAGATTAGCCCACCGTGGTCTTGACTGTTGGGAAGCCACACCTGAATGAATCCTTCAGACCCAGTGATTGCTGCAGACTTTGAGACAGGTTTTTGCCAGAGCTCAGCCGCTTCCCCAGTATACAATGGATGGATTCCATCAGGAAGCGGTTTTGTAGTCTCTCGACGGAAGTCGGGATCAGATGTAAGCATATCTGCGATATCTCCTTCAATCACATGCTGTTCCGCTGTGGCTTCAAGTTCATCATAGAAACGTTCGACGACATTTCTAGCAAGCGTTTCGAGATCCTTGGCCGGAATCACTCGATTAACGTCGGAAAAGATTTCCCCGTTCCGTTCCAGCGGAGTTGCGTTGATACCAATATTTATTTCAGCAGTACTAGGACGGTGATAGAACGCGATGTTTGCACTTGGTTTACCACCGGGAAGATACGGGTCTGGGATTTCGATGAATGCAGCCTGAGGAATTGACTCGATAATATCGAATTATTTTGCGAAATAGACCTTGAGAAGGCGCACATCGTCCTTGTTCGGTGACCAAGAGACTAACCGCCGAAGTGTGTCTTGGTCGGGATTTCTGTCGTAATAGAAGAGTTCGTCTCGTGTATAGTCATCCAATGCAACCCATGCCAAATAATCAATCGGTCCGTCATCAACGAAAATCACCTCTTCAACTGGACGACGAATGGCATCAGGATATCGTTCGATAGTTATCTCAGCTAACCGATCGAGATCCGTTCCTGGATCGATCTCATACTCATCTGGAATATTGTTTAGCATACGGTTGGCTGAGCGGGTGTGCTCAATAAAAATCAATTGATACGAGAAACACTCCCGACTGGAATTTAATCAACCAGCTGAATCGTGTTCCCGTTTCTGGTCACGTGGAGGTCCCGACCGAGTTTGTAGCCCTTGGTGCCAGCGGTATCGATATACCCGGAGAACCCCTTGAGATCTTGGTGAGCCGGAATAACGTGCTGCGGTTCGAGTGCGTCAAGCATCTGGTAGTGACCTTCTTTCCGCAGGTGGCCCGAGACGTGCACATCGTCGTAGATACGTGCCCCCTGCATTCCCAGTAAGGTCTCCGATTGGTATCGCTGCCCCACGTTTGTCGGCTCTGGGATCACCCGTGCAGAGAAGATGATTTTGTCACCCATCTCCAGATCATACGATGTCTCGCCACGTCCCATCCGCGTGAGCATTGCCCTGGGCTCTCCCTGGTGGCCCGTGACGACTGGCAGGTAGTCTTCTTTGCCTTCGTTCATGATGCGCTCGAATGCCCGGTCGACAGACTTGCGATGCCCATACATTTCCAGATCATCCGGGAAATCGACGGCGTCGAGTCGGTTAGCGGTCCCTGAATACTGTTCCATGGATCGTCCCAGCAACACCGGTTGCCGCCCGATTTGCTCGGCGAACTCCACGATTGACGAGACGCGAGCGATATGGCTTGAAAACGTGGTAGCGACGATACCACCATCGAAATCCTCTAAGCTCACCATGACATCTTCCAGTTGGCTACGCGCGACGGCTTCGCTCGGCGTCCGTCCTTTCTTGTTTGCGTTTGTGCAGTCTTCGATATAACAAAGGACACCGTTGTCTTCGCGCCCGATCTCTCGGAACCGCTTCATATCGATGGGATCACCAATGACGGGCGTGTGATCCATCCGCTTGTCGAGCCCGTAGACGATTGCGCCCTCTGGTGTATGGAGGACTGGATTGATCGCGTCGATAATCGAATGGGTGACGTTGACGAATTCGAGTTCACATCGCTCGCCGATCGACATCGTACCGCCGGCATTCATTTTTACGATATCATTATTGACGTGAAACTTGCCCTCGTCATGGATCTCTTCCTCGACAAGCGCCGCAGTGAACGGTGTCGCCACGATCGGGGCGTCGTATCGGTGTGCGAGTTTCGATATCGCACCGATATGGTCGAGGTGTCCGTGTGTTGGGACAATCGCTTTGACATCTCCCTTGAACTCGGAGAGGACCCTATCATCTGGAATGGCATCCATGTCGATAAGGTCCAGCGAATGCATACTCTCAGTCTGGATATTGTCGTGAATCAGTACTTTGGAGAGATTCAGGCCCATGTCGAAGATGACGACGTCACTACCTGCTCGCACGGCTGTCATCTGTCGCCCAACCTCTTCATAACCGCCTATAGTTGCAATTTCAATTTCCATCGCTAGGTCCGATCAGAGCGGTCCCAGAACTCTCACTGAGTGCGCCAGTATAATGGAGGGCAGCCCGTAGTCGCAGTATCCAAGCCATCGTGACTCGCAACAAACAAACTACGACTCTTCACCGGTCTGCCCGGGGACAGCGCGTCTTTCGGTTATCCGAGCAATTGGTGCGAATACATAAGTAGTCACTGGAAGCCTCATGTCGTTCACCCCAGAATGCATCGCAACGGTATTTGCGGTTATCAATGCGCAGTATCGTGTAATGAAACAGCTAAAATGCCGGCCGTATTATTGAGGACTTGATCTGACTTCCGTGAGATGATAAATGACGCAATATTCAAAACTCATTTATTTAATACACGCTAACTGGATACTACGAAGGAGTTCGTCTGTCCGTTCTTCGTTTACCCATTGGGTCGCCATCATCCTAATGCGCTCTCCAATGGCACTGCTCTGAGATGTGCCGTGCCTGCTCGCTGTTTATGCCGACCCTGGGTCACCTAGAGATGCTTGGGCGGACCCACCGACCGACATATGACTAACACAGATAGTACTACCAAAGATGTCGACTTGCTCTCAGATACGCTGAGTGGTTCAACTGTACTCGTCGCACACGCTGACGACCCTTCTCAATCTGCTGTCAGCCTCCGGATTCTTGAAACGCGTGGAGCCGCTGCTGATACAGCCTTTGTGGTTACAACGACTGAAGGCGTTGATCAAACAATAGCGACGTATGAGCAGCTAGGGACACGAACAGCGCGCCCATCGCTTAGAATTATAGATACTGTTTCTGAGCAGCAATCCATTTCGGCGCTGTACGACGAGACACCCGCGGTTTTCATACCATCGCCAGGTGATCTCGAACGATTGGTCATCGCACTCTCGGAATTAACAGAAAATATGGGCACTAAAACAGGAGATCGCCACCTCATCGTTCGATCACTCTCTCCAATTCTTGCAGCTGCCCCGATTGACCACGTTGGAACCGTCATTGAACGGATCACGGGACTGCAATCGGAGTCTGGGCTTTGTCTACTCGGATTCAATTACACCGTACACGATGAAAAGACTATGAAAGCGGTTGCTGACCATGTTGACGGGATTCTCTGGATTAATCAGGCAACAAACGAATTTGATTTCGAATACCAAAGTGTGCATAACCGGTACGATCAAACTTCGCTCCAGAATACATCAAATAAATAAGCAATTTTCCATCGTTTTACTGAGGCTTCTCAAATAGATTCTCTATTACTTTCGGTTGCGAAGTTGTAATATATAATGTGAACTGGGAACCACAAACAGCCATCCAACTATACAGCGTTCGGTCCCTGACTAATTCGCTTCCAGAAATCATTCGTCGTGTGGCCGATACTGGGTACGATGGTGTGGAGTTTGCAAACCGATTTCAAGAGGAGTCTCCGGAATCTGTTGCTGCTGTACTTGAGGAAACTGAGATTGAACCTGTCGCAGTTCATGCCGATTTATCTACCATTGAAAAGACTCTCGATGGTGACGCAGATCTCATTGAACGGTGTCAGATAATCGGCTGTGATACGCTTATTGTGCCACATCTTCCGACTGGCGAATTCCGGACTCGGCAAGCAGTACGTTCGCTCTCGTACCGTCTCCGGGACGTTGCTGCAGGGCTAGGCGACTATGATATGCACCTCGGATTGCACAATGATCGGAGGCTTCTTGCCCCATTACTTCCAGACGGCGCACATACTCTCGTTGAAGAAACACCAGTCCCGGCACGAGTCGGTGATACACTCCAGACGATGGCACGCCGATGGGAACCGAAGGATCCAGAACAGATATCCAGTGAAACGCCGCTCTGGAACCTCATCGCAAGAACACGACCAAGCGAACTCTGTTTCGAAGTGGAAGTCGCCGAAATCCAGACAGCTGGGTATGACCCGGGTACCGCGCTTGAACTATTTGATGGGCGTGCCGAAATGATCCACCTTCGAGATGTCGCGTCTGCTGGTTTCCTCAGCGGTTACGAGAACGTCCCGCATGGTGATGGGATTGTTGAGATGGACTGTATTATCGAGGCAGCTACTCGCACTGGTGTTGATTGGATAGTGTACGAGAACGAACTCGATAGCGACCCGAATCAGAAAATCGAGGAGGGAGCCAGTCTGTTAGATCGGATAATCGCTGAGTCACAGTCCTCAAGTGAGTCCGAAACTGCGTTGCAGGCCACACAGTCCTGATTCATCCAGCCGGACGTGACTAACTACGGGAGTCTCCAAGAGGTCCAGCATGCGGCTGCGATAGCCAAATCACGGTACATGACGATCGCACCGCACAACCCGAATGCCGGTGTGAATACTGCCGCTTCGCTGCATCTCTGTGCGGGCATTGAAAACCTCGAAGTGCTGGAGCATATGAGCCGAGATGTTGACTGGGGTGAGGAAATCGTTGACTATGACTGGGAAGTCGAAGACGGTGCAATCGAAGTACCTGACAAACCCGGTCTGGGTGTCGAATTCGATCCAGAAGCGGCACGGGATCATCCCGGTGAGTCAAAAGACAGCCACAGTCTCTTCGACGCTGAAGGTGCACTCAAGCGACCCTGACACCGACCAACATTCTGTGGTGACAGGTCTCCGACTACCAGCTGACCTAATTGGGATAACAGTAAGTGATAGATCAGGACAGTATCGAGACACGTTGATAGCGGAGGGTGAATTTGAATCACCGATCTCCGGGTCATGAGCCCAGCGGAATCTCCGGGCTATCCTACTCCGCTATCGTATCTCTGCCACTGAACACAATTATATGTAGCGTACCTGGTTTTGTTATAATTGTACCATTTTGTTTTTTTAGAGATATTTAATAAACACTGAGTCTGGTCGACTAACCCGAAGTCGAGAGGATTAATTACGGGGGTATAATGCGTTCGCGTGTGACTGATCGATTCCAATTTTATCCTCTCTATCTGACTCGGTTCGTTGCCAGTCTTGGATTCATAACACTTCTCACACTGCTCCCGAATTATATTGAACAGCTCGGCGCGACGGGGGTTGTTGTCGGCCTCTTTGTCACAGCACTTGGCATCGGTCGGACGGTTGCACTCGTCCCGCTTGGATGGGCCGCAGACCGGTATGATAAGCGTCTTCTGCTGTTGCTCTCGATGCTTCTCAGTGCTATCTCGTACGGACTCTTCGTCTTTGTGGACTCTTCGGCGGGATTCATCCTTGCACGAATACTACAGGGGCTGGGTATCGTCGGGACGGGTATTATCAGTCTCGCTCTTGTCGGAGAACTCGCCGCTGCAGACGAACGCGCAAATCAGATCGGGAAGTACAATTCATGGCGGATGGCGGCAGGAATTATTGGAACGATCGGAGCGGGTGTTCTCTATGATGCGTTCGGATTTGATCCGATTTTCGTGGTCTTGGTTGTTCTCTTTGTCATCGCGCTTTTCGGTGTCTGGTTCCTTGTCGAGGCAGACGATTCGGCTATCGAAGGATTTGCCTTCTTCGAACTGGCACTCAACGAGCGGATTCTGACGGTGACGAGTTTTCGTGCCCAGTATGCAGTCTCTGTAACGCTTGTTCGAAATTGGGTTCCGATCTTTGTCGGTGTCTCCGTGGCTCGTGGTGGTCTTGCACTCAGTGCCACTGCTGTGGGTGCTGTCGTCGCCACCGAAAAATTCACTAATATGCTCGGCCAGCCATTCATGGGCCGGTTTTCGGACAGATATGGTCGGGGACTTTTTATTGCAGTCGGGGGCGGCTTCTACGGTCTTATCACATTTGCGATCCCACTGGCGTCATCGGTAGGTGAGGGACTCAGAATCTCAGTGACGCTGCCAGTACTTGGAACCGTTCCTGACGTGTTCTTCGTCGTACTGCTACTGAATGGACTCCTTGGGTTCGCAGACAGTATTCGTGAGCCTGCTAGTATGGCCCTCTTTGCTGACGAAGGGAAAGGAAGCGGGATTACGAGCAGCATCGGAATCCGTGGACTCGTGTGGCGCCCAGGAGCGCTGCTTGCCCCGCTTCTCGGAGGGTACCTGATGGACTCTGTGGGAATGGAGTGGGTGTTTTTTATTGCCGGTGGAACTGTTTTGACCGGGGTACTGACGTTCCTTGGAATAATCTCCAAACGGTTTGGAACGGACGCGCTGGCACGCTGGTAATCACTACCGGCCAGAACGAACAATTATTGACAGAATGGGTCTCTGCTGATCAGCAGCAGCTGGCCGGCGGAGCCAAGCCCCAGCGATGAGCGGACACGAAGCGCCTACTGATCTAGTCCGGTTTCGACCTGCTCTCCCAACAGAGTCGGTACTGGTACCCTCCCTCAATAGGTTTCCCAGGCAGGTCTTCGATAGTCGTATCGGACAAGATCCATTTACCGAGGTGTCAAGATTCCGTACTCGACAAAAAAGCCACCTCCGGAATTCGTGAAATGTGCCGTCAGGACTCACGCCACTTGTGGCCGCACTTGACACAGGTGAACAGCCGAACCTCGTAGGAGCCACCCGGCTTCGGTAGCATCTCGTAGGAGGCCCGGTTGCTGTCGCAGTCGTCTGCCGGACAGGGTTCCTGCATCGTCTCGGTGGTGCCCTGGGTCGCGTCGGCTACGGCGGGTGCCCCGTCGTCCTGTTGTCCGTCCTGTGTCGCCATCACTGCTTCTGCTTGCGAGTCCCGCTGCTCCTCGTTCTCACAGGAGCGACACACCCATGTGTCGCCCTCCGTGTGCATAATTGAACCACACTCATCACAGAATTGCATATAACGGAGGAATACACGGTTGTCGGATATATGTGTTAGTTTCCGATTCGCCGTGGATTTCAGCTAATTGTGGACACTGACTGTACAGCGCTGTCGAAGAGGTTAAAATCAGTAGTCATTTATTATCCTGCTTGGATATGTCTACACATGCCACACTGTGAGAACTGTGACCAGTATTTCGAAACCGCCGACGAAGTCGAACACGAGGAAGTAGACGAGATGACTATTGAGGAGACTGCAGACGGTCCACCACAGATTCGTATCGGAACAGGAAAACGTGATGTCTGGCGATGCAAAGGCTGCGGGAGTGTACTTGGCGTCCGCTGAAATCACCACGAGCGCAACAAGCAACTTTCGATTGGGAACGGTGGAGCGGCGCGGCTACACTGGAACGTCTCTGAAGGCGTATTCCACGACCTTGTTGAGCGTCGGGTGTGCATGCATAATTTCGGTGATATCGGCGACGGTTCCCGTTCCGCGGCGCATGGCGACGACAACCTCGTGAATCATTGTTGAGGCCTCATGGCCCAGCACGTGACAGCCCAGAATCTCGCCATCAGGTGCGGCGAGGACCTTCACGAACCCGTGGTCGAGTTTTTTCGCCCGTCCCATCGGCGTGTCCGGCAACTCCGCCCGGCCGGTGACATATTCTCGACCGACCTCCTCTAGCTCTGTTTCGGTCGCTCCGACACCGGCCATCTGTGGCTCAGTGAAGATGGCGTGAGGCATCGCGGAGAAGTCGGCCTCGCGGGTCCCATCGTGAACAACGTTCTCGATTGTGACCTGCGTCTCGTAGTCCCCGGCGTGTTTGAACATCGCGTTGTCGGCGATGTCCCCCTGTGCCCAGACGCCCTCGGCCGACGTGGCCAGCGTGTCGTCGGTGACGATGAAGCCGTTGTCGTCGGTTTCGATGCCGGCGGCGTCCACATTGAGCGTGTCTGTGTTCGGGCGGCGACCCAGCGCCACCAGCACGTCGTCGCCGGTGACCGCTACTTCGTCGCCGTCCTCCGTCTCTGCGTGGACCCGAACGCCACCGTCGGCTTCCTCGACGGCCGTCACACGATGGCCGGTGAACACCTCGTGGCGGTCCCGGGCGATGTCCGTGTAGGCCGCTGAGAGCGCCCGGTCTTCCCGTGGAACGAGCGTGTCCATCATTTCGACCAGCGTCACGTCGGTCCCCATAGACTCGAAGAAGTAGCCCAGTTCGACGGCGATGTAGCCGCCGCCCATGATAACGAGCGAGTCGGGCTGGTCGCGCCGATACAGGGCGTCGGCGCTGGTCATGTAGTCGACCGAGTCTAGGCCGTCGATGGGCGGGACGACCGGTCGGCTGCCGGCGGCGACTACGACCTGGTCCGCGCTGAGACGCTCGCCGTCGACTTCGACGGTCCGCTCGTCAACGAACACCGCCTCGTGCTCGTACAGCGTCAGGTGGTCTTTCTCTGCGTAGCGCTCTTCCATGCCTTCCGCGAGCGGGGACAGCGTCTCGTCCATGTCGTCGATGACGGCGGCGTAGTCGATGTCGTCCAGCGAGGCGTCGATGAAAAACTGGTCGGCCTCGCGGACGCGGTTCGCCGCGGTCGCAGCTTGGATGAGCATCTTCGAGGGGTTACAGCCGCGGTTGAGACAGGTTCCTCCAAGAGGACCGGGTTCGACGAGCGCCGTTTCGAGGCCCGCGTCGGCGGCTGCCGCGGCCACGTTGTTCCCCGTGCCACCACCGATGACGAGCACGTCGTAATGCGTCATCGCTTTTCCTCCGCTGGCGAATGTTCGGCGTCCCACCGGAGCAGTTCCTCGACGACTGGCTCCAGCGCCGCACCGCGCTCGGTTAGCGAGTATTCCACCCTGACGGGCTGGTCGCTGACGATCTCTCGGGTCACGAGCGCCTCGTCTTCGAGCGAAGAGAGGCTCTCGGAGAGCATCTTTGAGGAGACGCCGTCGAGGCGGCTCTTGAGGTCACTGAACCCCAGCGGGCCGTCCTCCAGCAGGTGATAGACGATTCGAAGATGCCACTTCCGACCCAGCAGTTCGTGGATATTGCCGAAGGCGACGTCGATATCGGCAAAGTACGGCCGCGAGACGGTGCTCGACTGGTCCCAGCTGACAGCGCGTGATTCGGAGCTCATGCTGTATCCCGACTGTGGATCGATACGCTCCTTAAGATATCTCGGACCCGCGGACGCGAGTCTAGTCACCGGTAGCTATATATATCAGGACTGGCGGGTACTCACTCGCTCCCGCCGCTACCGCGAAACCGCTCCCAGAATATCTCGTCGAGGCCGCTGTCGTAGTCGGTGTCCAGGTAGTCCTCCTTCGTGAGGTTTGCCTCCTCGATGAGCGATGCCGCCTCGCCGGCCCAGACGTAGAAGCCGATCAGCGTCTCCGTGCGCATCTCGTCGAGGTCGATGGAGTGGTAGACGTTCACGAACCCGCCGGACTCGCGGTTGAGTTGGGATTTTTCCAGCAATCCGAACTCGACCAGTTCGTTGAGGTACTTCCTGATGGTCCCCTCTTCGTAATCGAGTTGGGCAGCTAATTCCTTCGACGAGAGCGGCCCCTCGCCGATGACACAGAGGCAGATGTCAAGCCCCGGCTTCGGCAGGCCGAAGGCGTCGAGCAGGACCTGTCGGATGTCCGGCGGCCGAATCTCCAAGTTCGACTGCGTCACGCGCTTCATCTCGTCGCCGTGGCAGGTCATCCCGCCGTCACAATCCTGCATCGAGAGCACGACGTTGGCACAGTTCTGGCACTTGTATATCGAGTACTCCCGCGCTCCGAGGTCAATCTCCCGACGCGTCCGGTCGTCCGTCTCGGTATCGAACTCCGTCGTCGATGTATCGTTTTCGGTCATATGTTTGTCAGTCCCATACCACAGCTGTTGCAGGCCCTACAGGAGCCCGGGTCTTGAAACTTGGAGGCGTTCACCCGTCGACCACGTCGACAGCCACCACGTCCTCCAGTTCGACGTTGAGCCGGAGAAACTCCCTCGCAGTAATCGTGGGCCGGTAGCCGTCGTCGGTTTCGACGACGAACTCGGTCCCACAGAGCGACCGAAGCACCGGTATCACGTCCGCCGGTGACTCGCCACACAGGTCCGCGACCGTGTCGGGGGCGACCGGTTCCTCCGTGGCGTCGTAGCGGTCGCGGAGGGTGACAAGAACTGTGTGTGGTGAGAGAGACATGAGAGCGGAGAGTGCCTGCGCGAATACCAACTGTTTCCGAACACACCATCAAATAGGTTGCTTACACCGATCGCACCCTGTTACGCCGGGTTAACCGCACGATTATTAGCAGGGGCGGGATTTATTCACACATGCGTCGACGACGCGAAAGAGTGGCCCGTACTGATGGTGGGTGACGATGCAGGCCCCCGAAGCAGTTCTGAACGCGACGACGGCAGACCTGCGTCTCGAACTGTTCGTCCGCTCACTCGCTCCTGAGACGGCCAGACCACAACAGGAGACGGTCATCGAACGGCTCCGAGACCTCGCCGACGAGGTGGCCGACACCGAACTCTACGTGACCGGCGATTGCGTCTGTCCGTCGACGGTAGCCGCGGAGACCGAGACTGGCCGCTTCCTGCTGGACCGGTACGAGGCGTTCGAGGAGTGGGCCGACGAGAGCGGCGTCGAACTCGTCGGCTTTCGGAACCGCTGTGTCGATTCGTCGATGACCGGAGAGACCGTCACCGGCATCCAGTTCCCGCGGCTGACGCTGGCCGTGTTCGCCGACGACCAGCTCCGGTTCGTCGCACCCGCAATCAGGAACGGAACGGAGACGACCGTTGCCGACGCACAGGACGAAATCGAACGGGCCATCGTCCAGCAGTGAGTGACTGTTGCCGTCGTTTTTCCGCCGCGACCTCGTTCAGTCCAGTTTGCCGTTGAGGGCCTTCGCGGCGACGAGCACCGGGTCCCAGACGGGGCTGAACGGCGGCGCGTACGCCAGATCCAGCCGTTTTCGCCCACGGTCATGTCCGCCTCGATAGCCGTCGCGAGCGTGTCGATGCGGATCGCGGCCCGGTCCTCGCCGACGATTGACCCGCCGAGTACACGACCGCTTTCTCTGTCGGCGACCAGTGTCACATCGGTGTCGTCGCCGCCGGGGTAGTACCCTGACCGGGAGCCGGCTGTGACGGTCTCCGAGACGGGGTCGAAGCCAGCCTCACGAGCCTGCTCGTGGTCAAGGAGGCCGACGCGACCGCATTCGGAAACAGCATCGGGTCGGTCATGGCTGCTGTTTCGGTCCGCTGGCAGGACTTTCTGTCGATAGCTGTAACGCCCGAAGAGTCCGGACCGCCGTGTCACTGCCGTCGTATCTCCACCGTGTACGAGTCGTCGAACGGCGACGTGTAGGGGCTATCCAACTGCTCGTACACGCCAGCCGGAATCGAGATGTCGGCGAGGCGAAGCGCCGCCCCCGTCTCGGTGAGGCCAGTTTTGGGAAGCGCGAGCGTGACCACTTGGTCGGGGTCGACGGCCGGCCCCACTACCGCGCCGGTCGTCGCGTTCATGCCGGAGGGGACGTCCAGCGACACTACCGGGCAGTCACGCTTCGCAGTCGCACGAGCGAGGTCCGCAGCCTGACCGCGCAGCGCGCCGTCGAGACCGTACCCGACGAGCGCGTCGACGAGTGCCGCGGGGTCAGCGCTTTCGAGTGCCACTGTGCCGACATCGATTGGCACGTCCATCGCAGAGAGCGTCTCGTACTGGGTCCTGGCCGCGCCTTCCAACTCTGCCGGGTCGCGGTCGAGAACGACCGAGACCGACAGCTCGCGGTTTGCGAGGTGTCGGGCACAGCAGAGGCCGCCACCGCCGTTGCCGCCGCTACCAGCGAGAACTGTTACCGGACCAGACCGGACCTCACGGACCGCTGCAGCCAGATTCCGGCCCGCGTTCTCCATCATCTGGAGCAGGCTCAGGCCGAACGTCTCGACGGCAACCCTGTCGACCGCGCGCATCTCTGCGGCCGTCACAGCGGGAACCGGCTCTCCGTCGGCTGTGTGGAACAGTGTCGAGTCCATAGCTTGTGGACGGACCTACGTAGCCGCCCGGTTTGGAGCTACTCCCGCTTCAACCAGAAATTGGGACACCATCCCCGCTTCACTCGACGCAGCAACTCATCGTCGACGTGTCTCGGCGGAAGGCCTGGCAGGCGTGTTTGAACGCCTCGCTGAACGTGGGGAACGGGTGGCTGGTGTCGATGATGTCGTCAACGGTGAGGCTGAACCGGACGGCCAGCGTCGCTTCCATGATCATGTCGGCGGCTCGGGGCCGATCATGTGAGCGCCCACGATCTCGTCGGTCTCGTGATGTTTGACGACCTGCACGAGGCCGTCGGTGTTCGCGGCCGCCTTCGTCCGTGGAACGTCCGCCATCTGGACGGTGCGACACGAACAGGTCCCGTGTTCGGCCATGTACTCGGCCTCTGTCGTCCCGACGGCGGCGACCTCAGGGCTAGGTCGTAGGAGCGTGACTCTTGCATTGACACAGGTTTTGTTCCCGAAGTAATTGTACTGTGGAGTCCAAAGCTATGGAGGAGGTTCGAGGCCACGAAGCTATGGCGGATACTACCAGAAACGACGAGCCGACCTGTGATGTCGACGGGACGTGTTACTGCCCGCTGACGGGCGTCATCAACACGCTCAGCCAGAAGTACGCGATGCAGTTGATAAGCATCATCGGGGCTCACGACTCGCTCCGCTTCAGCGAGATCGAGGCCCACCTCTCGGGGGCGAGCACGTCGACCATCTCGAAGCGGCTGGACGAGTTCGAATCGGCCGGGCTGATCTCCCGAACGCAATACGACGAGATTCCCCCGCGGGTCGAGTACGTGCTGACCGACGACGGTGACGCGGTTCGGACCCGGCTCGAACCACTGCTGGAGTGGGTCGAGGCCGACGGGTAATCACGACTGGATGAGGCCGAGAATCCGCTCGTAGTAGTCCCCGAACTCAGCGTCGGACCGCGACCGCGGCCGGTCCATGTCGACCTCGACGATTTCCCGTATGCGGCCCGGCTCCGACGCCATGACGATGACCTGGTCTGCGAGTTTGACAGCTTCCTCAACATCGTGAGTGACGAACAGAATCGTCTTTCCTGTCTCCGACCAGATGTCGAGGAGCTCGTCCTGTAGCATGCGCTTGGTCTGAGCGTCGACGGCCCCGAAGGGCTCGTCCATCAGCAGGAGGTCGGGATTGACGGCGAGCGCGCGAGCCAGTGCGACCCGCTGTTTCATTCCGCCCGAGAGGTCGCGGGGATAGCTGTCCGCGAAGCCGTCGAGGCCGACCAGTTCAAGCAACTCATCGACGCGTTGCTGTCGCCGCTCGCTGTTGACACCCTGTTTTTCCAGCCCGAAGCCAACGTTTCCAGAGACGGTGCGCCACGGAAACAGGTGGTACTCCTGAAACACGAGTCCGAGTTCTGGGCCAGGCCCTTCAACTGGATCACCGCCGAGATACACTGTCCCGGCCGTCGCGGGTTCGAGCCCCGCGATGATGCGAAACAGCGTTGTCTTCCCGCTGCCGGAGGGGCCGACGATACAGACGAACTCACCGGCACTAACATCGAAGGTGACGTCCTGTAGCGCCTGGACACTGCCTTGTGGCGTGTCGTACCGCCGGCCGATACCGTCGACGAGGACCCGCGGCTGCATCGTTTCGTCGGTCATCGCCACGCGAGCGCCCTCCGTTGGACAGCCCGAAAGGCGGTGTCGACTAGCAGGAACATCGCACTCAATACGAGGATGTAGGTGATGACGACATCGACCCGAAGGTTGTTCGAGGCTCGAAGGATTTCACGGCCGATGCCAGCGACACCGAAAATTTCAGAAGCGACGACGAGCATCCAGCAGCGACCGATTCCTGTTCGAATGCCAGTCATGATTTCGGGAAGCGATGCCGGAATGACGACCGACCGGATCAGCTCCACGTCTCCCTGGACCCCGAGGCTTCGGGCAACGTCCAGCAGATCGTCCGAGACGCCCTCGACACCGCCGTAGGCACCGTAGAAGTTGATCCAGAACGCGCCGATAGCAATGATGAACGCGGCCCCAGCGTGGTTGATCCCCAGCCAGGCAATTGCGAAGCCGATAAGCGCAAGCGGCGGCACCGGTCGCAGGAGGCGCACGACTGGGGCGGAGATGTCGTCGAGATATGGACTCCAGCCAAGCGCAACTCCCGAAGCGACACCGAGGCCTGTCCCGATGACCGCGCCGGGGAGCCAGTGGATGATACTGCTGAGGAGTGCAACCGCCATGTCGCCGGAAGCGGCCTCAGCCACGAACGTCTCCGCGACAGCCACCGGCGTCGGGAGGATGTAGCTCGGCTGGGTCAGGGCCACGAGCCACCAGAGCACGAGGAACCCGAGGATACCGGCGCTCCCGCGGAGCGCCCGCTGTGTGTCGATATCGAACATCGTCGAATCGACCCCGCTGGCGTACTCGCCGTCCTCACCGAAGTCAACTGCCATCGTCTTGCCCTCCGTGTCGCCCGGTCATAGGTTGTCGTAGACGCTGTAGTCGAAGATCTGGTCGAGCGAGAGCCGTTCATCGATCTGGCCGTTCTCGTTGGCGAACTCTGAGAAGACCTCCGTCCCGTTCTCGATTTCCCGCGGGTCGGTGACGAAATTCGAGAGAGGGCCTTCGAGCGCCGACTGTGCCTGGTCGGCGGCCATCCCGATGCCGGATTCGACGATATCGGCCGTCGCTTCGGTGTTGTTCCGGATGAACTCCGTCGCACGGACGTGCTGTTCGAGGAACTGTGATGAAACGTCCGAGTCGCGGACTTCGTCGCTCATCAGTGTCACTGCGGCCGGTTGGCCGGGCATCACCTCGGCGGCAGTTCTGAACGTCCGAACGGGCACGTCTTCCTGTGCGGCGCGGGTCGGGACCGGTTCCATGATAGAGGAGCCGTCGACTTCGCCGTTGGCGATGGCCTGCCACACCGCGTTTGCGCCGCTAATTTCGATAATCTCAACGGTCGACTCGTCAACGCCCTCTTGTTGGAGCCAGTACCGAAGCAGCACATCCGGCACGGACCCCTGCGGGAAGGTTCCGAACCGGAACTTCTGGCCCCGCTCTTCTTCCCAGACTGCGAACGCATCGCTGCCGTGCTCGTCCCAGAGCGACTGGAGGTCGTCATGGACCATAATCGCCATCGGCTCCTTGATGTTTGCCGCCGTCACCTTCGCCGGGAGCCCCCTGTCGATGACGATCATCGACGGGACGATGCCGAACATCGCCACGTCCAGTTCGCCGCTGCCGTAGGCCTGGACGATGGCCGGTCCGTCAGTGAACTCCCGACCGTCGATGGTCGCGTCAATCTCGTCCAAATACCCCTGTTCTTCCATCACGAACCACTGGAGATCCGGGAAAATCGGCATATATGCGACGGTTATCTCATCGCTGCCACCGAGGCCGAGACAGCCACCAAGACCGAGCGTCGCAACCGTTCCGGCTCCCGCCAAGTACTGCCGTCGAGAAAGCGTCGTAGACGTGTTTTTCATTGGCCCGGTTACGTTCTTTAGCCTAATATAAGATGCAACCCTGGCAAATCCGCTGCGTTTCGGTGATATGCTACTTTCGACAAAGCATCCAATAGACGGCTGGATACTGCGCAATACTGACTCTCACGCGTTCGGTATGCGTCAGAGATGGAGGCAACAATCTCTTACTCTTACGCGATACCAAGGCCACCGGCGGTTAGTCTAAGACCGATAATCGATAGTAATGTCAAAACGGCGGCGCGACGAGCACGGTCACTGATAGCGGTCCTGAGTTGCTTCCCGACTGCGACACCGGCAACGGCCGGTACGGTCGCAAGGACGGACGCTCCGGCGACAGCCGCGCTGGGATACAGCCCGAAAACGCCGGCAAAGGCGACCCGCGTGATGCTGAGCCCCAGAAACACCAGCGCGACGACACCGACGAACAGGCTGTGCGAGAGGTCGAAGCTCCGGAGGTACGCGACGAGCTGGACGCCGACGTTCGTTCCGCCGAACAGCGCCCCCGAAACGCCACCGATGCCGACCATCGCCAGTGGTGTCTTCCCGAAGTCACTGCTGCCCACCGACACCCATCCGGGAAGCGGCATCCGCTGCTGTGCAGTCGCCACAAACCCCAGGGTCAGCAGACCGAGTCCGACACGGAGTGGCGCTTCCGGGAGCCTGTCGAGTACAGCCATCCCGACAACAGTCCCGACCAGCGCCGCAACGATCAGGGGTCCGAACCGCTGGCTACAGGTGCGAAGCTCACGCCGTGAGAGGTCCCGAACCAGTGAAACGTTGACTGCGAGGATGGGGAGAATCATGAACACGACGGCAGTCGCTGGGTCGATAATTGTCGCAAGCGCCATCGTCCCGACAACAGCGAAGCCGAAGCCAGCAAGCCCGTTTGTCGCCCCGGCGACGATGACGATACCCGTCACTATCGCGACAATCGTCCACGAGACTGGCAAAATCATATGGTATCTGGTCCTGTGGGAAGCCCACAGCGGCCCGAGCTCAAACCCGGGCTGGGCAGTGGTTCTTGTGAAGTACTTACACGGCCCTGGATAAAGCCGCGTCGTGTTTCGCCACAGTAGGGTCGAGCGTGACCGGCCTGCTGTCGGGGTTAGAACGTGATGACTTCGTAGTCGTCGTCGACGAGCGAGCGGATGCTCGGGTGGCCGTCGTGCTCGTCCAGAGTGACG
>JGI12329J12844_1000159_pt1 | contig 17042 bp, 15 predicted proteins | sample A23E3SouthBayCA_FD_12844 | JGI IMG/M metagenome (IMG submission 12844)
GCTACCTTTTTGCGGGTACTCTGGCTACGGCAGGGTATGCTGACAGTGCGGGCGCCGGCGACGAGTGCCAACCTGGGGAGTGGCTTCGACGTCTTCGGCGTGGCGCTCTCCCACCCGGCGGACGTAGTCCGCGTCGAGCGTGCCGACCGGACGACAATCGACGTGACGGGGGCGGGAAGCGAGTTCATTCCCGAGGATCCCGACAAGAACACGGTCGGTGCGGTCGCGGAGGCGCTCGATGCGCCCGCACATATCAAGATCGACAAGGGGATCCGCCCGGCCTCGGGGCTGGGATCTTCGGCTGCCAGCGCCGCCGCGGCCGCTGTCGGGCTCAACGAACTGTACGATCGGGGCAAGACCCGCAAAGAACTGGTGCCGATCGCCGCCAAGGGCGAGGCCGTCGTCTCCGGTGACGCTCACGACGACAACGTCGCGCCCGCGATCCTCGGCGGGTTCACGATCGCGACCCCCGAGGGCGTCACCCAGGTCGACGCCGACGTGCCGCTGGTGGCCTGCCTGCCCGAGATCGTCGTCTCCACCCGGGACGCCCGGAAAGTCGTCCCCGAGCGAACCAGCGTCGACCAACTGGTCGAGACGGTCGGTAACGCCGCGACGCTGACGACAGGGATGCATCGGGACGACCCCGAGTTGATCGGCCGGGGGATGGAGGACTCGGTCGTCACGCCGGCCCGCGCGAAACTCATCGACGGCTACAGCGAGGTCCGACGGGCCGCCCTGGAAGCCGGTAGTACGGGCGTGACGATCAGCGGTGCCGGTCCGGGGGTACTCGCGGCCTGTCGCGAGGACGACCAGTCACGGGTCGCCTCGGCGATGCTCGACGCCTTCGATGACGCCGGTGTCGAGGCCCGCGCTTACCAGACCCGGATCGGTGAGGGTGCGACGATTCACTGATCGTCCGCAGCTATCGGTTGCGACCGCCCGGCGTCGAGCGCTCAGCACGGGATCGATTTCTAACAAGTTCTGTGAAACGCTGCTTTTAGGTTTATCTTCGACCAAGTTACCGGACGTATGGCTATCACGGTGGAGACGTGGCTACGGCTGATCGGTGGCGTCGGTCTCCTGCTCAGTAACGGGTTTTTCGTCACGACCGAGTTCGCGCTGACCCGGGTCCGGCAGTTCGACGAATCGGAGTTCGTCGGACAGAGTCGCGGGCTCGAACGCGCCTGGAACATGACGGAGCGGCTCGAGATCTTTCTGTCGGGCTGTCAGGTCGGCATCACCATCAGCAGTATCGGCCTGGGCGTCGTCGCCGAACCCGCCGTCGCGGCCGTGATGGGCCCCGTGCTCGGTGCGGTTGGGATCACCAGTGGCGGACACACGGCCCTGTCGGTCCTGCTTGCATTCTCCTTGATCAACATGTTGCACGTCATCGTCGGCGAGCAGGCCCCAACCTATCTCGGCATCGAGCGCGCGAAATTCGTCGCCGAGTACGGCTCGGGCCCACTGTACTGGTGGTCGAAGCTCATGTCGCCGGTTATCCTAACTGCGGACTGGGTCGCGAAGGCGTTACTGGGGCTGTTCGGCGTCGAGATCTCTCGCTCGTGGGCCGAAGAGGAGGTCGAAGAGGGCACCGAACCCACGTCACGGGCCGAGCTTCGCAGTCAGATGGGCGAGCGTATGAGCCAGATGGGAATGTCAACCGAACGCGTCGAGGAGGTCATCGGCGCCCTCGATATCGGTGAGACGGCAGTCAGCGATATCATGGTCGACCGAGAGTCGATCGTCGCGCTATCCACGGAAGAGGATCTGGACGCCAATCTCGACCGGATGGACGGGACGCCACACGTCCGATTCCCACTAGTCGAAGACGATTTCGAAGCGTTCGTCGGCGTCGTCTACGCACCGACGGTGTTGCACAACATCGACGAACTGCGGGCCGGCGAGACGACGCTGCGGGAGCTGGCTACGTCGCCGATGACGGTCGCTGCCGATACGGCCGTCAGCGATCTCATCGACCAGTTCCAGGCCGAGAATCAGGAACTCGCGCTAGTGCTCGACGGCGGCGAGGTTGTCGGACTCGTCACCGCGACCGACGCGTTCGAAGAAGTGCTGGGTGAACTCGAGGATCCGATGGATCGAGAGCTCTAGACGCCTCGACCCTGCAGTTTCTCTTCCTCGGGCAAGTCGGCGTTTGCGTCGCCTTTCATGCCCGAGCCGATGTTCGAGGAGATTTCGGCGAGTTTCTCGGGGTCGTCCCAGTTGTTGACGGCCTCGACGATGGCAGTGCCCATCGCCTCGGGATCCTCGGCACCGAAGATACCGCTGCCGACGAAGATGCCGTCACAGCCGTGGTGCATCATCAGCGCAGCGTCGGCGGGCGTGGCGATCCCGCCGGCGGCGAAGTTGACCACGGGGAGCCGGCCCATCTCGGCGGTCTCGTGGACCAGATCGGCGGGCGCCTCGTGTTCGCGGGCCCACTTCTCGCGTTCCTCGTGGGTCATCCCCTCGAGCTTGCGGATCGATCCCTTGATGTTGCGCTGGTGGTGGACTGCCTGGTTGACGTCGCCAGTGCCGGCCTCGCCTTTCGTGCGGATCATCGCCGCGCCCTCGTCGATGCGGCGCAGCGCCTCGCCGAGGTTGCGTGCACCACAGACGAACGGCGAGGTAAAGTCGCGCTTGTCGATGTGATAGCGGTCGTCGGCGGGCGTCAGGACCTCCGACTCGTCGATCATGTCGACGCCGGTGGCTTCGAGGATCTCGGCTTCCTTGGTGTGGCCGATCCGGGACTTGCCCATCACCGGGATCGATACCTCGTCGATGATCTCCTCGACGTCCGCGGGGTCGGCCATCCGGGCGACGCCGCCGCGCTTGCGGATGTCCGCCGGGACGGCCTCCAGAGACATAACCGCGACCGCGCCGACGTCCTCGGCGATGCGAGCCTGTTCTCGGTCGACGACGTCCATGATGACGCCGCCCTTCTGCATCTTCGCGAAGCCGCGCTTGACCAGTTCGGTCCCGCGCTTGAGATCTTCGAGATCTTCTGGCATGCTCACTATTTTGTATTGGGCCCACTTATACTGACGGTTGTCACTCCGTCGGCACTTGCCCGCGTGTCATTCCCAGAGGGCGTAGCAGTCGTCTCTGGGCGGGCCGAGCAGTCGCTCGTTACCCGTTTCGACGGCCGGCTCGCCGTCCACGAGTCGGCCCACTACCGCCGCCTCGATCCCCGCGTTAGCGAGCGCACCAAGGGCCTGCTCGCGGTCGTCCGGGTTGACGGTCGCCAGTAACGCGCCCGATCCGAAGATCCGCAGCGGGTCGACACCCATCGCCGCACAGATCGTCCGCGTCTCCGGACGGATCGGAACCGCTTCCCGGTCGAGTTCGACGGTCGCGCCAGCGGCCTGGGCGATCTCGTAGACGCCCGCCAGGACCCCGCCTTCAGTCGGATCGTGCAATCCCGTTGCGGTCGGCCACAGCGACCGCGCCGCGTCGAGGACGCTGATCTCCTCGAAGAATCCGGCCGCGCGATCGAGCGTCGCTTCGGAAACTGAATCGAGTTCGTCCCGGAAGTCGGTCGCGAGGATGGCCGTCCCCTCGATCCCGGCCCCGGCAGTCAACAGGAGTTCCTCGCCCGGCTGTGCCCCGCCGGTCGGGATGGGATCGTCGGTGCGGCCCATCGCCGTCAGCGAGAGTAGCGGTCGCGAGAGGTCCTCCAGTACTTCGGCGTGTCCGCCGATAATGGCCACGTCGAGTTCGCGGGCGGCCCGATCGAGTTGCGTCGTCACAGTTTCCAGTTGCGTCGCGTCGTCGCTTGGCAGGAAGATCGTACTCGTGAGCCAGGCTGGATCTGCGCCGGTCGCGGCGACGTCGTTGGTCGCGATCGGGACGCCGAGCGTGCCAATGGCTTCGGCAGCCAGCGAGATCGGATCGGAGCTAACGACAAGCGAATCCGGGCCGAGATCGATCGCGGCGGCGTCCTCGCCCGGGGACGGACCGAGAGTCACGCGCTCGTCGGGTGCGCCGGTCCGCGAGAGGACGTGTGCATCGAGCACTTCGGGGTCGAGTTTCCCGACCATACAATCGGCTACACTACCGGTACGTATAGCAGCCGCGGATCGGCTTGCCGGAGAAAGCGAGCTGTCGTCGCCTAGTCGCTGCCGAGGACCGCCTCAACCCGGTCGATCAGTTCCCGGTTGCCGAGGAACGTCGGCGTCCGCGCGTGGAGGCCGTCCGGTTCGACGTCCAGCAGCGACTTCCCTCCATCGCTGGAGGCACCGCCCGCCGCTTCGACGAGATACGCCAGCGGCGCGGCCTCGAAGTGGACCCGAAGTTTGCCTTCGGGATAGACATTCGACTCAGGGTAGCCGAACAGACCGCCGTACTCCAGCACCTGTGCGAGATCAGCGACTGTCGCGCCACCGTACCGGAGTTTGAGATCACGCTCCAGTTCCTTTGCGAGTTCGTTGACAGCCTCCGAGCGATCGATCGGCTTGCCCGCCAGGCCGACGACGGTGTAATCCTCGGGCAGTTCGAAGACGCCCCGTCGCTCGCTGTGGCCGTCCCGAAGCAGGTACTCCTGGACGACGTCGCTGTCGGCCCGGGCGACGGTCATCGTCGTGTACGGGCCGTGTAACACCATCATCGCCGCCACGAGATCGCGACCGTTCGCGGGCAGTTCGCTCTCGTAGACGCCGACGATCGTCCCGACGGAGTTGTTCGACGCGAGGTTGCCCGATCCGTCCAGCGGATCGATCGCGATGGCGTAGCCGTCACCGCAGTCGACGGTCGCCTCACGCTCCTCGCTGGTATAACTTCCTACACCGTCGAGTGGAGCGAGGGCGTCGAAAAACAGGTCGTCCGACCAGACGTCAGCCCCCGTCTGGACCTCGTCGCTCGGGTTCGTCTGGCCCCGCTTGCCCGCGTGTGTCCCGAGATTACGTTTCAAGTAGTGTGACGTCTCCCGAACCGCTCGCTCGATACGGTCGATCGTGTTCATTGCCGGACCCCTGGTTGTGTTCCCACGTCGTCCATACGATGGGTTGGCGGTGAAGATAGTTACATTCTTCTACTGTGAAAGATGGCGAACACGACTCGGCGATCCACTACCGTTTAGTCGGTGCCGTCCCGAGGCGACGACATGGCAACCGCCGGCGTCGGTCGTCGCATCGAGAAGTTGGTCGCGCGCTACTTCGACGGGACGATCCCGGACACGGAGGGAGTCCCGCGATACGTCGCGCCGTTGCCGGAGTGGCTCGAAGACGTGGGCCTGCGGCTGGCCTGGCCGATCGTGCTGGTCAACCTCGTCGGGACGCTCTTTGGCTTCTGGTACTACGCCGGCCGGCCGACCGAACTCGCCGTCGGCGGGCAACTCGGCGAAGCGACGGTCGCGGCCTGGCCGCTGATCCCCGACAGTCCGGTGGCGACGATGTTCATCGGCCTCTCGCTTGCGGCCTGGCGGCTCGATTTCGAGGCCGACTGGTTGCACGCGCTGGCATTTTTCGGCTGTATCAAGCTCGGGCTCTGGACGCCATACGTACAGCTCGCACTGAACGGACCGGGAGAGATCGCACTGTGGCTGTATCTCTTCCTGATCGTGAGTCATCTCGCGATGGCCCTGGAGGCGTTTCTCATCCACCGGTACGCTCGCTTTGCCGTTCCGTCAGTCGCGGTCGCGGTCGCGTGGTACGCGTTCAACGACGTGGTCGATTACTTCTGGCCGATACTCGAGGGACCACATCACACCTGGCTGCGGGCCGAACCGTTCGTCACGACGGCCGCGGGAACAGTCCCGGACCACTCGGTCCCGGCGCACGACTTCGCGGCCGCGTGGGCGGTACTGCTGACGATCCTGGCGACGTTCCTGGCGCTCGCGACGCGCATCGAGAAGTTGAAGCGAGCGTAGCCGGTTGACCAGCCAGGGAGGACGGCTGATTCGTCGTCCGACAGTCAACTTCGTAGTGCGCCCCCGTCGATCGGAATCTCGGAGCCAGTGACGTAGCTCGCGCGGTCGCTGGCGAGAAAGGCGACGACATCTCCAAGTTCCGATGGATCGCCGATGCGTTCGAGGGGGACGCCTTCGGCCCAGTCGTCCAGGCCGGCTTCGTAGTCCTCGTAATCGCCACGCTCGACCGCGGCTTCGACGAGTTCTTCGATCCGGCTGGTTTCGTGTGCACCCGGCAGGACGGCGTTGACCCGGACATCCGGGGCGAACTCCCGGGACTGGGTCTTGACGAGGCCGATCACAGCGCGCCGAACCGAGTTCGACAGCACGAGGTCGTCGATCACCTCCCGGACCGACCGCGAGGTGATCGCGACGATCGACCCGCCGCCGTCCTCGCGGAGGTGTGGCAGTGCCGCACGGGTGGTCCAGACGTAGCTCATTACCAGCAGATCGTAGGCCTGGTACCAGTCTCGTTCGTCCATCTCGGCGAACGAACCGCTCGGTGGGCCGCCCGCGCTCGTGACGACGTGATCCAGCCGGCCGAACTCCTCGACGGTCGCTTCGACGAACGCCTCGACCGCATCGGGATCGGTGATGTCGGTTCGGACGGCCAACACATCGCCGTCACCGACAGACTGCAAGTGCTCGCGTGCCGCTTCGACGTGTTCTTCAGTCGTGCCACAGACAGCGACATCACACCCCTCGCGAGCCAGTGCCTCGGCGCTGGCGAGTCCGAGCCCACTGGTCGCTGCCGTACAGAGTGCCGCGTTCCCATCGAGTTGCAGATCCATATTCGGCTGTTCGGTATGGATTACCATAATAGTGTTCGCGAGGCAGTGAATTGTGTGATATTGCTCACGCGCTTGCTCCCATCCTGAACGGGTGGGCTTCCGCGCTGTTACTGCTGTGACTCGGTCTCTGCCACGGTGACTTCGCCCGAGAGCAACTGTGCGGACGGGGGAGCGAGCGTGATGTTTTCCTCGTCGAACCGACGTATCACTGATCGGCGGAAGTCAGAGTGGATCGTCAGAACGTCTCTATCCATGGGATCGTCGATCCAGAACTCGGCTTGGACCGTGACTGCATTCTCCCCGAGTTCGAGGATACGTGCGTTCGGTGCTGGATCATCGAGAATCGATTCGTGGTTCGCGGCAATCTGTTGTAACTCCATCAGAGCCCGCTCGGTCTCCTCGTAATAGGCGACGTACATCCGTTCTGTGATCCGATACCTGTCCCGACCGTAGGGCCGGACAATCTCGTTGTTCGTGAGTACAGTGTTCGGTACCGAGATCGTTTCGTTGTCCGGTGTCCGGACCCGAGTGACGCGAAAATCGACGTCTTCGATGATACCCTCCCCACCCGACCACTCTATCCAGTCACCGACGTTGAAGTCCGGATCGGCGATGAGGAACATCCCACTGATAAGTGACCCAAACACTTGCTGGCCGGCGATACCGAGGGCGAACGTGATGGCTGCGATGATGACTGCCGACTCGGTGAGCACCCGTCCGTAGCCAGCAGCAATGACACCCGTAAGAGCCGCAAACCCGATCAGAACTACTCGAAGATACGTCTTCGTTGCCGTCTCGATGGTGGGGTTGTTGCGATTCCGCACTCTGACGGCCCGAGCCGCAACCGGAACAAGAAATACCTGGCCTATGAAATAGACGACCCCGAACCCCACGGCGAACCAGACCAATTCAGACAACACCTGGCTGTACGCTGAGAAGATGTCTGTCACCCAGCCCGGTAGCGAAATCTGTCCGCTCATACACCGGGATGGGAGCCGTACCGACAAAAATCCCAATTGCTGGCGATCCAATGTTATCTTTCGCGAGACACCTCGTTGGAGACGGTATGGGCTTTATTGTGTTGCCAGTGGAACTACCCGGTATGGCGCTCGACATCGAGGTCCCGGAACCACCAGACCTCTCGAACCGAGGGACGCCGCGCGAGTTCAAGTGGCAAGAGGAGACCCTCGGATCGGAGGATTTCTACCGCGAAGACATCGAAGACCTGCTCCAGGAGGGTGCGTGGAAGGAGGGATTCAACGAGTGGACCGAGTACGCGAATCTCGATGAAGAGCACGTTCGAATTATCAGCGACCTCGGCCTGTTCCAGGCGTTCGACTTCTACTGGGACCCAGCCGAAGACCGTCTGCGTTTCGACGCTCCAACAATTCCGGACGACTGGAGGGAGCGAAACGCCACCGAGTCGCTCGATTCGAGTACGACCTCGATGATCGACGGTGAGTTGGATGATCTCGGCCGAGTGGTTCAGGAGGTACTGGAGGACTACCTCGAACGGAACGACGAGGTGTCTGACTACGGCTGGGGCGAGGAAACGTACGGTAAGCGCGAGGAGTGAACCCAGTCGCCCCTCGAAACATATGCAGTACGCGTTGCACCGCAGGTGCCGAATTGAAGGGGTTAGCCGACCGGGACAGGCCTGTGAAGACGTTTCGACGACTGTATAGATATCAGAGCTGTCCAGCCACTGGACTTACGTCGCCTGAGACACAGGCACGACGTATGGTTCTTGACTCAGGGGTCAAGACCCGCGATCCGTTGCATGCCAGTCTCACAACAGCGATCAAACGGGCACTTTCACTGGAGGTATTGGTGTCCAGTTCACACGAGCGGGTCGCCTCGGAGTCGTTTATCCGTCGCCGCACCCAGTTTGGCTCGGTGGACGAATTCTGTGCGGCCAGTCCGTGTGACGATGCTACAATTGGGGACATCCAGGGGCTTCCCACCGACGAACGCGACGCGTTCGTGGCTCGGACAACCGATTTCGAGACGTGGGCGGAGATGAAGGACAGCGCAGCGGTAGAAGATCTCGTCACGCTCCAGAACGTCTGATCATCCCAGCCCAGGGAGTGCAGCGAGCACGTGATAGAGGGCGAAGCTAATCGCACCACCGCCGACCATCGAGGCGATCCACGCACCCACAGTATATCCCGTCTTCGTGGTGGATACTCCGCCCGAGCCCGACGAGCCACCGACGAGTCCGGCTCCGACGATACTCGAGATCATGACCTTGTTGAACGAGATGGGATAGCCGAGAGCGATTGCGGCTTGGGCGACGAGAAACGCGGGAATGAACGCGGCGATCGATCGCTTTGGCCCGAGTGACGCGTACTCGCGGGCCACGGCCTGGATGAGGCGTGGCGACCGAAACCAGCCGCCGAGGAGAATTCCGAGACCACCGAGCCCGAGCAGGTATAGAGAGGGGAGACTGAGGGCGGATTCGAAGACTGATTCCAGCGGACCGGTGGCGAGCCCGACCTGCGACCCACCGCTGGTGAACACGACGACGAGGGCGAGCGCGACCAGCATCCGGTTGATCCCGGTCGTGACGTCACGCCGAAGTTGCCAGTGGACGACTGCGACGGTGAGGAGGGCGATCGCGCTTCCAACGAGTGCGATTCCGGCCTCGCCGACCCCTGTCGATGCGACGTCGAACTGACGGGAGATGACGCCCGCAATCGACCCCTGCTCGCTCTGCGGAGCCGGGAGAAACGATAGCTGGATATTGGCGAGTGCGTAGCCGACGGCGCCGGCGAGCAGCGGGATACTCAGCGTATCCGGGATCGTCTCGTCCAGTAACAGCCACGCGAGACCGTACGCGAGGACGCCCTCGACGACCGGAATCGCGAGCCAGAACCCCAGGATCTTGGCGTACGTCACGACTGCAAAGCCGCCGCCCAGAGCGACACCCGCACCGATTGCCGCACCGGTGACCGTGAACGCTGAGGGGATCGGATAGCCGCGTGAGTTCCCGATCGTGATGAGCGTGGCTGCCGTGAGAAGCGTCGCAGTAGCGGCCAGCGGGGTGATCGTCACGCCGGTCACCAGGCCGTGGCCGATCGTCTCCGAGATGCTCCCACCCTGTGCGACAGCCCCGATGGCGGCGACGATCCCGACCAGCAGCGCTCCTCGCAGGGTGGACAGCGCGTTCGCCCCGACGGCTGGTGCGATCGGAGCGGAGTTACTGTTTGCCCCGACAGTGAACGACATAAAAAGCGATGCAACGAGCGCGACAGCGACGATCCCGATTACTGAGGACATAGATGGATTCAGGCGGCGTTGGTACTCAGGGGCAGGACTCCGACACGGAACACTCCCAAACAGATACGTATGATTCTGTCGATAGCGTTCGTTTCTATAAGTCATATGACCAATATCGCTGTCAACGCGATCGTCGGCCCGATCATCCTGTTCATCGCGAACGCCGTCGACCTAGGCGTACAGATATCGCTCGTCACACTCCTGGTGTGTGCGATCTTGGGAGTCCCCGGAGCGATCCTGGTGATCCTGCTCGCACTGCTCGATATCGCCTTCGTGGCCGCGGTGGTCCCGGCCACCCTCGTTTGAGACCGCCCGGATACCCGGGCTTGGCGTCGAAACGGGCCGAGGGAGTTGGGGGCGTACTGCGACGGCAGTTGTACAGGTCGGTAGAAGCCGCTAGTGTTCTTCTGAGAAATCGTATAGTTCGGAACGCTGCCCAGTTTCCAACCTGGCCTCACCGAGAACGGCATTAACCGCGCCGCCGATCAGGACGACGATACTGGCGAAGTACAGCCACGTGACAAACAGGAGGACGGCGCCGATCATCCCGTAGGCCCCGTAACGGGAGGCGTTTGCCGCGTAGAGCCGGAACCCGGCCTGTAGAAGCATCCACCCCCCAGCGGCGACCGCTGCCCCCGGAAGCACCTCACGTATCGACACGTCAACCGGCGGGAGCACGTAGTAAATCGGCAGGAACGTGAGTACAAGAACGGCCAACAGCAGGAGCGACCCGAAAACGTTGACGAAGGGGACTTCGGGTGGCAGAAACGAGAGCGCGACGCCGACAGCGACGACCAGTCCGAAGCCGAGCGCAATCCCGACCACTACGACGAAGCCGTTCCTGACCTGTTCGATCATCGATGTTTCTACGTCGTCAAGGTACAGCTCGTCGAACGCCTGATCGAGGCCGCGAAAGAGCTTCAGGGCGCTCCACACCAACCCGAGAAGTCCGACGACGGACGCGGCCCCTCGGCCGGTGGTGTTCGTAAGCGACTGGGTCACACTGTCCTGGCCCGCCGAGGAGAGCTGCTGGCTGAGCATGCCCGTCACGCGGCCCACCAGTGCGTCGCCACCGATGAACGACGCGACCGCCACAGCGAGCAGTATCAGCGGGATTATCGAGATGAAGGCGTAGAAGGCGATGCCGGCCGCCAGGAACGTCAGATTGCGGTCGACCCCGAGGGTGACGACTGCGCGGATGGTCGATATGGTCTCCTCCAGTGGATCCGGAACGTACCGGCCGATTTGGCTATCGCTGCTCATCGTATTTTTCCATATAGATCCCCATCGCTCCCAGTGGTTAGTTATTCGATGCGTATCGTCGCGGGACGACGAACTCCGGGAGGGCAGGACCCCGATATGCTGGCGTTATCGGGAAAGCTGCGGGCTTACTACGATTTTCGTTCGACGACGCCCATCCGGGTCCCGGACTGTCAGTGGTCTCGTTGACAGTAGCATCAACAATCGTTCGGCAACCGAGTGGTCCGAAGGACCCGGTAGGTCACCGGGAGATTTCCCTGGGGTCGTCTCCCGAGCCTTTGCTCGCTACGTTCGCAAAGACGCCGATTCACTCGCGCGAACGGATGTGAGCGCGAGGCTGACGAGCGACCAACGGGAGCGAGGAGGCTTGTGGCCGAGCTTTTGCAAGCGAACGGAGCGAGTGCTGCAAAAGGTCGTAGTGTACGCCCGCGACACTACCGGGAGAGAATCTACTAGTAGGCTCGGCGGAAGTGAAACACGAGACAGCAGCGTGTGGCAAACCGACGGGCGTGAGAACGCTACTCGTTTCCTAGGGCGTCTACATCTCTCAGTGTTCATCCCGATCAGCTCTGGCGACCCGCAACACGAGTCTGGGTCAGACAGAATCGGCTATTAGGTAGATTTACCTACTGAGTAACGATGTGCGAACTTCGATGCCCTATTGAGTGATTTCCTCGAACCGATTCTCCTCTTCCTCTATTAATGCCTCCGGCGAGGGGATTTCATCTGCGTCTTTATTCAATGCGTCTAGGACATCGTCTGCTTGGAATTCTCGGTACCGTTCTTTCTGAGTACGTTCCCGAAGAACCCCGTCATCCTCTAGTATGGATATCGCCTGATTCGCCGCCGGATACGACATATCGATCATCTCCGAAGCACGATTAGCTGTGAATACAGGCTCGGTGAAGACCTCTTCAAGGAGAGCCCTGACAGACGGGCGAGCGTCGGCGTACTCCTCCTGATACTGCTTGTGGAGGTGAAGCAGAAGTTTCGCCCGGCTGAACGCCTCGTTTGCCTGCTCTTTAATTCCCGTGAGGAAGAAAAGTAGCCATTCGTTCCACTCCCCTTCTTCGCTAACCGCCAGGAGCCGATTCGTATATTCGTCCCGGTTCCGTCGAATATAGGAACTGAGATAGAACAGCGGATGGAGCAAGATATCCGACGCCATCAGCAACAGCACGATAAGCAGACGACCGACGCGGCCGTTCCCGTCGACGAACGGATGGATCGTTTCGATCTGATAATGCAGAATCCCGATATCGATCAGGTCGGGATATGCTCCCTCGGACTGCATATATTCCTCAAAGTTCTCCATTCTCGACGCCGCGATTTCGGCTTTTGGCGGAGGGAAACGGACTCGCGTTCCGATACCGGTCGATTCATCAATCCACGCATAGCTTGGTCGGAATTCTCCCGGGAGTGGATCTTCTTCGTCGGTCCGTCCTTTCTCCATCAGTTCTCTGTGCAGGTCTTTCAACAACTCGTTCGAAAGGTTTTCCCGGAATCGTCCTGTTTCCGATAGCTGTTTCGCCGCCTTGCTCAGAGCAGATGCATAATTCCGCGCCTCACGGACGTCCTTCGAATCCTCTCCCTCCTTGTACATATCTGAAACCGTGACGCGGGTTCCCTCAACCTGTGAAGACTGTTCGGCTTCCTTGTACACGAAAAGGCCGAAGACGGTCTCAGGGTTCTCGATCTCACTCCAGAATCCATCAAGCCGACCGAGTGAATGCATCGCACGGCCATAGGCTTGAATTACATCGTCCGATAGCTCGATATCCGGCGGTAATTCGTTCGGCTTGTAAAACTTGGAGAACGGAACATTGGAACTCGAATCGACCGGCCGGTATACTCCTGGAGCGGGCGTGTCGACGAGATACCCGTCTTTCATTAGCTATCTCTTCTCCCGGCCTAAGTAAAAGGTTGTGGCGAATCGTTTTCCTAGCTGTCCTAAATCGTGCCTGAGTAAATTGTCTACGGGAGTCGTTTTTCTAGACCATCCAAATCACATCCGAGTAAACTCTTCCTGCCGAGTGTTTTTCTAAACGCTCTGTACGACGCCTTAGTAAACGGTTCCTCGGTTCGGTTTACTTGGGAACTGTATGTCCTCGAAATGTGCGCCCGGGACACTACCGGGCGAGTTTCTACTAGTAGCCACAGTGGAAGTAAAAAGGTCGAAAGAGAGCATCCGGCGACCAAGCGGTCCGTCAGGACCCTGAAGGTCGCCGGTTCGCTCGCGCGAACGGATGTGAGCGCGAGGCCGACGAACGACTAACGCGAGCGAAGCGAGCGGCAGGAGCGAGGACAGCTTTTGGTCGAGCTTTTGCAAGCGAGCAGCGCGGGACGCGGCGCGTCCCGCGGGCCGTACGGGCGACTCGCGGGTCGCCCGTACAACGGAGCGAGCGCTGCAAAAGGTCGTAATGTACGCCCGCAACACTACCGGGCGAGAATCTACTAGTAGACTCGGAAGAACTGAAACCGTACGTTTCGTACCGTCTAAGAGACCTGTACGAGGAACAAATCGAGAGACGAGGTTTGATGATAGATTGGGCTATTTTCTCGACGGAGTGAACCGAGACCTGATGGAACAGACGACATTCACTGGAAGTACTTCCTGCCAGCCGGAGATGAGAAGTCGGAGCGAACCACCACTAAGCCACCCGTTTTTTATTAATATCGGGTCTGACTGTATGTGATATGGATGATGAGTCTCCGGATCGTGTGACCCAAGAGACGGGAAGTGATCCCACTCAGGAGGGGTCCGGCGAAGTTGAGACGGAACTCTCGCGGGACATGAGCCTCTTCGATATCACCTTTATCGGTGTCGGTGCGATGATTGGGGCCGGTGTCTTCGCGCTCACGGGGTTTGCTGCGGGGCTCGCCGGACCCGCATTGATTCTCGCGTTCGCTCTCAATGGATTCGTCGCGCTGTTCACGGCCGTCTCCTATGCCGAACTCGGAGCGGCATTCCCGGAGGCAGGCGGGGGCTATCTCTGGGTGAAAGAAGCGCTCGTCGATCCGAACGGCTTCTACGCAGGATGGATGTCCTGGTTCGCCCACGCCGTCGCCTGTTCCCTGTACGCAGTGACGTTCGGCGTGTTCCTCACCGAGTTTCTGGTCTACGGTGGTGTTCTCGCCGACGGGTTCCAGCTTTTGGGGTTCATCGGTCGTACTCTGTTAGATAAGATTCTCGCCGTCCTCATGGTTTCTCTGTTTGCATACATTAACTACCGCGGAGCTGAGGAGACGGGCAAGGCGGGAGTTATCGTGACGTTCATCAAGGTCGTCATTCTCGGGATCTTCGTCGCCTTCGGAATTCTGGCAACGGTTCAGACCCCCAACTGGCCCTCGAAATTCCTCAATAATCCCCGGTTTGCGCCCAACGGTATCATTGGAATCGTTGGTGCGATGGGCTTTACGTACATCGCCTTCGAGGGCTACGAAATTATCGTCCAGTCGGGCGAAGAGGTCGTCGATCCGGGGAAAAACATCCCAAAAGCGGTCTTCTATTCGTTAGCCATCGTCGTGCCGATATATGTGCTCGTCGCGTTCGCTTCTCTCGGGGGCATCGAGACGATTCCCGAATTAGCCGAACGGGCGGGTGTCCCCGCTGGTGCGCCCACGTGGCAGTTGCTCGGAAACCTCGGCGAACTCGGCATTATCGAGGCGGCAGGCCAGTTCGTGCCATATGGCATTCCCTTGCTCCTCGTTGCCGGACTCACCGCGACGATGAGCGCGCTAAACGCGACCGTCTACTCATCGTCACGCGTCTCGTTTGCAATGGGGCGTGACAGAGCGCTCCCCGAGTTCTTCAGTAAGGTCCACCCCGAGAAACGAACGCCACACTGGGCAATCTTCCTTTCGGCCCTGCTCATCGCGCTGATGGCAGTCGCACTCCCGATCGAGTCAGTCGCGGCCTCGGCGGACATCATGTTCATCCTGTTGTTCGTCCAGGTCAACTGGACGCTCATCAAGATGCGAAAGACCCACCCGGACCTTCCTCGCACCTACGAGGTCCCCTATATGCCGTGGCCCCCACTCATCGGCATCGTCCTCCAGTTCATGCTCACGCCGTTCCTCCTCTCGGCGCTGGGCATGGAAATCGGACTGGGACCGGGCTCCCATGGGTTCATCGCTCTCGTAACGACCACTATCTGGATGGGTCTGGGGTTCCTCCTCTACTACTTCTACTCCCAACCACGGGAAGAAGCAAAACTCGAAGCGGAGACGCCGACTGTCACAACCGAGCAAGCGCCCGCCGAAGCACGGGGGAAACGGGAGCAACGGATTCTCGTCCCGGTGGCGAATCCGGCGACCGTCGAGCAGTTGATGCGTACGGCCCTCGACCTTGCCGAAGAGCGAGACGCCGAGATAGAAGTGGTAAGCGTGGCCACAGTTCCGCAACAGACGCCGCTTTCGGAGGGGCGCAAGTTCGTCGATGAGGGACGGGCTGTCATCGACCAGGCAATCGACTTTGCGGGCGAAGAGCGCCCGAACATCCCGGTGAGTGGTAAAATCCGCATCGGACACGATGTGTCCCAGGCAATCCTCAATACGATTGAGCAGGACGACATAGACCTCGTGCTGATGGGCTGGCGGAGTCGTCCCCGCCGTCGTGACTTTATCCTAGGGAGTAACGTTGACGAAGTGGTGACCAAGGCCCGCTGTGACTTATTGGTTGAGCGTGTCGGTCCTGCCGCCGACAGCGAATCAATCGGGAGCGTGGACTCAATCCTCGTGCCGACTGCTGGCGGTCCGCACGCCGAATTTGCGACGGAGATTGCCCGTGCCATTGCCAGGCGCAATGATGCCCATATCAAGGTTATATACGTCCGATCTAACGACTCAGATCGTGACAACGATGCGCAATCGATCCTCGATTCGACCGTCGCTAAACTTGAAGACCTTGAGACGACGACGAAAATCATCGACGGCACGGGTATCGCTGATGCTATCGCCCAAGAATCGACGGACCATGACCTTACCGTCATCGGAGCATCCCGGGAAGGGCTCCTCCAGCAAGTCGTGTTCGGGGCTATCCCTGAAGAAGTCGGTAAACGGGCACAAAGTACTGTCATTATGGCGAAACGGGATCTGGGAATTACGTCACGCGTGACTCGGTGGTTCAAAAGTCGTCGTTCGTAATCTGGTCTAACTCCTCCATTGAGGGCGTCATATCAAATCGCACCACCGATTTGAAGAATATGCGCCCTGTATTGTCCACTCCATTCCTCCCACAACGAGAGGTGGCCAGTAACTGATGTTCTCGTTGTATGCAGCACAAACATCCGAACCAGACAGATGTGAGTCCTCCCGCCAGACCTCATTCCTGACTCGTCATCATCGACAATTTCCGAAATTCGGCGAGAAAGAGGCGTCAATACGGAAGAACCTGCCTCAACGATCGAGGGCATCTGAAGCCATCTATATTATTTAAAAATATTACTAAAAGCATACTAAAATGTACGCCCGCAACACTACCGGGCGAATTTCTACTAGCAGGTACGGTGGAAGTAGAATTGGCAACCGTTCGGCGACCGAGTGGTCCGAAGGACCCGGTAGGTCGCCGATTCACTCGCACGAATGGATGTGAGCGCGAGGCCGACGAGCGACTAAGCGCCGAAGGCGCGCTGGAGCGAGGAGTGCTTTTGGTCGAGCTTTTGCAAGCGAGCGGAGCGAGTGCTGCAAAAGGTCGAAATGTACGCCCGCAACACTAACGACCGACATCATCCCTGGCGGCGTGCCGGGTCAGCCGGGAAACCCTCGTGGCGGGCGGGTGACGCTACGCGTCACCGGATGGCGAGGCGGTG
>JGI12329J12844_1000161_pt1 | contig 16891 bp, 15 predicted proteins | sample A23E3SouthBayCA_FD_12844 | JGI IMG/M metagenome (IMG submission 12844)
CCTCTTCGGCATATTCCTGTACCTGCTCAGGCTTAGTGCGATAGTCGTCTGCCAAGTCAGGGTCAAATCGCTGGAGGTCCGCCCAGTCAACGTACAGCGATTTCTGGTCATTGGGATACCGTTGTGCTAACTCGCCGATCTCATTCCGATAGTACTCGCTGTAAAACTCTCGAAAACGATCAATAAGTTCTGTATTTTCCGCAATGGCCATGTTTGGTGCATAATAGGCACACAAAAGAAGATTGGTAGTGGGGAGTGAAAGTAAAGTCCGTTAGGTAGAAGACTATTGGAAAATAGATGACCCAGCAACAGCGACGAGGCTGAAGCAACAGCCCGTTTTTGATCCCGAATAGCGCAGTGAGCCTGTCGTGTCAGTAGCTAGCCTTCTGACTCCACATCGCTCAACGCACCTTCCTGAAGAAGGGCCTTCGCTTCCTCGGGGTTACCTTCGGCAAAGTTCTGGAGTTCAGATCTCGATAAGATACCATATTCCAGAACTAGGTAGTCATGCGTGGCTGGACCAACATAGAGTTGATCAGTCAAATCCGTTTCTTCAATTGGTGGAATTTCATGTTCATCTAACCACTCGTATGCCGTCTCAAATACGTGCTCGACATCGGTTTCTTCGGCATTGAGAAGTACCTCTCTTCCTTTCCGGTAGTATGGGTGCTTCTCGTCTTCTGGTGTGTTTACGACAATCGAGAACCGGCTGCCAGAGGATTTGATAGTCAGATTAAACCGTCCTTCAGTGACCCACTGTACTGCGGAGTCGTTGTCATCAACGGGTCGGAGTGTCCATCCAGCAAATGAATCACGAAACTCTACGTCGGCAAACGGGCCATCGGTATCCCGATACTCTGTTCCAGTGGTGAATCCGCCGACAAAATCCTTCGCAATTGCTGCAACGACATCCCGTTCGAGACCGGCATCTTTCGCAATATCGATGTGATCGGCCGACTCAGAGAAAAAATCGCCCGGTGTCCGGTAGCCGGCATCAGCGAGACTAACAATTACTGCCCGTGTGACGGCTGGATGGTTGTGTAGTTCGTCAGCTATTTCCCCGGTTTCCATCTCGCTGAGATATTGGCGTGTAGTCTGGTCTGGAATACGAAACTCAGATTTTTTGAGCGGACCCGGTTGATCCCCTCCAGCTTCTGCAAGAGCATCGGTAACTGAGTATTGACTCTCAAGTAGCCGCTGATATTCTCGTTCCTGCTCATCCGACGCTGTGGAGACGTAATCCATCACCTCCAGATCAACTGAAGGATCGAAAAACAACTCTCTGTCTGTCTCCGTAGCAAACTTGACCAATTCGTATACTGTCGACATACCTGTACTGTCATTCTAACGAGTATAAAAATCAAGGATAGCCTCTGCTGGTATCACTTTGAAAGTGATTGTTCTCTCAGACTACTGTGTCCGGCTGTTACGAGTTCTAATACTCGATATATCTGAACTCTTGCCCAATATCGGTCCCCGGTCGGTCTCGGAAACCGTCGCGATACTGCTGGACGTCGATAAACCGCTGGCGACGGGTGACCTTGCCGATCTTCTGGACGTCTCGACACAGACGCTTCGGAACAATGAGACGTACTTTGCCGACCTCGAGGCTGCCGGCGTCATCCAACGCGAGGATCTTGGGCCGGGTCGAGCGACGGAATGGCGGATTTGCCTGTCGTTCAATGGTGAGGACAGCGGTTCGCGGGCTACGATCCCTACCCCTGAGGTGGACACAACGGCCTACGGGCCGGCGTTCTCCGACGAAATGGCCGTTATCGCCGAAGTTCTCTACGAACTAGGACACCGGGAGATCGACTACGGCGGTGAACTGACGCTGACTGTGACAGGACGCGGTGATCGGTTCGACGAGTGGCTGGAGTTGCATCCAGATGTCAGGCCAGTGCTGTCGCTGGTCGCTCACCTGCAGGGGACGACGCTCGAAAAACTGACTGAGACGGGTGACACAGTCCGTTACCAACCCCCCAAATCGGTCGTGCTGGGGCTTGATCCCGATCCAACGACAACGCAGACTTCGCTCGTCAATTCTGCAAACTAGAGAGCAATCCGCCGATCTGGATGATTCCCTCTACGCGGTTGTGATTAGCGCGATAATCACCACCAGAACGCGACTTACTCTGTTGTACCCGATTATAAGAAAGTGAATAGCCCTATGAGTGCCGAGGCCAGCTTTCTATCCACACATTTGCGAGGAGAAGTGAACGAACGTCAGAGAATCACGTCTGCTGCCCTCTGAGAGAGGACAGTCGTAATCAACAGGCGAATAGAGTACACTCTGACGACCACTGGAGGGGTGACTCGATCACATATCGTCCTGGGTTTCTACCGCGTCGCGACGTGGCCGACTGAGAACTCAGTCAGTGAGTCGGACAGTTTCAATCCCGTTCTGGGTTTCTACCGCGTCGCGACGCTACACGCTGTCGAGCAGTACGCGGCCGAGCAGCAGGTTTCAATCCCGTTCTGGGTTTCTACCGCGTCGCGACTGAACGATGAGGCGGTGCTTCACGCCGTGAACAACGTTTCAATCCCGTTCTGGGTTTCTACCGCGTCGCGACGTGGCAAGATCGGTCAGGTGTTCCGGAACTTCATGTTTCAATCCCGTTCTGGGTTTCTACCGCGTCGCGACGGGGCGGTTCATCGACAACGACCGTGGTGAGATGTTTCAATCCCGTTCTGGGTTTCTACCGCGTCGCGACGATATCCCCACTCGTGGGCTTCCTTGTCCCGCAGGTTTCAATCCCGTTCTGGGTTTCTACCGCGTCGCGACACGACAGTGGAATCAGCCGCAGACTGGATATCCCGGTGTTTCAATCCCGTTCTGGGTTTCTACCGCGTCGCGACCTGGGCGGCGGCGTAGCCGCCACCGAGCCCGAGCATGTTTCAATCCCGTTCTGGGTTTCTACCGCGTCGCGACAGTACGCGAGAGGCGCTCTCGATGTCGAGCATCAGGGTTTCAATCCCGTTCTGGGTTTCTACCGCGTCGCGACCGAGCAATGCAAGCTCGTCTATCTCGCTGCTCTCATGGTTTCAATCCCGTTCTGGGTTTCTACCGCGTCGCGACTCTTGAACTCGCCGGTGGCGAGGAAGCCCTGCTGTTGTTTCAATCCCGTTCTGGGTTTCTACCGCGTCGCGACGCGGAAAGAACGCTGGTTTGTGCAAATGCCCCGGAGTTTCAATCCCGTTCTGGGTTTCTACCGCGTCGCGACCCGATGTGCCAGCCGATGCGACGACTCAGGCCGACGTGTTTCAATCCCGTTCTGGGTTTCTACCGCGTCGCGACCGTATTTGCTGCTGTTGCGTGCCGACCGCGATATTTGTTTCAATCCCGTTCTGGGTTTCTACCGCGTCGCGACGAGGAGTTCGTTCAGCAGAAACTCGCTCAGGGGGTGTTTCAATCCCGTTCTGGGTTTCTACCGCGTCGCGACCGTCGCGGGACTGGGTATCGCGGTCCTGTCGTTCTGTTTCAATCCCGTTCTGGGTTTCTACCGCGTCGCGACAGACCGAACAGCCCCATCAGCGGGCTGATGACTGTCCAGTTTCAATCCCGTTCTGGGTTTCTACCGCGTCGCGACCAAGTAGCCGATGAACTTTACCACGATATTCCAGATGTTTCAATCCCGTTCTGGGTTTCTACCGCGTCGCGACCGATCTCTTGCTGTTCGTCTCGAACCTCCGCACTGATGTTTCAATCCCGTTCTGGGTTTCTACCGCGTCGCGACAGACGAGGGCTATGCCGTCGTCGGCGACGTGTCCGTTTCAATCCCGTTCTGGGTTTCTACCGCGTCGCGACCCGCACCATCGTCGGACGACGTCGTGGACAAACTGTTTCAATCCCGTTCTGGGTTTCTACCGCGTCGCGACACTGACCTCACCGTCGAACCCGCGGCCGCTGACTGCAGTTTCAATCCCGTTCTGGGTTTCTACCGCGTCGCGACCGTCAGCAGCAAGATGAATGCCCCTGTCGGTACCGTCGTTTCAATCCCGTTCTGGGTTTCTACCGCGTCGCGACCGAGCAGGGCAGTTGGGCCGAAGCTGCGCTCGATAAGTTTCAATCCCGTTCTGGGTTTCTACCGCGTCGCGACTCTTGCTGACGCCGACTTCTCCCGTGTCAACGAGGTGTTTCAATCCCGTTCTGGGTTTCTACCGCGTCGCGACCCATCATTTTCCTCCGCGTTCTCCCAGGTATCGGACCGTTTCAATCCCGTTCTGGGTTTCTACCGCGTCGCGACCCATCGATTCGACGCGAGACAGGGCCGAGCTGAATGCGTTTCAATCCCGTTCTGGGTTTCTACCGCGTCGCGACTCGGGATTTCGCGCTTGATGTTGCCGACGAGGTCCTGTTTCAATCCCGTTCTGGGTTTCTACCGCGTCGCGACCCGGGACGAGATCAATCTGAAGACACCAGGAACCGTTTCAATCCCGTTCTGGGTTTCTACCGCGTCGCGACATCGCAACTACCGGATGGCCGGCGTGGAAGCGAGTTTCAATCCCGTTCTGGGTTTCTACCGCGTCGCGACAGGGGGTGAATTTTGCACCAGAGGACCTATAACTTACGCACAGTCAACCAGAGAAACCCAACTGATCATGGACCCCCGCTGTACACAGATAATAAAAAGGTCGACGAATCAGCCAAGCCGAGCCAACCGAAGTTGACCACCAAGTGTTAATTGAATATGTCTTGTTTTCCCCTGTTTTTCAGTATCCACCGCGCCGGCCGATTCGAGTGAATCAAGATGGCGGCCGACGGTACTTCGAGATTGCCCGCTCTGTTCTGCAACTTCTGGCAGTGTCGTCTCCTGTCCCACTGACGCGACCGCTTGTAGCGTTGTATGGGTTTTCGAGGGTGGGGCCGTCATCAATTCTGGTAGTCGGAGTTGTCGCACCTCTTCGTCGATGTCAGTGAACTGCAGCACTGTATCGATCTGGTTGGTGGTGACCAACGCAGCAATGGTGAATGCAAGAAAAATCTCTCGTGGACCGCCGCCGAAATTCGCGATTGTCTCGCCCTCAGCTGCCATGAGTACATCGACGCATTCCATCACTGAAGTCGAAAACTCGTCGTACGTGATCTGCTCAACAACGATGTCGACATCAGGCCCAAGTTCTGAGAAAATCTGCTTTACGTCCGCAACTGCGCTATCTCCGTCTGAATCGTCATCGTATGGCCTGAGCAGGACGACTACGTCACCGGCGTTTAATCCCTGATCTAGTACCGGCCGCACAACTCGCGTGTCGTAGTACCCGATCGTCGAGACGTAGGTTCGCATACATACAAGACAGTCGCCTGCATCTAAACGGTTCTGTCGCACAGTTCTGCAAACGTCTTCGGTCGACTGCAGACTTCTGCATACATATCATATCTTGGATAAGTTTAAAGTGGCAATGCAATAGACAGGGAAGATGTGCGAGTAGACAAACCACAAAAATCCAGTCGGAGGGGTCGATGCGACAGGTTGAGTTGACGCTTAAACCGACCGACTCGTTCGTGATCCCGAGTGCAGACGGCTACCAAGTTTATGGGGCTCTGCTCGGGGCGCTTGACGACGTCGCGTCGGACGTGAGCGAGCGCGTACATGACTCCCAACTGGGAAGTCTCCACAACAGCGGCCTACTGGGCTCGTTCCGAGGTTCTGAGCGCAACCACCACAAGCAGGTCGACCCATCTGAGGAGTACCGGCTCTCACTCGGTGTGACCGACCCTGCGGACCAGAGTGTTTTTGAGGCGTTGGCGGATGCATTCGTTTTCGGTGGCGACTCACTCGAGCTCTCAGAGGGACAGTTGTTGGTCCGTGACTTCGCGAGCAGTAATACTACTCACGAGGAATTACTGGAGACAGCGGCTACAGCTGTCGATAATCGACCAGACACTTTCGAGATCGAAATGCAGTTTCGCACACTGACCTGTATCGAAGAGGCCGATGAGATCACGACGATGTTCCCCCATCGTGGTTCGGTCTTCCGGTCGCTTCTGCGACGGTGGAACAAGACACTCCCTGAAGATACGGTTGAGCGTTGTGAGCTTGGCATGACGCGCGAGGACTTCGAATCAAACCTCATCGAGAAACCTGATGCGCACACGTACAATACCGGGAGCGTGTTGGTGAACCGTGGGGAAGATGGGTCGCCGATTCTCGCACAGGGATTCACCGGCACTTGTACATACAAGTTCAAGGATGCAAGTGAGGCAGTCCGAACGGCGGTTACAGCGCTTACTCGGTTCAGTGAGTACGCGGGTGTCGGGGGTTCTGTTGCGCGTGGGTGTGGGACTGTTGAGGTGGCGGTGCAAGTATGAGGGGTTCGTCGATTTTCCAAGACACCAGTCAACTGAACCCCGTGCTCTCGGAGTTTCTCACTGACGTCGATCCCAGACTCCTCGATGAAGGGTGGGGATTCGAGGTGGCAAAGGGTGTTAATTATGGGCAGACCGACCAGTCGATGGTCAATCATGTCCGTAACGGCGTCTTCGCGCTCGCACAAATCAATGATATTGTGCCCGCGTTCGGAGCCTACGAGCTCGATGACGACGAACTTCGGCAAGCTATTGCCCTGTTCGTGATCCACGACCTACATAAATATCGAGAGGAGGAAACGACAGCTCAGACAGAATACAATATTGATTGTAGCGAGGTGGAATCGTTGGTCGAAGCGGTTAGCGTTGACGAGTTCGCTCCATCGCTCCGGGTTGAGGACTTCCATGCCTGCACGGTCGATCACGAGAACAGCTGGAAGTCGAATCCCGAGCAATCCACGCGGACATACGACAGACTCCGGCCGTTCGTCCGACTCGCCGATGCGTTCGCCTCGTGTGAGACACCGGAGTCCGCGGCGAGCGAACGAAACGAGCGTGCGCTCGACGAGGCGTATCCTGGCGTCAACCTCGCCCTCCGGTACCATGTTCTCGACGACGTCAAGGGCATCTTCACGAACCTGTTGAACGGGGTCGTTGCCCGAGAGTTGCACGACCGTGCGGGATACGAACTTCTTCTCATCTATCAGGATGGCTGCGTGTACCTCACCGACGCAGATCATCCCGATCCGACGGTTGATGAGACGCTCATCGACGAACTCTATAGCCGTCTCACAGAGGAGATCGGAGAATCACATCCCGCATACGATGACAGACAGCGACTCGCAGAGAACCTCGGTGTCCAGTCACAGGGGTTCTATACTATCAACGAGCAGGATTTCTTCTACGCGGGAGCACCGAACGTCCTTCTTGCAGTCACGGTCAAAGCTGTACAGGATGCCGACCCGGATTCGGAACCGACGGACAGTATGCGGGAGACGATGGAGCTGCTGAACGAGCGATTACCGACAAATATCGACGCAACCACTCGCGTCGCCCCCGGGTACGCCCGACTGGCGTACACGATCAAGCGGGCGTTCGTCGACCCGCTCGTCGACGAGGGTACGCTTGATGATGGTGCACTAGTTGCCACCTGTCGGCTGTTTGGCCTTGACGACGAAGTCACGGATGGACTTCGAGCGCTAGGCGACGACGATGATGTGAGCTTGACCGCTGGCGGGAAATGGGACTACAGCTACGCTATCGGACAACACATCGCCGACACGGTCCGGCAAGAGGGGTGGTCGCCAGCGGCCGAGCACCTCGCTGAATTCCTGTTGGAACAGCTCGAAACGCGAGCGCCCGACTGGCACAAAACGGTGATGTCAGAACATGCCGGCGAGTTCGAGACAGAGCTCACTGCGTACATCGCAGACGTGGTCACCATCGATGGGCGCTCAACTGAGACGGCTGGGGGAGCGGAGCTCCTCAGTGACCCGTTCGACGAACATCACGCCACCCGCCGCGGGAAGACGTGTACATTCTGTAACCGCGGGACGACAAGCGCGAGAAAAGCCGATATGAAGGCACCGAAGTCGCTCACGACATTTCAAGCGGGTTACTCCAATCGTATCCCAGCCGACGCCAGCAAGCCGGAGAAACTTCTGGTATGCATCCCGTGTCAAGTAGAGTTCTCGCTGCGTGAAACCGGCTCTACCCGTCGCGAGGCGGGGCGCTTGTTCATTCACCTCATCCCGGATTACTTCTACACACCGACGATGTGGTCACTGTATGATGGTCAAATCTTCGCACGCTTTACCGGGGAGGCGATGACACGAGTCGGACGACTCGCATCGGCTGTATTCGGCGTGACCACGGAGGACGCGTCGGATGATATGTCATCTACCTCGTATACCACCGTGCTTGAAGAAGCAACATGGTACGAGGAGGGAGGTCGCTCGATGCTCGAACAGCTGGGACAAGAATTCGACTCTGACTCTGGCTTCGGGACACGTACGCTCTCGTTCTATAAGCCTCAGGACAACGAGACCGAGTTCCAGTTTTTCGGTGTCTTCCTCGGCCTGTCCGTTGCGGCTGCGATGGGAACAAGAGTGTATATCTCACAGTCGCCGCTTCCGGACCTCCGTGGCAGGGACTTCGACGAGGCGGCTAGGCTCGATGCTGGGTTCACAAGGGTTGCGGACTTCTACGGACAGGAAATCCCACTGTCGGCACTTCGAGAACGCCTTGGGGCTGCGGCGGCGCTAATCCAACTCGGCTACGAACTGGCGATGGACGATGCACGATTTCCGAACTACCTCCGTGTCGCTCGAAACAAGCCGCTCCCGGGCTCACATCTTCTGAAAAAAGTTGCGAGAGATGCCGATGACGGCAGTGCGCCCAGCTATCTGCTCGAGGAGGCCGACTTTCTTGATCAACACGTATCGCAGCGATCACGAACGATGACCTCACGACACACGACAACAACTGAATAATGACAACGGAAACAACACCTAAAGACGATATTACCTATCTTGCGGAACTCGCGTACGACGCAATCCGGCCCGCGTCCGGAAACGACAAACCGTATGCAATCGAGCGAATGTTCCGCGAGTCGGTGAAAGCAGTGAAAGAATCGAACAAGTTTCGCATAGACGCCGACGAGGCTGCACTCCGAATCACTGGCAGACTGCAAAAGCTCCCAGACCGAAGCGACCAGGTCTACCGTGTGTCGAGAGAAGACAGTGAGCACGGTGGCCATCTGAATGAACGCATCGAACGTTTCGCTGAGGCGTTCGCACAGCGATTACTCATCGATTGGTGTGGAGGAAAGCCGTCACTACTGAAACGACGCGCAAACGGCTTCGCGGACGGCTTCTACGCAGCGACACTCCAACTGAAATACCAGTCGAGTGATGAGAATAGCGCCGAGATGACTAACGAAGAATCCACGTAATAGTAACCAATGTTCGATTACGACACCTACCCCAATCTTGAAAACGGGACTGTTGCTCCGGACGAAATGACCATTGCCCCGCAGAACAACTTCACCAGTGTTCTGGTCCTTCGGGAACTGGAGAGCCACGCAATTTTCACCACTGACGGACAGAGCGCCGATCTCGCGAGTGTTGCCGTCGGCTCTGGTGACGACAGAGAGACATACTCGCCCGGGCTGATGTTCATGCGCAAGCAGACTGGAAGCGACCGGCGTTTTGGCAAGGCCCTCCAGCGTGACCTGCTTAACATTGAATGCACGATGCAAGTTAACGGGATGTGTCAGGATTGCGTTGAGTGTATCCTCTATGGCAGCGCTGCCAGTGATGACGCTGACCAAGCGCTTTCGATTACCTCACGAGTGATGTACGATACCGCGTACACGCTTCGGGACGCGACCGCTGCGATCGACGAGAAGTTCCAGAATGCACCTGGGGATGACTACGCCAAAGAAGCGGAGGCAACAATCCGCGAACCGGACTTTTTCGAACCGGGAACGCTGTTCCCCTCTGTCATCACGCTCCGCGATGCGACGCCGGCGGAACTCGCATTTGTTCTCGGAATCACCGCGAAGAACAAGCGATACGGTGCTGCCACGAGCCGACTCGGGCGCGTAAAGAACCATATTCTCGGAGTGTACACGGGTAGCGAGGAGGGGCCTGCGAATCTCGGATTGACACGCGATGTGATCCAACGACTCCGCGATGACGACACCATCGGATCGGAGACAATCCAAGACGTGATTACCGCGTCTGCTCACGACCCGGAACTCGTCGGAGAGCACCTCCAGGAGGCCTTCGAAGGGCGCATCGATGCTGAACGCGGGAGCCTCGACATCGAACGGGTTCCCTCGGAGACTGTCGATGACCTCACAGCGGCGGCGACAGGAGACGACTTGGCCGATGTGCTGGAGACACAGCGCGAGGCGTCCCGAGCTTTCCGCGACCAGTCTCAGGAGGAGTAGCCCGATGCAGTCGGCATTAGAGGTAACGCTCCGAACACAAGGAGAAATCTGGTTCGCAAGCCGCGAGGTCGGCCGTCTCGCGGACACGGAGCCGTACTTCCTCAATACGGCGTTGTACTACGCTTTTGGGCTTGCGTCGGGACGCTACGTCGACCGGCTGTTCGAGCCGACGTATCTTGAGGACACTGCAGATGTCGCCGACAAGGTCTACGTAACCCCCGCGACGCCCACCGGCAGCATCGCAAATCGGATCACGTCGACGTATAACACCAGTACCGACGACTATGCGACGATTAACTACTCCGCACAGGACGACCCAAACGAGGGTCGGAACCTCCCATCGTACGGTCGCCGGCGAGTACTTGGTCATGGGAATGAACTCCGCTGTTATGTCCTCGGACGTGGCATCCACGCTGACCAACTGGGCGAAGAAATGCCGGGCTACGTTCGTCTCGGAAAGAAACGCGGGAAAGCAAGCGTAGAAATCCGACAGCTCGCGGTTGACGACGGAACAGGCGAATATGAACTTGGCCATGCTATCGGCGCGTACGACAGTGCCCAGACGCCCGTCGGCGACCTGATTACCAAGCAGATGCGGCCAACGCCGCTGGTCGCACAGGGGACGTACGACGGGCCCCATGTCGCCCTCTCTGAACCGACAGCCAACTCAGGGGAGAGTGACACGGACGACAGTGCCGTTAAACTCCCAGCCGACGTAAAGTTCCTCAAGAGGAAACGATGACGGGGTCACTTCGACTCGCTGGGGTGGAACTCCGTCGACACACTGATTCCAACTATCCCATCGATGACGAAACATTCGAGCCATACGCGCACCAACAGGAACTCCGTGAGCTGTTCGAAACGCGTGAGTCCTTCCTCGCGGTAAACGACAGCCCGACCGGCGGCGGGAAGACGATGTCGTGGCTTGCCCCAATCCTGGAATGCCGTGAGCACGCACTCGCACTCTACCCGACGAACGCGCTCATTCACGATCAGGAACAGAGCCTCAGAGCGGAGATCTCGGAGAAATTTCCTGAGAGGGAACTGGGCGAGGACACGAAACTGCTCACTGTGACTGCCGACACGCTACGAGGGAAATATGCCGACCGGTTCCCGACGGCGACGAGCAATGGAGCTCGACTCCGCCAACTGCTCAGGGAGGAATTCTACCACGGCGAGGATCAGGTTATCCTCTTGACTAACCCGGACATTTTCGTGATGATGCGACGGAGCCTTTACGGCCGTCCCGGTAACCCTGGCGCACGAGTCCGAGCGCTAAATGAGTTCCAGACCGTCGTAATTGACGAGTTCCACCGTGCCGGTCGCAAGGAGCAGAACACGCTCTTGTTTCTCCTTGACGAGATGTACGACCTTCCGACGTATCGGTGTGCGCTTTCCCGGATCGTCCTGTTGAGTGCGACACCAACGGACTGGCTCGAAGACAGGTTTGAGAACGGGATGGGGGCGTCATACCACCGCGTGACGGAACGGCGATCGGGGGGTGAACAGCGACCGTTTATCGACGCGATGTCTCCAGACTGTGGTGCCGTGATGCCGCCTGTCGACCTTGATGTCCGCTCGTCGTCGACCTTCGGTACGGCGAAGGAACTACTCCACGAGAACTGGGAAGACACCTGTGAGTTCGCATCGCGACCTGGAAAGACCGTTTTCATCCTCGACGGCATCCGTGAGGTTGAGGACGTGTACACGCGCCTTGATAAGGCACTCGACACTCAGGAGGTAGTCCGCATTGATGGGTTCCACCGCGGAGACCTCGAAGCCAAACTGGACCGATTCGATGTGCTGGTGAGTAATTCGGCAGTCGAGGTCGGCATCGACTTTGAGGTCGATCGGTTGGTGTTCTCGGCACACGACCGCGCTAGCTTCCTCCAGCGACTGGGTCGGCTCCGAACGGAAACAGCCCGTCAGTCCGCCCGCTGTTACGTCCCATCGACAGTCAAGGCGACGCTGGACGAGCGCACGGGGTCCGAGTCGGTCACACGTGAGACGCTGACCCGAATTCTAGGCGACGCGTACCATGACCCGCGCGACAGAGCATCGTTTGACTGGCGCTACTCCGCCGCAGAAGCATATCACCACCTGCGAAGACGAACGCGTGATGCAAACCCCGAGCTAGCCGAGCAGATCCGGAATGACGGATGGGACCGCATCACTGCTCACTTCGCACCAGAGTCGGGTTTCACACGCGAGGATCTTGAACGCTACATCGACCCGATCGAGAACGCCGTCGAAGACACACTCAAGTGGTACAGAGGAGACTCGCTACAGGTTCTCGTCTACGATCCGCATGGCGAAGGCTGCGAGGCTGTTCGGGCGTACGATCTGTTTTACCTTCTCCGCCACGGCGATGTTGAGTTCCACCCCCGTGAAGAATTCGAACGGATAGTCCCGGACCGGCATCACTCGACGGTCGAGCACACAGCTCCCTACGTGACCGGATTTTGTACGTACCGTGGGACGATACCACCGAATGAGGACGGCTACGGGCGCGAAGTCGCACTGGAAGCCACACCGGAGATCTACCGATGGCTAAATACGGAGACGGACCGCACAGCGCGGACACCCCGTACCGTCGGCGACCTATCGGTTCAAGTGAACGTCAGTGATGGCTCTCGGCGAATCGGCGAAAGTATCGAATACCTCCGCGAGAGAATGGTTGATCTCGATATTCTTGCATACGTTGTTGACGACGCCCCGTATGCGGTCAAGAACCAGTATGACCTCGGTCCGTTCTTTTTCCTATACGGGTTAGTTACTTCCGATGGTCTCCGATCAATCGCACTCGGGACCGACGCGCTGTACCTCCACTGTGCCGTCCGAGACGAATCGGACTCGGTCGATCTCGAACGGTTTGGGGTGGATATCTAATGACTGCTAGGTCAAGCTTCAGGGACGAACTGGTGTACGTGAGTGCGCTCAACGAATTCGTCTTCTGTCCGCGACGGTACTACTACCAGCGGTTCCACGACGAAATTGGGGAACCGTACGAACTGGTCGACGGTCGATCGAAACACGACGGTGCAGCGAAACGTGGCGGCTGGGTCCGAGAACGGTATTTCCGCTCGGACAACCTTGGACTCCATGGCAAAATCGACCTCGTCGAAACCGATAACGGAACGACGACGCCGGTCGAACGAAAACGTGCTGAGAGTGGCGAGTACTACCCGAGCGACGAGTTACAGATTGCCGGGTACTGTATGCTACTTGAGGATGCAATCGGGGAACCGATTAACGTCGGATACATCTACCTCTATTCAACCGATACACGGCACGCGATTCGGATTACAGATGAGCACCGGAAAGCAGTAACTCGCGTGGTTGAGCAAATCAAGCAGTTGTCATTTGGTGATGTCCCCCCGCTCGTCGATAGTCGGTCAAAGTGTGAGGCGTGCTCGGCCCGGAACTACTGTATGCCAGCTGAGACAGCGATGCTCGCTCCCGAGCTGGCTGAAGGGACTGAATGGGAAAGAACCCGTCCGGGGGAACCCTGATGAAGGCAAGCGACGGAATGTTTCTCGATTCTGTCGTGTACGTCACCACACAAGGAACGCAGGTGCGAACAGACGGGGGTCAAATCATCGTTCACGATGTCGACGGCGATGACGGTGAACTCGCCACATTCCCGACCGAGAAACTAGAGACGATCAACGTCTTTGGCGGCGTAAACTTCTCTACACCGTTCGTCGCCGAGGCGAATGAACACGGCATCGTCCTCAACTACTTCACACAGAACGGGAACTACCGCGGGAGTTTTGTCCCCGAGAGGAACACGATTGCCGAAGTTCGACGTGCACAGTATGCGCTGGGTGATAAGACAGAACTGGACATTGCGAAAGAGATGATTCGGGCGAAAATTCGGAACGCACGGACACTACTCTCACGCAAGGGTGTCACCGGCACAGATGTGCTACGTGACTTGGGTGAGCGTGTTGACAACGCAAATTCGAAGGACGATCTCCGCGGGACTGAAGGCGAGGCCGCTGAACGGTATTTTGACCGGCTTGATGAGACACTGGTGGATGGGTGGACGTTTGAGACGCGGAGTAAGCGTCCGCCGGAGGATCATATCAACTCACTACTGTCGCTGACATACGTGATGATGAAAAACGAAGTCCTCACTGGACTTCGGAGCTACAATCTCGATCCGTTTCTTGGTGTCCTGCACGCAGACCGACATGGGCGGCCCTCGCTGGCGCTTGATCTCCAAGAGGAGTTCCGTCCGCTGTTCTGTGACGCGTTCGTTACGCGCGTGGTGAACCGTGGAACGTTCACCCACGACGACTTCCGGGACGACAACCATCTCTGTGACGGCGCCTTCCAAACATATCTCTCGAAGTTCGACGCCTACATGGAGGAAACGCTGACTCACCCGTACTTCGAGTACGAGGTAAGTCGACGAAAGGCGATTCACCAGCAATCGATCCTCCTTCGGAAGGCGATCACTGGTGAACTTGACTCATACCACGCGCTGGAGGTTTCTCGGTGAGACTCGCAATCACTTATGATGTGAGCGATGACTCGAACCGGCGACGGGTGTACCGGACACTTGAACGGTATGGCGCCTGGCGACAGTATAGTGTATTTGAGGTTGATGTTTCCAAAGCCGAACGTGTGGAGTTGGAAGATGAACTCTCGAACCAAATCGACGAGAGTGACGGCGACCGGGTTCGGGTGTACCGTCTGTGCGAATCCTGCCTCGACGATATCACTGACATCGGCTCCGATCCGCCCGACGATCAATCGAACGTGGTATAAGGGTATTCTTCGCGGACCTTTTTCAATCCTGTGTACAGCAGGGGTCCACGAAGACTGGTTGTTGAATGACGGATTGAGCGCAAATTATAGGTGATATCCGGTGTAAATCACCCCCTGTCGCGACGGACCAGAAACCCACTGCGGGATTGAAACACTGTCAGTAGACGTTGGTGTTGTTACTGACGGTGAGTCGCGACGGACCAGAAACCCACTGCGGGATTGAAACCACAGTTGTAGTATGGAGCAAAACCGACTTGCTGGGTCGCGACGGACCAGAAACCCACTGCGGGATTGAAACTTCATGCCATCGGGAGCGCCATAGGGCACGCCGTCGTCGCGACGGACCAGAAACCCACTGCGGGATTGAAACTTGTTGGCCGCGTTGCAGTCCCAGACCCCGCCTTTGTCGCGACGGACCAGAAACCCACTGCGGGATTGAAACAACACGCCGCCGGATTCCTCGACGAACTCCGCGAGATAGTCGCGACGGACCAGAAACCCACTGCGGGATTGAAACGGTATCAAAATCAACGGGTCCGCATCTGATTACACGGGTCGCGACGGACCAGAAACCCACTGCGGGATTGAAACACAAGCGGCCCGAGCGAGACCTGGAGTCCCTGCGCGGTCGCGACGGACCAGAAACCCACTGCGGGATTGAAACAGTTGGATAGATGTTGACGCCGCGTCGGGGCTTGACTGTCGCGACGGACCAGAAACCCACTGCGGGATTGAAACGAGACTCAGAACCGTCCGATGGCTTCGCTACCGGGTTCGTCGCGACGGACCAGAAACCCACTGCGGGATTGAAACAAATCGGCCGTACAGCGCCGTTCTGTGCCGCTATGAGTCGCGACGGACCAGAAACCCACTGCGGGATTGAAACTTGATGAGCAGACAAACCTGACGGCCGTGCGAGTCGGTCGCGACGGACCAGAAACCCACTGCGGGATTGAAACAGAACGTCAGCCGTGCCGGTCGGTGATGTAGCGTCTGTCGCGACGGACCAGAAACCCACTGCGGGATTGAAACTCGCTGTCACGACGAAAGCCAGCGGCTCCGCCTACGGTCGCGACGGACCAGAAACCCACTGCGGGATTGAAACCAACAGGATTGCTCGAAGTGACAGAGGTCAGCGGCGCGTCGCGACGGACCAGAAACCCACTGCGGGATTGAAACGTGGATGACTTTCTCGACGACTATCCTGCACTGTTGTCGCGACGGACCAGAAACCCACTGCGGGATTGAAACTGCCGCCGTTGTGGTCGACGAAGGCATCGGCCCAGTCGCGACGGACCAGAAACCCACTGCGGGATTGAAACACTCCTTGGCCAGCAACTCGGCCATCCCCGTCTTGCGTCGCGACGGACCAGAAACCCACTGCGGGATTGAAACATGTCGACGAAATGGTCCTTGATGAGTTGGCCGGCTGTCGCGACGGACCAGAAACCCACTGCGGGATTGAAACAAGACGTTGACGAAGACGCGTACTATCGCGCACTGGGTCGCGACGGACCAGAAACCCACTGCGGGATTGAAACATGGTCAAGAAGGGGACACGCGAGTCTCACCGGTCGCGACGGACCAGAAACCCACTGCGGGATTGAAACTCCGCGTCTGCCAGCCCCAGTTCCGCGGCCACCGCGTCGCGACGGACCAGAAACCCACTGCGGGATTGAAACCGCCGTTGACGGGCAGGGCAACTGGGCCAACGGCAACGTCGCGACGGACCAGAAACCCACTGCGGGATTGAAACACTGGAGTGTCTGGATATGCACAGGACGACCTGCTTGCCGTCGCGACGGACCAGAAACCCACTGCGGGATTGAAACATCAACCACGAGCCAGTGTTC
>JGI12329J12844_1000164_pt1 | contig 16839 bp, 17 predicted proteins | sample A23E3SouthBayCA_FD_12844 | JGI IMG/M metagenome (IMG submission 12844)
GACTTCCTCGTCGACGACGGCACGTTCAACGAGGTCGATCCGTTCGTCGAGCACCGGTCGACGAACTTCGGCATGGAGGAGAAGCGCTTCGCCGGCGACGCGGTCGTCACCGGCTACGGCGAGGTCGACGGGCGGAAGGTCTTTCTGTTCGCCCACGACTTCACCGTACTCGGCGGCTCGGTCGGCGAGGTTGTCGCCGACAAGATCTGCAAGGTGATGGACCGGGCCATCGAAAACGGCGTCCCGGTCATCGGACTCAACGACTCCGGCGGCGCACGCATCCAGGAAGGTGTCGACTCGCTGGTCGGCTTCGCCAAGATATTCGAGCGCAACACGAAGGCCAGCGGCCTCATCCCGCAGATATCCGCGATTATGGGGCCGTGTGCCGGCGGCGCGACCTACAGTCCGGCGCTGACTGACTTCACCTTCATGGTGCAGGACACCAGCCACATGTTCATCACCGGCCCGGACGTCATCGAGACGGTGACCGGGGAACAGGTGTCCAAGGAGGAACTCGGCGGTGCGGGCTCCCACTCTACCAAATCCGGCGTCGCCCATTTCTCGTACCCTTCAGAGGAGGAAGCCCTGGAAAACATCCGTCGCCTCCTGTCGTACCTGCCGGCGAACAACATGGAGGACCCGCCGCGGGTCCAGCCGTGGGACGACCCCGACAGGGAAATCCCCGGCGTGACCGACATCGTCCCGTCGGCCCCGCGAAAGCCCTACGACATGACGAAGGTCATCGACGCCATCGTCGACGAGGACTCCTTCTTCGAGGTCCATGGCAACTGGGCGCGCAACGTCGTCATCGGGTTCTCCCGGATGGACGGCCAGTCAGTCGGCGTTGTCGCCAACCAGCCACGCGTGAGCGCGGGGACGTTGGACATCGACGCGGCGGAGAAAGCGGCCCGATTCGTCCGCTTTTGCGATTCGTTCAATATCCCCATCCTCACGCTCGTCGACGTGCCCGGGTTCATGCCCGGCACGGACCAGGAGCACAACGGTATCATCCGGCGGGGCGCAAAGCTAATCTACGCCTATGCCGAGGCGACAGTGCCGCTGCTGTCGGTGGTCGTGCGGAAAGCCTACGGCGGGGCGTACATCGTCATGTCCTCGAAGTTCCTCGGCAGCGACGTAAACTACGCCTGGCCCGGTTCGGAGATGGCGGTGCTCGGTCCGCGGGGCGCGGTCAACATCCTCTATCGGAACGAGATCGCGGACGCCGACGACCCGGACGCCAAGCGCCAGGAGCTGATGGACGAGTTCCGCGACGAATTCGCCAATCCGTACGGGCCGGCGAAACGAGGCTACCTCGACGACGTCATCGAACCGAAAGCGACGCGCAAGCGCCTCATCCAGGACCTCGACCTCCTGCAGCGCAAGCGCGAGGACACCCCGCCAAAAGACCACGGCAACATCCCACTGTAAGATGGCGACGCGCGACGCATCACAGCCGAACGCGGAGACAGCGCCCGCCGTTGACGGCGCAGAAGCCGAGAACCTGTCGCTGTCGATACCGGTCGACGCGTCACGGGCTGAGGCGGCAGCTATCACCGCCGCGGTCAGTGCCCACGTGACCGACCGCCAGCGGGCCGCTGAGGCGACAGCACAGCGTCCCACGGTCGAGTACGTCGACGAGTGGACGCTGGCCGGACGGCTGGCGAGTGTTGGGAAACGCCGCCCCCCGAACAACGTCGAACGGGGCGACGAGTGGAAGGCGGCGGCGCGAGCGCGGTACTAAGATTCGGTAAACTCCTGCAGTACTTCGAGGTCACGGGTGGTCCGCATGAACTCCGACAGTGACCGTTCGGTCCCGCAGTCGTCACAGACGAACTGTGACTCTGGGGCCGGGAGGTCAGTCACTTGCTCTTCCCAGGCAACTGAACACGCCGGACATTGGAGTTGGAGCCAGGCCTCCTGCATATTTCGTGTGTGGTTAGCACACACGGATATACTTTGTGTGGATTCTCAATGTCGGGGGCTGTGGTGCCGTTTGTCGGTTCATGTCGTTTTTGGCCCACCTAAATATGGGAAGATTTAACTGTATTAGGCAAGCCTAAAACGGTATGGACCGACGAGAGTATATCGTTGCGACCGGCGTCGGGCTGGCAGGAGCCGTTGCCGGCTGTTCGGGTCAGTCCGAGGCTGACAACGGTGGTAGCGGGGGAACTAATGATACGACGGAATCTGGCACGACGGCCACGACGTCGACGGATTCGAGCTACTCCGTCTCGATGGAGCCAGTCGGCGAGGTCACTTTCGAGTCAGTACCTGAGGTTTGGGTCGCGAACAACGGGAGTTGGGCCGATATGGGGATTGCCCTTGGCCTCGATGCACCGGAAGGAGTCTGGCTGCCGTCGCGGTATCATACCCGGTACTACGACGAGATCCCGGGCGTCAGCGTCGACGGGAGTTCGATCCGGGAGCTGTGGGGCGACAGCGGCGTCGGCAAGGAGCAGTTCTACGAAATGGACGCCGACATCCACGTCATGGACCCGAACTTCCTGCTGAGCCGCGGGTCCTGGGACCAGTCCGATATCGACGAAATCGAGACCCGGATCGCACCGTTCTTCGGGAACAGCATCTTCTCGACCGGCTACGAGTGGCACGACTACACCTACTACACGCTGTATGAAGCCTTTGAGAAACTGTCCCAAGCGTTCCAGCGGACCGACCGGTTTGACGCGTTTCAGGCCCTCAACGAGGAGTTCCAGACGAGCCTTGAGGACATCGTGCCGGACTCGGAGTCCGAGCGGCCGGAAGTAGCTATCATGTGGGCCGGCAGCGACGAGCCCACCAGCTTCTCGCCATACCTCATGGAGGACGGGACCAGTTTCAAGCAGTGGCGTGACCTGAGCGTGCGCGATGCCTTCGCAAAAACTGATGTCAGGGACTTCCACTCCGACCGAAGCGAGGTCGATTTCGAGACCCTGCTGGATATCGATCCGGAGTACCTGCTCCTGCGGGGACAGGAGGATAAAACGAGATCGGAGTTCGAAGACACAGTCGTTCGCTCCTTGGAAGCGGACCCGACTGGAAGCGAACTGACGGCGGTACAGAACGGAAACGTGTATCGCGGCGGCTCGCTGTACCAAGGGCCGATAACGAACCTGGTCCTCACGGAACGGGCGGCGTCACAGGTGTACGACGTGGAGCGAGACCTATTCGACCGCCAGCGCGTCGCCGATATCGTCGCCGGAGATCTGTAAGAAACCATGAACGGAGCAACCCGACCCACCAACGAGAACCCGAGCGGGCTGCGAGAACGGGGTGACGTGGCCCCGGTCGGGCGGCTCTGTGGCTGTGTCGCCGTGGCTGGAACCGAGCAAGCAGCAATCGGCGCTGTCGATGCATGGATATCGGCTGGGTGCACCGTCAGCAGTGCATCGGGTTCCGAACCGACTCCGCCTCAGACACTGTAACAATGGTTGGACGAACACTCGCAGACATCCGTGACAGACTCTCGGCACTCAGTGTCGCTGTCGGGCCGTACCGCATCGTGAGTGCCCGGACGGGCACGCCGCCGTTCCCGGTGTCGGGCATGCAGTTCCCGGACCGCGAGACGGCCGCCGAAGCGGCCAGCGTAGCGACCGCCTACCGAAGTGCTCTCCGACGATATGACCCCCGCGTCACCGTCCACGGCCTCATCGTCTGTGAAGCGCCGTGGGGGACCGACGCCGTCAGGGCTGCGCCGTCGTCGCTCCCGGAGTACTGTCACACGGTCGCCGGATCGCTGTTCGAGGTGTTGTCGGGCCGTCACCGCTCCGTCGAGCAGGCAGTCATCGACAGCTACCTCGAAGCGGCCGAGGAGACCGAGAACCGCGAGCGCCTCTGTCTGGCGATGCTCGAAAGCATGGCCACGGCCCTCGCGGACAACCTCGACCCGGAAACGCAGGCGGATACCCTCCGGGAAGCCGCCGGACAGTTGCCGAGAAAGCCAAGCGGGCCTGAACCGGTCCGCGACGCCGTCGCCGACCTCGAAACGGCAGGGCTGGTCGACGAGACAACAATCGAACCCGCAGCCGTCGGCCCCGGGCGCTGTCCCAAATATATCACGCTAGGGAACTACCGCCCGACGCTGTCGGACTATCGCTGTCCGGTGTTGCCCATCGCCGTCGAACTGCTGCGACGGACGAGTATCACGCCACAGGTGGCCGAAGCGGAGCGGACTGCGGACGGCTGGCGGCTGCTCGTCTCACTGGCTGGTGACCGACCCGCCGAAGGGCTGTCGGTCGTCACGACGACTGCCTGAACATTCCACTCGTTCTATAGGTCAGACCGTAATAAATACACGATACCCCTGTGACGGCACAGGTATGGGAGTCGCAGTAATCGGCGCGTCGATGACGAAATTCGGGCAACGCGACGCCTGGATCCGCGAGTTACTCTCGCAGGCGGGCGAGGAGTGTCTCACGGACGCCGGCGTTGCGCCCGACGACGTAGAGCACCTGTACGTCTCGAACATGGCCAGCGGCGAGTTCGAAGGGCAGACGGGAATCATGAATCTGCTGGCCCACGACCTGGGGGTGCTTCCGGCCTACAGCGAACGGGTCGACCAGACCTCTTCCTCGGGCGGGGCCGGCATCTACGAGGCCTGGCAGTCCGTCGCCAGCGGAGCCAGTGATATGACGCTGTTAGTTGGCGGCGAGAAAATGACCCACAAGACGACGGGCCAGGCGACCGACATCATCGCCTCGATCACCCACCCCGACGAGTACAAGCACGGCGTGACGCTCCCGTCCTTTGCCGGGATGACCGCCCGGCACTATCTGGAGCGGTTCGACGCCCCCCGGGAGTCGCTCGCCCGGGTCGCGGTCAAGAACCACAGGAACGGCGTGGACAACCCCAAGGCGCAGTTCCAGAAGGAGATCACGATGGAGAAAGCGCTGGAGTCGCCCATCATCGCGGATCCGCTTCGGCTGTATGACTTCTGTCCGATCACGGACGGCAGCGCCGCGCTCATGTTCACCACAGAGGAGCGGGCCAGAGAGATCACCGACGAGTACGCCCTCGTCTCCGGCATCGGCGGGGCCACCGACACCCACGTCGTCCACGAACGCGACGACCCGACAGTTATGGGCGGGGTCGTCGAGTCGAGCAAGGAGGCCTACGAGATGGCCGGCCTGAGTCCCGAGGACCTCGACGTGGCCGAACTGCACGACATGTTCACGATTCTGGAGTTCCTCCAGCTAGAAGGTATCGGCGTCGCCGAACAGGGAACGGCCTGGGAGTTGGCGATGGACGGGGCCACTGCCAAGGACGGCGAATTACCGATCAACACCTCCGGTGGCCTCAAGTCGAAGGGCCATCCGCTGGGGGCAAGCGGTGTCGCGCAGGGCGTCGAAATCTACGAACAGCTCGTCGGCGAGGCCGGGCCGCGGCAGGTCGAGGCCGACACCGCACTGGCGTGTAACGTCGGCGGGTTCGGAAACTGTGTCATCACCACCATCATGGAGGCCGCAGAATGACGCTGGAAGCAGGGCTGTGCTCGAACGGTCACGTCTCGTACCCCACCCATCCGCTGTGTCCGGAGTGTGGCGAACCACAGGAAGAGACGCTCGACCTCGCGGACCGGACCGGCGAAGTCGTCACCTGGACCCATTCGACGGCGACGCCGCCGGGCGTCCGCGAGCCCAACACGCTGGCTATCGTGGAGTTCGATATAACGGACGTCTCCGGTGCGAGTGACGAGTTTGTCCGCGCGCTCGGGCAGGTGACCACGGACGAGGTCGAAACAGGTGACACGGTCGAACCCGTCTACGTCGAGGAACTCCGCGACCCCGACGCGGGTATCAAAGTGCCCGAGAGCCAGGACTGGGACGGCTACCGCTGGGACCCGATCTGATCAGCTCTCCTCCCCCTGTCGGATAATACGACCCTCTGTCGTCGGCGAGATCGTCCCCTGTTCTTCGATAGTGTCGATGACAAGGTCGGAGAGGAGCGCACCCTCGTTCGAGGAGACGAGGACGGTGGCGTCGCTGAGCATGCTGTAGCCGTCGCCGCCGCCGGAGACGAAGTCGTTCGTCGCGAGCGTGTACGTCGCTTCTGAATCGATTGGGTCGCCACCGGCAGTCGCTTCGGTAATCCGGTCGCCGCTCTCGGCGGTTGGGTCGTAGGTGTAGGTGATCCCGCTCACCTGCGGGAACCGCCCGGCTCCCTCCTCGACGCGGCTGACGCCGTTTTCCAGCGCCGCGAGCAGCGTCTCGCCCGTGATTTCCAGTTCGACCACGTTGTTCGGGAACGGGAGGATGTCGACGACGACGCGGCGCGTGATCTCCGCCGGGTTGTCCTCGCTCGCGTCCTCGAAGTACAGCCTGTCCGTCCGGATACCGCCGCCGTTCATCAGCGCGGTATCGGCCTCGACATCAGCGCGGATCGTATCGGCGACGAAGTTCCCCATGTTCGACTCCTGTGCCCGGACGACTGACTGTCTGGTGTCGAGCGGTTCGGTGGTCTCCCCGATGACGACGTCCAGTTGCCGTTCCAACTGTGTCTCGTAGTGGTCCTGGACGAGACTGACAAACGGGTCTGTTCCGGCGGAAGACGCGCCGACATCGTGCAGTGCGAACTCGTGGTCCGTGACGCCGTCGTCGCCGATACCGAGCGCCAACTCCCCGATGTACTCGTACTCGTCGCCGACGAACGAGAGGACCGTGTCGTTGATGACTTCCGGCTCTTCCAGCACCGTCGCAGCGTGGTCCCCGATGATGGCGTCGACGCCGTCCACGTCCTCAGCGACGGTTCGAGCATTTTCACTCGCGAGATGGGAGAGCACGATGGTCGCGTCAGCCCCGTCGGCCTGCATCTGTTCTGTCACACCCTGCAGCGCCGACGCCGGCTCCAGGACTTCGGTGTTCTCTCCGATAGAGGTGATTTCGGGAGCCTCCGGCGTAATCAGGCCGGTGATTCCCAGGGTCACGTCACCCACGTCCGTGAGAACGTACTGCTGTGCGCCCTGGTCGGCGGCGAAAACGGCCCCGTTCTCTCGGACGTTCGCACTGACCCACGTAAACAGGCTGTCGGACACGCGCTCCCGGAGAACCTCGGGTCCCATGTCGAAATCGTGGTTGCCGTACGTATCGAAGTCCAGCCCGCCAGCGTTGAACGTCGACACGACGTGTCGCCCGTCGAACACCGCGGACAGGACCGACGACGCCAAGTCGTCGCCGTTGCCGACCCGGAGCGTGGTGTCCGCGTCCTCGGTGATGTCGTTCATCAACCCGAAGTACTGGGAGACGCTCAACTTCTCCGCGGAGGCGTTGGTGAACCGCCCGTGGACGTGCGTGTCGTGGAGAAACGTGACAGTGGTCCCGTCGGTCTGGAGCGCGCCGCTGGCGGTCGCTGAGCCGATTGCGAGGCTGCCGAGGACAGACGCACCGGTCCCGAGCACGTCACGACGTGTCACCTGATATGTCATATCAATACGACATATCTGTGGAACAGAACTTTATGGTTTGTATCGCGGCAATAGTGCTGTCAGGGCCACAGAAGCGCCGGACAGAGCGCGAGTGCGCTAGACGGTCGAGACCGTTGTCGAATAGTTCTCCGGGAGGGTCCCCGTTTCGGCGAGTTCCTCGATACACTCCTCGACGGATTCCGTGCGGCCCGCGTCAGCGAAAGGGGCAACCTGCACGAGGTCGCCGTCTTCGTAAACTGCGAGGCAAACGGCCGGCATGACGAGTTCCCGGCGCTTCTCGCCCGTCGTTGAACTGTAGCAGAGCCGGGTATCGAAAAACGGCGCGAGGCAGACACCGGCCCCGCGGGCCCAGTCCGCGAACTCGTTGTACAGGTCCCGTTCGTTTCCGTTACCGGGGCCCTGCAGCGGAACGCGCTTCTCCCATTCCACTGTTTCGATGTCATCGAGTACGCCGCGGCACACCAGCTCCTGTAGCTCACGTTCGATAGCGGTACAGCGTTTCTGTGACGGTTTTGGGAGGTCAGACCGGACGAACAGGGTCGCCCGGCGACCGCCCGGAGCGGTAGAGCTGGACATCGGTGTTCATACCTAGTCCTGTACAATAATAAATCATTATGTTTGATATAACATAACTTTCACACCGCGCTGGAGCTCTTTACTCCTCGTCGCTTCCGTCCCCGTTTTCGGTACCGGTGTCGTCCCTATCTGGACCATCGATATCGTCCTTTATCGACCGTAGTTCGGCATCTACGTCCACAGGAACGTCAGTACCCCGGTCGGGTTCGGCATCTCCGCTTGCTCCTGTTTCATCAGCCAACCTATCCTGGATTTGGCTTCGTAATTGTTGGGCTTCCTGAATGAGCTCGCGGGCCTCCTCGTCTTCCGGAGTGCCTTCGGCAGCACGTTGGAGGTCCGTCAACGCGCCGTCGAGACGGGAGAGCGTAGCTCGACTCAGGTCACTCGCACGCTGTCGCACTTCATCCGAGGCGGACCCGGTCGATGTCGGCCGCCCCTCTGCCATCCGGAGGGCTCGCCGGAGAAGCTTCAGCGCCTCGATATTGCTCTTCAAGACGAGAATGACCGCGGGGATGGTCACGTCGCTGGTGAACCGGAGGAGTTCACCCGGCGTCGGCGGGCGCGGCAGGCCGCTGTCGGTGGTAGGCTCGACCTCCGTCTCTAGCTCCTGTAACGTCGTGACGAGGTCCGTAACCAGGGCGGTGAGGTCATCGTCTGCGCTCATACCTCTTTCTTGTCGCCTCGGGTACTAAAGGCCGCGCCGTTTCGACACTTTTGTGAGTCGTCTCTGCTGTCGGAATCGAGGCTGTCGTCTGCAGATGATTAGGCTAACCAAAATCCTTTTAGCTTTAGGGGTACCTAACTCAGGTAATGCCATCACAGACGGACGATGTCGAGGCCTCCGAGGACCGCCCGGACGTTGCAGCACTGGACAGTGGTTCTGACAGAACCGTGTTTACCGAAGACGGAAACCGCGACGGCTGGATTTCGACCGACGTAACCGTCGACCTTCGACGGTAGTCCGTTCGCCCGCCCCCGCATCGCGTTTCTCTGTCCTTCGATTCTCGACCCACTTTCTACCGGAACGGTTCACACCATGCTATACGACCTGAGCCGGGTAGCGGTACTACCCGGCAGAAGAAACTGAGAGAGAAAGCGTTGTGCCGTGTTAATCTAGCACGAGCGTGTCGTCTTCGAGGTAGTGCTCGATGTGGTGGGCGTCTTCCTCGGTCTGCACGATGATCTCTCGGAGGATCTGCGCCGTGGCGTGGTCGCCGAGGTTCTCCGCGAGTTCGATGTGGTCACGGAGTGACTCGATGATGTCGCCGTACATCTCGAGGTCGTTTTCCAGCGACGTCCGGATGTCGTACACGTCCTGTCCTTCCGGTTCCACCGACGCGTGCTCTTCCTGTGCCTTGCCGCCGGCGATGGGCGTGCCACCGAGGGCCTGTGCCCGCTCCGCGAGTTCGTCGGCCGCCTCTTCGGCGTTGCCGGCAGCGTCGCCGAGGAACAGGTGGAGGTCACGGAACTCAGCGCCCTCGACGTTCCAGTGGTGCTTTTTGACCTGGTGGTACAGCGTGTACGTGTCCGCCAGGTCCTGGTTCAGCGCGTTGATTACCTGCTCGGACTTCTCCTTGTCGAGGCGGAGTTCGTTCTCTTCGACTTCCCCGAACTCACGTCGGACGTGCTCTTGTGTTGCCATAGTCGTCTTATCATACAGTGGGAAGCCACTTAAAGATTGTTTTGTGAAAATATGTTTTTGGGAAACCAAAGAATATATTCTAAGATAGAATGTGAGATTGCCTGAACTGAAATATTATGCGTTACTAAAAACCGTTTCTCGGGTCGACACCATCGGCTTGATTTAAAAGGACAGAGTTACTGCGACGACGGACGGGCAACGACGAGCGCGACGGCGTCCTCGTCGATAGCACTGCCGTCGACCGCTGTTTCGCGGAGGACCTGCTCCTGATGGACTGCGACGACTGCGGCGAGCAGGTAGTCGTCGATACCGAGGTGCGCGCCGTACTCCTCCCAGACAGTCTCCCTGACGGCCATGTAGAACGTCTCGGGTGTGCGGTGCAGTACTGCGTCATCGAACCGCTTTCGCCACTCGTAGACGAGGTCTTCGACGCCCGGGTTCTCACGCATCGTTCGCTGGTGGTCTGCGAGCGCGGATCGCAACTGTTCCTCGTCGACGCTGTTCGTCCCCGCAACCGCACGGACCACTTCGGCGTCGAATGGTGCTAGAAGTGCTGTTTCATTCATCGGAGGCCGCTACGGGAGTGACGAACAAAAACACCGCCACACCGAAATCAGGGTAATGAATCGCCTAGATTCCCGCTCGCTGGGAGTTCCCCACACCTATATTCGGGTCCCACTGTAACCATCGAGTAGAGGCATGGGACGATTATCGACGTTGTTTGCGCCGGAACGTGTCGCAGTGGTCGGGGCGACCGATTCGGAGGGGTCCGTCGGTCACGCGGTCACCACGAACCTGCTCGATTCGTTTGCAGGGGAGGTCGTGGCCGTAAACCCGAACAAAGAGACAGTACTTGGATTGCCGTGTTACGACAACCTCGCCGACCTGGACGACCCCGCGTCGGTCGACGTGGCCGTCGTCGTCGTGCCGCCGACGGTAGCCGTCGACGTCATCGAGAACGCCGGGGAAGCGGGGATCGAGAACGTCGTGGTCATCACTGCAGGATTCGGTGAGACCGGCAGCGACGGGGCCGAACGCGAGCGGCGACTCCGCGAGGCAGCCCGCGAATACGACCTGAATCTGGTCGGCCCGAACAGCCTCGGCGTGATGTCGACGCCCGTCGGGCTCAACGCCACCTTCGGCAACGAGATGGCCAGCGACGGGGATATCTCCTTTATGAGCCAGTCGGGCGCGTTCATCACCGCCGTGCTGGACTGGGCCGCCGAGCGCGATGTCGGCTTCAAGGACATCGTCTCTCTCGGGAACAAGGCGGTGCTGGACGAGAGCGATTTCGTCGCCGAGTGGGGCGACGACCCCGATACCGACGTGATTCTTGGCTATCTTGAGGACATCAACGACGGGTCCTCGTTCGTTCAGACGGCCCGAGAGGTCACACAGGAGACGCCGATTGTCCTCGTCAAGTCCGGCCGCACGGACGCGGGCGCGAGCGCGGCGGCCTCCCACACCGGTGCGATGGCCGGGTCGGAGCGGGCCTACGAGGCGGGCCTCGACAAGGCCGGAACGCTCCGCGTCGAATCCGTACAGGAACTGTTCGACTACGCGCAGATCCTCGCCGGCCAGCCGCTCCCGGACGGGGACGAAATCGCGATCGTCACGAACGCCGGCGGTCCCGGCGTGATGACGACCGACGCCGTGGGCGACTCCGACCTGCAACTCGCGCAGTTCGGCGACGAGACGTTCTCCCGTCTCCGCGAGGAGATGCCCGAGGAAGCCAACATCTACAACCCGGTCGACATCATTGGGGACGCGCCGGCGGACCGCTTCGAGACGGCACTTGAGACCGTACTGGCGGACGACGGAGTCTCGATGGCCGTCGTCGTCGCCTGTCCGACGGCGGTACTCTCCTTCGAGGAACTCTCGGAACGCATCGTCGAACAGCAGGAGCGGTTCGAGAAACCCGTCGCGGCGACCTTGATGGGCGGCAAGTCCGTCGACGCTGGTGCAAACGTCCTCAGCGAAGCGGGCGTGCCGAACTACTTCGACCCGGCCCGCGCCGTCGGGAGTCTGGACGCCCTCAGACGCTACCGGGAAATCAAGGCGACCGAGTACGAGGAGCCGACGACCTTCGACGTGGACCGCGAGCGAGCCCGCGAGATACTCGAGTCCGGTGCCCGACGCGGGTCGAACCGACTCGGCGTGGAAGCGATGGAACTACTCGACGCGTACGGGATCCCGACACCACAGGGCGAGGTCGTCTCCTCGCCCGTCGAAGCAGAGGCTATCGCCGAGGAGATCGGCGACGACGTGGTGATGAAAATCGTCAGCCCGGACATCCTGCACAAGTCCGACATCGGCGGCGTCGAGGTCGGCGTCCCCGTCGAAGACGTCCGCGACACCTACGAGGACCTCGTCGTCAGGGCACGTAACTACCAGTCGGACGCGACAATACTCGGCGTTCAGGTTCAGGAGATGATCGACCTCGACAGCGGCGTCGAGACGATTCTCGGCATGAACCGCGACCCGCAGTTCGGGCCCTTACTGTTGTTCGGCCTCGGCGGTATTTTTGTCGAGGTGCTCGAAGACAACACTGTCAGTGTCGCCCCCGTCAGCGAGAACGAGGCGAAGGGGATGCTCGACGACATCGACTCCGCGCCGCTGTTGCGCGGTGCCAGGGGCCGCGACCCCGTCGACGAAGCCACGCTCGTCGAAACCATCCAGCGGCTCTCGCAACTCGTCACTGACTTCCCCGCTATCGTCGAACTGGACATCAACCCCCTCGTCGCGACCCCCGACGGGGTACAGGCGGTCGACCTGCGGCTAACCCTCGACCAGGAGCAACTATGACCGACACGAACACGCTACTCGTCACGTCAACGGAGGAAGGTATCGGCAAGACGGCAATCACGCTCGCGCTTGCGACGCGCGCCCACGACGCGGGCTACGACGTCGGCTACATGAAACCCAAGGGGACGCGGCTCCGGAGCGCCGTCGGCAAAACGCGGGACGAGGACCCGATGCTCGCCCGCGAACTGCTCGACCTGGAGACCGATCTCCACGAGATGGAGCCCATCGTCTACTCCCCGACGTTCATCCAGGAGGCCATCCGCGGGCGTGAGGACCCCGACGACCTCCGGGAGCGACTGCAGGAGAGCATCGAGACGTGTTCGGACGGTACCGACCTGCTCCTCGTCGAAGGGAGCAGCGACCTGGCGACCGGCAGTATCGTCGACCTCACAGACATCGATATCGCGGAGCTGCTCGACGCCCGCGTACTGTTAGTCACCGGCTACGATACGCCCAGTGATACGGACGAAATTCTGTCCGCGGCCCGGGCGATCGGTGATCGACTCGACGGCGTCCTGTTCAATGGTATCACCGACGCGACAGTGGACGAACTCGCCGACGACGTAGTTCCGTTCCTCGAAAGCGAGGGCGTTCCGGTCCACGGGATCTTGCCGCGCGACCGCTCGCTCGCCGGTGTCACCGTCGCCGACCTCGCACGGAACCTCGGCGCGGATATCCTCACCGGTGATGCCAACACCGACGTACACGTCGAGCGGTTCAGCGTCGGCGCGATGAGCGGGAGCAGCGCACTCGAACGCTTCCGGCGGACGCGTGATGCCGTCGTCGTCACCGGCGGTGACCGCTCGGAGGTCCAGACCGCAGCCCTCGAAGCATCCGGGATCAAGGCGTTACTCCTCACAGGTGGATTCCAGCCCGCCAGTGCGGTTATCGGGCAGGCAGCCGAGAAAAACATTCCAGTGCTGTCAGTTCAGTCGGACACGCGGACCACGATAGACAGAGTCGAGGAGGTACTCCGCACCGGTCAGACGCGTAACGAGGCAACAGTCGACCGTATGCGGACGCTACTCGACGACGGTATCGATATCGAGTCTCTCCTGTCAATAGAGATATAGAACCGTCATTTCGGCTGGGCGTTAGTCCGTTCCTAACGGAACACGGCCCCGCGCTACGGCGGAATCTCCAAATGAAACGTGCCTTACTATTTTAGTGATTGGTAGTCAAATATCAAATGGAGCCTTGCTGGCTCCGTAGTGTCACATGACGGGGGTTTGCCCCCGTTCTATCCCCTTCGCTCAGCCACGTATCGACAGTTACCGCTCGATAGCCGGCTGTAAAACCGACTGTGGGAGATTTGTGCTGACCCCGTCAATCACGCTGTTGGATGACTCACTATCCAGCGGCGGGACGGGCCAGACGGAGCACCCGGTCATCCGTTCGATGACCGCCGGATTCGTCCGCTCGGCGGTTGTCGCGCCCTCGTACTCGTTGAGAACGACGCCGACGACTGGCACGCCACGCCGGCGGAGCGCCTGGACCGTCAACGCCGTGTGGTTGAGCGTCCCGAGGCCCGAGCGGGCGACGACCAGGGCCGGAAGCCCTATGTCTGCGACGAGGTCGATGACCTCTCGACCGTCCGCAAGCGGGACGCGCAGACCGCCGATACCCTCGACGACGGTCGTCTCGCTCGTCGCCACGATATCGGTGACGCCGTCCTGGATGGACTCGTAGGAAAGCGTCACGTCGTCTGATTCCTTCGCGGCCACCTCCGGAGCAAGCGGCGGCGACAACCGCTGGAGACAGACCGCGGCGTCGGCCGTGCCACAGACGGACTGGACGAACGCCGCGTCGTCATCGGTCGGATACCCGGTCTGGCAGGGCTTGACGGCCACTGCGTCCGTTCCGCGCTCCCGCAGTCGGCCTGTCAGCCCGGCGGTCACGACCGTCTTGCCGACGCCGGTGTCGGTGCCGACGACGAACACGCCGTCCTCGGCGATGTGGCCGGTCCCGCTCTCAGGCCCCGAATCCGCCGTCGTCTCGCTCACAGTACGCCCACCTCCGTGCCGGCGGTTCGGAAGGCGTCGAGACACTGTGCGATGTCGTCGGCGGTGTGTGTCGCCATCGGCGCGACCCGGATGCGGGACGTTCCCTCCGGTACCGTCGGTGGCCTGATAGCCGGGGCGACAACGCCGTGTTCGCGGAGTCGCTCGGCCAGTTCGAGGGCGTCCCCGCGATCACCGACGATGACCGGGAGGATATGCGTCTCACCAAGCACCTCGTAGCCCATCGTCTCCAGGCCGTCCCGGAGTGTCGCCACGGTGTCCCAGAGTTCCGACGTGCGGTCGGTCTCTCGGGCGATCCGCAGCGCTTCGCGGGCCGCCGCGGCGTTGGGCGGCGAAAGCCCCGTTGAGAAGACGAACGACCGCGCGGCGTTCAGCAGATACTCGATAAGCGCCTCGTCGCCGGCGATGTAGCCGCCCTGGCTCGCCAGCGCCTTCGAGAGCGTACCCAATTGTACGTCGACGCGGTCGCTCAGTCCCTCGCGCTGGACGACGCCGCCGCCGTCGCCGAACAGCCCCGTCGCGTGGGCCTCGTCGACCATCACCCACGCGCCGAACTCGTCGGCGGCGTTGCAGATGGCCGACAGCGGCGCGACGTCGCCATCCATCGAGAACACGGAGTCGGTGACCACGAGCCACTGTTCGTCCTCCGCTGTGTCGGCCGCTCGCGTGTCCATCTTCGCCCGCAGGTCGTCTGGGTCACAGTGGTCGTACACCACCGTCTCGCTCGCCCCGACGCGACAGCCGTCGATAATCGAAGCGTGGTTCAGCTCATCCGAAAAGACCACCTCGGGGGCCAGCGCGTCGATGGTTCCGATGTTGGCCGCGTAGCCCGACGAGAACACCAGGCCTCGCTCGGTTCCCTTGCAGGCCGCGAGGTCCCGCTCTAGCCCGCGGTGGACCTGCGTGTCACCAGTGACTAGCCGTGAGGCCCCTGCACCGGTCCCGACAGTCCGTGCGCCCAGTTCGGCCGCTCGCTGGACCCGGCTGTCGTCGGCCAGCCCGAGATAGTTGTTCGAGGCGAAGACGACTGCTTCATCGCCGAACGTCGGTGGTTCTCCTTTCGGGTCGTCGGCAAAACGGGTCCGCTCCGAGACGGATTCGGCGACTTCCAGATGCCGGCGGAGGTTCTGTGCGTCGCGCTGTTCGAGTCGGTCGTTCAAATCGAAGCCGTGAGTCATGAAAAGCAGAATCAGGCGGTCTCAGAAGCCGGGCATCAGATCGGCGGGGCCGAACACGCCGTAGTGCCCGGCGCGGTTGTTCCGGACGCCGGCTTTCAGGTAGCCCAGCGCCGGTCCGTTGACGTTGGCCTCCATGCTCGTCGCGTCGTCCAGCTCGAAGGTGTTCGTTCCCGTCTCTCCGTCGAAGGTCGTGCCCGTCACGCTGACTGTCGTCGTGGTCGGTTTCTGGTCCGAGCGCACGTCGAGGACGCCGCCGACGTGGACGTCCTCGGCGTCACAGATGCCCGCACGCTCCAGCAGCACGTCGTCGGCGTGTTCCATGTCGTGGAACTCCAGGACGCCGTCGTGGTCGTCGATGAGTGCCTCGATCTCGTCCTCGCTCATCTCCCGAGCCCGTTCGATGTCGTACCCGTCGAGATGGGCGATGTCCTCCCGGACCGTCCCGCGGTTGTCCTCGTAGCCGGACTTGAGGCCGACGCCCCACCAGATCTCGACTTCCTCGACCTCGACGAAGGACTGTGCGGCGAGCGCCGCCGCGCCGGTGAGGAAGCCGGGGGTCGCGCCGGCCCCGCAGACGAACGTGATGCCGGACGCTTTCAGCAGGTCCTCGCGGTCGTCGAGCATCCCGATGACGCGGGAACGCTTGAGCACGTCGATCATGACGCCCTCGTAGTCGGCCTCGGCGAAGCGCTCGGCCACGCGCGGGATGAAGTCGTGTTCGAGGTTCGGCAGCGCCAGCAGCACGGCGTCGATAGCGTCGCTCTCGGCGATGATGTCGTCGATAGGCGTCTCAGTGGGTTCGCCCTGTTTGCTGGCGACGATACCGGACTGATCGCCATGTTGTTTGACGCCGCCACCCTCGACTGCGGCTGCACCGCCGTCCGAGGCGTAGTCGTCCGTGGGTGTCGCGGGGGTCGAGTCGGATGCGTGTTCCGCCGGCCCGCTCGCGATATTGCCTTCCGTCGCCTCCAGCAGTTCGTCCACGTCGAGGCCGTCGTGGTCGATAGCCACGCCGTTGCGGTCACAGGCCGCGACCGCGGTGAGGCCGTCCTTGTGCTGTGAGACTTCGAGCGTCCGCCGTCCGATACCACCGGTTCCGAGCACTGCAAAGCGTATGTCGTCCATTGTCAGTCGTCGGATTTGAGTTCTGATTTCGTCTGTGCTGTCCCTGCCGCCGTCTCGGTTTCTGTCTCGTCAGCC
>JGI12329J12844_1000171_pt1 | contig 16588 bp, 20 predicted proteins | sample A23E3SouthBayCA_FD_12844 | JGI IMG/M metagenome (IMG submission 12844)
CTCGACAGCGGCGAACTCTCCCGGACAGAGGGTAGCGCCGTCGAATACGGCGACTCGTCCCTGGATGACAACGGCGGGACGCTCCCGCTGGTCAACAACTTCCCTGGCGCCGAAAGTGGCTATTACGGCGCGGCTGACGACACGTCCCGGTTCGACGTCGACGAGGACGGTGCTTCAGACACTGATACTGTCGAAATCAGGTACACGTTCGCGCTCCAGCGGTTGAATACCGGGTCAGCCGATCTCGGAGACGACCCCTCTAACATCGGATACACTCCGGTCAGTTCGTTCACGCAGAACCCGCTATCAGATTACTCGACCATCGAAGAAGCTGTTCGTGCGGACCCGTGGCTCGAAAACGTCCGTCCAGAAGACGTCAACACGGGGAACTCCGAACTAGTGATGGACGGTACCGACGGCTATCCCTCGATAACAAACAACGGCGCAAACACAGCAGCATCGAACGTCTACGACGCGTACCAAGCAATCGCCGATTCCCATCCGGCCGTTATCAGCACTACTGCACAGTTCACCGTCACCGTAACGAACGAGGCCGGTGACAGTGGCGTCACCGGGTCGACCGGTGCCGGCACAAGCGGTGGTGGACAGTAACGCTGGTACGGGAATCGGCCGTCACCCGTTTGAATGAGTACAAATCACTCACTGTTATCTTTACGGGCGGTGCTTTTTACGGTCGCTATAGCTGTTGCGCTACTTGGTATTGGCCTTGGAATGCCACCGTTTGGCGGCAGCGAACAACAGCCCGGAGTGGCGCCGCCGAACGAAACAGCCACACCCGGACAGCAACCAGAGACATCGGGCGGCGGCGCTGGACCGCAGCAATTGACACGGCCGACACCAACGGTGACGGCAACGCCTGTCCCTGAGAAGCCGATAGAACCGACGGATCCTGATCCGGAAACCGATGCCGGAACCGAACCCAGCGACTCGCCCGTTTCGAACAGTAACAATGGAGGCGCCAGCGGTTCGACCAGCGACTCGGACCCGGCGGAAACGGACAGGGACCCGACAGCTGGCGTGGAAGGGTCGACTAATGCTAGCGTCGAGTAATACCGAGCGTCCGGTAGTCGTACGTTGGTGAACTCGGGACGAAGTCATCGGAGAATACAACACCCCCACACCAAGCCGGTGCCAGTCTGTGGCCAGTCAGCAGGTCACGTCAACTTGACGATGGGGTTGCTCATGTGGTGGCCGACGACGTTGCCGTTCTCCATGATTCGGTCGTAGCCATCGTCGTCAACTTCGATTCGGGTTTCGCTGTCCTTCTGCATCAGATAGAGTGTTTTGTTCATACACCTGTGGATGCCCCTGATAGGCAAGACCAGAACTACTAGGTGTATAGATACGCGCTGTGATGTATGCTATATGTATCAAATCCCGGCGGAGATGTATCTCAGCCGGAAGATTTTGGGGGCTCCGGATAGTGAGTACATAGTATGGGTGTGCTTGACACGGTCTCCGAGCTGTTCGGCTCCGGGGACCAGCACTACAGGTTCCGCTGTGACGACTGCGGGACCGAGTTCGCACAGCGCGCGGCGACGGTCGAGGACCTGACCTGTCCGGAGTGTGGCGCTGGGGCAGTGCGGCCGGCCGAGGCGGCGTGAGGCCGCGTCAGCGTCCCAGGTCGTAGAACTCGTCGTTCGGGCGGATGTCGGCGAGCTGTGCGAGGCGGTTCGAGAGGTTGAAGAAGGCGGCGACGCTGCCGATGTCCCAGATAGCGCGGCGGCTGTAGCCGTGTTCCTCTAGCCGTTCGAGGTCCGCTTCCTCGATACGGGCGGGCGACTCGGTCAGTTTGACGGCGAAATCCAGCATCGCCTTGTGCGTCTCGTTGATGTCCGCCGTCCGGTGGTTCGCGGCGACCTGCTCGGCGAGCTTGGGCGCGTCGGCGTAAATACGCAGCAGCGCGCCGTGGGCGACGATGCAGTAGAGGCAGTCGTTGACGCCGCTGACGGCGACGATTATCATCTCGACTTCCTCGCGTTCCAGCGCCGTCTCCTCGACCAGCGCGTCGTGGTACGCGAAGAACGCCCGGAAATGCGAGGGACGATACGCCATCGCCGGGAAGATGTTCGGCGTGAAGCCGGCGCGGTCGGTCTCCTCCGCGATGCGGTCCTGCAGGTCTTCGGGGAGGTCGTCGAGCTTGGGCGTCTCGAACCGAGCCATCACTGTGTCGGAGTCTACCATACCCCACATGTCCGTCCGGCCCCGGCTTGAAAGTTGGCTGCCTGTCTGGCCATGGCCGACGAGAGGCGGTGTATAGTTCTTCCGGGGACGTGGTACGGGGCCGAACAGCCACGCCGGCTCTTTTGACAGACGGCGCAACCAATCGTATGCATGTCAACGACGACAGAAACGACACAGACGTACGATGTCAGTACCGGCAACTGGAAAGCCGGCGTGCTCGGCGGTATCGTCGGGAGCGCCGTGATGGGTGCCTTGATTCTCGTGATGAACACCGCGACGCTCGCTGTCGCGATCCCGTCCCTGTACGGCCTCGCGCCGCCGCCGAGCCCGGCCGCTGGTCTCGTCGTCCACCTCTCGCACGGGGCTGTGATGGGTGTGATGTTCGCCGGGCTAGCGAGGGTCCTCGGTCTGGAATCGTCCGGCAAACTGCTCGGACTCGGCGTCGGCTGGGGCGTCGCCACCTGGGCGCTCTTTGCCGCGCTTCTGATGCCAGTCTGGCTCGGTGCGGTCGGCTCGCCGGCCTCGCCGCCGTTCCCGAACTTCGCGCCGCCGTCGCTGCTGTGGCACGTCGTCTACGGGGGCGTCCTCGCGGTCGTTTACGCCGCGACCGTGGACCGCATCTGAGACCCAACCTGAGCCGTCGCGGTCGCCGCTACTGCTCCTGAAACACGGTCCACTGTCGCTCGTCGGTTCCGGCGTCGGCTATCGCCTCGACCTTCTCGCGCTGCAGGTCGTCCAACTGCGCGGTCGCCAGCCGGACCCACGACAGGAACTCTCCGCGGAGCCGCTCACGCACTACTTCGGGCGGCTGTGGCGTGTAGACGTACACGTGGCCGCCTTCTGGCCTGATGCGCCGGCGTTTCTCGACGACACCGAGGTCGGCGAGGTGGTTGAGATGCCGCGCGACGACGCTCCGGTCGTAGCCGATCTGTTCGGCCAGCGCCGCCACGGTCAGCTCGCCGCCCTCCATGACGCAGAGACAGACGTCCAGCTCGGTGCCGGACATATCGAAGACGGTCTGCAGCAAGGTTTCGAGCGACGGCTCGCTGACCGCCGCGTCCGTCGCCTCGGCCGCCGCCATCGGCTCGCCACAGCACTTCGGTCGGTTGTCGCCGATGCCGACGCCGCCGCAGGTCTCACACTCGAACAGCCGCGTTTCGTCAGCAGGGGGTGTCATACGACGGCCTACTCACCCCGCCGGTAGAAGCTTCAGGTGTGTTCGGGGTAACTGGCACGGGTGCCCGCGGGTCGCGGTTTATCCCCCGTGATATAGATGTTAGTCCAAAGGTCTAAGCCCTCCCGGGACGGAATACAATTCACTATGAGCACTGAGACTGAGGACGCCAACGACCTGCGCGAGCGAATCACGAACTTCCTGCGCCGCAACTTCCCCCAGATTCAGATGCACGGCGGGAGCGCGGCCATCGAGGAAATCGACCGCGAGGAAGGTAGCGTCACGATCCGCCTCGGTGGCGCCTGTTCCGGCTGTGGTATCTCGCCGATGACCATCCAGGCCATCAAGACGCGCATGACCAAGGAAATCCCGGAGATCAACGAGGTCACCGCACGCACCGGGATGGAACAGCAGGAAGGGATGTCCGGCGGCAGCGGCGGCATGAGCCCCTCGTTCCCCGGCGAGTCCCGCGGCGGCGACGTTGGCGGCGACGAAGACGAAGGCCCCGAAGCGCCGTTCTGAGGCCAGCTCTCGCTATTTTTAGATTCGTGGCTAGCCGCAGGTGTGGACGTGTCCGTGTGCTCCCTATAGTAACAATTGAAACGATTTACACACTGATCGCACGACAGCAGTGCGATCAGGTGTGCATTGATTTTCAATGGCTACTATAGCTCTGTGTTCGCAGTCGCCGTCTCCGGGCTACCGTAACTGCACCAGGAAGCCACACAGGTTAAGACGACGGGGCCAGACGGCGGGGATATGGAGACGGTCGACACGGTCGTCTGGGCGCTGTGGGCGATGTTGCCGGCGTACATCCCGAACAACGCCGCGGTACTCGCTGGCGGTGGCAGACCGATAGACGGCGGTCGGACCTGGGGCGGGCGGCGGGTGCTCGGCGACGGCAAGACCTGGCGCGGGACGCTGATCGGAACCGCCGCCGGGACGCTGCTCGCGCTCGGACTGACACAGGCCGCGCCCAGCGTGAGCGCTGCCCTGGGAACCGACCTCCCGACGTTTCCGCTCCGTGCGGGGCTTGGACTCGCCTTCGGCGCGATGCTCGGGGACATCGGCGCGTCATTCCTCAAACGCCGGACGGGCCGCGAGCGCGGCGCCGCGTTCCCCGGACTGGATCAACTGGATTTCGTCGTCGGGGCGTTGCTCTGTGCGCTTGTGGCCGCGCCGTCGTGGTTCACCGAGACGTTCACGCTCCCGGTGCTGGTCGTCGTTGTCGTCGCGACACCGGCGTTACACGTCGTCACCAACGGTCTCGCCTACCTGCTCGGGCTGAAAAACGAGCCGTGGTAACAGTTGTAGCGGCCCGTGGCGTTTTCCAATAGAACTACTTCTATCGCCCACAACGCACACTCGATGGCCCTGGCCACCTCCCTCCCGGTCGGTAGACGTGCCCCGCCGATCATTAGACGTGCGACGGCTGCTGGCGTGCTCTGTACGGCGGTCTTTCTGCCGATCATGTACGTGCTCCTGCACGCGTACGTAGTCCTCACGGTAAGCGTCGGTCCCGTCGACACGCTCAACAGACTGATCGACTTCGCCCTCGTCGCCGGCGGCGCGACGACGTTCGCCGCGGGATTCGTTTCGCAGTGCGTGCTCGGAACTGTGCTCCCCGAGACGACTGCGTAACGACATCGAATCGACGAAGAAGTGCGTTTTTACGCGCTGACCGTGGAGTGTCGGGTATGACAACACGCGGGGAGACACTGCGACTGGCGACGCGGGGATCGGACCTCGCGTTGCGCCAGGCGGCGACGGTCCGGGATTCGCTGAGCAGTCGCCGGCTGTCGGTCGAACTCGTCGAGGTGGAGACGACGGGCGACCAGATCCGGGACGAACTGATTCACCGGCTGGGCAAAACCGGCGCGTTCGTTCGCAGCCTCGACGAGAAGGTGCTGGAGGGCGAACTCGACGCGGCGGTCCACTCGATGAAGGACATGCCGACCGAACGGCCCGAGCGCCTCGTCGTCGCGGCGGTCCCCGAGCGGGCCGCCGCCGAGGACGTGCTGGTGACGCCGGACGGCCGCTCGCTCGATGAGCTACCGGAAGGCGCGACCGTCGGCACGTCGAGCCTGCGACGCAAGGCGCAGTTGCTCGCCGAGCGCGACGACCTCACCGTGGAGCCGCTCCGGGGCAACGTCGACACGCGCATCGCGAAGCTGCTGGCCCCGTCGCTCCAGCAGGAACACCAGGAGCGCCACGAGGCCGAACAGGAGCACAAGGGCGACGCCGGCGACGGGGACGACGCTGACCCCGACGCCGACGAGGAGGAGGAACACCCCTACGACCGCACGGTCGAGGAGTGGTTCGACGACCTCACCGAGTTCGAACGGCGGACGATGGAGCGGGACCCGGACGTCGAGTACGACGCCATCGTGCTGGCGAAGGCGGGCCTCCACCGGGCCGGCCTCACGCGTTACGTCGGCATGTCCGACCTCGACCCAGACCGGTTCGTGCCGGCCCCGGGTCAGGGCGCGCTGGCCGTGACCGCCGTCGACGGCGACCTCGCGCTGGACATCAAAGACCGGCTGGACGACCCCCAGACGCGCGTCGAGACGACCGTCGAACGGACGATTCTCGAAGAGCTCGGCGGCGGCTGTGTCGCGCCCATCGGCGTCCACGCCCACCTGGAAGGCGGTGTCGTCCACACGCGAGTGCGCGTGCTCTCACAGGACGGCACGGAGGAGGTGTCGGTCGGCCGTGACATTCCGGCCGAGTACCACATCGACGCGGCACAGGACCTCGCGGCGGAACTCGCCGAGCAGGGTGCTGACGATCTCATCGCCGAGGCCAAGCGGGACTCGACGGGCGCCGACGACGACGCCGCGACGGCACGGGAGGAAGACGAGGAATGACGGACGCCGCGCCCGGCAAGGTGTATCTGGTCGGCTCCGGCCCCGGCGACCCGGACCTGCTGACGGTCAAGGCCAAGCGCCTGCTGGAGGAAGCTGACGTGGTGTTACACGACAAGCTCCCCGGACCCGAAATCATCGGGATGATTCCCGAGGAGAAACGCGAGGACGTGGGCAAACGCGCCGGCGGCGAGTGGACGCCGCAGGAGTACACCAACGCCCGGCTGGTGGAACTGGCTGAAGAAGGCAACACCGTCGTCCGGCTGAAAGGCGGCGACCCCACGGTGTTCGGCCGCGGCGGTGAGGAACTGGCCCATCTCGCTGAAAACGGGGTTCCAGTCGAGGTCGTCCCGGGTATCACGAGCGCCATCGCCGGTCCCGAAGCCGCCGGGATTCCGGTCACGCATCGGGACTACACCTCCTCGGTCTCCTTCGTCACGGGCCACGAGGACCCAACGAAGGACGAATCGGCCGTCGACTGGGAGGCCCTGGCCGCGACCGGCGGCACGCTCGTCGTCCTGATGGGCGTCGGCAAACTGCCGCAGTACACCGAGGCCCTGCGCGAGGCGGGGATGGACCCCGATACGCCGGTCGCGCTCGTCGAACGTGCCACCTGGCCGGACCAGCAAGTCGCTACCGGGACGCTCGACAGTATCGTCTCGGTCCGCGATGAGGCCGATATCGAACCCCCCGCGATCACCGTCATCGGCGAGGTGGCCGGCGAGCGCGAGCGGGTGGTGGAGTTCCTGGAGGGGTACTGATGCGCGAGGAACCCCGCCTTCGCGTGGCCGCCTTCCGCCCGGCCGACGACCGCCTCGACGACGCGGTCGAACTGCTGGAATCGCTCGGCGCCGACCCGGTCCCGGACCCGATGCTGGCGGTCGAGCCGGCGACCGCGGCCGCGGACAGCGATAGCGATGCCCACGACACTGACGGTGACGACGACAGCCAGGTCACGCCGCGCACCGACGCCGACTACGTCGTCCTGACCAGCAAGACCGGCGTCGAACTCGCCGCGGAAGCCGGCTGGGACCCCGGCGAGATGACGGTATGTGCCATCGGCGAATCGACCGCCGAGGCGCTTCACGAGGCCGGCTACGGCGTCGACATCATCCCCGCGGAGTACTCTTCGACGGGACTCGTCGAAACGCTGTCCGGAGCGGTGGCCGGCGCAAGAGTCGAAGTCGCCCGGTCGGACCACGGCTCCGCGGTGCTGACCGACGGGTTGGAGAACGCCGGGGCGTACGTCCACGAAACCGTGCTGTACCGGCTGGTTCGACCGCCGGAATCGGGCGAGTCAGCGGACTTGGCGGCCGACGGCGACCTCGACGCGGCGCTGTTCACCTCTTCGCTCACCGTCCAGCACTTCCTCGATGCGGCCGCGGACCGAGGCGTCCGTGAGGCCGCCATCGATGGGCTGAACGGGGCGACTGTCGGCGCTATTGGCGAGCCGACGCGGGAGACGGCCGAAAACGCCGGCATCTCGGTCGACGTCGTCCCCGACCAGGCCGACTTCGAGGCGCTGGCCTGCGAGGCCGTCGAAGCGGCGGCCCCATCACACCACGAATGACGGGCGCAGCGGCCCGATAATGACGTCTTCGGCACGTCAGCTCGGACTCCTGACCGGCTGGCAAACGATCGCGAGCACCTGTTTCTACGCGCTGTTCGCGGGCACAGCGCTGCTGAGCGATGCCATCGGGCTCTCCCGGTTCCAGGTCGGCCTCGTCGTGACGGCCGGAACGCTCGGGTACACGGTCGCCCTGTTCCCGGTGGGTGCCGTCGTCGACGGAGCCGGTGAAAAACCGGTGCTGGTGGGTGGGCTACTGGCGCTGGCGCTCGGCGTCGTTGCCGTCGGTCTCGCCGGCTCGTACTACCCCCTGCTCGCGGCGGCCTGCGTTCTCGGGGCTGCCTACGCAACGGCGATGCCAGCGACGAACCGCGCAATCGTGACGACCATCCCCGCGGCCATCCGCGGGCGTGCGATGGGAATCAAACAGGTGGGCGTCACCGGGGGAAGCGGCGTCGCGGCTGTGCTCGTCGTCAGTTTCGCTCCGTCGGTCGGTGCCTGGAATCTGGGCTTTCTCCTCGTCGGCGGCCTTGCGGTCGCGGTCGCGCTTCTGTTCGCGCTGGGATACAGCGGGACGCCGGGCGGGGAGTGGCAACTCCCCGACGTCCGGGCGCTCGGACGGAACACCGCCTACGTCTCACTCGCTGGGGCCGGGTTCTTTCTGGGCGCGGCACTGTTCACCACGGTCGGCTACGCGACGCTGTACCTGACCGACGCCGTGGAGGTGTCCGTCGCCGTCGCCGGCGCGGGCTTCGCCGCGATGCAGGTGTCCGGGAGCGGGGGCCGCGTCGTCGCCGGGTGGGTGGCCGACCGCCGAACGGAGCCGGAGGCGCGGGCCAACGCTCTCGTCCTGCTCGGACAGGCAACCCTCGGCGTCCTCCTGCTGGCTGCGCTGGCGATTCCCGGGCTTCCGAAACCAGTCGCGATGGCGGCGCTGGTCGGTGTCGGCGCGACAGTGCTGGGCTTTACCGGACTGTACTATGCCTGCATGACCGCGCTGGTCCCGACTGACGAAGTGGGCGCGGCCACTGCCGGCGGCCAGACGGCGCTGAACGGCGGGGCACTCCTGGCGCCACCGGCGTTCGGGTTCCTGGCAGACACTATCTCGTTTCGGGCCAGTTGGGCGCTGCTCGCCGGCGTCGCGACGGTCGGGGTCGCGTTACTGGCGGTCACTATCCGTCGCACGGGCGACTCGACCGCCGGGTGACTAGTCCCTTACGCGGCTTCCTCGACTGCCTCGCGCTCGTCCATCTCGGCCCGTAGCGTCGCCAGTTCGTTCTCGACGGCCCGCTCGCTGGAGAGGCGGTCGAGCTCCTGGTCGATTGAATCGCCCTCGTCGAGCACGGATTCGAGCTGGCCGCTCGCTTCGAGTTCCTCCAGTGCGGCCGCGCGCGCCTCCATCTGCTCCGTGCGCTCCGTCGCGCGCTCGATGGAGCGGTGCACGTCGGCCATCGTATCTCCAGCGCCCGTAAAGGCCTCCGAGACCCGCGCCGATGCCTCGGCGGCCTGATAGCGGGCTTTCATCGTCTCTTTCTTCGTCCGGAACTGCTCTATCTGGCTGCTGAGCTCGGCCCGCTTGCCGACTAGCCGGTCCTGGGTCTCCTGCAGGTCGTCAATCTGGCCCGTCAGCTCCGTGATCTGGCTGACGTTCACCTGCTTTTTCTCCAGCGCCCGGCGAGCGAGGTCGTCACGACCCTCCTGTAGGGCGGCCCGGGCCTGCGTGTCGTGTTTCTCGACGTTCGAGCGCAACCGGTTTCGGTGTATCTCTAGGCGTTTCTTCTGGGTCGTCACGTCGGCGATACCGCGGGTTACGTCCTGCAGTTCGTCCCGCATCTGTTCGTAGGAGTAGTCCAGTTCCGCAACCGGGTCCGAGGTTCGGTTTAGCAGGGCGTTGAGTTTGGCGCGGATCGCAAACGCGAACCGTCGGAGGAGGCTCATCGGCCCTGTTCTGGCCGCTGGGTAACTCGAAGCGATTCCGACTGCGGCTCGGTCATACTAGAAAGCATGTCCTCTCGTATGGCTGACACGGTTATAATAACAGGGTGTTACTCGATTTAATCCGGATTTAATCGAGTAAAACGACGGAAACGCGCGGCTATTCGAGCTTACCGTCTGGCTACTTGATGGGGTGCCGGGAGCAACGAACAAGTGACGATGACACGAACCCTACTGCGCACGGTCGGCACGCTGGTGCTCGCGCTGACACTCCTCACCGGTGCGGCCGCGGCCGCACCCGCGGTGGACACCGACGACGCGACGAACGCCGTCGGCCCGCCCGGCGGCCTCCCGGACCAGGTCCCGGATTTCGTCACGACAATCCTCGAACTTATTCAGGAGTTCCTGACCGGCGGGAGCGACGGCAGTCTGGGACCGGGCGTGAGTGACGCGGCGGGCGAGACCGGTGGCTAAGATGAACGGGAAGCTACTCGCCGTCGGCGGCGTCGCGGTGCTCCTGCTCGCCGGTGTCGGCGGGGCGTTCGTCGCTGGCCTCGGTCCGTTCCAGGCGGAAAGCAGCGGCGAGGACATCTCCGAGTTCCCGACGGAGACCGCCCCCGACGATACCGCCACCGCGGACGACGGGAGCGACGCTGACGGCGGCGCAGCCAGCACGCCGCCGTTCGCGTTCACTGTCGACGCCATCGAGGAATGCGGCCGGACCTGCCGCGACGTGACCTCCACCCTGACGAATCAGCAAAACAGCACGGCGGAGGACATCACCGTCTACACGCGGATTTACGCCGGGAACACCACCGACGGCGGTGACGTAGTCTGGGAGGGATCCGAAGGTGTCGGAACACTCGAATCGGAGGAGTCCTACACTACGACCCGGCGCGTCGACCTGTCGTTCGGTGACGCCTACGCCATCGAACGGGCGGACGGCTGGATAACTGTCCGGACGACCGTCGAGACTGCCGACCGGTCCGTCACGCTCAGCGACCAGCGGAAGGTCGCCTGACGGGACACGCCGGCCTGCTACGAACGACTGCGCGTCTGAACGTTTTTATGCCGGAGCGCACCTATCCCCGGTACGATGACTACGACCGGCCCCGTTCCAGCGCTCGCCGACCGCGCGGCCGCCTGCGCCGACCGACTCCGGGCGGCCGACCGCGTGTTGCTGGCCTCTCACATCGACGCCGACGGGCTGACCAGCGCCGCCATCGCCACCGCGGCGCTGTCGCGGGCCGGCATCCCCGTCGAAACCGTGTTCAAGAAGCAACTCGACGCCGCCGAAATCGGGAGCATCGCGGCCCGCGAGTACGATACCGTCATGTTCACTGACTTCGGATCCGGCCAGCTCGATGTCATCTCCGAACACGTCGCCGCGGGCGATTTCGAGGCAATCATCGCCGACCATCACCAGCCGTCAGACCCGGATGACTGCCACCCCGACGCGGTCGTCGGCACCGACGGCTACGCCGACTTCGAGACGCATCTCAATCCGCTGCTTGAAGGCATCAACGGGGCGTCGGAGCTCTCGGGTGCGGGCGCGGCGTACGTCCTCGCCCGCGCGCTCTCGACCGGAGAGACGGACAACCGAGACCTCGCCGCGCTGGCGGTCGTCGGCGCGGTCGGGGACATGCAGGCCGTCGGCGGCGAACTCGTCGGGGCCAACGCCGGCCTCGTCGAGGAGGGCATCGCCGCCGATGTGTTGGAGGAGGGTACCGACCTTTCGCTGTACGGCAAACAGACCCGGCCGCTGCCGAAACTGCTCGAGTACGCCACGGAAGCTCCGATTCCAGGAATCTCAAACGATCAGGCCGGCGCGACCCGGTTCCTCGAAGGTCTCGGGCTTGACCTGAAAGCCGATGGAGACTGGCGGACGTGGGCGGACCTCTCCGACGACGAGCGCCAGACCGTCGCCAGCGGGCTGGTCCAGCGTGCCGTCGAGCGCGGTGTCCCGGCGGACAAGATAGAGACGCTCATCGGGACGACCTACACCCTGACTGCGGAACCGCGTGGGACGGAACTCCGGGACGCGAGCGAGTTTTCGACGCTGTTGAACGCCACAGCCCGTTACGAGCGGGCGGACGTGGGACTGGCAGTGTGTCTCGGCGAGCGTGACGCACCGCTGGAGCGCGCGCGAACGCTGTTGTCGAACCACCGCCGGAACCTCTCGGAGGGACTCACGCTCGTCAAGGAACGCGGCGTCACCCAGGCCGGGACCGTCCAGTGGTTCGACGCCGGCGACGCCATCCGCGAGACCATCGTCGGCATCGTCGCCGGGATGGCGCTGGGGACCGACGGCGTCGACTCGGATAAGCCCATCATCGCGTTCGCCAGCACCGACGAGGACGAGACGAAGGTGTCCTCGCGGGCGACCGGGCCGCTGGTCGGCCGGGGCGTGGACCTCTCGGTCGTGATGCGCGAGGCCGCCCAGTCCGTCGGCGGCGACGGCGGCGGCCACGACATCGCGGCGGGCGCGACTATCCCGACCGGCGAGGAATCGGCGTTCATCGAGGCGGCCGACGAGATTATCAGCGAGCAACTATCGTAGCCGAAACGTAGCAAACGGAGCGGCAGGCCGACCGTCGACACTGACGGCCAGTATCAGCAATAAAAGCTATACGTCCGCTTCTCCGAACACCCCACGATGGACTCTCGGGGCCTGTTCGATATCGCACTCGTCGTCGTCGCCGGCCTGTTAGCCTACACTGAGACGTTCGGCTTCGCGAACCCGCGGACGACGCTGGAAGAGATCATCGCGGCGATTGCCGGCTTGGACATCCGCGTCTTTCTCGTCCTGGGTGGCATCTTCGGTATCTGCTTCGTCGCGTACCTCACCATGTACCTCCCGCAGAAGGACGCACGCACGATACAACGGTGAACATCGGGTCATCTTTATCCCCAGCCCCGTAGCATTCTGGCAATGACAGAGTTCGATCCCGAGAAGTTCGAAGACAAGTACGCGAACTACTTCCCGGAACTGCAGAAGGCGTACAAGAACGCGTTCGAGCGGATGAACGACACCTACGACTCCGAACTGGTCCACGCCATCGACCAGCAGATCCTCAACGAGTCCGAGCCGTTCTACGAGGACGGCGAGTTCAGTGTCGAACTGCCAGAGAACCCGACCGAGCGGCTCTCGGCGGTCATCGTCGACGACGAGAAACTCGACGCTGTGCTCTCCGAATACATCGACGAGATCGAGCGTGAACTGCGCCGTGTGTTCGATCTCGACGACTGACTGCGCCCGCCGCAGTCCGGCAGCCGTTATTTCACGACCCTGCTCTGCCAGCCTACTTGCCAAAAGCGCGTAGTGATGCCCTATTCGTCCGGCGTCGAAGTCTCGGTTGGTTCAGGTGTCGGGGTTGAATCCGGTTCAGGTGCCGGTTCCGGTGCGGGTGCTGGTACGTCGCCACCGCCTGTGCCGGCACCGGGAAGCGCGCCGCCGGGTCTGGAGTCGCCGGAATCGGCGGTCTGTGGTGCGTCTGCAGGCGATTTCTCGCCTGTAACGAGGAAATCGAGCAGGTTACCGACCAGTCGCTCGTTATCGGCCCGGTAGAGGAATTCCTGGGTGAGGACGTTCGTGTCCCCGACAGCGACGACGTTCCCCGAGCGGGCGACGACGCCGTACGTGTCCTGTCGCCGGGTCTGTGAGAGCGTTGTCTGTTCCGTCGCAGTGACGACGGCGTCGCCGCCTTCGACGGGGACGGCGGCGTAGAAGACCGCTCGGTCGACACCCTCCGTGAGTGCCGTGTCGCTCGTCGGCGTCGCGTAGACGTTCCGGTAGTTGGTGTCGTACTCGTGCATGTTGTACAGGTAGCCGTTACCGTACGCGAGGCCGTACTGGCTCGCCAGTGGGGCCATCGGCTTGGTCACGCTGTCCGAGGCGACCGGGCTGAGAAGTCCCAGTCCGGCGGGGCTCGCCTGCGACGGCTCGTTCAGCAGGAGCACGCGCCCGCCGGCGTCGCTGAACGCGGCCAGGCCGTTCAGTTGGCTCTCGGTGTAGCGTTGCTCCGCGCCGAGGACGACGAAGGCGTCAGCCGAACGGAGTGACTCGTTGAGCGGGCGACCGTTCTGCCGCTCACCGACGTGGTAGCGCACCGTCGCACCGTTTTCGGTCAGGGTCGACACGAGCGGCGTGAGCGCTTCGCGGTCGATATCTCCGGCGTGGGCGATGTCGACCACAACGACCTTTCCGGAGGCGTCGGCCGACATCGAGAGGTCGCCGCTCTCGTCTGCCGGGGTCGCGACGGCCTCGTCGCTGTTGAACGACGCGGCATTCAGTTGGGCTACGTCGGGGGCTGACTGACTACCGCCTCCCATCGCCGCAGTTCCGACGACGACTGCGAGGACGACTACAGCGATGAAAAAGCCGGCACGGGCGACCGTACCTGTACCCGCCATCTCAGGCACCTCCCTGTGCGCTGCTGTTGTAGATGACCTGCTGGTTCTCCGGCGTGCCGTATATCATGAGGAAGTGGACAGAATTGACGCCCTGGAACGTGTACGGCGCGCCTTCGGCGGCGACGGTAGCGTTCCCACCGGCTTCACTCCCGCCAGTGAGGAGGAGCAGTCCCTGCGGGTCCGCGGGGTTGTGGTACACGACCTGGTACTCCGAGAGATCGGCGGCTTCAGCCGCGCCGGCTATCGCGGCTTCGAGTCCGCCGACTTCATCGGCGTAGCCGGTCTGGACCGCGCGGCCGCCCTGATAGGCCGATGCTTCCGCGACAGTCTCTCGAGATACCTCAAGCTTGTCACCGCGCTCGGTCATGACCGCACCGACGAAGGACCGTTTCATCGATTCGAGGCTTGCGAAGTACTCGTCGCGCGTCATGCCCCGATGGGCCTTGTCGGGCCCGGTTGTGGCGGAGGAACTCAGGCCGTCGGTCGGCGCGGTTCCGATGACGCCGACGTGGCCGACGATACTGGCCGGCGTCACGTAGATGCGGTCGCTCGGGACCGCGGTGTAGTACGCGCCGGAGGCGGCGTACTGTCCGACGCTCGTGTATACCGGCTTCTCCGCTGAGAGCCGCTTGACGGCCAGATACATCGACTCGCTGGAGGCGGCGCTGCCGCCGGGGCTTGACACCCGGAGAACGACCGCCTCCACCGATTCGTTGCTGCGAAGTTCGCGGAGCTTCTGTATCGTCTCCTGTGAGCTAGAGCCGGAAATCGTTTCGTCGATGTTCACCACAGCGACGTACTGTTCGTCGCCCTCGGCGACCGACGCCGCGTACGGTACGACGGCGGCACCGATGAGAACCGCGATCACCGCAAGTACCGTGTACGACTGGAGGGCTGTTGCGACCCGTCTATCGATTGGGTTGTTCATGCGACAACACCGATTCGCTGACACGTCGTACTAATAAAGACACAGTCCGAACTGCTGGCTCAGAAGTCGCCGTGACGGAACCACATGAGAAGTTTCCTTACTATCGACCTGTAACCGGCATCTATGGACCAACGCAAGCCTCCAGCCACCGAAGAGGGCTGGTACGCGCTGCACGACTGCCGGAGCATCGACTGGGACGCCTGGCGCGAGGCCCCCCAGCGAGTCCGCGACCGTGCGCTCTCGGAGGGTATCGGCTTCCTCGATGCGTACGAAGCCGTCGAAGACGCCGAGGAGGGCCAGACGGCAGTGTACACCGTCATGGGTCACAAGGCTGACATCATGATCCTCCACCTGCGGCCGACGATGGGCGACCTCGACGCCGCCGAACGGCACTTCGAGCAGACGGAGTTCGCCGCCTTCACCGAGCGGGAGTTCTCCTACGTCTCCGTGACGGAGGCCTCGGGCTACACCGAGAAGTCCCGCGAGTACTTCGAGGGCGAGGTCGACGACGACTCCGGGCTGGCCCAGTACATCCAGGCCCGGCTCCACCCCGATGTGCCCGACGACGAGTTCGTCTGCTTCTACCCGATGAGCAAGCGCCGCCAGCCCGACCAGAACTGGTACGACACGTCCTTCGAGGAGCGGGCGGCCCACATCAAACGCCACGGCGACATCGGCCGCACCTACGGCGGCGACGTGAACCAGATGATCGCCGGCTCCATCGGCTTCGACGACTGGGAGTGGGGCATCACGCTCTGGAGCGACGACATGCGCCACATCAAGGAGCTGCTGACCGAGATGCGCTTTGACCCCTCGACCTCGCAGTTCGCCGAGTTCGGCCCGTTCTACGTCGGCCGGCGGTTCGATCCCTCCGAGTTGCCGGCCGTCCTGGCCGGCCAGCGGGTGCCGACCGACGACGAGTCGGTTCCGGAGACGCCGGCGGACGTTGCGGAACACGAGCACGCTCCGACTGATGCCGGCGCGAGCCACAGCCACGGAGAAGAGCCGACGGCGAGCGACGCACAGGCCGGGGCACACGCCGGCGGGGACACCGATAGTCACGGCGGTGCCCACCCCGGCAGCGCCAGCGAGGGTGACCATCCGCATTCGGAGGAGTCCTCCGACGGGGATGACTCGGGATCGTCGAGCAGTTCGGGCGGCCGGCCGGACGTCTCGGCCGATTTCGAGGAGGTCGACGACGCCGCACAGCGGCTCGGTCGGCTGGGACTGCACGAAGGTGAGGCATACGACGCCGGGGACTACGCGCTGGTGTTCCACTCCTCGGCGGATGCGGAGGACATCGTCGACGACGTGTCCGACCTCGAGAGCAGTTTCGACCACTACGACCGCCACGTCCAGACGGCCGTGCGCGCCGACAGCGGCCAGACCTACGTCGTCAGCATCTGGACGGCGAAAGACGCCGCCGAGACGGCGGCCGGGTTCCTGTCCGATATCGACGGCGTCGAGGAGCAACTCGGCGGCCCGCTCGGCGAAGGTGCCGA
>JGI12329J12844_1000173_pt1 | contig 16504 bp, 18 predicted proteins | sample A23E3SouthBayCA_FD_12844 | JGI IMG/M metagenome (IMG submission 12844)
CCGGCCGGTCAGAAAGACGGTGTCGACCGACCGGTGGATGACGCGGCTGAATCGGCCGATGCCGACGACTCCCCCGCCGCAGAGTCCCAGCTATCGGACTCCGAGGACGAAGCCGGAACCGCCTCGATAATTGACGGCACTGAGCTGGTCGAATCCCAGTCAGCACTGTCCAGCAGGCCGGAACGGGATGATACGCCGGAGCCGACCGGTGACACGCCGCAGTCCGATACTGACGGTCAGGCCCGAGATGCAGATACACCGCAGTCCGAAACCGGAAGCTCAGCCCAAGATGCCGACCCACCGATGCACGACACTGACTCGGCAACCGACTCGCCGTCAGACTCTCCAAGCGAAAGCGATTCCGAGACCACCAGTGACGGCGGCGATCCTGACGGTCTCGGCGCGCGAGTGCGGTCGCTGTTTGGCCTCTAGGCCTCGACAGCCAGTCCAGCCTCTCGGAGCGCCTCCTCGGTGGTGGCGTCGTCGTGGACGACGGCTGAGACGGCACGGGCAATCTTCTCCGGTTCGTCGTGCTGGAAGATAGAGCGTCCCATCGAGACGCCGGAGGCCCCGGCGTCCATCGTCCCCCGGACCATTCGGACGGTCTCTTCGTCGGTGCCCTTCGAGCCGCCGGCGATAACCACCGGCAGCGACGTGGATTCGACGACGTGCTGGAAGGTTTCGGCGGAGCCGGTGTAGCCGGTCTTGACGATATCCGCGCCCAGTTCTTCGGCCAGTCGGACGGCGTGGCCGACGGACTTGTTGTAGTCCTCGTTCTCGGAGTCGATGTCGGGGCCGCGGGCGTAGGCCATCGCCAGTACCGGCAGGCCGTACTGGCTGGCCTCGGTCGTCAGTTCCGAGAGCTCCTCGATCTGTTCGGGTTCGTACTGGCTGCCGACGTTGATATGGAACGAGACGGCGTCGGCCCCTGCGCGGATGGCGTCCTTGACCGTCCCCGTGGTCCGCTTGTCCTGCTCGTCCGGGCCGATGGTGGTAGAACCGTTGAGATGCGTGATGTAGCCCGCGTCGTTCTTGTTCGGATGGACGCGCCCGGCGATGCCTCGCTGAGTGAGGACGGCGTCCGCGCCGCCGCTGGTGACCGCGTCGATAGTTGATTCGATGTCTTTGAGGCCCTTTACGGCCCCCATTGTGATGCCGTGGTCCATCGGGACGATGACGTATGTGTCGTCTGTCCCGATGCGTTCGAGTCGTGCGCGTTTTCCTGCAGTCATGATATGAGACAGTGTGGCAAGTACGATTATGTGCGTTCCGGTTGCGGTCGTTCTGACGCCCCCCGGAGTGCGCCGTCTTTGAGCTCGCGAGCCTTCGCTTCGAGCCGGTCAGCCACTTCGTCGACTGGGTCGCCGTTCTCGTGACCCTCGGCCACGATATCGACCAGCGCGGAGCCGACGATAACACCGTCGGCTCCGGCGTTGACGATGCGTTCGGCGTGGTCGCCGGTCTTGATGCCGAACCCGACGGCCTTTGGCACGTCCCAGTCCGAGAGTCGGGCCAGCGATTCCTCGGTGGCGTCGTCCACGTCCTCGCGCGCGCCGGTGACGCCCAGGCGCGCCTGGACGTACACGTAGCCCGACACCTGTTCGAGCATCCGTTCGAGTCGGTCGCCTTTCGTCGTCGGCGCGACGATGAACACCAGGTCGAGACCGAACTCGTCGCAAGCCCGGCGGAGCGGGGCAGCCTCCTCGGCGGGCAGGTCCGGAACGACGAGGCCCTCGATGCCGACCGCGGCGGCCTTCTCAACGAACGGCCGGGGCCCCTGGCTCGCGGTTTCACCGCTCGCGTTTTCCGAGTCGCTTCGCGACTCGCTATCACCCTCACCGTACTGATAGATGAGGTTGTAGTAGGTCATACACACCAGCGGCACGTCCACGTCGAGGTCCCCGACGAACTCGAAGAAGCGGTCGGGCGTCATCCCGGCTTCGAGCGAGCGGACGATGGCGTTCTGGATGGTCTTGCCCTCGGCGATGGGCTCGGAGAACGGCAGGCCGAGTTCGATGACGTCTGCCCCGCCGCGGGCCAGCGCCTCGACGTATGAAAGCGACGCCTCGTAGCTCGGGTCGCCGGCCGCGAGGTAGGGGACGAAGGCGGGCTCGTCGGCGAAGGCGCGTTCGAGGCCCATCAGAGGCCACCTCCGCCAACCCGCTCGAAGATGGACATGTCCGGCGCGATGTCGAGGTCGCGCTTGCTGGTCTCCTCGATGACCGTTTCGAGGTCCTTGTCGCCGCGGCCGGAGACGTTGACGATGACGGTGTCACCGACCTCGTCGTGGTGCTCTTCGAGATAGCCGAAGGCGTGGGCCGTCTCCAGGGCCGGGATGATACCCTCGTCCTGGGAGAGTCGGTGGAACGCCTCCAGCGCGGCGTCGTCGTCGACGTTGACCGGCGTGACGCGGTCCTCGTCGACCAGGTGGGCCAGTTCCGGCCCGACGCCGGCGTAGTCCAGCCCCGCGGACACGGAGTGGGATTCCATGATCTGGCCGTCCGAGTCCTGCAGGAGCTTCGTGCGCGCGCCGTGGAGGACGCCCTCGTCGCCGGTCGAGAGGGTGGCGGAGTTGGGCGCGACGCCCTCCTCCTCGTCGACCTGGAGCGAGGAGCCGCCGGCCTCGACGGCGTAGAGGTCGACCTCGGTGTCGTCGACGAAATGGGCAAACGTGCCCATCGTGTTCGACCCGCCGCCGGCGCAGGCGAGGACCGAATCGGGCAGCCCGCCGGTCTTCTCGATGGCCTGCTCGCGGGCCTCCTCGGAGATGACCGCCTGGAAGTCCCGAACCATCTTCGGGAACGGGTGCGGCCCGACGATGCTCCCGATGACGTAGTGGGTGTTCTCGACGGTGGTCGCCCAGTCCCGCATCGTCTCGGAGATGGCCTCCTTCAGCGTGCCGCGGCCGACCGTCACCGGATTCACTTCGGAGCCGTTGATGCGCATCCGGAACACGTTGGGGCGCTGGCGCGCGATGTCGGTCTCGCCCATGTAGATCTCGCAGGGCATGTCGAGGTGGGCCGCCGCCATCGCCGTCGCCGTGCCGTGCTGGCCGGCCCCGGTCTCGGCGATGATGCGCTCCTTGCCCATGTACTTCGCCAGCAGCACCTGGCCCAGCGCGTTGTTGAGCTTGTGCGCGCCGCCGTGGAGCAGGTCCTCGCGCTTGAGATACACGTCCGTGTCGTACCGGGCCGAGAGCTGGTCCGCGTACTGTAGCGGCGTCGGTCGGCCGCCGAAGTCGGCCAGCCGCTCCCGGAACTCGTCCATGAAGCCGTCCTCGTTTTCGAGCACGTACCGCTGGTAGGCGTCTGTCAGCTCCTCGATAGCTGGCATCAGCGCCTCGGGCACGTACTGTCCACCGTACTCGCCGAACTTGGGGTCGTGTGCGTCGTCAGTACTCATGTGTCTGTAGTCGTCGTTTCAACCGCATCAGTGTCCGCATCTGTTAGTCGCCGCGTGTTCGCTTCCACGTCCGTCGCCGCGTCGTGGTCCATGATCGCCGAGCCGATCAGCAGGGCGTCCGCGCCGGCGTCGCGCATCCGCGTGACGTCGTCTGGTGTCTGTATGCCGCTTTCCGCAATGAGCGTGACGCTCTCGGGGACCTCGGGGGCGACGGACTCGAACGTGCCGAGGTCGACGTCGAGTTCGGCGAGGTCGCGGTTGTTGACGCCGACGATGTCCACGCCCGCCTCCAGCGCCGTCTCGACCTCCGCCGCGGTGTGGGCCTCGACGAGGACCTGGAAGCCACGGTCGCGCGCCGCCGCGAGCAGGTCCGCCAGGTCGTCGGTCCCCTCGGCTTCGAGAAAGCGGACGATGAGCAGGACGACATCCGCTTCGACGACGTCCAGTTGCTCCTCGTGGAGGATGAAGTCCTTCCGCAGGACGGGCACGTCGACGGCATCTCGTACCCGTTCGAGCGTCGTCGCCGATCCGCCGAAGTGGTCCGGTTCGGTCAGCACCGACAGCGCCGCCGCGCCGCCCTCGACCATCCGGGTTGCGAGGTCGACCGGGTCGTCGGACCGCTCGCCGTCCGCGGTCGGGCTGGTGGGCTTGATTTCGGCGATGACCGGCGTTCGCCCGTCGGCCGCCGCCGCGTCGAAGGCGTCCGACAGCGACCGGGGCGACACCGACACCCGGTCGTCGCCGCCACCGCGCTCCCGCGCCGCGTCGAGAATCGACTGAACCGCTGGGTCTATCTCCTCACTGTCGTCCATTACTGAACACTAACGTACAGAAGTGTACATAAGAGTTCCCCTCTCGTCCCGGCGAAAGCGTGCCTGGGCCGGTCGGCTCGGTGTCAAGCGGACAATAGCTCTATGGTGTATCGCGTTACATGTTCACATATGTCGTTTCAGACGTCCATCAGACCGGCTGAATCAGTGGATATCGCGGACATCCGCCGGGTCGCCAGGACCACGTGGCATACCGTGTACGACGACATCCTTGGGGCAGAGACAGTGGAGGAGCACCTCCAAGAGGGGTATGCGCCGCCGCTACTGGAGCAGATGATCGAGCTCGAAGAGGTCGGCCTGTTCGTCTCGACGGCCGACGACGACGTGGTGGCGTACATGAGCTGTGGGATGACGGACGCGACCGGCTTCGGCGACCTCGACATATACGTCCACCCGGACTACTGGGGGGAAGGTATCGGGACGGAGCTGCTGCACCGCGGCGAACAGCACTTACACGAGCTCTCCGTGCGGAAAATCCGCGACGAGGTACTGGCCGAGAACGAGGTCGGGAACGCGTTCTACCGGAGCCACTTCGAGAAGGTCGGCGAGCGGACGACCGATGTCGGCGGAGAGGAACACCCGGTCAACGTGTACGAGCGGCGATTGTAAACGCCGACCTGATTCGATCCAACAGTACGTGTGTGACTCACACGCTCTCGTAGCTCGTGTAACAGCGTTTAAGCCGCTGAAACCGCTTCATCGGTGCAATGAGCTACAAGATCGGACTCGTCGGCAAGCCCTCTGTCGGCAAGTCCACGTTTTTCAATGCGGCGACGATGAACGACGTGCCCGAGGGCGCGTACCCGTTCACGACAATCGACCCCTCGATGGGCGAGGCGTACGTCCGCGTCGACTGCGCGGCCCCGGAATTCGATCACACCTGCACCCCGAATCACGGCTACTGTACCGAGGGCGTCCGGTTCGTCCCGACGAAACTCGTGGACGTGGCCGGCCTCGTCCCCGGCGCACACGAGGGGAAGGGGCTGGGGAACCAGTTCCTCACGGACCTCAACGAGGCCGACGTGCTCGTCCACGTCGTCGACTTCACCGGCGAGACGGACCTGGAAGGGGAACCCACCGAGGACCACGACCCGCGCGAAGATATCGATTTCCTCGAAGACGAACTGGACATGTGGTACCTCGATATTCTGGAGAAAGGCATCGAACGCTACCGCTCGGGCTACCACGGCGAGGACAAGGCCATCGAGGACGACCTCGCCGAGCAGATGTCGGCGTTCAAGATCAACGCCGACGAGATCAAACAGGTCGTGCTCGCCCTGGACCTGGAACTCGACCCCGACACCTGGGACGACGAGGACAGACAGGCCCTGGCCCGGGAGATTCGCATCCGAACCAAACCGATGCTCATCGCGGCGAACAAGATGGACACCCCGGAAGCCCAGGCGAACTGGGAGACCGTCACCGAGGACCCGGCGTACGAGCACCTCACGTTCGTCCCCGTCTCGGCCCACGCGGAGAAGGCGCTGAAAAACGGCAACGAACAGGGCGTGCTTGACTACCGGCCGGGCGACCAAGACTTCACCGTAACGGCGGACCTCCCCGAGGAGAAGGCCGCGGGGCTGGAACAGATCCGGGACTTCGTTACGGAGTTCGGCGGCACCGGCGTCCAGCAGGCGCTGGAGACCGCGCTGTTCGAGGAGCTGGGGGCTATCGCCGTGTTCCCCGGCGCTCGCAAGCCCCAGGAAGACGGCACCTTCCTGCAGGACTGTTTCGTCCTCCCCGACGGATCGACCGCCGAGGACTTCGCGTACTTCCTGCACACCGACATCGGCGAGGGGTTCCTCCACGCTCACGACGTGCGCACCGAGCGACAGATCGGCGCTGACACCGAACTGGACCACCGCGACGTGGTCGAAATCACGACGACGAACTGATACTGTCGGCTGTAAGTCTGTGAATGATTTCGCCATCTCGGGGTGGCGAATATCTTGAAATAGTTACAGCCGACAGTATGAGCGGGTCGCTATCAGGCGCTCTGTCGGCGCTGTTTTCGTACTCAGCGACAGTCGGACTACAGCAGGAGGTGCGCCAGTAACACGATGATGGCAACTTTCTTCACGAGGATGACGCCGATAATCAGTTGCGTCGTCGATAGTCCACGGACGCGCTCGATGCCCCGCCGGAGGAACGCGGGCGACTGGGCGAGTTCAGCCACCAGTAACCGCCACTCCGCGCGGAACGTCTCGACCGCCGACCCCTCGCCGTCGGTGTATGCGGCTTCCGGCCGTGGCAGCCACTGCGACCCCGTGTATTCGAGTTCGACCAGCGACCCCTCTAAATGACTGGCCTGCTCGAACTGCAGGCCGTTCGCTTCACAGAGCCGCTCGACCTTGGCGATGTCGCGGTCGCTGTCCAGGTCGTAGCGCCGCTGTATCGTGTCGGTCGCCCAGTCGAACTGGAACCGACAGACGAGTTCGCTCTCGCCGACCCACACGTCGACGACCTCGGCCAGTTCGACCGTGCCGGCCGTCTCTTTCCGCTTCCGGTGGAGGTGCTCGTACTCGGCGGGGGACTCCGTCGAAGCCGTCACCTGGGACTCCGTCTCGGACATGCCTTCTCGATACGGGTGTTCGTCTGACGACACTATACGTTTTCTCCCACTGGAACGGCTGCTATCCTGAGGGAGTCGGAAAGGCGACTGCCAGCGACACGTTCAGAGGTCGACCGGACAGCCGTTGATCTCGCCGCCGCGCATCCCCTCGGCGAGCCAGTAGATAGAGAGAGTCAACACAGCGAGCGCCAACAACGCGAACTCCAGGCCATCGAGGGGCAGAAACAGCAGCGAGGTCGAGACGCCGAGCAGCGACAGCAATCCCAGCAGGACCGCCGACCCGCAGGCCGCACAGCCCGCGCCGAGCGTTCCGAGGACGACCCCCGCGACGCCCGCGCCGCCCTGCTGGAGGTCGAGACCGTGCTCGCGGAAGTGGTAGGTCGCCAGGCCGATATCGACGCCGGTGAGGACGGCAACAACGACCAGCAGGACCCCCTGTGCGGGGTTGAACGACGTGCCGATAAACGGGTACAGTTCCCCGAGCACGCGCAGTCGGCTGGCGAGCGGGAGCGACCCGCCGACCACGAGGTCCAGCACCAGCGGGACGTTCAACGAGACGACGAACAGCGTTAGCGAGACGAGGGCGGCGATTGCAGCGACGGCTGCATAGACCGGCAGCGTGAGCACGAGCCTGACCGTCCGACCCATGAGCCGCCAGTCGCCGCGCGTCGTCGGCAGGCGGAGCCCTTCTGCGGTGCTCATCCGTCGCGCTCTCCCAGCGCCTCCGCGATGAGTTCGTAGCTGACGCTCCCGTTGACCTTCGTCACGAACTCGCCGTCCTCGAACAGCAGAATAATCGGCGTCGTCTCACCCAACCCGGCGTCCTCGGCCGCCCGGATGTCGGCCTGGACAGCGTCGTCGTGTGCCCTGTTCCGGGCGTCGCTTGCGACCGCCTCGCCGTCTACCTCGGTCTCGTCGGTGAGAAACGTCGCCGTTCGCTCCAGGACGTTGTCCGGGTCGAACGACGACTGCTCGGCGAAATAGTGATCGAACAGCGACCAGTACGCCTCGCTGTCGCGGGCGAACGTCGACTCCAGCGCCTGCGTCGCCGGTTCACCCCAGGGGTAGATGACTGGGTATGTCCGGACGACATACGCTCCTTTGCCCGTGTCCACGATGTTCTCTCGAATATCTGGCAGCGTGTTCTCGTGGAAGCGGCGACACGTGGGGCAAGAGGGGTCTTCGAACGCCAGAACGACGTGGCCGCCGAGTTCACCGCGGCGGGGCTGGGCTTCGAGGTCCGCGGCCGCCGGGTGGTCGTCGATAGATTCGCCGGTGTCCGCATCGCTGCTACAGCCCGCGACCGCGCCGACGACACCCGCCCCGGAGAGTGTCAGAAAGCGGCGTCTGTTCATATACGCCCGGTCGGCCCGCGCGGGTTTAGCGTTTGTTCCACTGTGTGGCTCCGATGAGTAACCGTCTTGTCGACGGCGGCGGTAGCATCTGCCGGCCGATGACGACGACTCACAGGGCCGAACCGGGGTGACTCCCCGTTGATGACGAGCCCTATGAGTGCCGAGGCCGACCACTCTGGTCCCGTTATTTAGCCTGAAACGGAAGATAATGGCACTAATGGCGTGAAGACAGAAGCGGAAGTTGAATAAGCTCGTTTCTCTCATCGTCTGTAATCTGAAAAATAAATCATTGACAGAGGATTTGATTAGACCCAGTTTCAACGGTAGAGATTGAATCGCTGGAAAATGGCACCAATCAGTACCGCAACGGGGATGATTTCGAGGCGTCCGACCCACATATTGATGATCAACATTGCCTTGGCCGAATCAGGCATCGTCGGGCCGGTAATCCCTGAGTCCAGCCCGACGTTACTCTGGGCGCTCATTACGTCGAAGATAACGTACTCGAGGGGATGAGTTGGTGAGAGAACACGGAGCAAGACAGCAACGCCAATCGCCAAGAAGACAACCCAGAAGATGAATACGACGGTTGCTTCCGTATACTCACGTTGCGCCTGTCCTTCGTCAAGTCGTCGTTTGCCGATTTGGAGATACTGAACCGCGGCCGATGGCCTGAATACGTCTCGAATCTGCCAGGCGGTTCCCTTGACTAGTGTGATCACACGGATAAGTTTGAGGCCACTTGTCGTTGACCCAGCTGCGCCCCCCGTAAGCATTCCAAGACACATCAATAGTGTTGCGCCAGCACTCCAGACCTGTTCTGTCCCCTCACCGACCGTCGCAGTACCGAATCCAGTATTCGAGACCGCGGACACGAACTGGAACAGCCCGAGTCTAAACGTTTCTTCAAGTGTATCGTACTGACCATTCGCATACAAGATCCCTATCAGCGTAAGTGAGCCGGCCGTAAACCAAATGAATACCCACCGCGTCTGCAAATCGGCGTAGAAGTTCCGTATCTCGCCCTTGTAGATCAAATAGTGGATAGGGAATGCGATACTGCCGGCGAACATCACCGGCACGACGGCGTACTCGATTAGTGGGTTATTGTAATGTCCGATCGACGCCGCGTGGACGGAGAACCCGCCGGTTGCGATTCCTGTCATCCCATGATTGATCGCGTCCCACAGCGGCATGCCGACCAGCAAGAACAGGATGACTGACCCGAGAGTGAGCCCCACAAAAATCTTCCAGATTTCCCTAACCGTTGTCACGATACTTGGATGAATCTTTTCCGACCGAGCTTCACTCTCGTAGAGCGTATACGACCCACCGGTTCCGCCACCCCGACTGAGAATTGCGACGGTCAGTACGATAACGCCGACGCCGCCGATCCATTCGATGAATGACCGCCACCAGTGCAGCGACCGTGGCAGCTGCTCTTCGACAGCAGCCATCGTGAGCCCCGTCCCGGTGAAGCCACTCATACTTTCGAACACCGCGTCCAAGGGCTGAAGGAAAATAACCGTCGTGTCATCCATTGGTGGGGTATTCATCCAGACTGGAAACGGGTCAATCTGGATCGTCCACGCGATGAACAAGAACGGCAAACCGCCGAGAATGCCGATAACAGCCCACGCAGTCGCTGCTGTGACCATTGCATCGCGTTTCTCTGGCGGATCAGCGTCCTGGTATCGCCAGGCGAGTCCAGTTCCGAGTACACCCATTATTACCGCCGTTACAGCAAAGGAGGGGATTGCGTAATACTCACTATTAACCGCTGACACGATGATCGAAATTGCCGACATTAGCGAAATAGCCTGTATAATCCGACCAACGTCGTGTCCGACCGCTTTTGTGTTTACCCTTAGCATGAATCCTCAGTTAAGATACCGGATAAACGGCTTTTTACACGTACCATCAGCCTGTATCGAGTTACCCCGACCGGTGGAGAAGTTAGCCACATTAGCAAAACTATATTTTTGTCAGTTATATCGCCCTGTCCTCGTGGTGACCAAAAAGATCGGTAAGTTCTGGGTCGGCTCCGTTCGCGGAATAGACCGTCAGTAGATCGTTCACCTTGATGTGGGTGTTTCCGCGCGGCGTTAGTGGCTTGTCTTCTGTTTCTCGGCCGATAGCAACAATCAATACGTCATCTGGCAACAGGCCTTCTTCACCTGCTTCGTTGAGTGTCTTTCCAGCAATTGGTGCATCCTCTGTGACCGTAATTTCAAAGACTTCGGCCTCCTCGCCGATTCTCATATAATCGACAATTGCTGGTCTGGCGACTGCCCTGTACAGATGTCCAGCGATTAGCTGTTGTGGGTTTTCGATCGTGTTCACGCCGATCTGGCGGAAGAGGTTCATGTGCTCCGCGTTATGAACGACTGACGTAATCGCTGGAATCTCAAGTTCCTTGGCTAGCAGACAGACCATCACGTTCGTTGCGTCCTGATCGGTCGTCGAAATGATCGCGTCAGCACGATCCGCACCGGCGTCCTCCAGCGTCTCCTTCGTAGTTGCATCCGCATTCAGTACCATACAGTCGTAGTCACTGGCGATTTCGTCGGCTTTCTGTGTGTCCCGTTCGATAACGACCACTTCGTTACCTGACCGAGTCGCAATGTCGATCAGTGGCGATCCGATGTCACCTGCTCCAACGATGATGATGTACATGTGTAGTATGAATTATGCGTTTGTTGGCATTTCACGCGACTGGCGTCGGGTTACACTCACGCTCCGCTCACCTCTCGGTCTGGTAGAACCAGAATCGGAATGTCGCTGCTCTGAACGAGATTGTGGGTGACGTCGCCCGTCAGCAGCTTGCGCCAGCGGCTCCCCCCACGAGGAGTAAAGACGATTGCACTGGCAGTACTGTCGTGGGCCGCACCCACGATCGACGATGCGATGTCGGTTCCGTAGCGGAGATCTGTTTCGAGCGTGATCTCCGAGTCGGCCAACTTGTCGGCAACGATTTGGAAAATCTCCTCGGCACGCTGTTCACGTTGCTCAACGGATGCTTTATCAGGGGCACCACCAGCCTTTTTAATTACGTGGACGGCGATTACAGTCGAATCCGACCCCTCAACATATGGGCGGAGTGCAGCTGTCGTCGCCGTGGCGTCATCACGGTTGGCAACTGGAACAATAACCCGCTGGGAGAACGGTTCAGTCATCTGAATCGCCTCCGGCGTCCTCATTGACTTTCCCAAGATAGTGCCATTTGTACCGGCCCCCCTCGTCGTCGATATGTGGTTCCCATCTGACTCTGTAGGCGAACGGACCGCGTGCCTCACCCGTTTCATCCGGTCGTTCTACGACAGCGATTGTGTACGCGCCGTGATCCTTTATAAGAGCGAGTTCCTTCCCAGGGCACGATTCGATTGCATCCGTTATCGACGGATGTTCTCGAAGGAGTTGCTGTGCGTAATCGATAATCACCCTGAGTTCGCGATCACTGCGGTCTTCAATTGCAGTAATAAGTCGTTCAGGGAGATCGTCCGGGGGATCGATATCAGATGAAGTCATACGTTGTAGTGAATCACTGCCGTTTTTCATTCGGCTGGGTGGACTACGGGACTACTGTCACAGAGTCTGGCTACCATATGAAGAATTTTTGCTGCGCAATAAATATTGGCATTCTATTTCGCTTTGGAGTATTACTTGGCACACAGATTTCGCGTAGACGAAATTTAATCACCGAGCTGAACTTAGTAGGTATTGGATGGGGGTCACCACTCTTGCCTGACCAATCTGATCTTCCAAGGAAATCACTACGCGGGCGAGTTGCAAGAACCATCGAACGAGTCTGTGTAATTGCTGCTCGCTGGTCGATCCCGCTGTTTCTTCCCGTCGGTTTCGTTTTCTTCGTGTACCTAATTGGGGGATCTATCGCAATCTCAGCAGGGTTGTGGTCCCCATCTTATGAGTTTCTATCACTATCAGATGATATTTACCTTGCATGGCTTGGATTTCTCTCAGGGACCACGATTTGCATCGGGACAGGTTCATTGATCGGACTCGCATTTCTTACCGAAGGGGATGGACAGATTCACAACGAAATCTCGATTCTAGCTTCCTTCATTGGGTTTGGTTTCGGGGCTGGACTTCTTCGGATCACACATATGACTGTGTTAACATCGCTAATCTAACCGTTGGATCACCCGTTTATTTGTTCCGGCTACGGGCCTCAGCTAGTATGACAGTACATGCTTCTACAGACCACCGAAGGACAACAGGAAAGACCCTATATCAACCCCGATTGTAGTTCTGGTATGGCTTACCACGTTGATGAGATCGATAAACGCATCCTCTACCGTTTAGCAGGAGATGCTCGAAACACGTCAACTTCAGACATTGCGGAGGAGATGGACGTAACCCCAGCAACGATCCGGAATCGGATCAAACAACTCAAGAAGGAAGGTATTCTTCGGGGGTACCGTGCTGATATCAATTACAAATCTATCGAAGGGTATGTCACGTACCAATTTAGATGTACGGCCGCTATTCCGGATCGTAAGCGACTTGCTCAGTCTACTCTGGAGATTCACGGGGTAATAACAGCTCGAGAATTAATGGCCGGTTCTTCAAACTTGGTGATTACCGCTGTCGGAGCAGACACCAATGAGATTACCCAAATTGCACATAAAATCTCTAATCTCGGGTTAGAAATCGACGATGAAAGTGTGATAGAAGATGAATACCACACTCCATACAGTGCCTTCGGTCCTGATGACGTGCCGAAAGGGCCGTCATTAACTGATTTTATGAGTCTCACTGGGGACGCGGAAGTCGTTGAATTTACTGTCTCAGAAGAGGCCAAGGTCGCAAATAAGACTATTGAGCAGGCTGTCGATAAAGGGCCGCTGGCCGACGAAATGCTTGTAGTTGGCATTGAACGAAACGGCGAAGTACTCACCCCGAAGGGAAGCACCGTCATTCAACCAGGAGATGTTATTGCCCTGTTCTCAAAGACACCGTTAAAGAAAGATTCTTTAGAAGAGTTTGGAACAGGGTAATATTGTATACCCGCGAGGTCTTCACCTTAACGATGGCTTACGTTACCAAATTAAATTTCTGGATTTGTGCTCTATATTACAAATTTTTCCAAGATATTAGAGACAATATTCGTTACCACTCGCCACTTCCTATTTATTCGTTCAATAACGAATGCCTCTCCTATGTAAAAGATGCAGACCTCGGCATTCGATTAGGAAATCAAAGTCATTAGAGCCCGATGGGTTTGATGTAGTCAAGATACTCTTCTCTTGCCTCGGAGCGGTCAACGCGAGTGTAGATATCCATCGTCTCGCTTTCAGCGTCTCCACGAATGTACTGGAGGATGTGCTGTTTCATCCCCTGATTCCGCATCAGCGTCGTGAATACAGTACGAAACGTGTGCGGCGTGAACTTCTTGTGGAACCGGTCCTCGCCGTCTTCCATGATCCCCTCGTCCACTGCTGCCTCACGTACCGCACGCTGAATCACGGTCTTCGTCAAGCGGTCGTCACGGATACTCACGAACAAGTAGTCCAAGTCAGTATCCCGTCGAATCAACCTGAATCGCTTGATCGTCCGAATCGTCTCCCGGTCGATCGGCACCACCGTCTGCTTCCCACCCTTGCGTTCGCGCAGTCGGACGAAGCCGTCGTCCAGCATCAGGTCGTCCATCTTGATTTCCAAGGCTTCTTCCAATCGACATCCGGTCTTCGCCAATAGGACGGCGACCGCTTTGTTCCGCGGGTTCGGAATCGCCTTCACGATTTTCTTCGCGTTCTCCCACGTCGCACAGTCCGGGCGTTGCCGGATTTGTTTCGGTATCTCCTCCAGGACGACACCAGCCGGATTCCCTGTAATCTCCTCGAATCGGGGGCGCTTCATCGCGTAGCTGAAAAACGCTGACAACGACTCCAGGTATCGACGCTTCGTGTTCTGACTCACGCCGCGGTCGTCCAGGATACGCAGGTACTCCTCGATGTGCCGCACCTCCGTCTCCTCCGGCGAAAGGTCGGGAAAGTGCTCGTGGTAGTACCGCTTGAGCACCCGGCTGTAGGAGTTTAGCGTTCGCGGACTGCGCCCTGTGGTCTGCTTCTGCTTGATGAAGTCGTTGATCGCGTCGTGCTTGTTCTCGTAGACCGTCTCGTACCAGTCATCGGCCATCACTCCTCACCTCCAGCAAGTCGCCACCCGTGACCGTGCTCGAACTCGACCTCCTCACGAGCGGCCAAAAAGTACAGTTCGTCCTCGATTGGCTCTTGAAGCAGTTCGTCGACCGTGTCACTCTCGACGACTTTCTGTAAGACCTCGTCGAAGGTCTGGTACTCCTCAGTGAGGAACTGCTTCAGGAACGCCGCGTCTTCAATCGTCACAAAGTCACGCTTCTGCTGTTTTGTCTGCGCCAAACGGTCTTCCAACTCCTCGATCTTCTGCTTGAGCCGCTGGACTTCCTGATCGCTGCCCTGGGGCGCGAGGAAGCCTTCCTCCCTGATTGCCCGTGCCTCTTGGATTAGTTCGTGCAGGTACTTACTAGTGCTCTTATAATTTTTCTCGTTCGCTTCTTGCTGCCACGTCTCCTTGTGGCTCATCGGCGCATAGATTTTCACCAGTCCGGTGTCTTGCGACATACCCATATTCTCTTTCCAGCCAGTCATCTAACGATACCTCCGTTGCTCTGTGCATCATAGCCACAACACTCAACTTTTTTATAGTTAGTACTAACCGGAGCTTCCGTGAGTGCCGAGGCCAGTCCGGTATAGACGATGCAACTCAGTAAGCCATAGCGCAATAGAACGGCCCAATCCGAAGCCTGTTAGACTTACGAGTAGCGGCGATTCGATAGCGGTGGCATACCTCCGGCGACAAACCGACCACCCCCGTGCTGAGTGGCGACCGCAACGCGGCCCGGTACGATCAGTGATGCAGTTCGCACCCGGTGTCGAGATATCGTCCACGTTCGTCGAGCGACTCCGCCTCCGCCGGTCAGTTCCGACGCGTGAGAATCCCCAGTACGCCTTTATTTTGGTCGGCCGGGCAACACATATGGGCGTCATCTGTGAATTCGAGTTGCAGTCCGAAGATATGCCGCTGTGTGCGGTCGCTGCCGAACTGGACACCCGACTGATCGTCGACAACGTCGTCTCCGGAACGACTGCGGAGCCGGCGCTGGTGTTCTCCGCGACGGGCGTCGAACCGGACACTCTTGAATCGGCATTGCTCGGCGACGAATCGGTCGTGGAGTTCGTCGCCATGGATTCGGCTATCGTCGAGTCCCGGTATCGGGTCGTTCTCGATACGGATTACGTCGAGATGTACACCCAGCTCGTCGACCGGCAGACGTATCCGATGGGTGCGCTCGTGACCGAGCCCGGGTGGAAAGTGAGCACGCAGTTCGCCGACAGAGCGGACCTCGAAGCGTTCCGGGACGCCTGTCAGTCCAGCAGTGTCACGTTTCGCCCGCATCGGCTCTGCGAGACGGAGCACGGCGGCGACAACTACGGACTCACCGCCCCGCAGCGAGAGGCGCTACTGGCAGCCCACCGACAGGGATACTTCGCCGTCCCCCGCGAGGCAGACCTGTCGGAACTCGCGGCGGAACTCGACGCCACCACGTCTGCGATTTCGGAGTGCCTCCGTCGCGGAACGGACCAGTTGATCGACCACACGATTGCCAGCTCCGAACAGTGACAGCAGGCTGGCCGGAGCGCGGCTATTTCGGCGAGCTACCTTCTCTTATAAATTGCTGTACATATGTTGGCAACGGTTAGGGCTGGGACTTGCGTACCATTACATGACGGTGACCCAATATGACCATCCACCAGCACCCACACGTCACTGACCGCGACGCACACTTCGTCGGGGGCGGCATTGCCTCCCTCGCTGGCGCGGCGTTCCTCGTCCGAGACGGCAACATGCCCGGCGAAAACATCCATGTCTACGAAAAGCTGGACGTCGTCGGTGGCGCGATGGACGGCGCTGGCGACCCGGACGAGGGCTACCTGATCCGGGGCGGCAGGATGTTCAACTACCCGACGTACGAATGCACGTGGGACCTCTTCGAGACGATTCCGTCGCTCGAAGACGACTCGCGGTCGGTCAAAGACATGATGGACGAGTTCAACGAAGCGCACCCCTCGTATGCGAAAACACGGCTGATGCACGAGGGCGAACGGATCGACGCGGGCGAGTACGGACTGACGCGCCAGCACCGGCAGTCGATAGTTCGGTTGCTCCTCACGCCCGAACCGCGACTCGGTGACACGCGCATCGAGGAGTGGTTCGACGAGTCGTTCCTGGAGACGAACTTCTGGTACGTCTGGGCGACCATCTTCGCGTTCCAGCCGTGGCAC
>JGI12329J12844_1000175_pt1 | contig 16484 bp, 18 predicted proteins | sample A23E3SouthBayCA_FD_12844 | JGI IMG/M metagenome (IMG submission 12844)
CGCACGATGATGAACTGGTCGCCGCCCCCTTGGCGGATGGTCGACACCGCCGCCTTGTTCGCCTCCACGTCCGACGCGAGGATGAGGAGAACGTCCCGGTCGCCGACGAGATCCGCCACCTCCTCGTCGCGAATGTCGGTCCGGCGGGCGTCGAGGTCCTGATCGCGGAGCGCTTCGACGCGGCTCTCGTCCCGGTCGAGGATCAGCACGTTTTTGCCCTCGTCCGCGAGTCCCTCGGCGACTGCGTGACCGACGCTCCCACAGCCGAGGATCGCGTACGACGACATCGTCGAGACCGTAGCCGCATTGCTCATACACGCCGACGTATCGCAGCATTTCACTTAACAGCGTCCCTTCGGCCCACCGGACGGGAAGGGAAACGCCTTTTAGCGGCCCACGGATAGCGAAGGGTGAGGGCCGGTAGCTCAGTCAGGTAGAGCGACGGACTCTTAATCCGTCGGTCGGGGGTTCAACTCCCTCCCGGCCCGCTACTCTTACGGCAGATTTGGATTCGACTAATCGCCGGATGGGACCGTGCGCCTTGTTCGAACTTCGTCATCTGCGGCTTAGTTGAGTCGGTGACTAACCTCGTGTCGGGCGCGTCTGTCGATTCGCGTATAGTCGAACGCGTCGGGGGAACCTAGTTCTTACGGTGCGCGTGAGGTCATTAAATCTTCTCGGGGTGCGCTCCACCCCGATTAGACGAATTGGGCAATCAATTGAATTGCAAACCCACCAACTAGCAGGGTGCCACCGATTCGATACATACGCCTCTCCTGCAATTCTTCCAACCAGTCTCTGACAACGGTGGTACTGAGTACGTCTGTGTAAACCGTCCCTTGGTGCATTTCTGGGAGTTTGATTTCTTCCCCGTTGCGGCGGATACCCACGCCTCCGAGAGACATTTCATCTTCCGAATCAATCTCTCTCTTAATCCGCTTGTTGAGGAAACGCCTAGCCGCGAGGAACTTCCAATGGCCTGCGCTCATACTCCCCTCGGTCTTTTTTGTTCCATCGTCAACAACAGTTCCTTCTCGATAGAGCGTCTGCATACCGTAGTTGACGGAACGATAGATAGGGTCGAGACGTTTCACGGATTGTTCTACTGGCCTGTATTCAGGGCCTAGAAGGATGATAGCTCCAACCAAGTCAAAGGCTAAACCAATCGCTGTAAGATTTACCATTTATCTGCTACTATTCAGCGAGTTCGTTAAGATTCCTTGGCCCGCGTACCTGCCTCACGCCCCTTCCTCATTCAAGAGTTGGTTGGAATAGAGGTCGGAGACTAGTCCAATAATCTGATATTCCAATTGTTCAAGAGGAACCTCGAACCCGTGATAGAGCCCAATATCGTCTTTTCGCCACGCCTTCGTCCAGAAGTACGTCTGTTGTCGGAGTTGTCTCCCCTCCTCAAAGAGCCGGTCGGCCCACTTCTCGTACTTCTGCTTCTGATTCTTGTCGTGGCCGAAGACGATGGCGCTCAGATTCCCGATGTGGTAGTAGTGGCCGTCTCCCCATCGGGCGAATTTGCCGGTGCTACTCCCTCGAAGGCCGCGCAGATTTGCGCTCAACCCTTCATCGTCTCGTCCGTACTTGCCAGCCTTCCCGACGTAGAGAGGAATGATATCCCCATCCTTGAGCCAGTACATCAGGTAAATCAGGCCGTCATAGGTGTCGTCAGAGGTGGACCAATCGTTGATGACCCTGCGGCCTTCCTCTCGAACGAGGGTTTCCATACCCTCGCTTCGTTTCAGGATTCGTCTGTCGTCTTTGCCGTAGTTCTTGTACTTGACAACCAAATTCTCGTCAGTCTCAAAAAGCGGGGTGGGATTCTCTGTGTCGACGTAGCGGTCAGTCCACTCCTGCCAGATATTTTCCTTCGCCGTCATAATCGCTCCTTGTACCACGCCTGTTTCTCACCGATAGACAGGCCTTCTGTCAGTATCTCAATAGAGGCTCCAGTACTGTCGATATGTGGTAGCAGTTCCTCGTAGTAGTCCTTGCCAGCGTGAAAAACAAGCGTCACATCGTCCGAGAGTAGTCCTTCTTCGTCTAACTGCTTGGCTACTCGTTCGGCCCATTCGCGTTTCTTCGCTTTCCTCGCGCCACTGAGTGTTTCGTCGTATGGTTCGATAGGCTCACCGTCTGGGTCAAGGAGGCCGTGCTTGGCCGAGAGTATCCACCAGTCGTCGTGGTACTGCTCGGCATAGGAACGCATCTTCTTGAAGTAGTCGAAAATATAGAGGTTCTTCGGCGTAGCTGGTTTGTCCCGCTTGGTCTTGACGCAACTAACGAGGCCGATTTCTTGGGCCACAGCGTTACCCCTCTTTTGTGTAAAATACGGCCCAAATTAGCACCCCAAATAAGAATCCAACAGCGCCTAACGGAAGCCGAATCCACTCCGGGACCGGATTTTCAAGATAAGGTCCCAAAACGCTGGCATATGCAGAGAAGTTCACGGGGTTATAGAGAAATGCGCCTGTTATTGCAATAATTAACCCGATTGCTGCCGTCCAAGAGATTCTGTGCGCAAAATGGCGGAAATCAAAGACCATTCCAGAGATTGTCAGAAAAAAGAATCCCATCCAGAACCGTTCAATCGCTTCCACTGCGTTTCCTGTCCCGATTACATACACAGCACTGATACTTAGAGAGGTATGTGCTATTATTATGAAAGTAGTCACAAATACAATAGCCCGTTGTTTCAGCTTTTTTATAATATAGTGATATACTTTCGAAACCAATCCAGAACCAGAAACATCGGAATCAGAAAACAGGAGTTTGGCTATCTTTTGTATTATACGGGCTGCAATGGCGCCTTGAATAATCCGGCCACTCATAAATGTAAAGAAAACGAATAGTAATGTTAGGTTCTGACGATTGATTGAGACATACATTGCACTGGCGATGCTACCAGTCAGACAAACCACACCAAAGAAGGCAAAGGGAGGTGAATAACTACTCCAGTGTCCAAACAATCTTTCAAAATACTCTGCTCCCATTCCAATTGAGACGAGCAAGAACCCAGACGCGATAGCGACTGGAGGGAGCCAGACGGGAATCACCTTGAGAAATGATGTGATTTGTAAGAGGATAGCCTGAGACATACTGTTTAGATTGGTGCTGATGTCTCCTCCACAATGTACTGGATAGAAATAACCCCTAAAGCGAGAGGTACAGCAAATCCAATCACAGTAAGACTCCATCGAAGTGCCATACTGAGTGGTGAAGATTGGTAGATAGATATGAGAAGGAGAACTCCGATTAGTCCAATAATTAAATTTGCTCGTTGACTATATCCACGCTCAGTCATACCCATCAGGACCAGTGGGATGAGGGAAATCAGGAGTAGTGCTGGCCACAGTAGACTAAGAATTGAGACGAGACTCATTATTGGGTATTTCTATTCCAAGTTACTACTAACAAGACCACCACGACAGCAGTGGACATAGCGACTAACGCCTCGGTTGAAAGAAGCGCGATAATAAATCGATTGAGAAAGCTATCAAAACTATTTGTAGGGTCTGTTCCAGCTTCTGGCGGTGTATCAGTGGTTGTTGGAGTTGGTGTATCAGTGGTTGTTGGAGTTGGTGTATCAGTGGTTGTTGGAGTTGGTGTATCAGTGGTTGTTGGAGTTGGTGTATCAGTCGCGGTAATCGGTTGGATTATACACTTGCTACTGACTGTGACCCAATATCCTTTCAAAGGGTCTATTTTGTCGTATTCTTTGCCCAATTCTTCCTCAGTTCTATTTCCTTGCCACCAGATCGGTCCTTCGATAAGACTACACCTATTTTCTATATCTGATTTTGTTAATTCCCCGTCGGTTGATGATATCAGATTATCTCCTTCAGCCAATTCCATTGGTTCAAACTCAACAGGTCTTCCAGATATTTCTATGGCACAAGAACTTGATACCTTCACCCAATAACCCTTTTGCGGGTCCATTTCTTTATGATAACTCCACTCCCCGTTCTCGCCGCTTCTCGGGTTCCACCACCACGGTCCACCCCCCCATTCACAAGACTCCTCTATCTCAGATTTACCGACGCCGTGAAGTGGTACTGAAATGAGATTCCATCCGCTCTCAAGTTCAATAGTATATGTTGTATCAACTTCCCCGCTGGAGGTTGAAGCATAGGATGGAGCGAGAAGAAATAATATCAATAGAAGAATAATCTGCCGTCTATAATCCATCGTTCGAGGCTATAAATGGCAACGTGATTAATGTTTCTATAACGTTACTTGACCATTTCCTCAGCGTTGTGATTCGGTTCCTCGAATCTATCCCTGTAACACGGCCAGCAGGGAAGGTCTTCCATCAGCGGAGTACAGTCGCAATCGTCCGGTCGCTCGTCGGAGGGGTCGACTCCGTCTGCTTCGACCGTCACGCCTCCGTCTGCCTTCACGGTCGGCTCTGCGTTCACCGCTTCAAGAAGGGGCTCACGGATGGCGACAGACACCATATGCTTGCAGGCTCCGTCCTGATACTCGAATGCAGGGCAGGTGCAGTCGAACGGAATACCGCCCTCGACGTGAACCGTATAGGTGTGTTCTTCTGGCTTCTTGTGGGAGGTATTCACGACTTCGATATCGCCGCCTTCGAGAATCGTGAACTCGAACGCTTCCCACGAAGCGCGTTTCTCGACTGTCGCATCAGCGTCTAACACTTCGAGAACTTCGGAGGTGGCTAATTCCGACATCATTACCCCTCGATGAAGGTCGTGAACTCGTTGCCACACTCACGACATCGGTGGGTGAAAATCAGCGAATCGGAGTAGCCCCGTCGCTTGCTTGTCGTGATAGCCTCGATTGAGCAGAAGCACGGAACTCCTGAATCGAGTCGGAAACCGGGGAGTTGCCGCAGTCGTTCAATATGCTGTTCGCCAAGTTCTTGTCCGCTGGCTTGCGTAGTTGGCATTGGCTTTCTCCCTTCCAGAGAAGGCCACCGTCCGCCTGTACCAGCAGGCGGGCATTTTCCGAACGTTATGCCCCAAAGGGACGGCTTCCTTCTCACCCTACATTACATGGTGTAGGGATATAGTCTTTCCCCTTCACCATAGAGTGTAGGGTTAGACTGATAACGCTGGCACAAGAAGGAGCAGGTATGAGTGAAGATGCGCCTTACTTCGAACAGGACAAGGAGACCGGACAAATCGCGCAGAAATATCCTGATGAGCGGTTCATCGAGGTCGTTAAAGAACGCTCACCCGCGTCCACGAGCGAAGTTGCGGAAGGGGTTGGTTGCTCCTCGGATAACGCATACCGTCGTCTGAAGGCGCTTGAACAAGCGAACAGAGTCGAGTCAAACATGGCGGGCAATTCACTCATTTGGTTTCCGGATGAGTGAGAGATTATTTTTATAGAATTTCTAAAACATCCACATATTATCCAACGCACCCCAATCGCAAATCTCGGTCCTCATATTTCAGAGTATAATGGGGTTGTTAACAATTGACACAATTTTGTCGCTATCCTCCCTAAAGTGCATTCTCTCTGAGTGCTCCAACGGAGCTGAGCAATGTAGGGGCCGGTTCACAGGGGAGAAAGGCGGCTAATTGCTCTATATTCAATTCACTCCATGTAGAGCTAATATAGATAGGGAGAGTTGGTTTTCGCACCCCGATATGAAACCATCAGAAAACGGTTATTTTAATTCCAAATTTCTGGTCTCTACCTGTCTCCCTACACTCATTAAAATATTCTGATAATCGCTCTTAGGGACTGAGGTGCGTGAAATAGGCTCTTTCAAGAAATAGACGGACTCGAAATTGAGGTACGGGAGAGGGGTAGAAATTCGTGAAGAGGTATGGTCAAATCCGTAATACTAAGTGGGTTTCGCCCCTGTGTATAGATGCGCCTCACCGAAAAAAACCAAGGCGCATGAAAATCAATGTGGGCGAGTACCTCACGTCGCCAGCGGAAGCTGTGTGACTCGACCAAGCCTCAGGGCCTATCGGCTCACCTGAGCGGCAGTACAACGCAGACAGATACCACCAACAGCAGTTACAACACTACTATGAACGCAGTACACACTTCGGACAAGTCGAACAACTCTCAGAACGCTCGCGGCCAGTCGCGGGGTGTCGGCCGATGAGTGGGTTTGCTCCCTCTGTCGGAAACGGCCACTCTGACGAAGAACCGTGGTACGCTGGCTTCAATGTTGTAGATGTAGAGGCAATGTCGGTGGAAGACCTTCCCGAAGATGATGGCTTCCACCTCATCTGTCCGGTCGAAGACTGCGAGCACGAGGGAGAGTTCGTCCACTTCGGGGCGGTCAATGAGAGCGATTGGACGCAGGTGAGTCAAAAGGACCAGATTCTCGCTGACGGGACAACGCTCAAAGAAGGATATTGTCCTGCGCATTCGCTTGACGAAGAAGAAGCGATTGTTTCACTGGATTCTCAAGAGACCCCTTCGCGGAAACGAGACCGAGACGAGTACGCGATGTATGACTTCTTAGACAGGGGTGAGTCAATTACCCTTGATAGCTTCCTCCTGAAGTGTAACCACCAGTCGTGCCATCGTGAGGAGGAGTTTGACGCACTAAGTGACGGTGAGCAGGATGGTTGGGTCAGCGGGGAGATGGTCGGTCCTCTAACCAATGGTCGGGTACTCTACAACGGTCGGTGTCCTGAGCATCATAGATAGCCGCTAAGCAGATTCATCGCTCGCTCCTCCTGACAGAGATATGAGTTCCTGCCTCGATAGCATCTGCGACATTATCTTTGGCCGAGCCGAGATAGGTGTGGGCAGGATTCACACACTTCGGGTTATCGCAGTGATGGCACACTTGATAATCTTCGATAGACTCACCGGACTCGTTGAGAAACGCGCTCACTCTGTGTGCCGTCAAGTACGTTTCTTTACCTTCATGACAGTACGTGATTTGTCCGTACCCCGAAGTGATAGTACAAGCCTGCCACTCCCAGCAACTGTCGGTGGGACCGGTCTGAACTTTCTCCCAAAAGCGGGAGATGAAAGACTCGATGTATTCATCATCTGCTTGCTCGAACAACTCCTTCATCGAGACCGGGTCTGCTGTGAGCTTGCCTGCGCTCATGGCCGCGACCCTCCGCTCATATCTCGAAAGACGCCCTCTCGTCGGAGAAGGCGGATTGTTGTTGCTGGCGACATACCCACTTCTCGGGCAATCTTTGTCGCACTCCATCCTTTCTCTGTGTGAAGCCGAACGAGTCGGCTCATCAGTTGTTCATCGTCTGCGTATGTCATCACCTATTGTTACAGTAAGCCATCCACTTAAATGAAGCAAAATTGACTTCATAGAATATGTTGAAACAAACTCGTGTCAGTTCCCAAAACTCGTGGCTTCCCTCAAGGGGACGGTACGATGGGCTTTCCGAGGCGTGGCTTCGGTTCCGATTTCGTTGCGAGCCACAGTCAGCCACACAGCAGTAAACACGTGGAGGGGCAGGAATGAAAGGAAGTCAACCACTCCGTCTCAAAACAGACCGTTCAGTCATCCCTGACACGTTCTCGCCATCTCACATCTCCACATCACGGGCAAGCGATACCATCTCGGAGAAGATGCGACCCTGTGACTTCTTGGCATCCGCAAACTCCTCTCGGAAGCGTGCGCGGAACTCGTTCGCCTCAAGCAGCTCCTCGTCGGAGGGATTCCACACTGCCACGAGAGCCGCCACTGCGACGAGAGAGAGGCCGCCACTCGCTTCAGTGCCACACCCGTCTATCCGGCGAGCAACGTCTCTCGCACGCTCTCGGGAGACGTGAGCGGGCACTACATCCTCGAAGAAGTTGAGTGTGAGTTGAACAATATCCTTCCGCCGTCGAGCGTTCCTGCTCTCCGTCGAGCGAACAGTGTTGTACTCGTAGAAGGGAGCGGAAGGATGCGCTCCATCGTTCTGAAGCTTGTAGAGCCGTTTCTGCTTCGAGGCGCGAAGGTTGTCACTCGGGGCAACCTCGCCATCGTCTGAGTCGTTCCAGTATGAGCCATCAGCATCAGAGATGCCAGTGCCAGCAGTGGCAAACCTGATGCCAGCGTCTTCCGCCTCTGCTTCGTTGGTTCGACTGCCGTTCGATACAACTGGTTGACCGCTACTTGTTCGACCGCAAACGTCAGTAGATTGAATCGAGTTGTCGTTTCGCATATGTCGGGAGCGACCCGAACAACGACTCTCGACCCGCACGACCAAAAGATTTAAATAGCCGTATACTGTATGTTAGTGTGAGAAGTTGTGCCAACAACTTCAGCGAGTCGCAGCCTTCTACTCCTCATATCGAGGACTTTTACGCCCTCTCTTGCCAAGAACTGATTAGAGGAATCAGTCGAGATTAGAGAGTGAGATGAGCTTAGTCCGAAAGGTTCTTAAGCCGCTTATATATGCATACGGAATCCTACTATTTAAATCTTTCGGTCAAATTTCACTCGAAGAAGGCCTATTAACCGACAGTACTACTTGGTGTTATTCCACTGAAATAAGTCGCACCCCCTCACCCCATTTAAGTAGGTGGCCTACTGTAACAATAGGTGAGCCGGTGGCGAGCCACTCGTATGAGAGACAGACAGACTCTCGTTGAAGATGGGCGGAGCGACGGAAAGCCCTGTGGCGACTGAACCCGTGTCAGGATTGACTGAACGGTCTGTTTTGAGACGGGTTGGTTGACTCTTTCACACTCCTGCCCTAACCGACCCTGCTGTGGCTGTGTGCCTTGCTCGAAGACGCAACGAAATCGGAACCGAAGCCACGCCTCGGAAAGCCCATCGTACCGTCCAGAGAGCAGGCACAAGCCTTGGGAACTAACACGAAACTTGAGAGAGCGAACCTCGGAAGATAGAATGACACTCCCTTATAAGCCGAGAGTATGGCGATTGCGCGAGCGGGGGATTGTAAAACACTGAGCCTTTCGCAACAAAACTGAGATTCCCGTCTATTCCGAAATTCTCTCGTTACAGGTTCTCTCCATACCTTTTGACCGTTTCAGAAAGGACTGTATTCTGAAACAAGTGATTTAAGTTCCCAGTTTGTTAGACGAAATCTGAGAATCGCGTCTATGGGGACTCTAATGGGTATAATAGTGGGTATAGAGATATTCTCCAACCCAAAGCTTATTATATATCGTCCCATTTTCTGACACGATGCCATCACAGAAAACGGCCGGCATCCTCCTCGGCGGGGCACTGCTGGTGCTGGTGGCTGTGGCACTGGTGTTAAACGGGCTTGCTGACGGTATCAGCAGTTTCCTCTACAACGCGGGGTTGCCGGCGCAGTATGCCGCTGACGTGAACTCAGTGGTGTTCTTTGGCGGCTTCTTCCTGCTAATAGTCCTCCTGCTCAAAGCTCTCCCACGGTTCTCACGAGTCTGAGGGGAGCTTAGGAGGCTACTCCTCGTCTCGATCTTCGATGCCCTCCAAGTAATCGTCAGGCAGGCTCTCGTACACATCATCAATCCGAATGTCACGAGCAATCGCTTCGTCAACAATTTCGTTCACAAGCATAAACAGAGACTCCGCCGTATCCCTGCCATCGTCCATATCCATCTCACCGGGATGGACCGAGTTGTTTCCGATTACTCGAACGCCGTCTAACGCTCGTTGAAGCCGTGGCGAAATGTCTCCGTCTTCAACGAGGTTGCCGATTTCATCATCTAACGAGTAACCATCTGCGCCAAGGTGATTTTCCATCAGGCGTTGAATCGTAAGTCGGAGGAGAGCCGCCGCCGCTCTCGGGGAATCATCAAGCACTAATCTTGCTTCATCAAAATCGCGCCTCACATTCTCTGGCATCTCCTCATGTGCGTGAGGCGCAGTGCTTGCCTTGGGATAGTACATCTCATCGTCTACCCATATGGTGAAGCTACTACATCTGCTACACCGGGAAAGCGACCCAACGATAGCTTGGTTGGAGACTCTTCTTGCGCTCCAGTCAACATCTTGCCAGTACTGCTGAGAGAATGCGTGGCAGTGGGGGCATCTAAAAACATCTGCGCCCTCACTCGGTTCTTCTTCTGGCATTCAGCCGAGCCTTGTCAGAGAATGATTATAAAAGTGTAGTCAGAGGCGAGTCAGATGTTGTCGAGATAGCCGCGCCTCTGCTCCATCTTCTCCTCGTGCGTCATCTCGTTGTAATGTTCATCCAGCACATCGGGCGAGACGTTGGTGCGATCGCTCACCACTTGCTTCGGCACGTCTTCCTTCAGGTGGTAGGTGATGCTCCCCCTACGCAGAGCGTGCGGGCTAACGCTCGCCTCACACTTCGAGGGGAACTCTCCCTTCTTGCCACAGCACTCACCGTTTATCGCACAAGGGCGGGTCACTCGATAGACCGCCTTTCGGATGCTCCCTTTAGCCATCCTGCCGGAAGTAGTAGCCATCAGGGGAGAGCGACCATGCTTATCTGTCGAGTCAGGTCGGTTGTGCGATAGCCAGTCTTGGAGTAGTTCGAGGGTTTGCTCACTCACTGCGACCATACGCTCGCCTCGATTCCCGTTCTTGAGGGATGTGCCTGCCTCCGGCCTGTGGCGAACGTGGAGCGCCTGTTTCTCGGCATCGACGTCTTTCACATCGAGGGAATGGAGCGCACCTGTTCGCATCCCTGTTCTCCACAGAACATCGAGGATGACGTGCCTCGCAGACGCATACTCGAACCGGCGGAGGTACGACAGAATCTCCTTCGCCCTATCCGCTTCGAGCATCACGTCACGCACGCCTTCTCCCTCCTTCAAGGCGGGAAGACTCACGTCTTCGTGGAGATTGTCGGGCACTGCGTCAATCGTTTCGAGGAACTTGACGAAGGCGCGGAGTGTCGAGAGTTGCGTGCGAACGCTTGTCGTATTCAAGTCACCATCCTCCTTGCGCCAGAGGCGGAAATCGTACAATCTACGGCCTGTGAGTTGGTTCAGGTTGTCGATACCCTCTTGGTCGCACCATCGGCGGAAGTGCTTCAACCGACCCTTGTGCGCCCGTATAGTACTATCTGCGGCATCGTCTTGCCGTTGCCGAAGGTACAGTTCGACTCCGCGATCTGGTTCGAGCGGTTCGAGTTCTCGTGTCATCGTTGGCTGTCTCCGCGAATCGACAGCCGTTGGCCGAACTCGGCTTGCTCACTCGACTCATTTTCAGGCTTGCGGTCAAGCCCTTCGTGGCGCTTGAACGAGGGGGTTCAACTCCCTCCCGGCCCGTTTTCCTGCGAACGACAGTGAGCAGTGAAAACGCCAGGGGGGTTGAACTCGGGGAGTCGCAACCGCGAGCGACGCGAGCGATCCGTCTCCACTCGGTTCGACTTCCCTTTGTCGGCTCACGCGACCGCGTAGCTCCCGTCGTCGGTCCGCGCCACGCCGGCAGCGTCGAGGTACGCCTCGACCCGTGACTCGTTCGTCGTGCATCCGGCCCCCGTGGCTTCGTAACTCCGGTCGGCGACGGCGTGACAGACGAGATTCTGTTCCGGAATCACGACGACGCCGAGAACGCCGTCGGTCGGCGTATCGACGTCCTCCGGCGGCAGCGCAATCGTGTGGACGGTCTCACCGGAATCCGTCTCGTGTTCGTATATCTCGACGCCGCTCGTGTCGTCGGACGACTGAGCCGTGACCGGCGTCATTCCCACCCAGCCGACCAGGACGACCACCAGTCCCACGGCGATTATCGTTAGCCCGGTCCGTCCTGCAGGGGTTCGCTCCGAGAGCTTTTCCATGCATGGCCGAATCCCGACCAGAATAAAAAGTCTATCGTGCATATTTGGTGAAGTATTAACAAAAAGTTAAATTTTCACTCCGAATTTAAACATACATATGTCCTAGTACGGATACGATATCCCCCGTCGTCGGCCACGGGATGCTGGGATCGGTGCCGGTTACTCCCGAAGACTCGACGTCGCGGACTCGATGGCCTCCGTGACGTGTGATCCGGTGATCCGCGGATCCTCGTCGTCCGCCGTCGCCTCCGCCATGGCGTTTCGCGCCGCCTCGTCCGCGATGGCTTCCAGATCCGCGGCGACGTACGAAGCGCCGGCGTCGTCGGTTCCGAGCAGCGTCGCGATCAACTCCCAGTCGATGCTCTCTTCGGCCAGCGGCCGGTCGGCGAGATGGTAGCGCAACACCTCGACTTGGGTCTCTCGGTCGGCCGGTGCCACCTCGATGCGTTCGTCGAGCCGACCCGATCGCGTCATCGCGTCGTCGATCTCGGCGGCGAGGTTCGTCGTCCCGATCACGACGACGTCCTCACCTTGGATCTCGGTCAGCTGGTTCAGCAGTTCGTTGACCACCTGCTTTTGACTCTGGTGCATGCGATCCCCCTCTCGGCTGGGCGCTATCGAGTCGAGTTCGTCGAGCAAGACGACACACGGCTGGATCTCGCGTGCCTTCTCGAACAGCTCGCGGACGTTCTCCTCGCCCTGGCCGATCCACCTGCTCGTCACGTCCGACGTCGACAGCTCGATGTAGTTGTAGCCGAGTTCGCCGGCGAGTGCCTTGCTCAGATACGTCTTCCCGGTGCCCGGCGGGCCACACAGGAGTACGCCGTTGACCGTCCCGAGACCGAACTCCTCGAAGCGCTCGGGGTTTCGCAGCGGTTCGACGATCTTGCGCCGGAGCTCGGCTTTCGTCTCCTCGCGTCCTGCCACGTCGTCGAAACTGACGTCCGGACGCTCCGCGAGTAGGTCCGCGGCGGTGTCCTGATCGCGCTTCTCCGACAGGTCGGCGATCCGGTCGAAGACGTGTTCTCCGGTGATCGTCGGGCGGTCGTTCTCGGCGTCGCTGAGCGCCGAGCGGGCTGCGCCCGCGGCGATTTCGGTGACGTCGCTCGCGGTGAACCCTTCCGTTTCCCGGACGAACCGCTCGTGGCCGATGTCCGCTTCGACTTGGAGCGCCAGGTCGTCGAGTTCCCGTTCGAGCAGCGCCGTTCGGGTCTCGCCGTCCGGGAGACCGATCTCGATCGTCGTGTCGAACCGCCCCGTGCGCTTGATCGCGTCGTCGACGTCGTCGAGTTCGTTTGTCGCCGCGACGACGAGGACGTCGTCGTCGCGCTCGTTGCTCTCGGATAACTCGTCTAGGAGGGTGTTTACGGTCTGTCGCTCCGAGCGGGTCATCGACGTGTCGCCGCCGCGATCGGTCGCGATGGCGTCGAACTCGTCGAGGAAGACGAGACAGGGCTGGTACTCGCGTGCCATCTCGAACAGCTCTCGGATCCGCTGTGGCGCCTCGCCGACCTTGCTGCTCGTGACGTCGGAGATTTTCACCGGCAGGAAGTTGATCCCCAGTTCGCCAGCCACCGCCTTCGCCGAGTAGGTCTTGCCGGTACCCGGCGGGCCGTGCAGGAGGACGCCGTTCACCCCGCTGACGCCGAACTGCTCGAACGCTGGATCGGTGAACGGGTCGACGACGTCCTCGCGGAGTCGCGACTTGACGTCTTCCAGTCCGACGACGTCGTCGAACGTGGTGTCGGGGGGGTCCTGGATCTGATCGGGGAGGCCGCGCTGCTCGGCGGCGGGCGCCGACTCGCCGTCACCACCTTCGGCCGACGGCCGTGGACGCCCGTTCGACGGTTCCGCGGGGCGTTTCGGGCGGTCCCGGGTCGAGGCGGGATCGGGCCGTGTCACGGCAGGTTCCGGTTCCGGTTCCGGTTCCGGTTCCGGTTCCGGTTCCGGTTCGGGATCCGATTTCGGGTCTCCGTCGGGGTAGACGAATGCGTCGGGGTCCGGAATCCAGCCCCGCGTCCCGTTCGGATTCGCGCTTCTCACCACGCGCCCCGCGAGCGCCGACAGGGGCCCGTCGGCGCTCGGCGCCGGCGTCCGGGCCAGCACCGCGTACGCCACGGGGAGCGTGCACACGAGTACGAACGGTACGCCGACGTAGATGCCGATCGGGTCCGGAAAAACGCCGTACGGCGGGGCCAGCGGTGAACTCGGCACGTCCAAGCCGTTGATGTCGATCAGGAACAGGGGGAGCCGGGTCGAGAGATCCCACAGCAGCGGTCCGACCCTGAGACCGCCAGCCATACAGTTCGCGAAGATCACCCTGTCGAACTGATAGACGATGCCCCCGAACGAGAAGACGATCGGCGACACGTAAAGCAGCCTCTCCCCGCTCGAAAGCGCGTTGAACCCCGATATTCCGAGTCTCGTCTGTACGTACCACACCATAGCGCCGTACGCGGCGAGCGTCACGGCTACGAAAAGCAGCGTCCACAGGACGTACGGACCGGAGGGATCGGGCCGGTCCGCCGTGGGAATGAGTTCCCTCGACGCCGAGGCGGCGTCGGCTTCGGTGGTTGCGATCCTGTCTTTGAGCCGCCAGACGCGGTACGGAACGTACCAGGCGGCCGTGACCGCGATCATCGCGTCCACGCTGAAGCCGAAGTGTTCCCAGACGCTCCGGGTGGGGACGATGTACATCATCAGCGCGATCAGCCCCACGACCGTCCAGACGACCTGCCCGATGAGGTTCGGCCCCACCACCGCCAGTACCGAACGCGTGGACGCCTCTTTGCTCCCCTCGCTTCGCCCGTCGTCCGTCGAGTGTTCGGTCATCGCCCCCGTGTCGGCGCGTTCGTTTCCACAAAAAGACAACTCGTATATAATATCCTCGGAAGTCAAAACGACTGACACTACGATCCGGGGCGACGGCACCGACCGGCCGCGTGTCGAACGCGACCCGGCCCGATAACCGCCCTTCGCCGCCATTCTCGGCGTTCACGACGCCGTCGACCGAGGACCGGGACGCCGCCGTGAGCCACACCGTCCGTGACGAAGGAGTTACCAGCCAGCGGCGGCTACGGTCGGTCGTGACCTCGGCAAGCGACGCGGACGTAGCACACGTCACCGTCTACACCCGCGAGGACTGTCACCTCTGTGCGGAGGCCATCGACGTCGTCGAACGCGTCGTGTCGTCGCTCTCGCGGCCGGTCGCCGTCGACCTCGTCGACGTCGACGCCGATCCGGACCTGCGGGAGCGATACGGTGACCGCGTCCCCTACGTCACGGTCGACGGTCGTCCGCGGTTCAAGTACCGCGTCGACGCCGACGAACTCCGGGCGAGTCTGACGGCCGACGACGGCCGTGCGTCGTCACGCACCTGATCGGCTCCCGTCCGATCGGGCGCGACGTCGGGACCGACCGCCACCACGGCGAAAGACGGTGGACTTACGTTCTCGCCATCCCGAGGGAGGGCGATGCAGACGGACGCCCCGCTCTCGATACTCCACGTCGACGACGACGACGCCCTCGGCGACCTGGTGAAGGCTTACCTCGAACGCGACGACGCCCTCGACTGTACGGTGGCGACGGCAACCTCGCCAGCCGACGCCCTCGATCGACTCCGCGCAGACGACACCGACTTCGACTGCATCGTCAGCGACTACCGGATGCCCGACACCAACGGCATCGAGTTCCTGCGGGCCGTCCGCGAGACACATTCGGAGCTCCCGTTCCTCCTGTTTTCGGGGGAGGAGACGGGAGACGTCGCCGCGGAGATGATCCGCGCGGGCGTGACGGATTACCTGCACAAACACAGCGACGACTGGGACACGATGCTCGGCCGGCGGGTCGAACACGCCGTCGGCGCGGACGGTCAGTTCGATCCGGAGGCTGTGGCCGAACTCGACGCCGTCGACGGCGACGGCGTCGCCGGTTCCCCGACTGACCTTCGACCCCTCGCAGTCGTCGGGTCGGACGAGCGGTTCGACCGTGTCGACGCCGACTACGCCGACCTGTACGACTACGATTCCGACGAGGTTACCGGCAAGCACTGGACTGAACTCCACCCCGACGACGAGGTGGCACACATCCGCACGCACGTCCTGCCGGTCGTTCGGGAAGGCGGCACGTGGACGGGGCGAAGCACCGGCCTCCGCGCCGACGGGAGCACGTTCACCGAATCGAAACTGGTCGCCCCTCTCGACGAGGACCGCCTCCTCATCGCCGTTTCGGACGTTTCGACGGCCGAGCACGGGGAGTGATCCGCCCACGCCTCGGCGAGGTGTTTTATCCCTTCCTCCGCAAGCAATCCAATAGCCGTGATTCACGTCCTGTATCTCCACCCGGATCCGTCGACGGCGACCCGCGTTGCGACCGCCCTCGCCGACGCGGATGCGGACGTGACCGTCCACACGGCGTCGGAGTCTGAGGACGCCCTCGATATCCTGCGGGCGACGCCGCTTGACTGCGTGGTCACCGCGTTCGATCCCGCCGCCGACGCGGGAACCGAACTGATCCGGGCGGTCGACAGCGTCGCCCCCGACGTGCCGCAGGTGCTGGCGCCACTGGACGACGATGGCGACGTCGACGTCCGGACGGTCGCCACCACCCTGGTTGACCGCATCGCTGCGGCGGCCCCCTCGCCCGGGTCGGGCGTGCTCGGACCGGCGGGCCTCCTCGACGCCGTTCCGGGGATCGGTGTGCTCGTCTCCCCCGACGGCGAGATTCGGCGGTGGAACACGGGCGCGGCGGACGTGTTGGGCGCCGACGCGGTTCGGAGAACCGACGTGACCTGTCTCGCCGCATCCGGCGCGC
>JGI12329J12844_1000181_pt1 | contig 16371 bp, 15 predicted proteins | sample A23E3SouthBayCA_FD_12844 | JGI IMG/M metagenome (IMG submission 12844)
GCTGTCCTCATCTAACGTTTCTCTGAGGAGGTCTGCGAGTTGCATAGGCACTTCTCGCTACGACCTCCTCGCTTCTCAAACTCGCTCAACTAGACAGTGCCATCTAAGAATCTTAGATATCCTTCTAAGACAAGATGGCCTTTTGAGACAGGGACCAAAGTGTATATTATAATGCGTCAGCAGGGATTGGGTAGGCCTTCTTAGGGATGATTTCCGCTGCTCGGAGACGAGAGTATCCTATTGGTCCTGTTGTCACCGTTCCGGGGTGGGATTGATGAGGTGGGACGATATAAAAAGGAAAATAAATCATCTATACCTGTAGTGCAATAGCATGGACAGACTCGCACGCTCAATAGAGATTTATCGGAATAAGGGGATGAGAATCTTGGTTCAGAGGGCACTTCGGCATATCCGTAATAAAATCATCCCCGTGCCAACAGTAACAGATCCAGATACTCCAAAATCAGTGTTCGTATTAAAACATCTATACAACTGGTGGTTCAACACACAGTACGGAACTGGCACAGACGTAATGGCCGAGGACTGGGACACGCTAATTCTTTTAGACGCGTGTCGCTTTGATGACTTCGAGGAAATAAATCCACTGTCGGGCGAGCTTAACTCACGTATTTCACGTGGTGTCGATAGTGACGAGTTTATTCGGGAGAATTTTGTTGGTAGGGAGCTTCATGACACGGTGTATGTCACCGCGAATCCACACGTCAGTCTGCTAAACAGCAATGAGTTTTACGACACGATTACGGAACCGATAGACCAGTGGGATGCTGACTTGGGATGTGTTCGCCCAGGAATAGTCACAAATGCCGCGAAAAAAGCCCATCGAGATTATCCCAACAAGCGGATTATCGTTCACTATATGCAACCACACGATCCACCGCTGGGGACCACCGCCGAGAGATTGCGTGAAAAGTACCAGATCGGTGGTCCAATATCGGACGGCACAACACCGGATTGCGATCGTATCATGGAGCTTGTCGCTGATGGAACAATTTCAGCTGATCGCGCCCGTACAGCGTACCGAGAAACACTTGAGATCGTACTCACGGAGGTAGAGTCCCTCCTTGACGCGATTTCTGGCAAAGTGGTGATCAGCGCAGATCACGGCGAACACTTCGGCGAACAACCGTATCCACTACTCGGTGAACTGTACGAGCACTATCGAAATCCACGGACAATTGAGGTGTGCAAGGTACCATGGTTTGTCGTAGATACAGGCACAGAAAGACGAAAAATAAAGACAGAAGAATCTACAGTAGGTGCTACATCAGTTTCAGAGGAAACAGTAGCGGAACAGTTACAGGCTTTGGGATATCGGTAGATAGACCGGACCAATAATAATAGAATTGAGATCATCCTATTTCTAGCACTGTCTAGTTGAGCGAATTTGAGAAGCGAGGAGACCGTAGCGAGAAGTGTCCGTGCAACTCGTAAACCTCCTTGGCGAAACGTTAGACGAGGACCGCCAAGATGCTTGGAAGAACGCATGCACCCCAACACCGGTCTGGCGGTTCAGACACCACTATAACCACGAACGACCGAATTAGGCACTCAACGGACGAATGCTAGCCGAGGAGATTCAAAACTAGACAGTACTGTTCGTGAAATAGTGTTTTGTTTATTCCTTCTACATCGGAAGTCTCGTAGCGGTGGTTACACGGTCTGAGAGGCTTAATTACTCAACCGAAAAGCCGATTTTTGTGATCCGATGAAGATCCAGGTTTCGGCCTTTTGAACCTACCCGCCGGGAACGAACCACTCACCTTTGGCCGGTCATTAGTTCTCTTTTCGAGCACAATCCTATCCGAACAATCATTTCTCAGCTTCCCTCAAAGATTCACTCACTCATGAAGTCCCTCCCGGTTGGTTTCATACCAGCCAATCGTCTCTCGGAGTCCTTCTCGGAAATTCGTCGACGCCTCCCAGTCAAATTCTTGCTTCGCTCGGGATGTATCCAGTTTTCGTCGTGGCTGTCCGTCCGGCTTCGAGGTGTCCCATTCTACACTACCCTCAAACCCAGTCTCTTCAATAATAATGTTGATTAGTCTTCGGATCGTTATTTCTTCACCACTCCCAAGATTAATTGGATCGGAAGAGTCGTACCGCTTAGTCGCTTCAAGGATCCCTTCGGCTGCGTCCTTTACATAAAGGAACTCTCGGGTTGGTTCACCTGTTCCCCACGCAGTAATCGTGTCGTCACCCCGGTCTTTTGCTTCGATACACTTTCGGATGATCGCCGGGATCACGTGCGATGTCTCCAAGTCGAAATCGTCACGTGGTCCATAGAGGTTCACTGGAAGAAGATAGATACTGTTGAAGTCCCACTGTCTTCGATACGCCCGGGACTGTGTGAGCAGCGCTCTCTTCGCGATACCGTATGGGGCGTTCGTCTCTTCTGGATAACCTTCGAAAAGGTTCTCCTCCTTGAACGGGATCGACGTATGCTTGGGGTATGCACAGATTGTTCCGAGAATGGTAAATTTCTCAACGCCGAACTGTCGCGCCTGCTCCATGAGTTCGATACCCATCACGGCGTTGTCGTAGAAGTATCGACCAGGATTTTCTTGATTCGCTCCGATCCCGCCGACCGTCGCCGCGAGGTGGATCACGATATCCGCTTGTGAATCTTCGAAGGCAAGTTTGATGTCTGCTTTCTCTCGAAGATCGTAGTCATCACTTCGTGGGACAAAGATATTGACCGAATCAGAGCGAGATTCGAGGTCTTCGATCAAATGACTCCCAAGGAAGCCAGCCCCGCCAGTCACCATAACTGTCTTACCATCCCAGTATCCTGGACTACTCATCGCCAGTCCACCCGTCCATACCAGCTATTAGGATTCTCCGCGTACCACTCGACAGTTCGTCGGATTCCCTCCCGCCAAGAAACTTCAGGCTCCCACCCTGTCTCCTTGTTGAGTTTTTCGTATCCTACGAGCAACTCTTCAACGTCGCTGTCACCGGGACGGAACCGATCATCGTCTTGAACGATCTCAGGATTATCCCAGTAGCCGTGTTCAGCACCGACATTAAGAATCATCTTAGTCCATTCTCGCATTGAGAGGTTCTCTCCGTACCCGTATACGTACTGTTCACCCGGGTTCCCTTCGAGTGCGACATGTAGATGACCACGAACACCGTCAGAGACGTAACACAGGTCTCGTTTCGGGGTTAGGTTTCCAAGCTCGATAATGTCACGTTCAAGCGCTTGCGTGATGATTGTTCCAGTAATGTATCTCGGATTCTGTCGTGGTCCGTAGTTGTTGAACATCCGCGTTGTGACCGTCGGGAGGCCGTACGCATCGTGATAATTCATGGTAAGGAAGTCCGCTGCCAGTTTTGATGTGGCATAGACACTTGTCGGGTTTACGGGTGAACGCTCGCTGAGGAGCACACGACCTTCTTCGTCGAATTCGTGGTTATCTGCCATCTCCTCTTTCACATTACCATATTCTTCACTCGTACCAGCAGTGTCAAACTTTGCTATGTCAAGGTCCAGATCAACAATCGACTGGAGGAGATTTAGAGTACCATTGACGTTCGTGTCGACAGTCTCATATGGCCGGTCCCACGATTCACCAACGTGTGCCTGTGCGGCAAGATGGAAAATAAGTGAGTCGCTACGCCCTTTGAGTATTTTAAGAGCCTCAGATACCGAGTGTTTATCACGAAGGTCGCCTCGGTGAACTGTGATATTTTCGTCATTATGTCTAATATTGTTTAGTTCTCCGCTTGACGTTGCGCGAACGAACACGTGGGTATCCGCACCAAATTCTACTAATTTATCGACGAGGTGCGATCCAATAAATCCATCAGCGCCTGTCACGAACACTGCTCGATCATTAACTTCCGATTTGAGATCCATCTGTCTATTGTAGTCTATCTCTCATTTTGACTTGTATATATCAATACAGAGGAAGACTACGAGTGGAATTCCATTTCCAGCAAGCAGGACCGAATTCACAATTGACTGGAGCCCAAAATAGATTATGGTGGCTTGTACTGCAGTACGATGCTGATATGCTTCCCTACTCATTAGAGATCGCAATATCATGAGCCAAAAGAGGATAAATAGTGATACCCCAATTAAGCCGGTTTCAACCAGCAATTTAAAGAAATCACTATGTGGACCTCCTTTGCCAACCCTAAATTTTTCTAATTGACGATTTATAATCCAATCTCCAGTGATACTTCGGAACCACTCAGGGAATATCAGCATATTTCTTGACACCATCTCTTGGAGTGCAACACTATAATTTGCTAATCCGACACCAAACGGATGGTTTCTAACTGCTTGTATTCCACTAAAGTATCGGACAGGTCTAGCGAAGAGCCCTTGAGATCCAGAAATTATCGATACAAAACGACTCCTAAGATCGGGTAAGAGCGCGACGAGTGGGAATACAGTCACTACTCCGACAGCAGAAATACTACCAAATGCTCTTATCTTTTCCTTGGGGATTGAATTGCCGTTAGCAACAATAATACCAAGGAAACCAGCAATAGGTACTAAAAGCCAGACACTCCGCGAGCGGGCCAAGATTATTCGAAATAAAATTAACACTAATCCAATTCCAGAGAGCCAATCTCGGGTATTTAGGTAAGAAGATAATCCATAGAATAATGCAAACGAAGGAATTCCAGATATAAACCAAACGCCGACAAATCTATTATTTGTAATAAAGTAATAGGGAATTGAAATTGCAGATCCAATAACAGCTGTTACAAATAACACGAACATTATTTGATCGGCCACATCATCTGATAACAGCTGATAGATCAGAATAAATGCCACAATTATTTCTATTAATTCTATCGATTCAACTAAAGAATTGGCGATAGAAAATTGTTGGAAGGGTATTAGTATAATACTGTATATTAATATTCCAATGAGGGGAAAAATCGTTTTCAAATCTCTCTTTGGGAAAGTAAGTTGTTTAGAAACTAACACATAGGGTCCTAATAGAAGGAGAAAAATATCAACTTGTCCTATAACTGCGGGACCTAGTGATATGCTACTGAATATAGGCACAGAGATTGATATAGCGAGGAGAAAACCAAGGTGATTTTTCATGGATGCTATAGATTCTTTTTTAAATTCCATATCAATGCATCCCACCTTCCATATCTACTTAAATATACACCCTTCACAACTTGAGCTCCAAGTGTTAATAGACGGTCTGGAAAGAATTTCTCCCAGAATGGTTTTTTATATATTTGTTCCAATTCAGCCACTTGCTGTGGGATGTAATCTTCACTCGTTTTGGCATTCTCATGCTTTCGAATCGCTCCTAAAAATTCAGGGATAGCTTTTATTCTAAAATCCGAATTAGATATACGCCAGAACAGATCTGCATCCATAGTATACTCGTATTCTTCATTCAATAGCCCAATTGACTCGAGACTTTCCTTTCGCATAAATAATGATTGGTTGCTAGTAAAAAGAGACCAGTGTCTTTGAACGAATTTAAATGGTGGGATACTATATTTTCTTCCAATTTCATTTCCATTTTCATCAACTATCAAAAGATCTCCATAAATGATGTCACTTCGTGGATTTTCCTCTATTGCTTGCGAGAATTTCTCGAATGATTTGGAAAGATAAAAGTCATCTGAATTTTGCCATCCTATCCAATTACCATTCGCCATTTCTATTCCCTTATTTATTGCGTGAGATTGTCCACGGTCAGGTTCAGAAACCCATCTCAAATTGTATTCGTTCTCATATTTTTTGAGAAGATCAACCGTTCCATCATCGGAACCACCATCAACAACAATATGTTCAATATCTGGATAGTTTTGAGAGCGCACAGAGTGGATATTCTCTTCTAAATATTCGCACTGGTTATAGGATGGTGTAATGATAGACAAGGTGGGATAGGTCACTTCAGTCATATATTTTGTCAATACGGTTCATGCTATGAATATCAAAAACCCACCGGAATAATAATATTGCGGGACTCGATTTCTATATTCTCTGCTTTATTTGGACTAATACGGTAGTTTTAATTAGTATAATTGTATCACATTATGCGGGCGTGGAGGTCGGTTTACGGGTGTTTCCGGTTTGGCGTTTGAGTTCTCAATAGGTCCTCCTGTTCGTTGGAGTGCAGCTTGGAGGTAGGTCGCGCCATCGAGGAAAAATAGGCTGTCTTGACATCGTGTTTGTTGAAGTTCGCAAAGGAGAATCTCTGTCAGCGCGGTCGTGGTCGTTGAAAAGATGTGGACGTGAAGAAGATTGTTCGTCGCTGGATCGTCAGCGGCGTACAACCAGAACTGCTGGTTGTTGATCCGAATCACTGTCTTATCAAGCGCAATCCAATTCGGAGATCGTCCAGACTCTGGCTATAGATCAGCCTTCTTCACCCAATCGTGGATCGCTTTCGAATATGTTGGACACCCAGGCTTCGAGGAGATCGATGGTATTTGACAGCAACAGCCCTGCAAGATGCAATTGAATATCCAGCGCCAAGGTCAGGGTGTCATCGGTCTGCCTTATAAGAACGACATGATAATATTCACCAATTAAAAGACTCATTCTATATTAAAGAGAATGAATTATATCTAACTACCCACCTTAGCCGGTTTCGGTACAATCAACTATTGATGCTCTATGTACGTAATATGAATCTCACTAGTGGATTGAGATCTTTCCATAAAAATCTCGGGATAGTTGGCAGTCTAAAATCAACTGTTCAGTCGATCAAATTTGGCTATCTCCCAGGAAAAATATTAATAGGGCCAAAAGTCTTCTTAGATACAAAAAAAGGAGATATAAAATTCGATAAAAGTGGAAAGTTTCTTTTTGGATGTACAGCAGGTGGTGTCTCGTCGCCCCGTCTTGAGCCTTCAAAACTGAGTCTTCAAGATGATGGAACCATTCGAATAGAAGCAGAACACCGGGCACGGATCGGAGCCGGCTCAACACTACACGTCTGTGATGGACAATTCAGTATGGGTGATTCATATATTAATGCAAGAGCCACGATTTTTTGTATGGATGAAATAAGTATTGGAGACGACTGTGCTATAGCGTGGAACGTACACCTTCTTGACGCAGACCGACACAGTATTACGAGAAAAAATAAAAAAACAATACAAAAAGAACCCATATCAATAAAAGATAATGTTTGGATAGGGCATGATGTGTCAGTGAAAAAGGGAGTGACAATCGGGTCAGGCGCAGTTGTAGCGTCAAATAGTGTGGTTACAAATGATGTAGAGCAAAATTGTTTAGTAGCTGGAATCCCCGCGCGCCCGATCGAGCATAATATAAGTTGGGGACAATAGCATTATTCATATTAGTTGGTTGAAAACGAAGGCTGGGGGCCATGTTTCTGTGAAGGCAGTAGTTGCGTGGCGAACTGCCCGGTGCGGCGTTTGAGCTTTTAAAAGCTGTGCGGCAGCATTCCAATTTCCATGAGTAACATGGCTGAAATCGGAGTGAAAGTTCAAACAACGCCGCCTGCAACCAGGACGCGCCACCGACGAGAAACAGGCTGTCAGCGACGTCGCGTTTCTCGGTGAGGTCCTGCAAGAACTACTTTATTGAGATCGACAGTCAGGTTGAAACAGCCACACATGCAAGAATTCGGTCGAGTTGGGATCAACGGTGGCGTACAGCCAGAACTACCGGTCGTTGAATTACAATCTCGTCGATCGCAACGTGATTTGGGCTCTCACCGCTAACTGGCTGTAAGCCGGCTTTCTGCAAGGTTGAACGGCATCGATCAACATCCAGGCCAGCTAACGCTGAGACGGTATCCGACAGCAATAACTCCGCTGCATGCAGTTAGATAGTCAACTTCATCGCCGGCCCAGGTGTCGCCTCTCGTTCCACAAACTCTAATTTGGGGCCACTGCTAAATTCACTGAGGCGCCGAGTTTCGGCATAAACAACTAGAAATCGAATCGTGCCGTTCTTCAGATTTTATCTGAACAACGTTCTGAAGGCGTCCAAAAAATATATTTGAAGAAGCTGCCCCTATATAAGAAAGCCGCTATCTCTACATAATATGAGACACCGTGTTAGCTAAAGACGAATACGGTCTAATGATATGAACAAGAATTATAGCTCCGAGCACATTTATACTCGGGGACGCGTCCACGCATGAACAAAAATAACCGTAACATTGTGTCTTTGAATTATTATTGTGACACTAACCACGAACTTGGAGACAGTCCGGAACATGAAAGACCCAAGCTATGAAATTGATTAGCTACCGTGGTCGATAGTATATATTCAATAGTGTTTGGAGATTTTAAATAGATGTATTATCTAGAAAATATCCTTGTGGTAGAGATCAACAGAACAGTTATTCAGACTTATGTATACCCAGATATCGTGGGCAAATAATGAACCAAATACTCGTACTTCTTAATAATATCAATCATACCTCTATACCGTTCGAAACAGCCCTTCGTATCGCAGAAAAGCATGATATAGACATGACTATAGTCTCGTTTTATGATCGTGATATAACTGATATAAATATCAAGAGACGCATTTGCGATATTCCTGTTAATATTCTCACCCTCGGAGGCGATTCACGACTGGATAGAAAAGCTTGGAGCGCATTTCGACAGGCGTTGAAAGATGGCTATGATCTTGTTCATACCCATCACAATTTTTCTGGATCAGTAGCCCGACTAATTTCACGCCTGGAAGGGGTTCCGGTTGTTAATACTGAACACCGAGACCATAGCTCATTCTCGCCACTCCAGAATATTATTAACGTACTAACTCTTCCAATAGCGTGCCGAAATATTTTTAATTCTCAAGTAACTCAAGATTCTCTACGCTGGTATGAACGGCTACTGACTGACTCCAGTCAGTTTGAAGTCGTTCATAATGGGGTCGATATCGAACGAATACATAAAATCACTTCAGACACAAAATATCCTGAAGATGATACCCTTAGAGTGTGTACAGCCGCTCGGATGATTCCAGTTAAGAATCAATCCAGCTTAGTACGAGCATTTGACTCAGTTATCAACCAACATCCTAATTCAGAGTTGATCTTTCTCGGGGATGGCCCACTTCGTGGTGATCTTGAACAACTCACTAATCAACTCCAATTAACCGAGAGCGTTCAATTCAGAGGAGAAGTTTCGCGAGAAAGAGTGTATGAAGAGTTCGCTCAGAGTGATGTATTCGCTATTCCATCTCATGCGGAGGGATTCTGTGTGGCCGCTGTTGAGGCAATGGCAAGTGGTCTTCCGGTTGTAGCTAGCGACATTCCCATATTTCATGAAGTTGTCGGAGATAGCGGCTTGTTCATTGACCGGGCAGATCCCAAGAATATCGCAGAGGCGATCTTAGAACTGAAAAAAGATGAAAAAGAGTATCAAAAGCGTTCACAGATGGCGAAGCAACGTGCGAAGACCGAATTTAGCTTGGATAAGTGTGCGGAAGCATATTACGACATATACAAGGAGGTTCTGGATAATTAGCAGATAATGACCGATACAATCGTTTTAGGTCTTGACGGGACTACCTGGGATATCCTTGATCCACTCATAGAGAGCGGAGAGCTTCCCCATATAGAACACCAATTAGATACGGGATATTCAGGCGCATTAGAAAGTACATTCCCCCCCATTACTGCTCCCGCATGGCTTTCAATGGCGACAGGACAGAATCCCGGAAAAACGGGTGTGTTCTATTTTTTGAATCGCGAATCGCCGGATTCTTTCGATTTTGAGACACTTGGTTCAGAGAAGTTTGAACAAAGTAGTTTCTGGGACGTGCTCTCAGCCACAAACCAGTCCGTCGGAGTGTTCAACTTCCCGATGCTCTACCCACCGTACGAAGTTGACGGGTTCATGGTGAGCGGGTTGGGCTCACCCGAGGACGACACGATCACCTACCCAAATGATCTCGCTGGAGAGCTGAACGAGGTAACTGACGGCTATCAGGTCAAAGTCCCATACGCGGACCCAAAATATGACGATCGACCCGCTGCTCTCGAAGCCGACCTCCTCAAGATCATCGACAAACGAGAGGCAGCGATGACGTATCTCCTCGACGAGAAGGATCCCGACACATTCTTTGGCGTCATCAGCGCGACTGATTGGGCACAACATTACTTCTGGCGATACCAAGATAAGGACCACGTCCTCCACGAGTCTGGAACGGAATTCGCGGAAACACTCACCCGAGTGTGGAAGCGCGTCGACGAGACGGTCGGAGAGATTGCTGAGCGAGCGGAGGCGGAAGACGCTCAACTGTTCCTCGTTTCCGATCACGGGTTTGGACCGGTAAACCGGACGTTCCACTCGAACAACTGGCTGAGACAGGAGGGCTTCGTTAAAGAATCAGACAACTCCTTCCTAACGAAAGCCCGAACCGAGTACTTCCCGTATCTTCGAAAAATTGGAGAGGCCGTTGTCAGCGTCGTCCCGCAACTTAACGACTTCGCCAAGTCGGTCGGAAAGTCGATACGGAAGGACCCAGGAGAGAACGTCGATTTTGATACTACCATTGCATTTGCCCCGCGTCAGAATCTCACGTGCGGCATGATCTACATGCTCTCAGATCGAGAAGAGGACAAACATGAGGTGATCTCGCAACTCAAACAGGCCGTTGAGGCAGATTCCGTGGCAGAGGAAATCCACATCTACGAGCCTGAAGACCTCTATGAGGGTCCGAAAATCGACCTCGCTCCCGATCTATTATTCGAGATCGACGACTTTGAGTGTGCGGTTGATCCCCGTTCGGCGACCGAAAATAACCTGTTCTCCACGGGGCCGCCGTCGAAAGCGCGAAACGGCGGACACAACCGAGACGGAATCTTCATTGCGTCCGGGCCCAGAATCGAGTCAGGATCAGACCTTGATGCGAGAATCTACGACATCGCACCGACACTGCTTCATCTTCATAATCAGCCGATCCCTGAAGAGATGGACGGCAACGTATTGTTCGAAATCTTTGAGTCAGAAGATACTCACGAAGAATTAGAAAGAGTCCCGATAGAGACGCTCGTCGAAGATGGTGAAAACGTCGAACGAGGCGACAAAGACGAGATACAACAGCGACTCGAAGATCTTGGGTATATCTAATCACAATATGAATCCGAGACAAAAAGTGCCATTCGATCCATGACTAACGTCATCCTCGTCGTGATGGATACTGCCCGATACGATTCGGTACTCGATACTCAAGCGGATCTTCCGACTTTCGAAACCATCCAAGATCGAGGCGTCACGTATACGTCTGCCTTCGCAAGCGCCCCCTGGACACTCCCGTCACACGCTGGGCTCTTCTCTGGTCAGTACTCCTCAAGACACGGTGCGAGTGCAGCCGCTAAACGGTTCCCGGAACACACGTCTACCGTGGTCGAGGCGTTCGAAGACGCGTCTTACGAGACGGTCGCCATCTCCAACAACACGTGGATCAGTGACGAGTTCGGGTTCGCCCGTGGGTTCGACACCTTCCGGAAGAATTGGCAGTACATCCAGTCAGATGTCGACCTTGGAAAGATCGCCCGGGAACAAGAGGGATTCGATAAGATCCGAGGTATCACCAAACAGCTGTTCAACGGAAACCCGATCGTCAACGCCGCCAACACGGTGTACGGACAGTTCGTCAGGAAGCGCGCCAATGATGACGGAGCAAAGAGCACTAATCGATGGGTTTCCGACTGGCTTGACGATCGAAACGACTCAGACCCGTTCTTTCTGTTCATCAACTACCTCGAACCCCATCTGGAATACCGACCACCCAAGGAGTACACCGAAGAGTACCTCCCTGAAGACGTGAGCTACACGCAGGCGATGGGGGTCACCCAAGACGCCTGGAGCTACATCGCGAACGACGTCGAGATAACCGATCGAGACTTCGAGATCCTCGAAGCGCTCTATCACGCGGAAATTGCCTACCTCGACGAGCAGATCGGCGAGCTCCGCCGACTCTTAGAAGAAGCTGGCGAGTGGGAAGACACGATCTTCGTCGTCACGGGAGACCACGGCGAAAACATCGGTGATCACGGGTTGATGGATCACCAGTACAGCCTCAACGACACTCTGGTCCACGTCCCATTGGTGATTCACGGTGGCGCGTTTACCGGTGGCAAGACAGTGGACGAACTCGTTCAACTGACCGATATCGCACCGACGCTTCTCGATGCGGCCAAGATCGATACGGAAGAGTTCGAGGAGGAATCACAGGGTCGGTCGTTCCATCCCGATACCGAGACCGAACCGCGAGAGTACGTATTCTCTGAGTATATGGCACCACAACCCTCGATGGAGGCACTCGAGAAACGTGTCGGCGATCTCTCCGCATCGGTGTGCGAATACGATCGATCTCTTCGAGCGATCCGGAGCCACGACTGGAAGCTCATCCGCGGCTCCGATGGCTCCAGAGAACTCTACAACATCGCCGAGGATTCTGATGAGCTCGAAAATCTCGCATTGGAGCGTCCGGAGAAGGTCTCGGAACTCGAGAACGAGCTTGACGCGTGGCTCGACTCTTTTGAACATGCCAGTACCACGGAGGACGCAGATATGAGCGACTCGACGAAGGATCGATTAGAAAACCTCGGCTATCTTCAGTGACTGATCGATTCCAAGTGCGCTGTTGTATCCTCAACCGTCGATCTCCACTGGTGATTCGCGACCGCCTGTTCCTCGCTGTCCTCACCTGCTTCAAGTAGATCCAAAAGCGAGTCGGAAAGGGCTTTACTCGACATGTCTTCGACGGTCTGACCTGCCGAATTGACAATATCTGACATCTGTTCGAGCTGACTCGTGACGATAGCAGTTCCGCTCGCCATCGCCTCCAACACCGTCCGCGGCACCCCCTCCGCCCGACTCGGCAACACCAGTACGTCCCCGCTCCGGTACACCTTCGGCATCTCGTCGTAGGACACGTGTCCGAGAAACGTCACCGCCTCCCCAATCCTCAACTCTTCCACCTGCGTTTCCAACTCCTCGCGTAACGCCCCGTCGCCACACAGGTACAATTCCGTGTCCGGGTACTCCGCAAGTACCTCCTCAAACGCCTCTACCGCGAGCCACGGTCGCTTCCCCTCCGCGAACCGCCCGACGAACAACACGACCGGCCCCTCGGCGTCGATCAACTCGCTCTCTGGCCCCTTAGGCGTGAACCGCTCCGTGTCGATCCCGTTTGAGACGACCTCAATCCGCGACTGCACGCCCAACTTCCGTACCCTCTCTTTGTCCACCTCAGTGTAACAGAACACCACGTCTGCCTGATTGAACGTCCACCGCCCGAGCGTCTTCAGGTATAACGAGAACAGTCGCTCCGGCGCGTTCTGACTGTACAGCCCGTGGTTCGTGATCGCTAGCGGAATATCGCCGAACCGTCGCTTCAGCGCCGCAAGGTTCGTTACGAAGTAGCAGTGCGAGTGCGCGTGCATCACGTCAAAGTCGTCGCCGTCCGTATAACAGAGGTATCGCGCCACCGCAGGCGAGACATCGTTACCGAGCAGCGTCACACCCGGTGAAACACGCAGGATCGTATACCCGTACGTCTCCTCAATTCGCGACAGCGACTCGTCTTCCCGCGTCGTAAGCACGGTCACGTCGTGGCCCATCGCGGCCTGATCTCTCGACATCGCGTGAACGTGGTAGTCGCCACCGCCTTTGGTGTCAGGATAAATCCACGGTGCGACACGGAGAATTCGCATTATCGGCTCGTACCGAACGCCCCCAAACAAATGTACCGATCCGTACCCATCAAATTCTATCTACGGGAGCCACACCGATCCCTCGCCTAAGCGTATGGCCGTGAGGTACACCGTCCACGCCTACACAGCATTTGAAGAGAACTCCAGTCAGGCTGAGTCGATAATACCCTGTTTGTGATTGGCCGCAAGACGGGACCGACGACATTATCCTTCTTGCTGTGAGAAAATGGGGTAACTACCATCGTATGTCATCAGCAGATTCCGAACCAGTCTCCAGACGAAAAAAACTTCACGCGCTTCGTGATGTCGCGAAGTATAAGCCGAGGTATACAGTTGCGATTGTGCTACTGGGAATTACCGCCGCAATCTTCGAGGGAGTTGGTCTCAGTTTCGTCCTTCCTATTGTCGACCTTGTCCAACTTGATGATCCCGCTGCTGAGGCAGAAGGATTGCTTGCAGTATTTGTCAGGGTCTATCAAACCGCTGGGATACCGTTCACGCTCGGATTTGTCGTGCTTGGCGTCTCCGGCGTGATGATCATTCGATACACGACGAGTTTCGCTGTCGCGTGGTTTCGAGAAGCGTTGCGCACATACTACATCCGAGATCTGCAAATACGGGCGTTTCGGAACGCATTGAACGCCCGTGTTGAGTATTTTGATGAGGAGGGTTCTGACGACATTCTCAATGCAATCGTTACCCAGACGACCTATGCAGGACGCGTTATTCAGCGAGGCATCAAATTCATGGAGCAGTCGTTCCTCGCAGCTGTCTATTTCGGCGTTGCGTTGCTAATCGCGCCAGCCTTGACGATTATCACTGGATTTGTCCTTGGCGGATTTACTATCCTCTTTCGTCGGGTGCTTGATTCTGGATACGAGGTCGGTGACAAAGTCGCTGAGGCCAACGAGATGCGGCAAGAGGCCGCGCAAGCCGGTACACAAGGTATTCGCGATATCCGCATTTTTGGTATCGCCGACGACCTATTTGAAAAGTTTTCCGAGGCGGTTGAAAAATTCACCGAGTCACGGATCATCTTGCGACGGAATGAAGCAGCCATCAACAAGTTCTATAATCTCGTTGTCGCGGTCTCAGTGTTTGTTCTTATCTATATGGCATTGACATTTGCGAATCTTTCGTTGGGCGCGCTTAGTGTATTTTTGTTCGCAATGTTCCGCCTCGGTCCGCGAGTAAGCAATGTTAATTCATTATATTACCAAGTCGAAAACGATCTTCCACATCTAGTTCGAACACTCGCATTTATTGAGAGGCTTGAAACATATGAAGAGCCAGATGAGTCAAGCCAATCTGTCCCGAACAATATTCAAAATGTCACATTTGACGATGTCTACTTCTCATATGATGGTGAGGAGGAGGTGCTTAGTGGGATAAGTTTCAGCGTTGAGAAAGGTGAGTTTGTCGGATTTGTCGGGCAATCTGGTGCGGGAAAATCGACGATTGTTTCTCTGTTGGCACGACTGTATCCGGTTTCTGATGGAGAGATTATGGCGAACGGCATCCCAATCGACGAGATAAATATCGCAGAGTGGCGCGATCGGATTTCGATGGTTCGACAGGATCCGTTCATATTCAACGATTCCCTTAGGTACAACCTGACACTCGGAAAGCGTAACGTGTCCGATACCGAACTTGACCGCGTGTGTTCGATCGCGAAGGTTGACGAATTCATAGACGATCTCCCGGATGGGTATGATTCGTTACTCGGTGATGATGGAGTACGATTGTCTGGGGGGCAAAAACAGCGCGTTGCGCTCGCGCGAGCCTTGCTTGAGGATGCTGATCTTCTGATTCTTGACGAAGCAACCAGTGATCTTGACTCGAATCTTGAAAAGCAGGTTCAGCAGGCAATTGAAGAAATGGACCGTGATTATGCGGTCATCACGATTGCACATCGTCTGTCAACAGTAAAGAATGCAGACCGAATATATACGATAGAAGATGGTATGGTTATAGAGGCCGGCCGACACGGCGAACTTGTCGCAGAAAACGGAAAATATGCGGAACTGTACGGTATCCAATCAAGTCGGTAAAATATCTCAGGGTGGCAAATATTGAGGGGATGCCCATTTAAATATATTTAATACAAATGGATAAAATATAATAAGATTTTAAAAACATTGAATATAATTATTGGGATTAAAATGACGTTAGTAACCAAAGCGAAGCGATTACGTGTTATTTTGCTCTACTGTCGCCTGATTGGCTTGGAGAAATTCTACTGCTGGGCGCTTGATATGCTGAGCGAGATACCACAAACATCATTTGAAATTATTTTAGGGACAAACATTCAGATTTACTATACTATGCGCTAGAACCCAGAATCCAATGCTCTATTGAAAAGCGGTACGGGGCTGGGCCATAGTGCTTTGGTGGGTTTCTTGGGTCGTGTTTAGTTAAGCGTAAAAAGTGAGGCGGACGGATTTCTTGGTGCCTATGCCAGAAATCAGCCGCCTCAGCGGGAATAGAGACTGGATTGATTTGGATTTTGTGGAGCACGAGCGGACACCCGAGTCGGCGATGGCGTTGGGTATTCAATCGCACGTTGCGGGATTGTCACTGTCGAATACCGTCGAATTACTCGGTTCAGTGGGTGTCCAACGCAGTCGCAAAGCCGTCCACGATTGGGTGCAGAAAGCCGATCTACAGCCAGACTCGGGGAAAGCTCCGAATCAGATTGCGCTCG
>JGI12329J12844_1000186_pt1 | contig 16108 bp, 17 predicted proteins | sample A23E3SouthBayCA_FD_12844 | JGI IMG/M metagenome (IMG submission 12844)
CCTCGAACAGCACCCGCGGGTCGACGGGCTTGGGGATGATGTACTCGGGGCCGAACTGCAGCGGCTGGTCGCCGTAGGCCTTGACGACCTCGTCGGGCACGTCCTGGCGAGCCAGCTCGGCCAGCGCCTCGGCGGCGGCGCGTTTCATCTCCTCGTTGATGTCGGTGGCGCGGGCGTCGAGGGCGCCGCGGAAGATGAACGGGAACCCGAGGACGTTGTTGACCTGGTTGGGGTAGTCAGAGCGACCGGTCCCCATGATGACGGTGTCGTCGCGAGCGGACTTGGCGTCCTCGTAGGTGATCTCGGGGTCGGGGTTGGCCATCGCGAAGATGACCGGGTTCTCGTTCATCGACCGGACCATCTCCTGGTCGACGATGCCGCCGATCGACAGGCCGACGAACACGTCGGCGTCGTCCATCGCGTCCGCCAGGTCCCCTTCGGGCACGTCGCGGGCGAACTGGCGCTTGTACTCGTTCAGATCGCCGGCCTCGGCGCGCTCCTCGGTGATGATCCCCGACGAGTCACACATCAGGATGTTCTCCTTCTTCGCGCCCAGCGAGACGTAGAAACGGGCGGTCGCGATGGCGCTGGCGCCGGCGCCCGAGAAGACGATACGCATGTCTTCGAGGCTCTTGCCGGATATCTCGGCGGCGTTGAGCAGCGCGGCACCGGAGATGATCGCGGTACCGTGCTGGTCGTCGTGGAAGACGGGGATGTCCATCCGCTCGCGGAGCTCCTCCTCCATCGTGAAACACTCCGGCGCGCTGATGTCCTCGAGGTTGATCCCGCCGAACGTCGGCTCCATGGCCGCGACGGCGTCGATGAAGGCCTGGGTGTCGTGCTCGTCGAGTTCCACGTCGAACACGTCGATGTCGGCGAACCGTTTGAACAGCACGCCCTTGCCTTCCATGACGGGCTTGGAGGCCTGGGCGCCGATGTCGCCGAGGCCGAGGACGGCGGTCCCGTTGGAGACGACGCCGACCATGTTGCCCTTCGCCGTGTACTCGTAGGCGTCGGCCGGGTCCTCGTCGATCTCCAGACAGGGCGCCGCGACGCCCGGCGAGTACGCCAGCTGTAGGTCCCGCTGGGTGTTGGTCGGCTTGGTCGTCGCGATCTCCAGTTTCCCGGGCGGTGCTGTGCGATGATACTCCAGTGCGTCCTCGTCGAGTCCCATATCCGATCCGCGGACGGAGCCGGCAAAAACCTTCGCGTTTGGCCAAATGACGGGGAGTTGTTCGTCGTTCGTCGAACCGAGGAGGCGACGGTTTTCACCGTCGAGCGACGGTGGAACTCGTCTGGGCGCTGGGAACGTCGTTCGGGACTCGGGAACGCCCCCGGCGGCCCGTTCACCGGTTCGAACCGGCGACACGGCTCCGGTCGCGCCCCGCGCGAGTCGGTGGTCGCTCGTCGGGCGGGGTGGCCGACGAAATGAGGGGAGTAAAGTCCGTGGACCCCGAAGCGCCGCGCATGAGTCGACGCTTCCGGACCCTCGCGGGCGTCACGACGGCGCTGACGTTCGTCCTCATCCTGCTCGGTCTGCACACCGGCTCGACCGGTGGTGGGCTCTCTTGCGGGACTCAGTGGCCGCTGTGCGATGGCTGGATGGGCCTCTTTCCCGCCAACTGGGCGAGCTTCTTCGAGTGGATCCACCGCTTCGTCGCCATGGTCGTCGGTTTCCTGCTCCTGGGCTGGCTCTACGGCGCCTGGCGCTTGCAGGACGACCGCCGCGTCCGCTACGCGGTCACCGCCGCCATCGCGATCCTCCCGTTTCAGATCGTTCTCGGCGGCGTGACCACGACCGCCGGCGGTATGTTTCCCCAGGGATTCAACCCCGCGATCATGACCGCCCACTTCACGACTGCGACGACCATCTTCGCGTTGCTGGTCTACGCGACCGCCCGGATCTACGGTGTGCCGAGCGTCCAGTGGGTCCGCACGGTCGCCGGCCTCGGCGGCGGCCTCGTCGCCTTCCACGCCATCTTCGAGTTCCTCCCCGTGTTCGCTCACCAGCCGACCAACCAGATCGCCTACTACGCCACCTCGTTCGCTCTCCTGGCCGCGTTCGTCGCCCTGCTGGTCTGGAGCGAGTCCGCCGTCGACCCCGCGAACCTCCTGCGATTCCGGTCTGTCGTCGGCGCGGGCGCGCTCGTCTGCTACGTCGACATGGTGTTGAGCCGCCACCTCTGGGGGATCCCCGACACCGTCGGTCACGCCACGACGTTCCTCCTCGCCGCCCTCGTCGTCGGCCTCTCGGTCGTCACCAACCGCACCGTCGTCGAGACGGGCGGATTCGACACCCAGCGAGCGGACTGAGCGCACTTCCGCGCGACAGACACGTATCGCCGCCCGACCCACGGTCCCGATATGGTCCCCCAGATCGTCGACTACGCACTCGTCGTCGCGTACCTGCTCCTGATGGGGCTGCTCGCAGTTCGGTACCGGCGCGGCGAGATACCCGACCGGAAGCTCCGGATCTACGTCGGTATGTGTCTCACGTGGCTCGCCTACGGACTGCTCCAGATCACACAGGACGGCCCGATCCCGACCGGCACGACGCTGAACTACGGCCTCGACGGGCTGGCGATCGCAGCTCTCGTCGCCGGGATCTACCTGCTGTACCGGGGCTGGCGCTCTGACCGCGGCGACAGTGAGGCCGCGGCTCCGGGCAGTTGACCGCCGCTACATGAAGTCGGTGAGGCCCGACTGGGAGTCGTCGTCGGCGTCCGCCTCGCCCGTCGCTTCGGTATCGTCGCCGTCTTCGTCGGCAGACTCGCCGTCGGCCCCGTCGAGCGACGCCTGTGCGGGTTCGCCGTCGACCTCGTCGTCGCCCCCCGCGTCGGGAGCCTCGCCGTCGCCGGCGTGAGCGTTCTCGAAGGCGCCGCCGGCGTTCTCGACGGCTCGCTCCTCGCGCAGTCGCTCGGCGTCCTCGACGATCGACTGGACCTTGTTGGTGTCCTCGCCGCTGCCGGTAATAAAGGAGACGTGCTCAGCGTCTAACTCGTACTTGGCGGCCATCGCGACGGTGAGTTCGCGGTTCTTGCAGTGGTGGGTCATCACCGACAGATGAGGGAGGATCTCCCGGCGAGCCGTCGACATGCTAACGCCGCCGGCCTCGGCGATCCGCCGGGCGATGTAATCGCGCTTGTTCCGGGTCCCCCGCGAGCGGCCGAGCTTCGACCAGTAGCTCGGCGGGCCGTAGCGGGTCCACCCGCCCTTGGGTTCCCGGCGGGCCGCGGCGACGCCCGCGGTCATGTTGTCGCCGGCGTAGCGCCAGAACGTGTAGTTCTGCGTCGCGCGCACGCGGCCGAGCCAGCGGTCGGCGTTCGAGAGAAAGTCGTAGGCGACCGCCAGCTCCTCGCCCTCGTAGTCCTTGGGCATGTTGTCCTCGATCCAGTTGATGAGGTCGTCCGGCGTCTCGTCGACGTCGTAGGACGCCTTCAGCGCTTCCTCCGCGCCGGCCTCCTTGATCACCGTGTCGAGGTAGTCGAACACGCCTTTGGTGCGGTCGCGCTCGCCCGTCACCACGTCGTCGGCGCCGATGCGGTCCCGGCCCTCGGCCATCGCCTGGAGGTCCTTGATCGCCCCCCGCAGATCGCCGCTGTTCATCTCGGCGATCTGGTCCAGGGCAGCGTCGTCGTACTCGACGCCCTCCTTGCGACAGAGGTCGCGGAGGACGGGCACGATCGAGCGCTTGGACACGTCGCGGAACTCGATGTCCTCGCATGCGTTGCGGAGGCCGTTGGACATGTCGTAAAAGTCGTTGGCGATGAGGATCATCGGCTGGCTGGCCTCTTTGACCAGCGAAGTGATCGCCGCCGACCCGCCCCGATCCACGTTGCCGTGGAGGTTGTCGGCCTCGTCGAGGATGACCACGCGCCGACCGGCCTCGCCGGCGGTGAGCGTCCCCGATTTCGCGGCCTCGCCGGCGACGCGCTCGATCACGTCTTTCGTCCGGGAGTCCGAGGCGTTGAGTTCGATGGTCGCCCACCCCATGTCGCTGGCCAGCGCGTGCGCCGCGGAGGTCTTGCCGATCCCGGGCGACCCGTGGAGCACGACCGCTTCCCGGTGGTCGTCCCAGGTGTCGGCCCACTCCTGCAGGGCGTCGCGGGCCTTGTCGTTCCCGCGGATCTCGGCGAGCGACGACGGCCGGTACTTCTCCGTCCAGTCTACCATACGTTGTGTAGGTCCTGCACAACTAAGTGGCTTCGGTCCAATACAATACTCATGCCTCGGATCCCAGTTACGGTATCAGAGGACCAGAAGCGCCGGTGGAGCGAAGAGGTTGACGACAACCCAGAGATCGACTCGATGGCCGATCTAGTCCGTAGCGCTGTTGAGGAGTTCATTGCAGTTGGTGATGAGTCGGGTAGCAGCGAACTTAATGATGCTGCCATCGACGAGATCAACTCCTCACTCGATCAGCTGGAGAGAGATATTGCAAACGTCGAGACTGAGACAAAGGCACTACGTCAAGAGAATATAGAGGCAAGCGAGATGGAGATGATTGTCCAGTTTGAGGTTGAAGAAGTGATGGAACGTTTGGAAGACTACGCCCCAGAACTGTTCGAGGAACTGGAGGACAGAGATAATGTCTGATGATGATGATGATGAGGACGATGACAACCATCTGGGGAAGATCGACAAAGAGACCCTTGAATCAGTGGTAGGTAGTGCCGATCCGGTAAACCGCCACTTCACGCGAGTAAAGGCTCGAAAATCAGAGAAGACACTTCAGAATCGCAGAGTCTCGTTTAGACAGTTCCTCGAATTCTGTCAGAGCAGGGACCTGGGAATCAGTGATATTTCAGGAGAGGAGATTAACCTCTGGATAGACGAGTTGCTGATTGACGATTATGCACCTCGGAGCATTCGGACGAAGGTGTACGATGTTTCCGCCTTGTTCCAATCTCTATCACGACGAGGTGTTGTCGGGTCCAACCCTGTCGAGGATGTCGAACTGAAACAATACTCGGCAACGCGGATCGGTGAACATACTGAAGTCAGGTACTTGGAGGTTGAGGAGTATGAGGCCCTGAGAGACGCTGCATCTAAACTTCGAAACCGACTAGTGATAGAAATATTATGGGAGACCGGAGTCAGAGCAGTTGAAGCGGTTTCTATTCGGTTGAGAGATATCGACAGGGAAGAACGTAAGATCAAGATTGATTCGGCAAAGAAGGGCGAGCTGTCTGCGTCACAGACCCGGAAAGTCTACTACTCTCGGAAGCTCGAACGAACACTAACAGAGTGGATTGACAGGGGTGGACGAAGCCGGTATCTTGGCGCTGAGAGTGGACAAGGGCATCTGCTTATCACGAAGGAGGCTGATAGGATGGCCCGTAATCGGGTTGGAGAGATAGTCACTGATTTAGCTTCAGAGGCAGGAATTCAAGAAGTACTCTATGAGGATCAATCCGGAACAGAACGACGACGAGTAACTCCTCATGCGCTTCGACACAGCTTTGCGGTTCATCGGGTGAAGAACGGGATGCCGTTAGTGTACCTTCAAGATCTTCTCGGTCATGAAGACATTGAGGTCACTCGGAAGTATCTTCAGTTCCGGGACGACGATATTGCGGAAGCGGAGCGCAAGTACCGTCCGGCTTAGAAGACGATCTGATTCGAAGACTCCCTACTGTGAAATTGAAATTTATATGTCATTTTCCCACCACCATGGGATCAATCTTCCCCTACTATTCGCTTCCCTCTCGCTCAGGAAGTTGTGAAATTACTTCCTGCTCCAGATCGCGGAGTTTTCCGGTTTCTTGTTGATAGACTCCAAGATAGTGATTATTACTTGAGACTTCATCATCAGCCACAAGAGCACACAATAGACGAGCCATCCCATCAATCTCTTTCTGGATTGCCTTGACCGGTTCGTGGCCAAGTTCATCGCTGTATTGGTAATTCTCCATCAGATCTGCGTCACGGCCGATGAATGAGTGAGCATCTGTCCGCACTCGATTCCTAACCCGATCTGGTACTTGATCTGAGTCCGTCTCGTCCATAGAATACTTTCTCCCTGCTGTGTAAAAAATACAACTCCTCTTCAGCAGGAGGATTTAAGATCATAGGATCCGGGTATACAGATAATGGTTGAACCAATCCTGAAGTGGGCAGGGGGTAAACGACAGATCCTTGATGAGATCTTGGACAAATTCCCCACTCAGGAAATCAGTGGATATCACGAACCGTTCTTCGGCGGCGGTGCTGTCTTCTTTCGGGAGACGCATGACAAAGCAGTCTCGATCAACGACGTCAACAGCCGTCTTATTAACTTCTATAGGGTGGTTCGTGACGAACCTGAGAAACTGATAGACGAGATCGATAGACTGGCTCAGAACGGTCAGCCTGAGGGTGAACCATATTCTGAGTGGGATTATGATGAAGTAGATGAACACGGTCGCGAAATCAAGAACTACTACTATCAGCAACGTGCCCGCTTCAATAAGAGACCAAATGGGAAAGAGTGGAATCGAATTGAGGAAGCAGCGCTTCTGCTCTATCTCAACGTTACTTGCTACAATGGACTGTATAGGGAGAATCAGTCTGGCGAATTCAATGTTCCCTGTGGGAGACACAAAAGTAAGAGTATGCGCCGGCACCGTATTCGAGAGGCAAGTCCGCTCCTTGATGATGTCGACATCAAGAACGATGATTTCAGTTACATCCTCAACGAAGCCGAACCGGGTGATCTAGTCTATTTCGACCCTCCGTACGATCCGAACTCAGAGGCGTCCTCCTTCTCAGATTACAGCTGCGATGCTTTCGGCAAAGCAGAACAATTGGACCTACGTGACTGCGCCAAGCAACTGGATGAGATGGGCGTGTATGTCGTGATCTCAAACGCTCCTTCCATCGAAAGCCGATATATCGACACGGACGAAGGTGGTTCAGAAGCTTTCGAGACCTACGGGGTTGGAGCTCGGCGCGCAATCAACTCTGTGGGGGCGGATCGTGGTGAAGTTCAGGAGGTGCTCATTACGAATGTGGAAGACGTGCAGAAGCGCGATGCCACTCTAGCTGAGTTCAGCTGAAGTTGTCGCCAAAGGTTGCCTGACTAGCGTACTTAATATTACCACCCTTTTCCATCCTCCTGATCGGTCCATCTGTCTGTGCGATCCACCTTCCAATTGTGGTTGCTCTTCGTTTCGCTGTAGACCCAGACACAGTAGTTTCTTCTCTGACAATATCGACGATTTCCGACTGGACTATAGCCATCTCTTCTCTCACTCGCTCCTTCACCAGCTGCATAATCTCCAACTCATCAATTAGCTCATTCAGGTGGCTATTCGCCTCCTCAGGGACCCTCTCGTGCTTCGAAACGTATTCACGTCCTTCAGAAGTGAGGACCCATTTTCTGACCTCTTGCGAGGACCCTCTTACATCATATTCGCCACTGTCGGCATCCAAGAGCCCGAGAGCGTGAGCGGCGATGGCGTAGTAATCGGCTTGTCGACGTGTCCATTCATCTTCGGTCTGTTCTGTTAACCAGTCTGCTAGTTCTGGTTTGAATTGGTGACCATGGTGGACACCGATGATGGTGTGACGAAGGACATCCAAATCGTCTGCTTGGGGCACCATCTTCGATGGAATTAGATCCTCATCAATTTTGAAGCGACTCCAAAAATCGTACTCCTTCGCATATGTTTGGTCTTCTTCAGATTGACGGACTACTCCCATCTCATTCTCAACCATGATCTCAGCAAGCCGGGTACCAGATATTAACTGGATTGAGATTTCATCAGTTTCCTTGACATCATTTCGCGCCGGCTTTGTAAAGTCAGATGTAGTAATGAATGTACCGAAATTGGCTCCATCAACATCTAATGCACCAGCAAATCGTTGTACTGTGGGCCCCCCTACGCTAGAATTTGTTTGTTTGACTTGTACACCAAAATCGCCTTCATATAGTGTTCCGCCAGTTTGGCCCCGGATATCGATTCCTTTGTCGTGCCGAAACGGCGTCACCTCTAAATACTCAGGTCCTTCTACTTCTCGGATCACGGCTTCGCAAAGGTACTCAAGCTGCTCAGGGTCAGTCTTGTTTAGCTCTTCCAAGACGTACTCTTTCGCCTCGTTAAACTCCATCAGTATACTACCCTACTACAACACTATCTGTCATAAATCTATGTTAGAGCCAAGCACGGCGACGACAGGGCTATTCACACGGTTTTGTCTACTACCTAAACTCAGCAGTTGAAGATCAGTGATAGAGGAAGAATCAGTTGGGTTCAATCCTCCTCACTGGTCAGTCTGAGATGACACAGGTGCATCGGCCAAAAACTCGTCTCGGATATCTCCTTGAGACGCAGAAGACCGAAATGCCTGCCCACTCCATGCGTCAATGGTTGATGAATGCAGTAACTCATCGCGAGCCATCCTGTCGATGTCTTGGAGATGAGGCAATTGGGTAAGAACATAGACGGCCCCCCAGCTATTCTGACCCTGGTATTCGCAGTTCGTGGGATTCAGTATACCATCATCCACTCGGGGGACCTTGCCCTCGTTCCCTCGGATACGGACTGCTCCGTCGTCGGGTCGGTTGCCGGTCCCATCATTGGGCGCGAACTTGCATGTTTCTACAAACTTATCCACTACCGGTTTGAACTGGTCCCGAGATACGTCCCCGTCTACCCATACGTAGATATGCAGATGGGGAGTCGCCAGTTCTTCCGTCCCGGCGAACACGGCAATGTATTCCCACTTATCGGCGTCACAAGGAGCGTCAGGTGCATCCTGCAGCCGGTAACGCAGTTGGTTGATGGTGGCGTCGGCTGCCGTCTTGAGAGCTGTGAGCATCGTCAGACGGCCAGCATCGGGCGGGGACATCCGGAGAGACAAGAGGACTGTCGTCGTATTCTTATACTCGGTAAGTAGCTGTCTGTCAAGCCCCATTCCTCGTCGATACTGTTGTTTGGCATAGTGGCGTCGGCCCTTCGTCCACCCGTGCCGTTTCGCCGTCGTCCCCTCACTGTGCCGTTGTCCGATGTAGGAACCGACGGCGTCGAAATGGGTGAGAGGTTTGCCGTCCTCCCCGAGATATCTGTCTTTGTCTACTATGCTAGCGTCATCGGTAATTGGTTTATGAAGGCCGTAATGATCGGGGACACCGCCGTCAAGGGGTTCAGGAGAACAGCCATCGTCTCTAGTTGCAGGTCGATCTCCCCAGTCGTCGAGGCCGGCGCTATTGGAGACCGTGTCTCTCTGATCTGAAATGGCCTTGTTGACCGGTCTGTTACTGTCACTGTCTCGAGATGACATTCTATCCCCCCGGGCGTTTAGATGCCCGGTGTTCACTCGTTCAAGCGACAGTGACAGCGCCGGTGACGAGGCCGGTCTACGATCGATTTCGGGGACGCCGGCACTAAACCATTTCGCCATCGTTCACGTCTGTACGAAGAAAAATCTAAGGATAGGGGCCGTAATCGAGATCGGCTCGGTTTCTTTCTACCTAGTATATCGGGTGTGTAGTCTCACAGATGAGGTCTAGAGCCGGATTGAACGGCCTCCAGCGCTTCCTAAGGCCCATTGTCTCCTCAGGAACAGTCTGGGCAGATGCCCACAATGGGCAATGTAAGGATAGGGTATCATAGAAGGTCTGGCACACATGGATTCCAGCACCCCTCTATGTGCCCAACACAAGGAACTGAAACAACGAATCAACCAGCTATCTGCCCAATCTTAATCAAGAACGACGTACTGCTGACAGGGCGCACGTCGATTATCGACTAAGACAAAGGAAGTTTGACTATGTGTACTCTACATTGAGAAGTTGATGGTTGAGTTCAGATACTTTTGGGTGGTTGAATATCTCTGCTGCTATTCGGATCATGATCTCTTCCGCCTCGGCGACATCCCGATCAAAATGAGGCACCATCTCAATATAAACTGGGCTCCGCAGTACCCGAGTCCCATCAACAAATAGCTCGTCCTTCCAACGTTCATATTTTGGCTTCGGGTCCGAGCCATATGCATCCGTGAATAATGCTCGACTGAGTTCTCCGAGATGCTGAGACTCACCATACCCCCACCGTCCAAATACGCTATCCCGAGTAATATTAGCGAAATTCCAGTTGAGACTTTTGTTATCTCGTCCAAGCTTTTCAGACATTCCAATGTACAAAGGCAAATATCCGCCATGTCCATTTTTCCGATACATGTAATAAAGCATCCCGTTGAGTTGTGTACTTGTAGAAATAGGTGTGCGATCAAATTCTGAATTGGAATTGGTATTGATAATCCAGCCAGCTTCTGAGTCCCAGAGTAACGAGCGCAAACGTCGAATTTCCTCAGCAGAGAAATTGTATGGAAGCTGATCGGTGACTGTAGCAGGGTCTTCTTCGGAGTCTACCGCATATTGGATAGAAATGGACTTTCCAACATGTTCAGCACACCGTTCAAATCGTTTTCCTCGCTTTAGCACGGGTCGATCTGAGTGACCATACTCTTCTTTTTTCACAACTTCAAACGCTCTACCTTGTTTTTCGACCATTTCTGTATCGAAAAGGTTGACTGGATTAGATCGGTGACTGAGACCGAAGCTCATATTTTCATGCCAACAACGGAGAGCATAGACAGGGCCTCTTCGCTCTAGTTGTCGTTTCCATTCTTCAACGCCAGTTGGATCATCTTTATCCGGATTGTATGATGCCGTACCAGGTGTTCGAATATCGTCATACACAGCGGATTCCACTCTTATACCATGATCTGGTAATTCAACAGCCATTACATCCAAATCCGGGTGACAGTTCAAAAGTGTTAATTCCCAGTACGCCAACGAAAACAACCACTCTGTGAATGATTCTATGTCACCGTGGTGTAAGGAGACAAAAGAACTCCTCCGATGCTAACCAGACCGAACCATCAATTTGGTAAATAGTTATTCCACGTTGGCAAGTCACCTCTCATCGTCGGGATCAAGCGGTTGGCCGACGTATTCAGGCAGGACCTCGTCGGGGTCGGCAAACCCATCTCCGTCTTCATGGAGACGCCGATGGATTACCTGATTGACTGGGGTAACGGCATCCGGGGCATCAACCCACTGCGAAAGCTCGTGATGGATCTCGACGTCGTCTCGGATTATGGTATCCAAACTGGAGTGGACCAATGCATTCAGATGATGGAGGTGGACGATCTCCCCTGAGCTGGGGTCTTCCAGATAGCTGTACCCGCGGTCGTCAGTCCAGAAGCGGATGTTATCTGACTTCGACATGCGACGCGCCCAGAGGACCAATCTAGTTACGGATGTCGGGGATGGGGATAGAGAATCGAGAATGACCAATCTGGTAGGGTTGAGTCCTGCTCTGAACACAACAAGGCCGAATTATAGAGTCTGTATGATCGCGACAGTCAGAAATGAAAGGCAGTCTGGCTGGCTACTGACAACCGAAGCGTGTAGAATTGCTTGCCTCCATGAGTTCGTTTCAGAGATTGCGGAATTGGCCGGATCTCACGCGATGAGACGGTTAGCTGTCTTTGTACTCCAATCCCTCCTCGTCGTCCAACACCTCATTCAGCGCGCGCTCAACGAGGACGCGATAACTCACATCAGTCATCGGAAATTCCTGCGTAGCGTACTGTTCTAGCCGGTCCACAGTATCTTGTGATACACTGATAGTGCGCCTTTCCATATGATGACTCCCAGCAACAAACACGTAATAATAGGATGCGTCAAAAAGCGACGAGTTACGACATTCTATTGCCGGAGTAACTGAATCCCTTCGTGAGATCCGACCTCCATTTCCTGAGATCACAGATCAAGAAATCTCGCGATCAATCAGTACCTAGATTTGGTAGCGGTGTGCACAACTATATAAAAATAAACATAAACTATGTTATATTAAATCGCAGGTAGATTACAGATCCAACCCCGATTATAGATACAGTCTATACTATTGTATGGGTAAAATTTATTTCGTACTCTTGGGAAATAGGTTGATATGCGAAAGGAATTCGACCCAAGGAGCATGAGCGGAGAAATGGGCGATATTATTGCGACCAACGATATCACCGTTGACATTGACGATGCTCTAGAAGAAATTGAGCCGGTCGTTGATGAATTGTCTGAGGACATTTCCGGCGTCGGCCAGAAAGCTGCGGAGCGCTATCTCCTGCGATACGAGTACGGGGTAGCGACTAACGAGCTCGCTAGTGAATTTGATGTCTCCCCACAAACAATTTCGAACCAGGTTAGTGCAGTTCGGGCGAAGGTTCTCAAATATCCACGACTAGCTCGTATCATCGGTACACTCCGCGCCCACCGGGCAGATCTCTCCCAACCAGATTATGAAGACGGTCATACTTGGGAGGGAGAAGCCCATCTAAGCGGGGAAGCGATAGAGTACCGTGTTGAATTTAAATCTGGTTCCGCTGGTCGTCCATATTCGTGGTGCTATTCTTGTGAAAGCAGGTATGAAGAAGATGGGAAACGATTTCACTTGTTTGAAGACTATCTTGTTGACGCGATCCATGGAGTCTTCCTCAAGAGACTCATTCCGGCGTTCTCCCGCAAATCATGGCACCGTCCTCCAAGGGTTAGAGAGTATAATTTCAACTCTTATGCACTCCCGAACGCAGAGATCTCAAACAACCGAAACGGCACGCTACTTGATGCAGTTGAGTACCATTGGTCGTATGATACGAAAAACCAGTTCGAGAATCTAGTAACTGGAAACACTCAGTGGAACGACATGGTGGTAAGAGCTGAGCACGATGAAGATCCGCTTCCAGGAAGCGCACATTATGCTCAGGAGGATGTGCTGTCTGAGCGGATACGAAATTGTGACTCTCCCTCAGCAGCCATTGAAGAATATTCTGAGACTGTTCATATCCGCAACAACATCGAACGGCTAATGCGAATTTATCCCCTTGATGCTCCTTTTGACCTCCCCTACGAAACTGTCACACAACTCTGGAACGGACAACCGTGCGACCGACCAGACCACGAGAACACATGGCTTGTTGCGAAGCAGGATTTGTACGCGCTAGCGAAGAATGCATACGGTCGACACTCTGGCAGAGATGTGAGAGTGAAAGGTAATAAGCATGACATAAGTTTCGCGATCTGGCGGTGAAAATTGTCCCAACCCACTTAGATATCGATTCTTGCACAGATTTTGTGTCTTTCTTGGTCTACTTCTCCGTCCAGTCCATTGGCGGGAGAGAAGCGTGTGAGGGGGTTAGTGGTTTCGGAGCGCCGACCGCGATAGCGGTCGCCCGAGCGACCGGCCACGCGTCCGCCGGCGCGTCGGTTTTCCGACCGCGGACCCAACGGCCGGTATGGTCACGTTCGGCGACGCGCGCGAGTTCGGAACGCGTGTCTACGCGGAGTTCTCGGGGAAGAACGTGACGTTCATGGCGGCGGGGCTGGCGTACAACGCCTTCGTCTCGCTGGCGCCGCTGTTGCTCCTGTTGTTCGTCGTGCTCTCGGTCGTCGGCGGCGGGCTGGAAGACAGGGTCGTCGAGGCGTCGACGAACTGGCTCCCCGGCCCCATCGCCGATATCGTCGCGCAACTGTTCGCGGGCGACGCCGCGGCCGGCGGCGCGTCGGCCGTCGGACTCGTCGTCCTCCTGTGGGGCGCGCTGAAGATCTTCCGCGGACTCGACACCGCGTTCTCGGAGATCTACGAGACGGAGTCGGGCAACTCCTTCACGGACAAGCTGCGCGACGGCGTCGTCGTCCTCGTCGCACTGGTCGTCGCCGTCCTGGCGACCGTCGGCGTCAGCGCGGCGTTCACCGTCTTCTCTGACACCGTCCCGTTCCTCGGACTGTTGACGCCGCTGGTGCTGGTCGCGGGGCTCGTCCTCGCCTTCTTCCCGATGTACTACGTCTTCCCCGACGCCGACTTGGGCTGGAAGGACGTGCTGCCCGGCACCGTCTTCGCCGCCGTCGGCTGGGCGGCCTTCCAGAGCCTGTTTCAGGTGTATCTGACGTTCAGCGATCCCGGTTCGAGCAGCTTCTTCGGCGGCGTCATCGTCGTCGTCACCTACCTCTACTTCACGGCGCTGGTGCTGTTGCTCGGCGCGGTGATAAACGCCGTTCGGGGCGGCCACGCCTCGGGCCGGCCCGGCGGCGTCGGCCGGGGCGCCGGCGGCTACGACCAGAAACGGAGCGCGTCGCTCGACCGCGGTGAACTCGACGCCTATCTGCGGGGACTGGACGAACAGCTCACCGCTCGCTACGAGGCCGCGCGGGCCGACCCCGACCGGGAAGGACGGCCGAAACCGACCGGCGAGGTCGACCTCGTCGAGTACGCGGCGGGCGACGGTGACGAGCGCCGCTGGACGGTCGAGTTGAGCTGGAGCGCGCCGGCGGGCCGGGAGTTCGGGGACGACCGGCCCGGCCGGACCCCCGATCGGGCGGACGACTGAACGACGGTCGCGGCGGCGCCACCAGTGTGGCGGTGGCTGCCGTCCCGCCCTCAGCGGTCGTCGTCGACGGCGATCCGTCCGCTGAGTTCGTGTTCCGACGCTGGGCTGATGGTGATGTCGGCCTCGTCGAACCGCCACCTGACCCGCCGAGCGAACGCGGACCTGGCCTCGAACACTTCCCGTTTGCCGGCGTCTCCGAGCCAGAAGTGGGCGCGCAGCCGAACCACCCCGTCGGCGAGTTCGTCGACGAAGGCGACCGGTTCCGGTCGCTCGACGACCCCGTCGAGGCCACGGGCGACGGATTCGAGGATTTCGGTCGCGCGTTCGGGGTCGTCGGCATAGCCGACGCCGACCCGCTCGACGACGCGGTAGCGGCCGCGACCGAACGGGCGGGTGATCGCCCCGTCCGTCAGGACGGTGTTGGGAACGGTGACCAGCGCGCCGTCGGGGCTCTCGACGCGCGTGACGCGGAGCGTGATCGCCTCGACGGTCCCCTCGCCGCCCTCCCACTCGATGTAGTTGCCGACGCTGAACTCCGGGTCGAACACGAGGACGAGCCCGCTGACGAGCGATCCGACGACGGTCTGGGCGGCGACGCCGACCGCGAGCGTCGCCGCCGCGACGACCAGGGCCGAACTCGTGAGGACGTTCGTGAGGCCGGCCATGCCCGCACCGACGAGGACCGCGACCGCGACGACGAACACGCGGACGTAGCGTGCGATGGCGTCCTGCACGGTCGGGTTGTCGCGGTTCCGTCGCCGGACCGCGCGGCTGATCAGCGGTTCGACGACGAGCAGACCGACGAGGAGGACGACCGTCGCACCCAGGAGGAACCACGCCCAGCGGACGAGCGTCGGGGCGAGCTCGACCAACTCCTCCGGACCGACGCCGGGCGTGGCCGTCCCGTTGGCGGGCGTCGCCGTTCCGGTCTGTCGCGGAACGGACGTGACCGACGCGACCATGGGTGCTCGCCGACCGCCACGACCAAAGGTAGCCGCCGCGTACCGCGGTTCGACCGCCCCGACCGGGGCGGCTCGCCGGGTCGACGACCGCCCGAACCGCCGTGGCCCACTCCAGAAAGCATTTTCCGCGGGCCTCGAACGGTGAGGGTGTATGGTAGACACGGATGCGAAACGAGCGGCTGGTCGGGGGCTGGCAGGGGGAATCGCCGCCTGGATACTGGGCTATCTCCTCGTGTACCTCTTGCACGGGGGTTCGGTCCGGAACTCCTTCGGGGCGGACGTGCTCGAGGTCTTCACCGGCGACCCGGTCACCTGGAAGCTCGTCGGGTGGCTGTTCTACAACGCCCACAACGTCGCCGTGCAGATATCGCTGCTCGGCCAGCGGTCGGTGAACCTCGTCGCCGGCGCCGAGGAGGCGGCGCTGACCGCGCTGTTCGCCCTCCCGCCGGTCCTGCTGGTCCTCGGCGGAGCGGTCGCCGCATGGAACACCGCCGCGGCACCGGCGACGGCCGCACGCAACGGCGCCGCGGTCGTCCTCGGATATCTCCCGCTGTCGCTCGCGGGCGCCGTCCTGTTCGCGATCGGAAGCGGCGACGGCCCTTCGGCCGGCCCCGCGCTCGTGACCGCCGTCCTGCTCGCCGGAGTCGTGTATCCGCTCGTCTTCGGCGCGGCCGGCGGCCTCGCCGGCGGTCACCTCTCGTCGGAGTAGCACCGGCGGGCGGGCCGCTCTCGCCGGTTCGATACGTTTTTGTCGACAGTCGTCGATCATGGGG
>JGI12329J12844_1000187_pt1 | contig 16033 bp, 17 predicted proteins | sample A23E3SouthBayCA_FD_12844 | JGI IMG/M metagenome (IMG submission 12844)
TCTTCACAGCGATGGATGTAGCCGATGTCAGGGTCGACGGCCGCTACCTGCTCGCCATCGAGCTGGACGTTCAAGTGCAAGACGCCGTGTGTCGAGGGATGGTGTGGTCCCATGTTGATGTGCATCGTCTCCGGTCCCGCACGGTGGTCTTCGAGCAGGCGCTCGTGTTCGCGGAAGGAGACGATTTGTGGCTGGTCTTGATTGTAGTCCCGGCTCAGTGGGTGGCCCTGCCAGGTCTCGGGCAGGAGAATCCGCCGGAGGTCGGGATGGTCTTCGTACTCGATACCGACCAAATCGTACGCCTCCCGCTCGTGCCACGCTGCCGTCGGATACACGGGCACGGCTGACTCGCTGCTTGGCGAGTCTCTGGGCGTCGGGACGACGACCGAGAGTTCCTGTGTCGGGTCGGCGTAGCGTCGCAGGTGATAGATCGTCTCGAACCGGTCGGCGTACTCCTGGGCTGTGACGCAGGCGCAGTGGTCCAGACCGGCCTCGGTTCGAAGCGTCGAGAGGACGGTCTGGACCTCGTCAGCACGGATGACAGCAGCCGGGGCGTTCTCGTGGCGTTCGGTGGAAAGGACGTGGTCGGCGATCGGCTCGATAAGCGGATGGACATCGTCGGTTCGGTGGACTGTCTGGGCCATCTCCGTGACCGTGCGTTCGGCGTTTGCGTCCCTCGACCTGTCCCCTCATGCCCGAGGTTATTTTAAATACTGCTCGGAACAGCCAGGTATGAAATACGTCACGCTCTCGCTGTGGATGGCCCCTGAGGTCCGCCACTCGATGCACCAGTTCGTCGTTGAGCACGACGGCTACGAGGCGAGCTATCTCCTCCGGGGCAACGACATCGGTACCGACCTCCAGACGCTGCTGTTTCACGTCGACGGCTTCCCGCCGGAGCCCTACCGAGCGGCGCTGGAACAGGCCGAAACCGTCCGGGAATATGCTATCTCGACGTGTCCCGACGAGACGTTCTTCCTCTACGTACAGGATTCGCCGTCGGCGACCGGTCACGACCTCGTCGACGCCCTCACGCGGGCCGGTCTAGTCATCGTCTCGCCGGTCGCCTACCACGCCGATGGCACGGTCGGACTCACGCTGGTCGGTCCGGGCGGGACGGTCCAACAGGCAGTCGAGACGGTGCCCGACGGTGTCTCCGTCGACGTTCGGGAGGTGGGGGAGTACGACAGCCGGCGGCTCGACACCGGCGCGGCGCTCACCGACCGGCAGTTCGAGGCCGTCGCCGCCGCCGTCGACTGTGGGTACTACGGCGACACTCGCGAAGGCGGCGTCGACGATGTCGCCGATGAACTCGGCTGTGCACCCGGGACTGCCGCTGAACACCTCCGGAAAGCTGAGGCCCGCGTGATGGCTGACATACTCGAACAGCGTCCCGCATCGACGGCATAGTCCGCTCTCCCCGGGAACTGTCGGAGCGGTTGCCTACCGTATGCTGTCCCGAAAAACTATAAACTACGGAACAGTGCCTTCTAATGCTGGATTGCGAACGCATCACAGGGGCCAGCGGTAGCCCGACTCAGAACAACACCGACCATGAACACAGTAACTATCGACGACGTACCGGTCGAACGGAATCCGATGCAGGTACACGACATCCGCAAGCCTGTCTCCCGGACACTCGGGACCGAGCATTTCGCGGCAAACTATTTCGAACTCGAACCCGGCGACTCCTTCTCGGGGAGCCTCCACCGCCATCACGACCAGGAAGAGGTGTTCTACATCGAACAGGGACAGACCACCTTCGAGGTCGGCCTCGACCGCGAGGAAGTCGATGTTTCGGGCGGCGAACTGATTCGCTTCGAGCCCGGCGAGTTTCAGGAAGGGTACAACTCCGGCGACGAGCGCGTCATCGGCTGGGCCTTTGGCGCGCCCGGCGCGACCCACGACTGGGACGCCATCGAATCGAGAGCGCACTGTCCAGAGTGCGACACGGAAACCACCCAGAGCGTCGCCCTCGCCGACGGTCGGTTCGAACTGACCTGTACCGAGGGGGGGGGGGGGGGGGGGGTGTTTGTACAGCCAGAAAGCCCCCGCTCGCTCGACTCCTGCGACTCGCTGCGCGCTTCCTCGCTCCTCAACGTCGCTCGTCAGTGCTTGCATCGCCTCGAACGTCGAGCGAGCGGCCCCTTTCAGTCCCACCCGTAGCCGGTTGGACAAAGAATGCTGGGCGGGACTGAAAGGGGCGTTGTCGGCGCTGTGCGCCGACTGCTCGGGAGACCGCAGGTCTCCCGGTGGGCGGCTGGACGAAGGCGGGCGATGTAAGCACCACAGGAACGACCGGAGGGAGTGACAAGGAGCGCAGCGAGCCCCCCGAGTTCAGCCGGCCGGGGCTTTCTGGCTCTTTGCATAAACAACGACCCCGTCAGTCATTCCACCCGCTGCTAGCCCGCAATTCATATCGCATCGCGTCACGAAGCCCGGGTATGTCACTGGCCGACCTGGAGTGGCGCGTCATCGGCGAGGAAACACGACCCGGACCGATGACGATGGCACTGGAAGCGGCCGCTGCCGAAACCGTCGCCGCGGGCGGTCCGGCAACGGTGCGAGTGTACACCTGGCCCGATACGCTGTCGCTGGGCTACGGGCAGGACCCCGACACCATCGACTGGGAGTTCTGCAAGCGCGAGGACGTTGGTGTAACGCGACGGCCCACCGGTGGCGGCGCGATCTACCACGACAGCGTGGCGGACATCTCCTATGGCATCATCGCGCCGGCCGACGCCGTGCCGGGCGATCTGATGGCGTGTTACGAGCAGTTCTGTGAGCCCGTTTTGGACGCGTTCGAGCGCATGGGCGTCGACGCGTCGTTTGCCGACGACGAGCGGTCGGCGGTCCACCAGCCGGCCTGTTACCTGCGGCAACTCCATCCGGCCCACGATATCGTCGGCCCCGATGGCCGCAAACTCAGCGGGAATGCCCAGTACCGCCAGAAAGACGCCGTCATCCAGCACGGCTCCCTGTCCGTCTCGCTGCGCCCCGACCGCCACTGCGGCTGTTTCACTGCCGACCCCGACTCGGAGCGGTTCACCGAGCGCGTCGGAGCAATAGACGAATACGCCGACATCGACCGTGCCGAGGCTGTCGAGACGCTCCGCTCGACGCTGGCCGAGTGGGTCGACGCGACCGAGGGCTCGTGGACGGACGACGAACTGGCACGCGCACGCGAGCACGCGAAAGAGAAGTTTGACGCAGACGAGTGGATTCGACGGTCCCCATGATACCACTCCGGAACGGTTGGGGGTTGTGGTTCCACAGCGACGAGTCCGCTGACTCCGTTGCCGTAGTCACGAGGTGAGGCCACGTCGTGAAACGAATTGGCCATCGTATCAAAGTCGCTTTATAACTCTCACTGGACGGTCGAACCGTGCAGCAGAAGCTAGCATACGCTAACACTTTGGGCGGCCCACGGAGAGCTATTTGGAGATTTCAGCAGTGAACGGCGGCTCGCAGGTTTCGCTTAATTACGTTTTGAGCGCTTTGGGAGCGGTATACTGGACTAACTCTCTCAGTGCAAGAACCCCAATCGAATCGTACGCTGGCAAGATCTTGTCTAATGCTAAAAACAGTGCTAATGCCTTCACCCAGCAAGTGTTCGTTGATGGCTAAACGAGACCAAGATTGGTCGCCAAACCAGCTGCGTCTAGATATTCTCGACCAGAACGCGCGTGACGCTGACCCGCGGGGGACAGGGTTCGACTACGCTGAAGAATTTCAGGAACTCGACCTCGACGCGGTGAAAGCTGACCTCGAAGAGCTGATGACATCGTCACAGGACTGGTGGCCGGCTGACTACGGCCACTACGGGCCGCTGTTCATTCGGATGGCCTGGCACAGCGCCGGGACATACCGCACCACCGACGGCCGCGGTGGTGCGTCCGGTGGCCGCCAGCGCTTTGCACCGCTCAATAGCTGGCCGGACAACGCGAACCTGGATAAGGCGCGTCGGTTGCTCTGGCCAATCAAAAAGAAGTACGGCCGCAAGCTCTCGTGGGCCGACCTGATCGTGCTGGCTGGCAACCACGCCATCGAATCGATGGGGCTCAAGACGTTCGGCTGGGCCGGCGGGCGCGAAGATGCGTTCGAACCCGACGAAGCAGTCGACTGGGGGCCCGAAGACGAGATGGAAGCCCATCAGTCCGAGCGGCGTACTGACGACGGCGAACTCAAAGAGCCTCTGGGTGCTGCGGTGATGGGGCTGATTTACGTGGACCCAGAGGGGCCAAACGGCAACCCGGACCCGCTCGCGTCCGCGGAAAATATCCGCGAGTCGTTCGGTCGGATGGCGATGAACGACGAGGAAACGGCGGCACTCATCGCTGGCGGCCACACGTTCGGGAAGGTCCACGGTGCCGACGACCCCGAGGAGAACCTCGGCGACGTTCCCGAGGACGCGCCAATCGAACAGATGGGGCTGGGCTGGGAGAACGACTACGGCTCCGGGAAGGCCGGCGATACAATCACCAGTGGTATCGAAGGCCCCTGGACGCAGGCACCGATAGAGTGGGACAACGGCTACATCGACAATCTCCTCGACTACGAGTGGGAACCCGAGAAAGGACCCGGCGGGGCGTGGCAGTGGACGCCGACGGACGAGGCACTTGCGAATACAGTCCCAGATGCCCATGACCCATCGGAAAAGCAGACGCCGATGATGCTCACGACCGATATCGCGCTCAAGCGGGACCCGGACTACCGCGAGGTGATGGAGCGATTCCAGGAGAACCCGATGGAGTTCGGCATCAACTTCGCGCGGGCGTGGTACAAACTTATCCACCGGGACATGGGCCCGCCCGAGCGGTTCCTCGGTCCGGACGCCCCCGACGAAGAGATGATCTGGCAGGACCCCGTACCCGATGTCGACCACGACCTGATCGGGGACGAGGAAGTCGCCGAGCTCAAGACGGACATCCTCGAAACGGACCTCACTGTTTCCCAGCTCGTGAAGACTGCCTGGGCGTCGGCATCGACCTACCGCGACAGCGACAAGCGCGGCGGCGCGAACGGGGCACGCATCCGACTCGAACCCCAGAAAAACTGGGAGGTCAACGAACCGGCCCAACTCGAAACGGTCCTCGCCACGCTCGAAGAGATTCAGGCGGAATTCAANAGCGCCCGGACCGATGACACGCGTGTCTCNCTCGCAGACCTGATTGTGCTGGGCGGCAACGCGGCCGTCGAGCAGGCGGCGGCCGACGCCGGCTACGATGTGACGGTGCCGTTTGAACCGGGCCGGACAGACGCGACGCCGGAACAGACCGATGTCGATTCCTTCGAGGCGCTCAAGCCGAGGGCCGATGGGTTCCGGAACTACGCCCGTGACGACGTTGACGTGCCGGCCGAAGAGCTACTCGTGGACAGAGCGGACCTGCTGGACCTGACTCCAGAGGAGATGACCGTGCTGGTTGGCGGGCTCCGCTCGCTGGGTGCGACGTATCAGGACTCCGACCTTGGCGTGTTCACCGACGAACCGGGAACGTTGACAAACGACTTCTTCGAGGTCGTTCTCGGTATGGATACAGAGTGGGAGCCCGTCTCGGAGTCGAAAGATGTCTTCGAGGGGTACGACCGAGAAACGGGCGAACAGACGTGGGCGGCGTCCCGCGTCGACCTGATATTCGGGTCACACTCTCGCCTGCGCGCCATTGCGGAAGTCTACGGCGCTGACGGCGCCGAGGCCGAACTCGTCGATGACTTCGTCGACGCGTGGCACAAGGTGATGCGCCTCGACCGCTTCGACCTCGAATAGGGTCCCAGCGAGTAGCGTTTCTGCTCGCGCGATCCGCTCTCAGAGGGTTTCCTCGACAAACTGCGAGACGATGCGGTCCTCGGCAGTCCGGAGCTGATACTGCACGGTCGACCGGGGTTCGTCCAGTATCGATGCGAGGTCCTTGACAGAGACTTCCCGCGGTCGCTCGTAGTAGCCGTGGGTCACGGCGGCCTTGAGCACCCGCCACTGCTGGGGCGAGAAGTTCGTTGCGACTCGCTCGGTGGCCTTCCAGTTTCCGGCACTGGTGATATGGGACACTGAGAGTGTGACGCCATCGCGGAGGCTCGATTCGATTTTGTCGTACACCTCGCCGATGGGGTTGGACCCCGGATAGAGAACGCGCCAGCGGTACTCGTTGCCCGTCCGTCGGGATTCGAAGATAGTGCCTTCGCTGACGTGCCGGTGCAGGAAACTCGGCAGCGACTGACAGCCGCTGAGTTCACGACGCAACGTGTACACTGTCCGTGACGACTCCCCGCGGTCCAGCATGTGGTAGGTTCGCGTCGTCTCACAGCTCACGACGTCGAAACACTCGTTACAGCGGTCCTCGTCCAGAAAGACCTCGTCGAACGCGTTCAGGGCCTCCGGCGTTCCTTTCGCGTGGTCGAGTCGCCACATATGGTCGTCACCGACGAAGATGGCCGAGGACCACACAGAGAGGCTCTCGTGTTGCCGAAACACGTCCATCAGCTTATCAGCTCCTGCGTCGAACTGCAAGACGAACTCGAACTCGCGTGTGTCCGCGACTGCGGCCTGTGATTCGGTCATCTGGCTATTACTAAATTAGGTGTGTTGGTATAAGTCGGTTACTGGTCCATCGAACTCCTTTCACTCTGTTTAGTTGGCTATTGATAAGACTATACAGTCACGCCACTGCGGACCGTACGTCTGCAATGACGGGGCTACAGGGATGGACTGGCCGCCGGTCGTGACAACAGCCCTACGTCACCGTTTTGTGACATCCCGGCCAAGCGGTGGCATGGTCTCGTCCCCCGCTGATGACGACCCTGTCGACACCTCCACCGACCCTCCAGCAACTGACGGCACCGTCGCAGCGCTTTCTGAGGAAGAACTGTACGCGATTGTCCGTGTCGCAGCCGAGGACGCGGTGCTCGGCGCGCTCGGGACGCTCATGCTGGTCGGCATCGGAATCGTCCTGATTGCTACCGGCGTGTCCGCACTGCTTGCAGATGTAACACCGATTTCGTTGCTCGTCTCCGCCGTTTTCATCGGCTTTGGCGTCTACCTCGTTACGTCGAGTCTCGGCGTGATTCCGCCCGCCCGCGAGTGGCTCTGACTCCGGAACCTCTTTTGTCGGGCATCACTGACCGGTGTGCATGGTACGAGTCGGGGCACACACCTCTATCGCCGGCGGCGTCTACAACGCCGTCGAGGANCAGGTCGAGTACAGCGGTAACTGCGGNCAGATATTCTCNCANTCGCCGCAGGTCTGGCAGGACCCGAACATCGACGACGACGAGGCCGAGCAGTTCCGCGACCTCGCAGCCGACCACGGCGTCGGCCCGTGGGTCATCCACTCGTCGTATCTGGTCAATCTCTGTACGCCCAAAGACGACCTCCGGGAGAAGTCACTGGACTCCATGCAGAAGGAGGTCGACGCCGCCGCGAAATTGGGCATCGAGTACGTCAACGTCCACCTCGGCGCCCACACCGGCGCGGGTGTCGACGGCGGCCTCGACAACGCCGCGAGCGTGCTGGACGACCTCGACATCCCCGAGGGCGTCACGGTGCTGGTCGAGTCTGATGCGGGTAGCGGGACGAAACTCGGCGGCCAGTTCGAGCATCTGGCGACGGTCCGTGAACGCACGGACCAGGATATCGAGTTCTGTCTCGACACGGCCCACATGTTCGCCGCGGGCTACGACCTCTCGACACCCGAGGCCGTCGACGAGACGCTCGCGGAGTTCGACGAGGTCGTCGGTGTTGAGGACCTCGCCTGTGTCCACCTCAACGACTCGAAACACGAGTGCGGGACGAACAAGGACGAACACGCCCACATCGGTGAGGGCCACATCGGCGAGGACGGCATGCGCGCGTTCGTCAACCACGACGCCATCCGCGACGTACCGCTGGTGCTTGAGACGCCGACCGAGAACGGCAAGAGCTTCGCCTGGAACATCGAGCGCGTCAAGGAACTACGCGGCGAATAAGGCCCTTCGACCGCGGTACTTTTGAGGGTGACTCGACTCTGCGGAACTGTGCGCAGGTTCTCCGCCGACTACCTCGAAACCACCCGCCGGGGGATGTGGGCCGACTCCCGCGAGGCGCTCTCAGACCTGCAGTTGGGCGAGTGCGAGCGCGTCCTCGACGTGGGCTGTGGGACCGGCGAACTGACCCGTGTCCTCCGCGAGGAGACCGACGGCACGGTCGTCGGCCTCGACGCCGATACGGACTTACTGGCCGCCGCCGGCGACCCGACCGTCTGCGGGGACGCGACGCAACTCCCTTTCGACGACGACAGCTTCGACCTGGTTGTGTGCCAGGCGCTGCTCATCAACCTCCCCGACCCCGAGGTCGCGGTCCGGGAGTTCGCCCGCGTCGCCACCGACCGGGTGGCTGCCATCGAGCCGAACAACGCTGCCGTCACCGTTGAGTCGACCGTCGACGCGGAGCCCATGCTGGCCCGCCGCGCTCGCCGGCTTTTTCTCGATGGAGTGCGGACAGACGTGACCCTCGGTAGTGACGCCGCCGACGTGTTCAGCGATGCGGAGCTGACCGTCGTTTCGACGACACAGTACGACCAGGAGCAGCAAATCGAACCACCCTACGACGACGCGGCGATGCAGGCCGCCCGGCGGAAGGCGACCGGGACCGGGCTGGCTCACGACCGCGAAACGATTCTCAACGGCGAGGCGACGCCCGCCGAGTACGACGCGCTCCGCGAGCGCTGGCGGTCGATGGGCCGCGACGTGGTCGAGCAGATGCAGGACGAGGCCTACGAGCGCCACGAGACCGTGCCGTTCTTCGTCACCGTCGGCGAGATTCCGTGACCCGCTCGCCCCCGGCTTCGGGGAGCAGAGAGCCTGCCAGTCCGTAGACTGCGATATCCAGCAGGCTGGCGAGCAGGCCGACGACGCCGCCGACGATAGCGGCGACACCGGCTCCGATGAGCAGGACCAGTACCACGGTCTGGAGGCTGACCCCGCCGCTCTGTATTGTTGGGACGAGTGCCACCGCGAGCAGTCCCAGCAAGAACGCGACGCCTGCGACACTCCCGGCCGCAACTCCGTGGAGGACAAGGGTTTGCAGCGGGACATCCACAAGTGCCACCCGGCTGTGGACCCACCGAACGGCCAGGACGAACAGCGCCCAGAGATAGCAGAAGACGGCGACGCCGACGAGGGTGTTCAGCCCGGCGAGCAGGTCGGCGAGGCCACCGCTCGCGTGGGCGGCGAGGACGCCGAGCAGGACGAACAGGGCGGTGTCGAACGTGGCGAGCGTCCACGTCACGAGTGACACCGGTCGCGTAGAACGCTGTCTGGCGTCGCGCGCTGGCTTGGTCTCACTCGCTCGTTCCGCCATAGCTTCCCGCTCACGCTGGTTCTCACCCATGCGCGAGGACCTCCGCGAGGACGACGATGCTCAAGAGGACGGCCGCCGTCGCGCCGTAGGCCCGCGAGAGCGTTTGCTGAATGGCCGGGGGTAGGTCGTCGAACGTGCCCTCGCGGTCACTGGCTCGGACGAGCAAAAGCGTACGGACGACCGACCCGCCGATGAGGACAACGACGATGGCGAGTTTCGCCAGCAGTGTTCGTCCCCAGTCGGTTCCGGGACCCGGCGGCCCGAGCGCGCCGAGGTTCCCGATGCCGGTGAACACGAGTACGCCGACACCGCCCCAGAACAGCCACTCAAACTGTTGCGCGGGCGCGAGCGAGGCAATAGCGCCGCTCCGATAGCTGTACCAGAGAACGGTCGTGCCGCCGACGAGGGCCGCCATCGCGAGCACGTGGAGGGTTCGAATCAGGAGGGCTGCCATAGCTGTCGCTTCACCGGCAGGTCGCAAAGAACACGGGGTCAGTTCGACTGGTCGATTGTTACCACGTCCTCGCCCGTCGCCACGTTGTACCGCGTCGACGGGTCGACGGTCAGGCTGACGACGCCGCTGTCAAGTGCGCCTGGGCGCTCGAACCGTGCCACCGTTGTGCGGGCGGTGTAATCCGCGGTGTAGACGCAGGGCCGGGTGTAACAGCCGAAGGCGTGGATTCCGGTGTCGGTCGCCTCGATGCGTTTCAGATGGGGCAGTATCGACCCCGATCCCCAGCCGGTCTGGACGACAAGGACGGCCCGGCGCTCGAAGTCCGTCTCCGAAACGAACGCGTGAATTTCGTCCCTCTCGTCGTCGAGTCGTCGCATAGAGCTGTTTGCCGTTTCCGCCGCTGTCGTCGCCGGGAGAGAACTGTAGCCCTTCCTCGCGAAACACCGTTCCCCGCGCCGGCCGCTGGTCGAACGCCAGCGACGGCTCGGCCGGCATGTTGGCACAGAGATACAGCGGGTCGTAGTCCTCGTTCTGCCCGTCTCCCGAGCACGTGGGCTCCTCAGTGTCGTACGGCGGCGCGTCGACCCGCTTGACGCCAGCGGGGAGTCTGTTTGGCGTCCGGGTCGGGGTTTCGTTCTCGGTGTCGGTCGGTGTGCCCTGGTCGGTGCCGTTTCGCGGCGTTGGCGTCGTCGCGCCGCCGTCGCCGCCAGCCCCGGGAGCGAGACAGCCGCCGAGGACGGTCGCCGCGAGGCCCCCGACCAGCCCCAGTGTTTCGCGTCTCGTTCGGTTCATACGAGACGCTCCGATCGGCGCGGATGTATCCTTTCTGTACGCTCAAACTCGCGTTGTAGTTGTCATGGACTGTGTCCATGCCCGTGACCTCGCCCAGAGCGATGTCGACCGCCGACAGACCCTTGCAAGGCGAACGGCTACGAACGACACGTGTCGATTCGCGCCTTCCCATGATACCACCGCTCGTCCGCCGCTGTCCGGAGTGCCGTCACGTGACCTGGAGCCGCCGGTTCACTGCGGTCGCCGACGGCGGGAGCGGTTCGCGGGTCGTTGAATGCCCCGCCTGCGGACATCAGTTTTCAACAGTCGACACCCCGTGGTTGCAGTAATCGGTCTGCCAAAGCCGGCTGTGACTGCCTACTGCCTACACCACGTCGCCCCGAACCGTCGCTCCCTCCTGCTGTGCTCGGTACTCTTTGACCGCGTCGGCAGCGTCGCCAGCTTCCGTCTCGTCCATCCCGAGCATCGACAGCGACTGCGTTAGTGTGGGGAAGACGAACTCGTTGTCCCGGAGCTTCTGGAACGCGTCGGGAGACCGTTCGCCGTCGAGCCACAGGCAGGCTCCGCGCGGGTCCAGAATCTGCTCGTAGTCGTTTCGCATCTTGGCCCCTTTGAGCCGCTGGGTGACGTTGTCCTCGAAGGAGGCGTTACACACTTCCAGATGGACCGGTTCGTCGTCGTTCAGGAGGTGGGCGGCGAGGCACTTCTCGGGGGCGGCGTGGCCGTTGGCGTTCGCGCGAATGTACTCGGGGTGCTCGTCGGCCCACGCGGCCCGGACGGTCTTGCCGACGCCGTCGACGCCGTGACTGCGCTGGAACTCCTCGGCGCGCTCGGGCGCGTCTTTGAACAGAATGTCTTTGGTGACGTACACGTCCAACCGCTCGACCGGGTCCAGCCCGAGCGCTACGTCGCCGTACACCCACACCTCCCGGACCGGGACCGGCATCGTCTCGTCCTCGACTGTGGCGACGATTTCTTCGACCCGCTCGACGGCCTCCGGACGGTCCAGACTCATTGCCTGCTCTACCAGTTGCGCGGCCTAAACGCTGACTCTCCGGAGGCGAACACTGATACCACTGTGCTGTCTCCACGAGGATATGTCAGCGATTCAGTCACAGTTTCGGGACCTGGCTGAGTGGGCCACCGACTCCTCCCCGCTGTACGCTCACCTCTGCCGCGAGGCGGCGGAAGACAGCGATATCCTCGACATCGCAGCGACCGTTCCCGAGGGTCGCCAGGCCCCGCACCTCCTGCTGGCCGCAGTGCATTACCTGCTCGACCGGCATCCTGACCATCGGCTGGCCGAGTACTACCCGAGCATCTCTCCGGAATCTCCGGGCCCCTGACGACGGGTGCTTTCCAGCCTTCCGCGAGTTCTGTCTCGACCATGCCGACGCCATCCGGCCGCTCCTGCGGACCCGGCGCACGCAGACGAACGCGGTACGGCGCAGTGCGGTCCTCTACCCGGCCATTGCACAGGTGGCAAGCGCCGCCGACGGGCCGCTCGCGCTGGTGGAACTCGGTCCGAGCGCCGGCCTGAACCTGCTGTTTGACCGCTACCGCTACGACTACGACGGTCGTGTGGTCGGCAACAGCGACTCGCCAGTCACCATCGGGAGTCGCGTCCGACGTGGCGACCCGCCGCTCCCGGAAACGCCGCCCGCTATCCGCTCCCGGGTCGGTCTCGACCGCAATCCGCTCGACGTGACCGACGAGGCCGACAGGGACTGGCTCCGCGCACTTGTCTGGCCCGAACACGAGGAACGGCGCGCCGTCTTAGACGGTGCGCTGACGGTTGCACGCGACGACCCACCCGAGCTTATCGAGGGCGACATGCTCGATGACCTGCCGCCGGTCCTCGACGAGATTCCGTCCGACGTCCCGGTCTGTGTCGTCAACACGCTCGTGCTGTATCAGGTCCCGGCGGAACTGAGCGAGGCGCTGACGGCGTTGCTCGAAGCGCAAATGGCCGAGCGCCAGTTGCACTGGCTCACCGGTCGGCGGGACCTGTCAGGCGGCGAGTCGGTGGAACTGGACTGGAAGCGCTGGAGTGGTGACGGCGTCAAGACGACCCACCTCGTCGACTACGAGCCACACGGGGCGTGGCTGTCGTGGCGGCCGTGAGCGCGCACGGGCGATCCATATCGACAACGCGACGGACGGCTGTCAGGCGTTCACCCGGGCTTATGTCCTCGCCGCGGGAACGTCGGGTATGCAGATTCGCGTGTACGACGAGGGGGCTGTACAGGATTGCCTGTTCGTCCTCGGCTGGGGGAACCGGTGTCGACACCGGACTGTCCAGTGGCTCATCTACCAGCTTACCACGGCGTACCGCGTTCACGCCGTCGAACTGCCGACACACATCACCGACTACCGGCGGGAGTGGGTCGGTCCGGTTCAGGAGTACGCCGCCGACCTCGGCAGGTTCGACCTGCTCGGACACAGCGCGGGCGGACTGACAGCAGCCCATCTCGACGCCGACGGTATTGGGAATCGAGTGTACCTGAGCCCCTGGTGGGACAGTGACTTTCCGGTTCCGGGGCCGGTACTCGACGCTATCGCATCGCTCCCGATTACGAAACCGTTCATCCCTATCGATACCTTGGACGCCGATGCTATCGGCGACCTGGCGACGGCCCAGCAACTCGCGGAGGCTCCGTCGTCGGTTTCGCCCGCCTTCCTTCGGACGGTGTTTCGTGCCCAGCGGTCGCTGCCGCCGGCCCGGGACACTGCCGCGGCGTTTTGCTCACTTACGGACACAGTTGTCGACCCGCGTGCCGTCGGGGAGCGCCTGCCGGCCGACCGCATCCGGCTGTATGACGGCGGCCACGAACTGTTCTCCTCGAGCGGCCGCGAGGACACCGCCGAGACAGTCATCGACACGTTACAGCACGGCCCCGACGCGCTGTGAGGTGTGGCTGTGACCGGTTCGGTGCGACCCTGCCCGTCGAGGCCGAGACGAAACCCTCTCACCATTGCGGCCACGATTACTCGCTACGATGGAGTGCGACAAATGCGGCGAGAATGCGGTGTTACACGCGGCCTATTCCGGGCTTCACCTCTGTGAGTCTCATCTCTGCCGAGCGGTCACGAAACGGGTCCGCCGTCGCATCCGCGAGGACGGCCTCGTGTCCGACGACGCCACGGTTGAGGACCCTGAGACGTGGGTCATCGGCCTCTCGGGCGGCAAAGACAGCGTCGTTCTCACGCAGATTCTGCACGACACGTTCGCCGAAGACCCCCGCATCGAACTGGTTGCGCTTTCTATCCACGAGGGCATTGAGGGCTATCGCGACGCGAGCTTAGAGGCCTGTGAAGAACTGACCGACGATCTGGGTATCGAACACGTCACCGTCTCCTACGCCGAGGAGTTCGGCGTCCAGATGGACGATGTCGTCGAGGACGACCCCGAAGGGATGGCCGCCTGTGCCTACTGTGGTGTGTTCCGCCGTGACCTCCTCTCGAAGTACGCCGAGGAACTCGACGCCGATAAACTCCTGACCGGCCACAACCTCGACGACGAGGCCGAGACGGCACTGATGAACTTCCTCGAAGGCGATATCTCACAGATCGCCAAGCATTTCGAAGCGTCGCTGGGACCGTTCGACTCGTCCGCCGACGCACCGACGGAGCAGACGCGTGAGGCGCAAGACCACCATATCCCACGGGCCAAGCCGCTCCGTGACATCCCGGAGAAGGAAGTCGCGCTGTACGCCCGGTTCGAAGATCTCCCGGCGCACATCACCGAATGTCCCCACGCCGAGGAGGCTTACCGCGGCGAGATACAGGAGCTCATGCTCGGACTGGAGGAGAACCACCCCGGAACCCGCCACTCGATCATGGCCGGCTACGAGAAGCTCGCTGCACTGGCTGCCGACACCTACGGCGGCGAGAACAGCGACACCGACTACGGCGAGTGTGACAACTGCGGCGCACCGACGGCGCGGGACCTCTGTCGGAAGTGCAATCTACTGGACGCGCTGGAAGCAGTCTGACCGAAGTCCGTCTGTCAGACACCGCTGAGTAAAGGCTTCGCTCACGACCGAGAAACCGAAAGAAGAACCGCGGACGCCGCTACTTGTTCGTCCGGATGACGTCGAGTCCGTTGTTCTTTTCGCGCTGGTCCTGTCCGCCGTCGGTCTCGCTGTAGCCGGTGGTGCGACCGCCGCTGCTCTGACTCCCGCTGTTCGGGGCGGGGCTGTCGAAGCTTTCGACGTTGTCTGACGCGTCGAAGGACGTGTCGTCGCCGACTTCCTGAATCGCCTCGCGGGACTTGTTGGCCTGCTTCTGGGTCGTCGGGCCGAGTACCTGGGCGGACTGGACGCCGGTCATGATGGCCATGACCCGCACCTTACCCTTGTACTCTTCCTGAATCCGTGCGCCCCAGATGACGTTGGCGTCGGCCTCAAGCCGCTCGGTGATGTTCTGTGCGATGCCCTCGGCCTCCTTCAGCGTGAGGTCCGGGCCGCCGGTGATGTGGACCAGGCCACCGCTCGCGCCGCGGTAGTCCACGTCAAGCAGCGGATGGTTCATCGCGTCCTTGACGACCTCTTCGGTCTTATTCTTGTCCTGAGTCTCGCCGACAAGCATCACCGCGACGCCGCCCTGATTCATGATGGATGTCATGTCGGCGTAGTCGAGGTTGATGAGGCTTGGCTGTGTGATGGTCTCCGAGATACCCTTGACAGTCTCGGCGATGATCTGGTCCATCACGGAGAACGCCTTGCCGATCGGCAGGTTCGGGACGTAATCGAGCAGACGGTTGTTGTCCAGCACGATGATGGAGTCCGCTTCGTTGCGGAGCTTCTCCAGGCCTTCCTCGGCCTTGACCGTCCGTGCTCGCTCGACGTTGAACGGCGTCGACACCATGCCGACGACGATTGCGCCCTGTTCCTTGGCGATCTTCGAGACCACGGGGGCGGCACCCGTCCCGGTTCCGCCACCCATGCCGGCGGTAACGAACACGAGGTCAGCGTCGCCCAGCACTTCCTTGATAGTCCCCTGTGCCATCTCCGTCGCGCGCTCGCCCATCGATGGGTCACCGCCGGCCCCGAGGCCGTTGGTGAGAGACTTGCCGACCAGAATCTTCGTGTCGGCTTCGATCATCTTGAGGTGCTGTTTGTCCGTGTTGATGGCCACGGTGTCAGCGCCCTCGACGCCGATGTTGTACAGGCGGTTGACCGTGTTGTTGCCGGCGCCACCACAGCCGACGATGACGATGCGCGGGTCGCCGAAGCCGTCGACATCACTGTCGGACAGCTGTTTCTGCTCCTGCTCGTCGCGTTCGAGGGCCTCATTAACGATATCCTGCATCGTTACACCTTGGCCCAGGACCGCTTCTTTTCGGAGGCTTTCTCGGAGCCTTCCTCGGCGAGCATCTCCCGAACCGCCGAGCGAATCGCTTCGCTCCGATTGGGGTACTCGCCCGTCTCGACCATTTGTTCGACCTCTTCAAT
>JGI12329J12844_1000192_pt1 | contig 15747 bp, 9 predicted proteins | sample A23E3SouthBayCA_FD_12844 | JGI IMG/M metagenome (IMG submission 12844)
ACCGTCCTGCGAGCGGTGAAGGGGACACTCGACCCGGACGCCGGAACGGTTCGCGTCGACGGCGAGCCCATCCAGAGTAAATCCGCGAAAGCGGTGAGCCGACTCGTCGCGAGCACGCCACAGGGCACCGCACTGTCGTTCGACTTCAGCGTCAGACAGACCGTTGAGATGGGGCGGACACCGCATCTCGGCCGATTCGACCGAATGGACGACGGCGACCGGCGCGCCGTCGAGACGGCGATGGAGCGTGCGAGCGTTGCCCAGTTCGCCGACCGGCCGTTCACCTCGCTGTCTGGCGGCGAGCGCCAGCGGGTCCTCCTCGCTCGGGCACTGGCACAGGAGACACCGGTGCTCCTGCTTGACGAACCGACGGCGAGCCTCGACATCAACCACGCCGTCCGCACGCTTGAACTGGTCCAGACGCTGGTCGAAGACGGGAAAACGGCCGTCGCAGCGATACACGACCTCAATCTGGCCGCGCGGTACTGCGACGAACTGGTGTTGCTCGCCGGCGGCGGCATCCGCGCCGCGGGCCGTCCCGCCGATGTTCTCACGAGCGACACGCTCCGTGACGCCTTCGACGCGAAGACGCTGGTGACGACCCAGCCCGGCACCGACGCGCCACTTGTGACGCCGCTTGCTGAACAAGAGTCTGTCACCCGTCGCGTTCACGTCGTCGGGACCGGCAAGCCGGCGGCGTCTGCCGTCTCGAAGCTCGTCGGAGCCGGCTGTCAGGTCAGTGTCGGCGTTGTGCCTGCCGGCGACGCAGCCGCCGAGCGAGCCCGGGACCTCGACTGTGAGACGGTCACGGTCCCAGCCTTCGCCGGCATTGACGACGCGGCCCGCGAGCGCGCAGTTGACCTCGCCGCTGCCGCCGATGCTGTCGTGATAGCGGGCGAAACCGGTGACGGCAACAGCCCGGTCGTCGAGGCTGGCGGTACCTACCTCGCTGTCGAGACGGATGAGAGCGNCCACGCCAGCACTGCTCACGACACCGTNCCNCTGGCTGCGCTCCCTGCAGCGGTGGGGTCCCTGCCGCCCGCAGCGGAACGCGANGCGACACCGCCGCTCAATCAGTCNACCACNGACTGAGTCCACCGTCGGCTGATGTATCTCCAGCCGAGAACAGCAACACCGATACTTTTCGCACCCATACATCACCCGTGGACGACACGATTTCGTGGCTCCGGGACCGGCCGTACTACGAGGGACAGATCGTCGACCAGCGGACGGTCCCCGGCCGGGGCGCGCAGACCGCGGACTGCGAGATTGCGGACCGCCTCGCCAGCGTCCTCGAAGACCGGGGCATCACCGACCTCTACACGCATCAGGTGGACGCAATCGAGGCAGTCCGGTCCGGTGACAACGTCGTTCTCGCGACCGAGACAGCGAGCGGGAAGAGCCTCGCCTACACCGTTCCGGCTTTCGAGCGGGCGCTGGACCGCCGGGCGACGACACTATACATCGCCCCACAGGTCGCGCTCATCAACGACCAGACCGAGACGCTGTCGGAGCTGGCGCAGGGACTTGGCTTCGCCTCCGGCGTCTCCGTCGCCCAGTATACCGGCCGACAGTCCAAGTCCGAGAAGGAGGCTATCCGGGAGCGCCAGCCGACCGTGTTGTTGACCACGCCGGATATGCTCCACTACGGCATTCTGCCCCATGCCCACCGGCTGTGGGACTGGTTCTTCCAGCGGCTCGAAACCGTCGTCATCGACGAGGTCCACGGCTATCGCGGCGTGTTCGGTAGCCACGTCTCGCTGGTGATGCGCCGCCTCCAGCGGGTTGCCGAGCGGTTCGATGCTGGGGGGACGGGCACAGGAAGCGACGGCGGGACAGCGGGCGGCCCGGAGTGGGTCTGTTGCTCGGCGACCATCGGCAACCCAGTCGAACACGCGGCAGCGGTCACCGGCCAGCCCGAACCGTCGTTCGTGCTGGTCGACGAGGACGCCAGTGCCAGCGGGCCGCGTCACTGGCTGCTGTGGAACCCGCCCGAGTACGATGGCGACGGCTGGGGGAGCGGTCGCCGGAAGTCGAACCACGTCGAGACGAAACAGCTGTTCGTTGACCTCGTAGAGCGGGGCCTTCAGACAGTTGTCTTCGCCGGGTCGCGCCAGACGGCCGAGCGGTACGCCAGCGACAGCGCCGACGAACTCCGGAAGCGTGGCGAGCACGACCTCGCCGATGGCGTCGGCGCGTATCAGGCCGCACTGACCGACGACCGGCGGCGCGAACTGGAGCAGGGCCTGCAGTCGGGGGACCTGCGCGGCGTCTGGTCGACCAGCGCGCTCGAACTGGGCGTCGATGTCGGCGGCCTCGATGCCGTGCTGCTGGACGGCTACCCCGGCACGCGGATGCGGGCCTTCCAGCAGGCCGGACGGGCCGGCCGCGGCACCGACCCCGCTCTGGTGGCGCTGGTCGGCGGGGAGGACCAGCTGGACCAGTACGTCCTGCGCAACCCCGACGCGCTGTTCGAGACAGGGGCCGAGCAGGCCGTGACCAACCCCGAAAACGAGCAACTGCTCCCGGGCCACGTCCACGCAGCCGCCTGCGAAAACTGGCTCTCGCCGGACGACGACCGTCATTTCGGCGAGACGTTCCCCGACGTGGTTTCCGGCCTCGAATCGGCCGGGAACCTCGACCGCCGCCAGACCGACCAAGGGATGCGCTGGCTCGGTAACGGCAGCCCGCACCACGAGATGAACCTGCGGACCGTCGACGACGGCGAGGTGAAACTGGTGGCGAAAGGCGACGTGATAGCGAAACTCTCNGTCGAGGACGCATTGCGGGACGCCCACCCCGGCGCGATTTACCATCATCAGGGCCGGCGCTACGAGGTGACGGACCTCGACCTCAACGCGGGTGTGGCAGAACTCGACCGGACGTGGGCCGACTACTTCACCCGCGTCCTGCACGACAAGACCATCACCGTCGAGGCGGACCTGGCGGAGCGGCGACTGCCGACCCGCGAAGACGTGCCGGTCCGCTTCGCGTCCGTGACGATGCGCAAGCAGATCACCGGCTACGAGCGCCGCGACGGCTCCTCAGGGGAGGTCCTCGGACAGCGCTCGCTCGACCTACCAGAGACGACGCTGGAGACGAAGGCGCTGTACCACACCGTGCCGTCGGACCTAGAACGCGAGATACGGCAGGGTGCGTACGGGGCTGAGAGCGGGAGCGAAAGCGGCGACGGCGTTCAGTCCGGCGATGCGGTGACCGACGCCGGCGACGACGGCGACTTCCCAGGGGCCATCCACGCCGCCGAGCATGCCATGATTTCGATGTTCCCCTTTGAATACCTCTGTGACCGCGGCGACATCGGCGGCCTGTCGACGCCGCGCCATCCCCACACCGGCGAACCGACCATCTTCATCTACGACGGCTATCCCGGCGGCATCGGGCTAACGCGAGCGGGCTACCACGATATTGGGCCGCTGATGGACACCACGCTGTCGATGCTGACCGCGTGTGACTGCGCCGACGGCTGTCCGGCCTGCGTGCAGTCGCCCCACTGCGGGAATGCAAACGACCCACTGGACAAACACGGCGCGATACATCTACTGGACGGGCTGGTAGAGCAGTAGCGTGACCGCCCGGTGGAAAAACCGCCTCAGGCGTCATCCGCCGCTTTCGGCAGCGTGACTCCGACTACCGTCCCCGTCGGCTCGTTATCTTCAACCCACACGTCGCCGCCGTACGCGTCGACCAGCGTTCGGACGAGGTAGAGGCCGACGCCGGTCCCTTCACTGTCCGGTCGCTTCTCCCCGCGCTCGAACACCGTCCGTTTCTGCTCGTCCGGGATTCCCGGGCCGTTGTCGGCGACAATGACGTTGACTACGTCTCCATCATCAGTTGCGTCGACGACGACTGACGGCGTTGCCGAGTCGTTGTGCTGGATGGCGTTAGTCAGGACGTTCCGGAACACGGAGGACAGGAGTTCGTCAGCTTGGACCTGTACCGACGGGAACTCATCCGGACGGTAACCTGTGCATCAGTGTACGTCGCTGTGATGTCTTCGGTCACCGAGGACAGGACTGGGCCGAGGGCGACCGGCTCAGTCTTCCAGTCCGTCTGTCGCATTACCGTCGCAAGGTTTCCAGCCGTCTCAAGCAGTTCTGCGGCCGACTGGCTACTCTCCTGAATCCCGTCGACGTGTTCTAGGGCGTCGCCACTGCACTGGTCCCGGAGCAACTCCGCCCGACCGGTGATGGTCTGTAGGTGATTCGTGAGGTCGTGACGGACGATCTGGTTCAACAGGTCGAGGTTGTCGCGTTGCCGCTTCAGCTCCCGCTCGCGCTCGATCCGTTCAAGAGTCGAGAGTACGTTCTTCCCGAGGATATCGGCCAACTGCGTCTCACGCTCAGTCGGTTCGGCTCGCTCATCCGTCCCAGCAGTCAAAAGCCCATATTCTGCGAGCGGGACGGTGATACCGCCATGCAGCGGTGCATCAGACGCGGCTTTTTCTTCCGAAACCAGAACTCGCTGTGTCTCGTCGGATTCGTACTGTTTCCACAGCCAGCTCCCATGCTCATGTCGCATTACCTTCCCCGGGTCAGCAGGGGCCTCGACGTGCTCCCGGAGTGGCTCGGAGATGGTTACGGCTTTGAGTTCGCTGTCGGTGGCCTCCCAGAAGACACTGAAGGGAAAATCGAGAATTGCTGTTGCAGTCTCAACTGCGACTGCCGCGACCGCAGACTGGTCTTCAGCGGCCATCAGTCGCCGCATCGCCACATGCAACTCCCCGATCTGGTCATCTGAGGACGCCTGATAGGGGAGGGAGTCGGAGTTTGACCCCATTTTTAGTTCCTTATTTCGACCTGAATATAAATGTTCTTTTTGTATGTCAAAAGTACACACCCGACGTGGCTGTCAATCACTGCTCGCTCGCGAACTCTATCCACATTCGGGTTTCGTTCACCGCTACGACGGCTAGCTGAAGTCTTCCAGTCGTAACTGGTCGGGGTGGATACCGTCCGGTTCGCTCGCGCCGAGCAGCCGGGGAAGTGCCGTGTTCGCGAACGTCATGCCAACGACGAGCAGTATTGGGGCAAAGAAGAGCCCGTAGAACCCCAACACGACCGGTCCGAGCGTGTACGCGAGCATCAGGAGCCCGACGTGTGTGCTCTCACCGCTGAGAAGTGGCCGGAGCAGCAGGTCCGGAATCGTGTCGACGACGACCACGGCGATGAGGAGGAATCCAAGCACGTACGCAAGCAGCGACGATTGGCCGTCAAGCACCACCGGGAGCGCGGTGATGCCGGTCAGTGGGAGATAGATTATTTTCATCCCAACGACAGGGATCAAGCTCGCGATACCGGTCAGCGCGCCGGCGAGCGTTGGATACGGGACCTCGACAGCCGCCGGCGCTACGACGTTATAGCCGGTGAATGCAGCGATGGCGATGAGCGATATCGCCAGCACGTTCAGGAGATTGCCGAACAGCACCGCTTCCAGCTCCTCGTCGACAGCTTCGAGATACTCGCGGATAATGGCCCCGTCATCGAACCGGAGCAGCCACCCGCGGATGCGTCGTCCGTCTACCAGAAGGTAGTACGTGACGATGGTCGTGATGAACAGATTGAGGAAGAACTGGGAGGCGACCGACGTGAGTACCATGGCGTTCTCGCTGAGGAAGTCAACGAACGGCTTGAGCTGTCCCGACTGGTAGGCGCTGTACAACCCCTCTACGGTGAGGTCTGGCACAGACTCCGCGCCGTCCAGCCAGCTGACGTGTGTTGCGGCCACGTCGACGAGCGCGTACTGGGTGACAAACTGCCGGGCTTCGATGATGAGGAGGACGGCCGCATAGCTGACGAGCAACAGGAGCGGAATCGCCAGCGAAGCCATGACGACGACCGCACGCACCCGCGCCGGAAGGCGGAGCCTGCGCAAGGAGGTGTAGTACCGTCGCGTCGAGTAGTAAAGGAACACGGAGACGGTCAACGCCGCGATAAACTGATATGCGAGGACGCCGACCACCACCGCGACAGCGAGACCAAAGAGGGCGACGACGAAGCGCTTCTCGTCCATATACATACCATCTTATGAACAGGTATAAACGTACGGGCGCTGCGAATCTCGCAGACAGCACGGGGTCGATGCTGTACCGACCGGTAGCTATTCGGTTCGCTCGTGCGCCGGCCTGACGCCGTCGTGGACCCCGATGTCGCCGGAGAGTTCGTGCTGGCTCGTGTCACTGAGGTCGATGCCCTCGGCGCGGCAGTCGGCCTGCACCTGCTCGATAAACGCAGCCCTGACCGACGCGAGCCGATTCCGCCGTTCGTTGGGAATCCAGATCCGGCCTGTCAGGATGACCGCCGTCGACGCGAGGTCGCTGACTCTGGCTGTCGGTGCCGGCTTCTCCGAGACGTGATCGAGGTCGCGGGCGGCGTTCGTGATGATGGCCTGTACCGTCTCGATATCGGCGTCATAGCTCACGCCGAACCGGTAGGAGATACCCACCGGGCCTGTTGATGTCTGGTTCGTCACCGCGCTCGTCGCCAGCTCCGTGTTCGGGACGATGATGCGCTCGTTATCTGGCGTTCGAATCCGCGTCACTCGCAGGTCGATATCGACCACCGTGCCCTGCATCCCGTTCCAGGCGATGATGTCACCGACGTTCAGATCCGGGTCAGTCACGATGAACGCGCCAGCGACGAAGTTCCCGAGCACGTCCTGTGCCGCCAGCCCCACCGCCAGTGTGATCCCTGCGGCCAGCAGCGTCGACCCCGCGAGCGCCCCCCTGAAGCCTGCAACGCTCGCTCCGATGACCACCGCAAAGACGACCGACAGCAGGTGGACCGCGCTAGTCAGCGCACTGGCGACCGTTTTATTCGTCGCCGTCCGTGACAGCGCCAACCGGACCGCTGGTACGACGATAAGCCGGCCGACAGCGTAGAGCAGCGCCGCGGCGGCGAGGAACTGCGCCCCGTCAGTCGCGAGTTGTCCGTACGTCGAGACGATGTCGATATCCAGGCCCGCCGGGAACTGCATACCGTCTCTCGTAGCCCAATAGATATGAAATCAGGGTGTCACGTCGGGCTGGTGGCGACCACGGCGCTGCGAGTCTGGTCGTGGCTCCGCCGCTCGTTCTTCGAGGTCGGTTCGCGCACGGCCACGCCATACGCATCACCCGACGCGCTCGTTTAAAATCAACCCCACTCGGCGAATTCCAATTCACCGAGTTGGCTCGCGCGGCACTGCCGCGCGTCACCCAACTCGTTCGTTCAGAATGAGCCTCATTCGGTGGATTTCGATTAATCGCGTCGGTTCGCGCACGGCCACGCCACACGCATCACCCGACGCGCTCGTTTAAAATCAACCTCGTCTTCGTGCCCACAACCTCCTCCAACTCACGCGCTTGCGTGATGAGCCCGTTGACTGCGTCGGTGTCAGCGGCATCAACGACCACGACGATGTCCTCCTCGCCGGAGACCTGCCACACGAAATCAACCTCCTGCCAATCAGCGATGCGGTCCGAAACCTCGGCCGTGTCGACGTTCACATCGACGCTGACCTCGATCATCGCTTTCACGTTGCCGGTCCGCGTCGCGACAGTGAATCGTTCGATAACGCCGTCGTCGACCAGTCGTTCGACGCGGTTTCGCACAGTCCCTTCCGACGTGCCGACCCGGTCCGCGATTTCCGTATACGGGGTTCGGGCGTCCCGGCGGAGTATCGAGAGTATCTCCCTGTCGAGGTCGTCCATCGAGATATGACAGTATCACCGGTCGTGACTTGAGGATTACGAAATTCGAAACTCGTCTTCGAAAGCAACCCTTATGGCCGACTATAGTATACGCATCTCGTAATGGCTGACGCATACGTGGCAATCGAAGGCGACCGCGTCATCGAGGCGCGCGCTCGCGCTCCGGGGACGGCCCGCGGCGAACTGGTCTTTACAACGGCGTACACCGGGTATGAGGAGAGTCTTACCGACCCCTCCTACGAGGAACAGGTCCTGACGTTCTCCTATCCGCTCATCGGGAACTACGGCGTCCGAGAGGAACGCTTCGAGTCGGACCGCGTCCACCCGCGCGCGGCAGTGGCCCGCGAGATGACCGACGACGTGGCCGAGTGGCTCGAATCCGAGGGTATCCCGGCCGTCGACCACCTCGACACGCGCGACATCGTCACCGAAATCCGCGACGAGGGGGCGATGAAATGCGGGATCGCCGCCGGGCCGGACGTGACCGAGCAGGACGCGCTCGACGAACTCCACGAGTGTAAGCATATGTCTGACCACACCGACATCGGCGCGCAGGTCTCCGTNGACGAGGTCGAGGTCCACAACGAGGGCGGCGACGGTGCGACGGTCGCGCTGGTCGACTGCGGTGCGAAGGGCTCTATCGCCGAGTCGCTCGTCGAACGCGACGCCGAGGTCCACGTGTTCCCGTACGACGCCACCGAGGACGACGTGGCCGCTGTCGACCCGGACCTGCTGTTCATCTCGAACGGCCCCGGCGACCCCGAGAACTTCGAGCAGGCTGGGGAACTCGTCGAGACCTACGTCGGCGACGTGCCGCTCGCGGGCATCTGCCTCGGCCAGCAGGTCGTTGCCAACGCGCTCGGCGGCGAAACTGAGAAGATGGAGTTCGGCCACCGCGGCGTGAACCAGCCGGTCCGTGACCTGCGCTCCAATCGGGTCGTGATGACGACCCAGAACCACGGCTACACCGTCGCCGACCCCGGCGACAAGCTCGACGTGACCCAAATTAACGTCAACGACGACACGCCGGAAGGGCTGGAAAACGACGACCTGAACATCATCACGCGCCAGTACCACCCCGAGGCCAACCCCGGCCCGCACGATTCGCTCGGCTTCTTTGATGATGTGCTAGGGATGGCGGGGGAGTAGGGGGAGCCTGGCCGTAGGGAGGGGTCCCCGGACTTCCGAGCGGAGCGGGACCTTCGGTCCCGCAAGCAGTCGGGCGGTATCGCCGCCCGACGACGGGGAACAGAGTGACCCGCGAGCAGTAGCGCGGTTCGAAGCGAGCGGAGCAGATGAGAACCGCGAACCGTGAACAGCAACGAACCGCGGGCGGCGCGGTTTGGACGCGCATGAGCCACGTCTTTCAGTCGCTGTCGTCGTCGATTGGTTGCCCGCGGTAGTATTTCGTCTGGTCGCTGTCTTCGCTTTTGGCCGTGTTGTTCTGCGGTGCGACGGGGCGACCGCGGTACATGACTCGGTTGGCGTCGTCGTCGCCGTCGATTGCGTCCGGACTGTCCTGCTGGTGGTTCTCGATGAACTCGGCGGCCGCTTTGAGCGTTGTTTTGTCGGTCTTGCGGTGCACCCAGCAGTGGTACATTTTCCGTGGGGTCCGGAGCGCGAGGCGGTGCGCACGGAACCCGGTCTTGGTGGTAACGTCGGCAACTGCTTCGTGTGGGATCTCGATGATGTCGTCGTCCTCGTCTTTCCCGATGAGACAGAGCGTCCGGCGGCCGGTAACCAGAATGACGGTCCGTCGGTCGCCGACCGGTGAGTCGGTCTTGCGTTTCGTTCCGCGACCGATGCCGCGCTTCCCGTTGGTCAGGAGATACGCCGGGGCTTCCGCGCCGTCGAGGTACGTCAGCGGTGGGTTGTTCAGCGGTGGTGACTCGGAGAAACGACTCTTGTATCCAGCGAGGACACCTACCGTTACCGAGTCACTGGGAGCCATCTCAGCGACTGTCTCCGCCCGCTTAGTGATGTCCTCTATCATCGGATTCCCGGAGCGGCGACAGCGATTGCAACACGGTCCATACTGCTAGTGTCACAGCCCCAGAAATGAGTGTTACGAACGTGCCATTATTGGCACAGAACAGGACAGATAGTCATCAGTAGCTAATCGAGTACTAGCTATGACCACCATATCGGTTCAACGGTTCGGACATGTAATGGTTGAGAAATCGGTGCATGGATAACAGTCGTTACAGCCCGACCGCTCTATGACTCCTGTCTGACGCCCCTGAACTCGAATCGTGCGCCGCCGGCGTCGCTCTCAGTAACGGACACCGACCAGTCGTGTGCCGCCGCTATCTCCTTGACGATAGCGAGCCCAAAGCCGGTTCCACCGTCAGTGGTGGTGTAGCCGCTCTCAAACACTGTGTCGTGCTTTTCCGGCGGGATACCACCACCATCATCGGCGACGTAAAACCCCGGGTCGTCGAGATCGCCGACCTCAACAGTGACGGCCGGGCCGCCGTGCGTCACAGCGTTGTTGATGAGGTTTTCGAGGAGTTGGCGAACGCGGCTCTCGTCGGCGTAGATTGTGCTCTCGGCAGTGACTTCGAGTGTGGCATCAGACGTCTCGACAGCATGCCAGCAGGACAGCGCCGTCGGTTCGAGGTTGAGCGGCTCCGTTTCGGATACCGTGTCCCCCTCACGGGCGAGAGTCAGCAGATCCTCGATGAGTTCCTTCATGCGGTCGATTGCACGGTAACAGCGGTCGAACTGCTCGTCGTTGCCGGTGTCTCTGGCAAGGGTGAGCGAGCCTTCGAGGACGCTGAGCGGGTTCCGGAGGTCGTGGCTAACGATGCTCGCGAACTCTTCGAGCCGGTCGTTCTGTCGCTCCAGTTCCTCGCGGTACTCGATTCGGTCGGAGATATCCCGTGAGATGGCAACGAGCCGGGTGATCTCTCCGTCAGCGGCGATCGGTGTTACCTGTGTCTCCCAGACGCCAGTCGGGTGGAGGTCCCGCTCCTCGAATGTGATAGGTTCACCGGCCGAGACACACTGCTTGTAGTGGTCGGCGATTCGACGACCGATGTCCGGGCCGGCAGCCTCAACTGGGGTCTGACCGGTCAGTGACTCGGTGTCGAACCCGGTCTGTCGCTCGTAGGCCTCGTTCGTCCGAACGTATCGGAACGTCGGATCGTCTGCCGGCTCCTCAATGTCGACGAGCGCGATGGCGTCGTTGGTGTTCTCGAACACCGCCGCATACTCGTCGGTGAGGCGAGCCAACTCCCGCTCGCGCTGTTTCTGGTCGGTAATGTCAGTCGCAACGACACAGAGGGCGTACGGCTCGCCGTCATCGTCGAGTATCGGTGTCTTCCGCGTCAGATGCGTCCGCTCCGTCCCGTCGACCGGAATCACCGTCTCGACTTCGACGGTCTCTTTCTGTTCAAGGGCCCGCTGATCGTCGGCGTGAGTCTGCTCCGCGATGCGGTCCGGAAGAATATCGTAATCGGACAGGCCGACGACAGATTTGTCAGCGTCGATCCCGTAGAGGTCACGAGCCGCACTGTTGATGAAGAGAAAGCGGCTGTCGATATCTTTCATCAGGATGTACGTCGGCGCTGTGTCGAGAATGACCTGCAGTTTGCGGCTCGTGTCTTCGAGTTCTTGTTTCCGCTTTTTGTGGTCGGTCACGTCCTGATGGATCCCCACCGCACGGACCGGATCGCCGTTCTCGTCGCGTTCGACCACTTTGCCAATGTCGCGGATCCATCGGTAGTCGCCGGTCGCCGTCTTGAGGCGATGGTCACATTCGTATATCTCCGTCTCGCCGTCGAGGTGGGCGTTCAGTGCCTCGTAGGTCCGCTCGCGGTCCTCGGGGTGAATCAGTTCGTCCCAGGTGTCGACTGTCGGGTCAAGTTCATTGAGCGTGTAGCCGAGCATATCCGCCCAGCGCTCGTCGAAGGTGACTTGGTCCGTCTGAACGTTCCAGTCCCAGACGCCGAGCTCAGCACCCTCAAGGGCGAGCTCGTGGCGTTCCGTGAGCGTTCTGAGTTGCTGCTGCCGGTCGAGTCTGGAAAGGGCCTCCTCGGTGTTCGCAGCGAGGGTTCGCATCAGGGAGACCGATGCGTCCTCGAACGCGGCGGCATCGGTCGATGCGGCGATCAGCACACCGTGGTCGCCCAGTGGAATCAGGAGTTCGCTACAGACGTCGGTGTCAGGGTTGTAGCGGTTGGGGTGAGTGGAGACATCGTTGAAAACACGCTGTTCGCCGGAGTCGAACACCTCCCAGACCAGACTATCGCCCCCGCTAAACGTCGGATGGTCGTCGATAATCGCCTGAGCCTGGTCGGTCACTGCGGTCGGCCTGAGAGCGTCGGCCGACTCATCGGCGAGAAAGACAGCGCTGAGTGGCAATCCGAGCAGATCACGCGCGGTTTCGACGACCAGTTCGGCGGCAGCCTCGCGTGACTCAACGTGCATCAGCTCCCGCGTTGTGTCGTGCAGTGCCTCGATACGCTGCTGTCGCTGCCGGCGCTCCGTGATCTCCTGAAACTGCGAGAAGATCGCGACGGTCTCTCCGTCTTCTCGGATGATTCGGTTGTGCCACTCACAGACGATCTCCTCGCCGTCGCCGGTCTCGATATCAAGCACCGTATAGTAGCCCCCGCTGCCTTCCTGCAGGGCCGTGATTGTCTCTTCGACCGCATCCAGCGCCGAGTCCGGGACGAGCGTCTCGAACCCCTTGCCGGCGAGCGCCGNTTCCCCACGCCGCAGGATCTCNTCGCCTTTCTCGTTGACCTGAACCACCTCAAAGCTCTCGTCCCACTCGATGACGCCGAGCGGTGACTTATCGATAAACAGCGAGAGCCGCTCCCGGCTCGCGTCCAGTGCCCGCTGTGACCGGTACTGCTCGACCGCGTTGGCGATGCGGTTGGCGAGAATTGTGTACTGGTCGGTGCCCTGTTGTTTCTGGAGGTAGTCGGTCACACCGGCCGAAATCGCCTCGCTGGCCACTTCCTCGGAGCCTTTCCCCGTAAAGAGAATGAACGGGAGGTTCTCGTCGATAGCTCGGACGGATTCCAGAAACTCGATGCCGTCCTGACCGGGCATCTCGAAATCCGAGACAACACAATCGATTGGTTCCTCGCTGAGCCGGGTGAGTCCCTCATTTGCCGACGTTGCCGAGACCACGTCGAACCGGTCGTCGGCACGGCTGAGAAACGCCGCCGTCATCGACGCGAACTCGGGGTCGTCCTCAACATGCAGGACACGTACGGCATCGGCCATGAATGGTACGTGAACGTGTCCAACGAATAAGTATTTGTACCTGTTCGCTCGAGTGACAGGAATCGGTGCCACCGCGGTGGGTGATCTGCTCCCGAGAACAGCCGACCGCGTTACTCAGCGCCCCACTCGCGCTGGGTCTTTGGCCGTTCATCGATGGCCTGAACAGCGAGTGGCTGGTCAGCGGAGTTGATCGCTTCCAGCGCCGCCTCGGCGCTCTCGTGAGTCGAGAAGTACGTCACAGTCTCCTCGACACAGGCTTCCAGCACGTCGCGGTTGCGGGAGAGAACGAGGTCAACCTTGCCGCTCTGGATGGCGTCGATGATGGCGTCGGTGTCTTCGTAGTCGTCGAAGTCCTGTACGTCGAAGTGCTCCTCGAAGCCGAGGATTGGCAGGTCAACGATGGCCGTCCCCTCAAGCGGGATCGCCTTGCCGACGGCCATCTGGGCCTTCTGGTAGGCCTTGCCGAAGGAGCCGGCGGTCCCCATGACCTCGCCGGTGGATTTCATCTCCGGGCCGAGACGCGGATCCGAACCCGGCAGGCGGTCAAAGGGCAGGACGACCTCCTTAACAGAGACCTGCTCCGGAATCTGCTCCTGCACGTCGAGTTCCGAGAGCGTCGCGCCGGACATCACCTTAGCGGCGATTTTGGCGATNGGGACGCCAGCCGTCTTGGAGATGAACGGAACGGTACGGGACGAGCGCGGGTTCGCTTCGAGGACGAACACCTCGCCGTCACGAACGGCGAGCTGGACGTTCAGCAGACCGACGGTATCGAGCGCGTCGGCGATATCCTCAACGACCTCGCGGATGCGCGGCATCACGTCCTTGATCTCCTGAGACCGGGGCGGAATCATACAGGCGGAGTCGCCCGAGTGGATGCCCGCCGTCTCGACGTGTTCCATCACGCCGCCGATGAGGACATCGTCCTCGTCGGCCACGGCGTCGACATCCAGTTCGACGGCGTCGGCGAGGAACTCGTCGACCAGAATCGGCTTGTCCGGGCTCACGCGGACGGCTTCCTCGATGTACGTTTCGAGGTCCTCGTCGTTGTACACCACGTCCATCGCGCGGCCGCCGAGCACGTAGCTCGGGCGCACAAGGACGGGGTAGCCGATGTCGTGGGCCAGGTCGAGGGCCTCCTCCTTGGAGGTCGCAGAGCCACCTTCGGCCTGTGAGATACCGAGTTCGTCCATCAGCTTGTTGAACCGGTCGCGGTCCTCGGCGAGGTCCATCGCGTCGACGGAGGTCCCCATGATCTCACAGTCGAGGTCGCGGCGCTGGAGTTCCTGTTCGAGCGGGTGGCCGATGTCGACGGAGGTCTGGCCGCCGAACTGGACCATCACGCCATCGGCGTCGGTCGCTTCGATGACGTCGGCGACTTCCTCGGCGGTGACCGGCTCGAAGAACAGCCCGTCGGAGGTGTCGTAGTCAGTCGACACCGTCTCGGGGTTGTTGTTGACAACGTGGGCGTCGATGCCGAGGTCCTCCAGCGCGCGGACCGCGTGGACCGAACAGTAGTCGAACTCCACGCCCTGCCCGATACGGATGGGGCCGCCACCGACGACCACGACGCTCTCGAGGTCGGGGTCGATCTGGAGTTCGTCGCGGTCGATACCCGACAGCGGGTCCCGGGTCGAGTAGTAGTACGGCGTCGTCGCCTCGAACTCGCCGGCGCAGGTGTCGACGAGCTTGAAGTCGCGGTCGGTCGTGTCCGTCTCGACGGTGTCGACGGTGACGCCGGACCCATCTGTCGCGGCTTCGACTTCCGGCTCGTCGCCGCCGTCCTCGTCGAGGTCGGCCGGGAGCCAGGAGACGTGCGTGTCGTTGAACTCGCCGCCGGCCAGCGCAGTTATCTCCTGGTCGGTGAAGCCGGCCTGGGCCGCGGTCTCGTAGTCGCCCTCGCGGGCGGCGTCGGCGGCGTCGGCGACCTCCTTGAACCGCTCGACGTACCATTCCTTGATGTCGGTGATATCGACGACTTCCTCGACGGTGTAGCCGCGGCAGAACGCCTCGAACATCGCGTACGGGCGGTCCGGCGTCGGCTTTTCGAGGAACTCCGTTTCGAGTTCCGCGTCGTCTATTTCGTTGAAGTCAGCGGCCGGGTTGTACTCCGAGGAGCGAAGCGCCTTCAGCAGGCTCTCCGGGAACGTCCGACCGATGGACATCGCCTCGCCGGTGGATTTCATCGCCGTCGACAGTTCGAACTCCGTGTCGCGGAACTTGTCGATGGGCCAGCGGGGCACCTTCGTCACGACGTAGTCGATAGCCGGCTCGAAGGCGGCGGTCGTCTCGCCGGTGATCTCGTTCTCGATTTCGTGGAGTCGCTTGCCGAGTGCGACCTTCGCGGTGACGCGGGCAATGGGATAGCCGGTCGCCTTCGAGGCCAGCGCCGAGGAGCGGGAGACGCGGGGGTTCACCTCGACCACGCGGTACTCGCCGCCGGGCGTGCCGTCGTCGTGCCAGGCGAACTGGATGTTACAGCCGCCCTGGATGCCGAGGTCACGAATGACTTTCAGCGCGGAGTCGCGCATCTCCTGGTGGCCCTCGTCGGGGATGACCTGCGAGGGGGTGACGACGGTCGACTCCCCGGTGTGGATGCCCATCGGGTCGATGTTCTCCATGTTGCAGATGATGATACAGGAGTCGTCGGCGTCGCGCATCACCTCGTATTCGAGTTCGACCCAGCCGGAGATGGACTCTGTGATGAGGACCTCGTTGTTGCGCGAGAGGCGCAGGCCCTTGCGGACGCGTTCGATGAGTTCGTCCATCTCGTCGACGACGCCGGAGCCGGAGCCACCGAG
>JGI12329J12844_1000198_pt1 | contig 15556 bp, 18 predicted proteins | sample A23E3SouthBayCA_FD_12844 | JGI IMG/M metagenome (IMG submission 12844)
AGCCGGCATCGAACCACGTATCGAGGTCAGCGCGGACAGAGATGACGACGATGTTGTGTTCACCGTCTCGGACAACGGGCCGGGGATTCCGGCGGCGGACCGCGAGGAGGTGTTCGACATCTTCCACCGTGCCGGGGCCCACGACACGGAGGGGACCGGCATCGGTCTGGCCGTCTGCCAGCGAATCGTCCTTCGCCACGAGGGTCGTATCTGGGTCGAACCGTCGAACGACGGCGCGACGTTCAAATTCACATTGCCCGCAGTGATGGAAGTGAGCGGCGATGACTGAGTCCAGCCAGGGGCGACCGGTAGAGATTCTGCTGGCGGAGGACAACCCCGGCGACGTCAAACTGACCGAGAAAGCGCTGGAGAAGGGGAAAGTGCTGAACAACCTTCACGTCGTCAACGACGGCGTCGAGGCGCTGGCATTCCTCCGTCAGGAAGGTGAGTACAGTGACGCACCGCGGCCTGACCTGTTGTTGCTGGACCTCAATATGCCACGTAAAGGGGGACAGGAGGTCCTCGAAGAAATGAAGGATGACGAGTCGCTCCGCCGGATTCCGGTCGTCGTGCTGACCAGTTCCGAGGCGGAGGAGGACATCATCGAATCGTATGACCTCCACGCAAACGCCTACCTGACGAAGCCGGTCGACTTCGACGGCTTCGTCGACATCGTGAGTAGCGTCGAGGAATTCTTCCTTACAGTGGTCAAGCGGCCGCCGAAATAGCCATGACGGAGACGATACAGCTCGACGTACTCCTCGTCGAGGACAACCCGGGTGACGCCCGCCTCGTCGAGCACCAGCTAAATTCGCCGGCTGTAGCGCATTTCGTCGATGACGTGACGATTTCCCACGTCGAGTCACTGGCACCGGTCGACGAACGGTCGGGGGCAGCCTACGACGTGGTACTGCTTGACCTCGGACTCCCCGAGTCAACAGGGCTCGCGACACTCGACCGGGCAACCGAGATAATAGAGGGGGTGCCGATCATCGTCCTCACCGGAATGCAGGACCGGGAGATGGCGGTCGAAGCGATCAACCGGGGCGCACAGGACTACCTGCCGAAAGCGGATCTGGACGGCGACCGGCTCGTGAGAGCGCTCCGGTACGCAGTCGTCAGGAGCCGTCAGCAGCGTGCCATTCAGCGCCAGACCGACCAGATGGACTTCTTCAACAGCATCCTGCAACACGACATCCTCAATGGGATGAACGTCATCCGGGCGCGGGGCGAATTCCTCGAAGAGACGCTCGACAGCGAGGAACGCGAGTACGCGTCGACAATCGTCCAGTGGAGCGACGACCTCATCGAACTCACCGAGAAGGTCCGGTCAGTGCTTGAGACCGTCACCGATGGCGACGGGCGGGACCAGGAGCACCGGAACTACAGGCCGTCCTCGCGGACGCAGCGGACCGCGCCCGGTCGGTCAGCGACGACTGTACCGTTACGATCGATCAACAGGCGGTCACTGTCGTTGCCGACGAGTTACTCGATGACGTGTTCGGGAACCTCTTTCTCAACGCGGTCGAACACGGCGGCGACGACGTGACTATCGACGTGACGACGACGGTTGCGGACGGTACCGTGACTGTCTGTCTTGCGGACGACGGAGACGGGATTCCGAGCAGTGACGCTCGCCGCATCTTCGAGCGTGGGGAGAAGGGGTCTGAGTCCGGTGGGACTGGCTTTGGCCTCTACTTCGTGGACACAATGGTCCGGAGCTACGGCGGCGACATCTGGGTCGAGGACAGCGACCTCGGCGGCGCAGCCTTCTACGTTGAACTCCCGCACGCAACTCTGTAGGGGTGGCCGATTGTCACATTACCATCGGTCGGCCGCATTTCAGCTTCTGAGAAACGGGTCCGAATCTTCAATTCCGGGGAGGTCGAGTCACCTGCTATGGATGATCCGCTGGACGGGAACGAGGGGAGCGATTCGGACGAGCGGGATCGCTATCTCGCGGCCATGCAGGACCTCACTGCGGCGATGGCGGCCAGCGGAACCACCTTTCAGGAGCGTGTCGAGCCGGTCTTGGCCGTCGGTCGAGAGCATCTGGGGTTCCCGAACGGTCACATTGCAGTTGTCTCCGGCGACGAACACAAAGTCGTCGCCAGTAGTGGTCTGCCATCGACGATTTCACCGGGCGTCGAACGCCCACTCTCCGAGACATACTGCAAGCACACGCTCAACGATTCCGGGATTCACATCATCACTAACGCGAGTGAATCAATGGCGGCCGACCCGGCATACAAGGAGGCCGGACTGGAGGCGTACGTCGGCACGACGCTTCGGGCGGACGGGTCGGAATACGGGACGCTGTGTTTCGTCAACGACGATGAGGCGATTTCAGAGTTCTCGGACTGGCAGGAGACGCTGCTCGAGCATCTAACGCAGTGGGTCGAAGCGGAGATTGAACGCGATATCGCTGTTGATTCACATGAGGAGAGCCAGCGGCTGTTAGAAGCGACGTTCAATTCACCGGAGACGTTCATCGGTATTCTCGACGCGGATGGGACTCTCATCAGAGCAAACGAAACGGCGCTCGGGTTCATCGACGCTGATGCTGCGGACGTTTGCGGGGAGCCGTTCTGTGAAACGCCCTGGTGGAACCACGACGAGGCGGTCGCGGACCGGTGTCGGGAGGCCGTCGAGCGGACGAGAGCGGGTGAGACCGTCAGGTTCGAGGCCGAACACGTCGGCGCAGATGGCCAGCGTATTTCAACTTCCGTCGTGGCCCGACCGGTAACGGCCGACGGCGTTGTTCGAAAGATAATCGTCGAGGGGACAGATATCACGGACCTCAAGCGCCGCGAAGAGCAGATGGAGTTTTTCAACAGTATACTTAGACACGACATCCTCAACGGGATGACTGTCATCGAAGCGCGCGCCGAGACGCTTGCAGACACGCTCGACGGCGCACAGTCGAACTATGCAGAGACGATTCTGGACTGGAGTCAGGACATCGTCGACCTCACACAGAAGGTCCGGAGCGTCCTGAACACGATGTCGGACGACGGGCTGACAGAGGCAGAGACAATCGCCCTAGGACCGGTCGTCGAAGGGGCAACGAAAAAAGCGGCCTCGATGGACGAGGACTGCACGCTCAGGACAGACATCCATGACGATATCGAGGTCGTGGCTGACGACCTTCTCGACGATGTCGTCGGAAACATCCTGACAAACGCTGTCGAGCACGGCGGCCCAGGTACCACAATCGAGGTGACGACGGAACGTGTCGGGCCGATGGTTCACCTTCATATCGCTGACGACGGGCCCGGGATACCACCCGCAGAGCGTGATGCAATCTTCGAGAAGGGAGAGCGTGGAACCGAATCGACAGGGACCGGGTTCGGACTCTATTTCGTCTCAGTGATGGTCGATAGCTACGGCGGCAACATTTGGGTTGAAGAAAGCGACCTCGGCGGCAGCGACTTCGTCGTTGCGCTCCCGGTGAGATAACTACTGGGCATTTCCAAACGTTTTTGAATGAATCGGGCGTATCTCGGGTAATGCCGACAAAGAGTGCGCTCGCCCAGCAACTCGCCGTTGTCGCCGGGTTTGACAACCCACGGGCCAGTCTCGAACAGTACCGGACACCGCCGGACCTGGCAGCGCATCTGGTCCATACTGCAGACCTTCAGGGCGACATTCAGGGCCAGACTGTCGTCGATCTGGGCTGTGGCACCGGGATGCTGTCGTTGGGTGCAGCGTTGCGGTCACCGGCGCGGGTTGTCGGGCTGGATATCGACCCTGCGCCGTTGTCGACAGCACGCGAAAACGAACGGAAGGTCGGGTCGACGACGCCAGTGTCGTGGGTTCGAGCAGATGCCACCATGGCCCCGCTGGCACCTCCTGTCGAGGAAACCACTGTCGTCATGAATCCGCCCTTTGGCGCACAGTCGGACAACGAACACGCTGACCGACGGTTTCTCGAAACTGCCGCGTCCATCGCGGGCGTTTCGTACTCGATTCACAACGAGGGCAGCCAGTCGTTCGTCGAGTCCTTCGCTGAGGACAACGCTGGCGAGGTGACCCACGCCTTCGAGACGGAGTTCGACCTGCCGCGACAGTTCGAGTTCCACGAATCGGACCGACAGGCGATTACCGCGGAAGTGTACCGCATCGACTGGACCTAGCTCTGCGCCGCTTGCTGGCGACGCTCCGCGATCTTGACGCGAGTGCCATCTGTCCCTGCGTACAGCCGTGAGCGGTTCCGCTCGAAGGTCAGCCCGCCGATCCGCGTCTGCGTCATATTCGCCGGAAGCGGTGCCTGCCCGACCGTTTCGTTCCCCTGTGTGACGACCACGTCGAATCCGTTCTGCCGGGCCGCGACTGTCACGTTCCGGCCGTCGAGTATCACGTCCGCCGTCGACGGCTCCGAGGTGTATGCCGTCCGGGGCTGGCCGCCCTCGCGCCTGAGCTGGACCCGGTAGACGCTGGAATTGCCGAGTACCGACCAGTCCACCCGGTTTGCGTACACCGATTCGCGCCAGGTCGGCCCGCCGACTGTGACCCGCTCCTGACCGTCGACGGCGAGCTGGCCCGGCTGGATAGCGGCGATCCAGACCTCCCGCTCTGCGCTGGCAACGATGACACCGCTTTCGTTGACGCTCAGCCCCGCCCCGCTGTGTTGGGACCCAGATACCGTCGAAGTACGCGTTAGGCACGTTCTCATCGTAGGTCACTACGTAGTCTCTGACCTCGATACCGTCTTCGGGCAGCTGGTCATCCTGCAGGTCGACGACGTTCGTCGGGACGGCAGCGAGACTCAGTGCGCCGAGGACGACGAGCAGAACCATCACTGCGAGTGACGCCGGATGGCGGTCGAACGATGGGCGCAAACGCCGGCCAGAACCGATGGTCGCCGCAGCGACGACGAGCGCCAGAACGAACACCAGCGCCGTCCCGGCCCAGCGGAACAGCCGAAACCGGCCGCCGCCGAGCGGGATGTACACCGCCCAGAGCCCCTGTGCGACCGCGAACACGAGCGTCGCAAAGAACACCCGCAGCGTGTCGGGGCGTTCGTCCCGACGCCACAGGAGCGCGAGTGCCACGACGACGCCTGCCAGAATGCCGATGGCGTGCCCCTGAATGGCGATGTTGGACCACCACGGCGTCACAAAGCGGGTCTGACCCGAGGCCGTCGACACCGGGTAGCGGAGCGCCGAATACAGGAGGTCGAGCACGCGGTTTCCGAGAAACGCGCCGAGAAACAGCGTCGGCCGTGTCACGAGCGCGAACCCGGCAATGGCAAACACCACGCCGGAAAAGCCCACAATCGGCCCGATAGCGAACACCGCTGAGAACACGCCCACAACGAACATGACGGCGGGAACGGCCAGAATTCGGGCAAACGGGTTCGTCCGAAGCGACGTGAAGGTCTGCACCCCGCGCTTGCGAGGATAGTGTCCCCAGACGTACTCCGCGACCGTCCCGTACACCAGTGTGCCCATGAGGTTTCCCGTGATGTGGCCCTGACTGCCGTGGGTGAACGCGCCGGTGAGCATCCCGAACGGGTAGAAGTACGACCACGTCCGGAACGGGGTTACAAGCGGGTTCCGTGGATGCCACCACGCGCCCTGCAGGAACAGGTACACCGCCGCGACACCCGCAATCGTCAGCAACGTTCCCCACGGGGCCCCGAGGAGTAGTCGTCCCCGCAAGCCGTCGCCAAGCCGCATATCCGAGACGCGGCGGATGGTAAGGAGGACGGCAAGCACCACGACGAGGACGACCGCTTCCTGCCACGGGAGCCATGCGGGAATGGCCGGCGTCGGCAGCGACTGCATCATTCACGCACAGTTCAGGTACGGGACGGCTTATGGATGGCGGCAGGTGTCACTCCCGAACAGTGATTGGGCCACAGTCAGGAGACTGGCATAGACTGGGTCGCCGCCTCAGAACAGGGACAGGCCGACGGTGTACGGCCACGACGTGCCGGCCACCGCAAGCAGCGATAGCGCGCCGCCAGCGAGTGCGATGTTCTTGAGGAACTGCGTCATCTCGTCTTGCATCTGGTCGTCCGGGACCGCCCAGAAGTTGTGCATCATGACGGCGGAAGCGACGAGGAACGTCGCCAGCGCCCCGGCCGCGATGACGGGGTACGCGCCGAGGATAACGAGGACGCCGCTGATGAGGAGTAATCCGCCGCTCCCGTAGACCGACGCCACCGGTGCCGGGAGCCCCTTTGCCTCCGCGTAGGGGGCCATCTGTCCGGCGTTCTGGAAGTGGTTCAGACCCATGAACGCAAGCACCCCGCCGAACAGGAGTCGGCCCAGCAAGAACAGCTCGCCCGCACCGGCGGACTCGAACGCCATCAGTCGCTCACCTCCGGCGCAGGGGTGGTTTCGCTACGAGACTGCCGAACCGCGATTGGTAGTTTCATTACGTTACTTGGTTCGTATGCGAACCTATTTGTACGTTCCCGGACAAAGAAGATACCAGGTAGCACCGATGTCATCTGAAGTATTCACTGCCGCGGACGAGGAGGAAGAAAGCGGGCCGTGTGCCGTCATCGAATCGCTGGAACAGATCGGGTCGCGCTGGCGACTTGTCGTACTCCACGAACTCCAGAACGGCGAACAGCGGTTCAACGAACTCAAACGCGCCACCGACGCTAGCTCTCGCACCCTCTCGCGGGTCCTTGACGACCTCCAGGAGATGGGCTTCGTCGACCGGCGGCTCGAAGAGGACGCCCCCGTCGCAACGTACTACCAGCTCACGCCCAAGGGCGAATCCCTCTGTCCGGTGTTCGCCGAAATCGAGGGCTGGGCCGAGGAGTGGCTGGCTGGTTGCGAGAATTAGGCCGACAACGCAGACTTTTCTATCCCCCGGCCCCATCACGTTACCAATGGGAGTACGGCCACCAGCCGATAACAGTGACGAGCCAGACGTCATCGAGTTCGGTATCGCGGCACTCGACGCCCGCCTGTCGGACGTGGACATCGAGTATCCCGCGACTGCGAGGGAGGTCCGGGACGCCGCCGGACACGTCGCGGTCCCGTTCGACGCGTCGGGTCACTCGATGACGCTCTCCGAGGCGCTCGACGAGACGACCGCTACGGAGTTCGACAACGAGCAGGAGCTACTCAACGACCTCCATCCGATATTCGAACGAAAACGGGAAGCCACCAGAAACAGTATTCTCTCCCAGCTACGCGCGCTGGTCCCGTTCTAAAGGAAACAGCGAGAGTTCCACGGGTCGACCCGTGGTCGTTTACATTACTCGTCGGACTGGTGCGGAGATACCGCCGGCTCTGTCTCTGTGTCGCTATCTTCGATGCCCTCCGCGCCGCTGACCTGCTGGTCGTCAAACACGTCCGCCGGCTGACTGTGGCTCTCGTGTGTGAGCTGGACGGCGATGTCCTCCAGCCGGCGCGTCTGCTCGCGGTTCACCGCCACGAGCATATCCGACAGGACGCCGAACATGAGGAGTTGGATTCCCAGCAGAATAGCAAAGGAGCCCACAACCGCAATCACCTCGTGTGAGATGCTGTTGACAACCCAGTCGTAGGCCACGTACGCGCCGAGCAGAAACCCGACCACAGTGCTCCCGAGACCAACGCTCCCGAAGTAAAACAGCGGATTGTTTGTCTTTGCCATCTGGTACAGCGTCAGGATGATCGTCGCGCCGTCCCGGAACGGGCGAAGGTTCGTGTCGGACTCGTCGGGGCGGGGCTGATAGGTGATCGGCACCACCGCCGTCGAGATGTTGTGTTTGACACACTCGACGGCCATCTCCGTCTCGATACCGAAGCCCGAGGCCGTCAGCGAACTCCGCTGGAAGGACTGACGCGTGAACGCGCGATAGCCCGAGAGAATATCGGTGAGGTCTCGTCCGTGAATCGTTTCGAAGGCACTGTTGATGATACGGTTGCCAACCTGATTCAGTTTCGTCATCGCTCCGGGTCGCATATCCGCAAACCGGTTTCCGATGACGTGGTCGGCCTGGCCCGACAACAGCGGTTCGAGTAGTCTGTCCGCCTCGTCGGGTCGGTAGGTCTCGTCGCCGTCGGCCATCAGGACGTACGGCTGCTCGATGTGGCGCGTCACCGCCTCCCTGACAGCCTGTCCCTTCCCCGAGCCGGACTGTTCGACGACTTGTGCGCCGGCCGATTCGGCGCGGTCCTGTGTCCCGTCAGTCGAGCCGCCGTCAATGACGAGGATGTTGTCGAAGCCCTGCTCACGAAACCCGGACACGACCGACTCGATGGTCTCTGCCTCGTTGAATGTCGGCAACAGTATACAGACGTCGTCTCGGTCGGCCATTGACTCAACGTCATCCACGCGAAGGCAAATAAATGCGGGTCTGACCTCAGTCGTTGCGCTGCTCGCTCATGTGCTCCCAGACCTCCGCGCAGCCACAGCCGTCTTCAATGTCTGCCAAGTGCTCGTCTTCCTCGGTCTGGGATGTCGCAGTCATGTTACTCACTCTGCGAGTAACTACTCGCCGCCACCCACTAATAGATTTGGGCGCCGGGCGACGCGTTTTACATCCCGTGCCACACATGGGCGTGTATGAGCGACCCTGCGGACGTGTTCGACCTGGTTGGGCTGACCGAATACGAGGCGACGGCGCTGGAACAGTTGCTCTCGCTGGGCCGAACGACAGCCCCGAATCTCGCGGAAGCCAGCGGCATCCCCAAGGCCCGCGTCTACGGCGTGCTGGAGTCGCTGTCCGACCGCGGCTTCATCAAGGTGATACCCGGCCGCCCCAAGGAGTACCAGCCGAAATCTCCCAGCGACATCCTCGACCGGGCCGTCGAAAACCGCAGGCAGTCATACGAATCGTTCGCCGCGGACATGGACTCCTACCGCGACGCCTTCCTCGCCGAGTACGAGCCGCGGTTCGAACGCGCTAACGAGGACATCTCACCGACGGCCGAACTGTTCCATGTCGTCGACGTCGGCGAACCGAGCGAACGCGAGACCAGACGGCTGTACGACGACGCCGATGAAACGCTTCGGGTTATTACCAATAGCTTCGCCTACCTCGACAACGTCGAGCGCGCACTGGCGGAGACACTCGACCGCGGGGTCGAAGTTAACGTTCTCTTCTTGCACCCCGATGCACTCCCACCGGAGAAAGCTGCTGTTCAGGCTGACATCGTTGACCGCCTGACGGCGGAATATCCCGCCATCGACCTGCGGTTCAGCACAGAGAAGCTCCCCTGGCGCGGCACGCTCGTCGACCCAAGTATGGATTACGACAGCGGCGAGGCGATTCTGCTTGTCGAGGAGCCGGACGTTCCCAACCATATGCGCCAGGCCGCAATTACGGACAACGGGTCGTTCGTCGCTGGGATGAAACGCTACTTCGATCTAGTCTGGGAGTATGAGAGTGTCCAGCGGTCGAACTGAAATTACCCAACAATATCGTCGTACAGTGCGCTGTACTGCTGTGCGACGGTCCTGATCGTGTATTTTTTTTCAACTAAGTTCCGTCCTGTCTGTGCCAGCGCCTCCCGACGTGATTCGTCCGACAACAGCACCTCCAGACAGCCGGTGAGGCCGTCGACGTTGTCGACCTCATGATACAGCGTGGCGCCGTCGTACAGTTCTCTGAACGTCTCAATATTCGATAGCACCGTCGCGGTCTCCGCGGCCAGTGCCTCAGCGACAGCTGAGCAAAACCCCTCCCAGCGGGACGGCATTGCGAAGGCATCAACGGCCTTCGCCATAGCGTAGACGGCCCGGCGCTCGACCAGACCAGCAAAATAAACCCGCGATGTAATGCCAAGTGTCTCGGCAAGCGATTCAAGCCGTGGTCGTTCGGGTCCGTCGCCACAGATAACGAGTTCGACCGGTCGGTCGGTTCGCCTGTTCAGTTGGGCGACGGCCCGAATCAACGTGTCCTGTGCCTTTTGTTCATAAAGCATGGCCGCGTTGCCGACGAGGAAAGCGTTGTCTGAGGGGGTGATGTCATCTGGTAGCGCAGGTGCAGTCTCGTCGATTCGGTCCATATGGACTCCGTTTGGGATTCGTCGAACTCTTCGTTTGGGTAGTATCGCTCGCTCCCAGAGAGTGAATGACTGATAGACGCTGTCAGAGATACAGACTACACGACTGGCAAGCGGGTTGGTGACGCCATTGGCTATCCGACCCTTTCTGGTGAACCCGTCGCGGGTGTTCCCCTCGCGAGAGACGACCGGTACGTCGACGCGCCGCGCAATGACCTTCGCGAATGCCCCAGAGTGGTTGTGGTGGGCTTGGATAAGGTCGTACTCCGAAAGGATGTCGGTAGCACGGCGGTACGTCGCCGGATCGATACCGAGCGCTGAATCCGGCGCGTCAAGGGACCGAACGTCCAGTAGCTCCTCGCCAGCAAACGGTCCTGAATCGAACCAGGTCAGGATGTCGACGGTATGATCGGTGTGCCGTGTTACCGCCGTCGCAATCTCCGCCGGGATGCTCCCTTCCCCGACCGCATTCACGACGAAACAGATGTCCAACGAAACCACGATGGTCCATCTTCGCTGAGACCGGACAAAACGGTTGTGACCTCAGGCGTAGCCCAGATCTTCGAGGCGCTCCATCACTGGGTCCGAGACATCGATGTCGTCGGCATCCTCCAGATATTCGAGATCATCGACTAGTTCGTCCATCCGGTTACGGGGAGCTTCAAGCAAGGCTGTCCCGGATTCGACGAAACTCCCGTCGAAGTCCTCATACCCGTAATAGTTCTCGGCCGCAGCGATGCCATACAGCTCCCGGTCATACGTCGAGAACTCGTCGGCTTTCCCGGCGGCCTCTAGCTTTTGTTCACGCCACATGTTTAGACCAAGATACTCAGTCAGCTGCGGTTCGTGATCTACCGGTGACCGGAGGTCTCGGCCACGACCCTCGTACCTGTCGTCCTCAACGCCAACCATCCCCAGTATCGTTCGGTGAACATCAATCAGGCTGACAATCTCTTCACGTGTCTCCACATCGTCCATCCCCCATATTGACAGTGGAACATGGGTCAGCTCCTGATATAGGCCCAGCCCGTGGCCCCATATCCCGTTTTCACCGAGGTTCTCTCCGTGGTCGGCCAGTGTGATCACATAGTCAAACTCATCACGGAGTTCCGAAAATATAGCCTCGTACTTCTCGGAGAGATACCGTACCGAGTCGTCGTAGGCCTGTCTGATGGTTTCAGCGTATGTTTTGTCGATTGGTTCCTCTTGGACAGACTCGGCGAAGCCAGGCATCTCATCGAACTCCACTGTTCGGTACTCCTCGGGTGGCCTGTACGGTCCATGAGCTTCCATTAAATTCATAAAAAGGAAGGCATCGTCTGCGAAGTCTGTCCCTCGAACATATGAAAGCCCCTCCTGTGCTCCGGAGTCGGACACCGTATGGGTCCGGTATTTGATTTCTAGCCCGTGTTTAAGACTGGGGATTGTGTCACAGTCGCCCGAAAGACACGACCACAGCGCCTTCAAATAGCGCTTTGGGCCCTCATCGCGGTGTTCCCGAATGAACGCGTTCCACTCGAAGATGTTGTCGGTCGCATTGGCGTGTTTGGAGTTCCAAGAGCCGCTGTAGCTGTCGAATCCCCAGTCCCAGCCAAACTGCCGTGAAATCTGGACGTTCGCACTGAAGGCGTGGGTTTCCAGTCCCTCGCCCTGAAGTCGGCGGGCAAGCGGGGGACTGGGCGCGGTGAACTGGTGGGAATTGGCGTTTGTTCCCGTTTCACTCGGGTAAAGGCCAGTGAACAACGAGGCGTGTGATGGGACGGTGTAATGACTCGGTGCATAGGCGTTCTCGAAGTTGGTTCCCGGAAGCCACTGGAAGTGTTTGTCGAAGGCGTCTTTCCGGAGCGTATCCAGCACAATCAGGGCGACGCTGGTCATATCTAATCGGAATCACGTCGTCGGTATAAATCTCACTACGATAGGTTACATGTACCCGAGGTCTTCGAGTTGTGATGTCACTGTGTCGTTCCCCTTTATGCTGAGAGAATCGCTACTTGGGCCGCTGTGATCTCGGTGACGAAGTTCCGCCTCAATTGCTCCTCGAACATCGAGAACGCTATCTATCCCCTCAACGAGACGCGGTGACGTGCCTGCCACCATCGCCTCGTGGGTGTGGACACCGTTCTGAAGCCCATGATCGCTCACGAGGAGGAGCTCATCGTCCTCGCGTAAGTCGCTGGCCACCTCGCCGACAAAATCATCGAGTTCACTGTAGGCCTGCATCTGGAGGTTAGGCTGGTCGTAGGTAACGTGTCCGATAAGATCAAGTCCGCTCGTGTAAGCGAATATGAGGCTCTCTCGACCACCTCGGAGTGCTCTTCGTGCTCGGGCGATCCGAACCATCGACATCTCCAGACATTGTTCATAAAACGCTGCCGGGTCGGATGATGTATGGCCACCCTGAGCGCTTCCGTCACGTTCGAACAGGTCTCCGAGGTTCCGCCGAAGGCTGTGTTCTCGGTCCTCATTTTCGGGATCGACGACGTAATTCGGGATGCCAATGGTCGCCGCTTCACGCCCGTCGAATACCGTCGAGATCCCTTCTTTTTCGTAGTAGGTCGATGGAACACGAAACGCGTCTTCACCGGTATTGTTGAGCAGCCACGCACCAATGCTGGTTTGAATCCCGTCAGGCAGCAGGTAGCTCGCGGCCGCACTCCCGTACCGTAGCAAGGGATTCTCCCATGCGACACCGTCTTCCAGTTTGAGTCCGTGTTCTTTGGGAGCAAGCCCAGTGATAATCGTTGGCCACAGTTCGTGGGTACTCGGCTCCCCCTCAACACTGTTTATTGTCTCTATGGACTGATAGGTATCGAGCGTGAGGTTTNGATGGTTCGCAGGGTCTACCAACTCCGGGTCCAGCGCGTCGATACCAAGAACGACCAGCACCATGATTGTCTCAACTCGGCTACGTGCCCATTTAACACTTTATTTACTCTGGCTATTCAGCATACCCCAAGGCCTCCAAGCGGTCTTTGACCGTCCCGTTGTCTACCGACTCAGGCTGAGAGGGTCCAAACTCGACCCATGGGACAGCCGTCAATGGTCTGATTCCCACCTTGCAAGGGTGTTCGTACATTGTGGCCTCTGTGAGTCGTCCAAAAACTTCACCGTGGTCGGCAGTGACAACGACACTGTGACCGTCTGCGACCCACGACTCGATGGCTGGAAGCAACGTCCGCCAGATGCTCCGAACTGATGCGCGGTAGGCATTGTAGGCTCTTTCAACATCGATCTTTCCGCGGGCCATCGCAACTTGCATTCCGGCTATCTCCTCGTCACCATCCGTCCACGGACCGAGGTCGGGGTATGCGAGTTCCCAATTATCTTCGATCCGGGCGACGTAGGGCCAGTGAGGTTGCTGGAGGTGCGCGATGACAGGTGGTCCGTCCCCGCTGACGTGTTCGGTAACTCTATCGAGAACTGGTTCAGGCAGCACGGTCTGGCGGCGCTCATCCCAGTGGCTCTGCCAGAAGTGTTCGAGTGAGTCAGCCTCAAATTCGAACTTTTTGTACTGCGGATTGGCAGTCAAAACTGTCTTGTCAGCAAACAGGTTCCGATCTCTAGCAGCTGCGAGCCAGTCTGGGGTACAGCTGGCTGGTGTGGTGACTTCTTGGACAGGCCAATCGACGGCGTCCCGACAGGTGTCAAGCCGACAGGCGTCAAGAATGATCAAGATGTCCCAGTCGTCCTCAGCGATTCGCTGGTGCTGATCAGCGCCGACCGTCGAGGTGGCATGCTGGAGCAACCATTTCCTGAGCCGGTATGAAAGCTGCTCGCTCGCGCTGGTTTCTGCCGTCGGGCTCTCTGGCATATATTCGGCTCTCTCACAATGCGTGATAAATCGTCCTTCTCCGGCTGGAACCGGAATATAAATTACCGGAGGAGAAATCAACAAATAGTACACTACATGTCGACGCCGAATATCGTCTGGATAACTCTCGACAGCCTCCGATCAGATCACACGACAATCGGGGGATACGAGCGCGACACGACCCCGGAGATGGCCGACATAGCTGATTCTGGCCACGGGTTCGATACGTGCATCGCCCACGGTAAATCCACACTACCCTCCACTGGCGCAATCTTAACTGGCTACGCTCCGACCCACACGAATATCGGCATCGAAGGGAACGCAGTTCCAGACGGTATTACTACAGTCGCGGAACGCTTCCGCGACGCTGGCTACCGGACGGCCTGCCTGTCGCGCAACTCCTATCTGAGCTCGGCGACCAATCTGGACCGCGGCTTCGATCGGTTTCAGTGGCTCGCGTCCTCTACAATTCATCAGGTCGGTGCAAAGACCCTTGCTTCATATCTCTGGAACATTCGGAGCCACTCTGCCGGGCTGACGACGGACACGTCGAAACACGCGTCGCCACTGCTGATGAACGGCGTCGCAAAGCAATGGCTGAGAGACTTCGAATCCGAGTCCAAGCCCTTCTTTTTTTATCTTCATTATAATGAACCCCATCGGCCCTATTATCCACCGGGAAAATATCTCAATACCTTCGCTGATGATCTTGAAATGTCCGGACGTGAGGCCGCCGAACTTGCGCTCGATATCCACTATGATCTCGACGAAATTGTCGCAAACGGCTGCGAGTTGACCGACGATGAGTGGGCCGCTCTGCGTGCGATGTACGACTCTGAGATTGCCTACACGGATGAGATGGTTGGTCAACTCGTCTCGAAGTTGCAGTCGCTCAATCTCGGCAACACCATCGTTGTGATTACGGGCGACCATGGCGAACTGTTCGGCGAGTGGGACTTGCTTTCGCACAGTTACGTCCTGAACGATGCCGTTACTCGCGTTCCGCTCGTTATCGACGGACTCAACGATCCGTTAGCCGTCGACGACGATGATATCATCCAGCATAGCGACGTAATGCGGACGCTACTCGAAGTCGCCGGCGTGGACGGTTCGGATACCATCGGGGTCGACCTCCGTGAAGAGAGTCGTGAGTTCGCCGTTTCCCAGCGGGGCCCGAACACATACGAAGAACTGCTCACACACAACGCTGACTTTGATTATTCGGCGCTCCATACCGAGACGCTGAGCGCACTCCGGACAGAGGAGTGGCGCTATCAGGAGAGCGCGGAGGGTGCAGAGCTGTTCGACTTGGCCGACGAGGAAACCGATGTGCGCGAGACACACCCTGAGGTGGCCGAGTCACTACAGTCCGATTTAGCAGACTGGATCGGGGCGAACGGCCAGCCGGTATCGAGGGGACAGCAAGAGGAGTTCTCCGGCGCGGTTCAGCGCCAGCTCCGGGACCTGGGATACATGGAATGAAGCTTGGGAAAACCGCCTTCTCGCACTTTGTCTCACAGGTCGTCGTCACGCTGGCTGGCTTCGCTGCAACATGGCTCATCGCTGTCGTTCTGGGTGCAGACGGTCTTGGACGGTATTCTGTTATCGTCTCGCTGGGCTTCTTTTGGCTGGTGATTCCGGGTAACGCTGTTGCGAACGCGATGAAAAAGCGGATTAGCGAGGGTGACAGCCCCGCCGGTTTCATCGGCGGCGGTATCCTGCTCAACGCGGTTACGACCGCTGTGCTCGGCGTCCTCATCTTGGCGGCCGGCGAACTCCTTGG
>JGI12329J12844_1000199_pt1 | contig 15428 bp, 15 predicted proteins | sample A23E3SouthBayCA_FD_12844 | JGI IMG/M metagenome (IMG submission 12844)
ACGGTGAATTTCGTGAACTCGTTTTGATGTGTGTCGTTCACAATATCAAGCAGTCTCTGAAACAGTGAAATCAAGCTCCGTCTGGCGATTCACCACGGCTCATTACTTCGATATAAACCGTTCAACGCTTACCGACCAAACTGGCTCGGTGATCGGAAAACTGCTCATCTACCGTGACGTGACTGAGCGCCGTATCGCCGAAGAGCGGTTCCAGCGACTCATCGAGCGGTCTTCGGATATGGTAACTGTACTGGACGAAGGCGGGGAGTTCACGTACGTCAGCCAACCGGTCGAAAAGATACTTGGATACGAACCCCCCGAGCTGGTCGGTGAGAACGTCGTCGAATACATCCATCCCGACGATAGACAGGGTGTTGCCGAGGATTTGGATAAGTACGTCGACGATTACGGCTACTCCGGCACGTACGTCGTGCGATTCCGCGACGCAACGGGTGACTGGCGTTTCATCGAAGCCCGCGCAACAAATCTGCTTGCCGACCCGTTCGTCGAGGGCATTGTCCTCAACTCCCGAGACGTGACCGAACAGCTACAGCGGAAACGAAAGCTGGAACGGCAGAACGAACGGCTCGACCAGTTCGCGAGTATCGTCGCTCACGACCTCCGGAACCCACTGAACGTCGCAAGCGGACGCCTCAGCCTACTTGAGCGCGATGTCGATGATAGCCAAGACGCGTCGATCGGCACGATACAGGAGCAACTCGAGCGCATGGAATCGATCATCGACGACTCGCTCATGCTGGCTCGCTCAGGTGAAACGGTTACTGAAACCAACGAGGTTGACCTCGAGATGATCTCCTACGATGCCTGGCAGAGCGTCGAGACTGACGGGGCGACCCTCGTCGTCGAAACGACGCTCCAACTCGACGGTGACCGTAATCGGCTCCGGAATCTGTTCGAGAACCTGTTCCGGAACAGCGTCGAACATAACGAGTCGACCGACCTGACTGTCGAAGTCGGGTCCTTACCCGACGGCGTCGGCTTCTATGTTGAAGACACCGGCACGGGCATCCCCAACCAAGAGCGCGACGCCGTGTTCGAACAGGGATATACGACGAACACGGAGGGGACAGGGTTCGGCCTCGCTATCGTTAAAGACATCGTGCAGGCCCATGGCTGGGAAATCTCGGTCACTGAGGCCGAGAGCGGCGGAGCCAGGTTCGTGGTCGAGTGCCACGAGTCACCGATGGTGAACCAACCTGGCACCACATGACGCTGAACGACTCCGTCGACTGGGCTACAGGCGTACAAGGTGTTGTATGTCTCCAGCGACGAATGCCGTCATCGTAGCGTTATCCGCTCCCGTCACCGAAGACGGACTTATCACTGCCGACGATACGACGGCCTCAGCACAAGCCGCGGTGCAACATCCTCAGAGGTCGACGTACTGGTCTTCCCACTCGCGGCGGGCGTCTATCTCACGACGCCCGCGACGCGTGAGCGTATAGAAGTTAGTCCGGCGGTCGCGCTGGCCCTTTTCGACCAGCCCCTTGTCGACAAGCGTGTCGAGGTTCGGATACAGGCGACCGTGATGGATCTCCTTCTCGTAGTACGCTTCGAGTTCCTCCTTGATAGCTAAGCCGTGGGGTTCCTCCCTGCCAGCGATCACGTAGAGAAGGTCACGCTGGAATCCTGTCAAATCGTGCATCGATTCTCCTATGTAATGATTTAGTATCTATACTGTTAAATATATCGGCCCAGAGAACTTGAGGTGGTTTCAGTAGTTTCGGGTATCGAATTTTCTGTATTTAGGCCCTCAGTCATCGTTTTGTCCATACGGTAAATACAGTCAGTATATCATCATTCTCCGGAAACTGATGGCAACAGTATTATTTGTCAGCCCAGAAGAGAGATGATAGAACGGTCCTGTGTGAAAGCAAGGCTGTAGTTGGCCCCACCGTCATCGCGGCAGAACGCAGAGCGATAGCTGACTCTCTGGAAGACCGGGTTGCGACCACGCTCAACGTGGAGGGTAGAAGGCCACGTTCACGCCGACAGTACAGGTCGCGTCTGAATTGAAAGTAGAGCGCGGCGGTCCAAGGGCGGCAATGGGAAACTCACTAATGAGGTCAAACTGGAATGGCTTGGGAGCGCGACAGAGGCAGACCTGTGCAGCAAGTCCATCACATCGTCCAGTAGTCACTTTCTGGACGTACAGAAATCACTCGTGTCAGGTTGTTTGCAGCGAAGTAAGTGGAAAGCGGTCGCGAAAAACGCGACCGCTTGCCGCCCTGAATTGGTCCCCGCTGACGCTTCGGCCCTCCAAGCGAAGCGTCACTTGATCGAATGGGGCAGAATAACTTAAAAGTACCGGCCCCGTCCAGCAGATGTTAGTTATCGAATTAGAATCGAATGTAAGCTGTAACTAACCTAGATGTGTTCTTCCTCAAGTACCCATCCAAGTGCCCGCTTGTAGTGGGTAAACATCATTCGGACCCGCTCGTGGTCCATCTCCTCGTCGTCTAACTGTTCAGCAAGGAACTCGTACTGCTCACGGATCTCGTCTTCCGAGCGCATACGTTGGTGTAGACAGCCCTCACGGAACAATCTTGAGGGCTGCCCCCTCAGCATCAGGTATGAAAGTCCGCGGGGAGCGCGAGTGTCAGGACTGTGGCACGCGGTGGCGGTACTACGAGACGGGAAGCATTGCCTGTCCGGACTGTGGCAGCATCCACAGTGTCGGCATCGACGAGCACACCGAACACACCGACGCACCGGCCACGCTCGACCTGACGCCGGTGCGGAGCCGAATCGATGCGGATACGACCCGAGAAGTCGCCGACGCGGCAGCGGAGCGCTGCCGGGAGTACACGCGCAAGCGGGGGTTCATCGACGCGGGCGAGCTCCGCCCGCTCGACCCGACGTTCGTCGCCGCGGTCGAACTCCAGCACGTCGGCGCACACCTCGCCCGGGAGTTACGCAGCGGCGACCCGGCAGAGCGGTACTTTTATGAACTGCTCGGCGGGGCTGATGACGGCGACCGTCCGGCCGTCGACGAGGTCCCGTCGGCCCTTCGCGTGCCGTACGGGCTGGCGATGGCGGCCGCTGTCGACAGCTATCAGCGCGACGTGCGGACGTATCTGGACGCCAATTCGGAACCGACCGCACGACAGCTCTCCGGTCGGATTCGCGACCATCGAAAGCGGGTCGAGGCGCTGGACGGCGATGTCGACCCCGCGGACGCGAACCGCCTCGTCCATGCAGCGCGGGACCTGGGGTCGTACATCACCGGCGACGAGAGCGCCTTCGTCAGAGCTGAAAACTGGCTCACCGGAATCGAGGACGACACGGTGTAACCGTCACCGGAGTCGCCGTACAAGCGACTCGTCCAGACAGTTTTCGGGAACCGAGTCCCGCCACGTGACGGTCTCTATCGATTCGCCGTCGAGGCCGGGGTCCGACGCGAGCGCCGTTGCATCTGCCGTCCCGCGATAGGTCCCGAAGAAGAACGTCGCCTCGCGGTCGCCGTCGGTTACTGTGACCTCGGTGACGGCAGCCAGTTCGTCGACAGCGATACGCACACCGGTCTCCTCGCGGACCTCGCGGCACACTGCCTCCTGACGCGTCTCGCCGGTTTCGACGCCGCCGCCCGGGAGCTTCCAGATGTCGTCCTCGTAGACGAACAGCAGGCGGTCCGCCGGGTCGGTGACGAGCGCGCCGACCGCCCAGCGAAGGCCGCGGTCAGCACGGGCGCGGACGCCGTCTACGCCCGCCGTGTCAGTCTCTCTGGTTACTCGGCGGGTGTGCACGTCGCGGTCCGCAAAATCCGCAAGCGTCGGCATTCAGGGGAGGTCGACGTCGATATCGTGTTGCAGGCCCGTCGCTTTGACCGTGTTGTACAGCAACATCGCGCGAGTCATCGGACCGACGCCGCCGGGGACCGGCGTGATTGCGCCAGCGACCTCCTTTGCGCTCTCGTACTCCACGTCGCCGACGAGTTCATAGCCCTTCTCTGTGTCGGCGTCGACGCGGTTGATGCCCACGTCGATGACCGTCGCGCCCTCCTGTATCATCTCGCCGTCGATCATCTCCGGGACGCCGGCCGCAGCGACGAGGATGTCGGCGTTGCGCGTCCGTTCGGCGAGGTTCTCGGTGCGGGAGTGACACACCGTCGTCGTCGCATTACCACCGGGTGCCTTCTGGATGAGCAGGTTCGCCATCGGCTTGCCGACGATGTCCGAGCGGCCGACGACGACGGCGTCTTTGCCTTCGGTGTCAACGCCCGCGCTCTCGATGAGCTTCTGGATACCGTGTGGCGTACAGGGCTTGTAGCGTGCGTCACCGGCGACGAGCCGACCGACGTTTTCCGGATGGAAGCCGTCGACGTCTTTCATCGGGTCGATGGCTCGTAGGACCGACCTGTCCTCGACGTGGTCGGGGACCGGCATCTGGACCAGAATACCGTTGACATCCTCGTCGGCGTTGAGGTCCTCGATGGTGTCGTACAGTTCGGCGGCGTCCGCGTCGGGGTCAATGTCGATGTCGATGGCCTCGATACCGACCTCCTCGCAGTCGTCCTGTTTCATCGAGACGTACGTCTCGCTGGCCGGGTCCTCGGACATCAGCACCGTCGCCAGCGACGGGCGTTCGCCCGCGTCGGCGAGGCGGTCGATGGACGCAACAAGGTCGTCCCGAATCGACTGTGCGACGGCGTTGCCGTCGATAATCTCTGTCATTAGGTACAACGGCGGCGCGGGGCGGTATGAACGTCCCGGATTTCAGTCAGCCGCGACAGGCTAGCACGCTCCCACTCAGGGACAGTCCGACTCGGCAACCGACTGCCGCTCGGCTCCCTGCTTGATGGCCCGCGTCGCGCCGCTCTGGACAGCCACCGTCATCGCCTGCCCACCGTACTCGTGGGTCTGGTCGTGCCCCCGGACCACGACACAGCCCACGTCACTGGGAATCGTAATCGTCGCCGACCGGGTGAACGGGGCCGTCGAGTGAGCGTGCAAGAGGTCCCGGCGGCCGAGTCTGTCGCCCGCCAGGGTTTCGACCTGCCACCAGTTCGCGTAGCCGTCCTCGCCGTCGTCGTCATGATAGAGTGTGACGTCGAAGCGGTAGTCGCCGCCGGCCTCGTCACTGACCTCAACGCCGACGACGTTGGCCTCCCGCAGGTCGAGTTCCTCGCCATCGGTCGTCTGGCCGGCAGTGGCCCGCTCAGTTGTCACAGTAGCAGTGTCCGTTTCTGACACCGTGGCCGCCGCAGTCGCCTCGCTCCCGCTGCCATCGCTCTGTCCGGTTTCCGCCCCGGACTCGACATCAAACTGTGTACAGCCGGCAAGTATCGACAGGGACGCGCCCAGTGCAGAGAGTAGCCGGCGCCGAGTTGTGCGGAGCATACCGGACGTGTCGGCTGGAAATGGTAAAAAGTGAGTTGCGAAGTGTGCGGATAGCAGAACCGCAGGCTTCCGGCGTTATTCGTACAGCGTGTACTCGTCGGTCATCTCGTCCACGCGGTCGCTGACTTCCGCGACGACATCGTCGTCGTGGGGAGCGTCGACGACCTTGTAGATGAGGTCCGCGACCTCGCGGCAGGCGTCCTCGTCGAAGCCACGCGTGGTGAGCGCGGGCGTGCCGGCGCGGATGCCCGAGGGGTTGAACGCCGAGCGGGTCTCGCCGGGAACCGTGTTCGCGTTGAGGACGATACCAGCTTCCTCCAGCGCTTCCTCAACTTCCTTGCCGGTGGTGTCAGGATGGGACGGCCGGAGGTCAATGAGCACGAGGTGGTTGTCCCGGAGACCAGCGAGAGGCCGTGCTCTTTGAATTGTTCGCCGAGCGCAATGGCGTTGTCGACAGTCTGCTGGGCGTATTGCTCGAACTCGGGGGCAAGCGCCTCACCGAAGCCGACAGCCTTGCCGGCGACGTTGTGCATCAGCGGGCCGCCCTGCGAGCCGGGGAAGACGGCAGCGTCGATGTCGTCGGCGTACTCCTCGTCGCACATGATGATGCCACCGCGGCCGGCGCGGATGGTCTTGTGCGTCGACCCGGTGACGAAGTCGGCGACGCCGACCGGCGACTCGTGGACGCCGGCAGCAACGAGACCAGTGATGTGAGCGATGTCCGCGAGGTGGTAAGCGTCGACCGCATCGGCGGCTTCCTGAATCCGCTCGAAGTCGACCTCTCGGGGGTACGCCGAGTAGCCCGAAACGATGATATCCGGTTCGAACTCCTCTGCGTGGTCGTGGAGCCCCTCGTAGTCGACGTAGCCGGTTTCCTCGTCGAGTACTGTTCGACTTCGTACACCTGCCCGGCGAAGTTCGCCGGGTGGCCGTGCGAGAGGTGGCCGCCGTGGGTCAGGTCAAGCGAGAGGATCTTGTCGCCGGGTTCGAGGACGCCGAGATAGACGCCCATGTTGGCCTGTGAACCGGAGTGTGGCTGGACGTTGACGTGGTCCGCGCCCCATAGCTCTTTCGCGCGGTCGATAGCGAGTTCCTCGACGTCGTCGGCGTACTCGCAGCCGCCGTAGTAGCGTTCGCCGGGATAGCCCTCGGCGTACTTGTTCGTCAACTCGGAGCTCTGTGCCTCCATCACAGCCTCGCTGACGTGGTTCTCACTGGCAATCATCGCCAGTGTGTCGTTCTGCCGGCCTCGTTCACCCTCAAGGGCGTCTGCAACTGCCGGGTCCGCTTCCCGTACGGTTTCGTAGCTCATGTATCCGATTCAGGACCGATACGACAATAATCTACCCTTTGACCCACGCGCGTGTAATGTTATCAATACTCGTTCGGTTCCGGGGTGTGGTGGGCGGTGACGACGTGCTGACAACCGTACGTATATATCAGATGACGTTCCACATATCCACACATGGTCACCTGGGGGGTGGCAGGCGAGCGGGTGGGCCGGGACGGCGGTGAAACGCTGGACTGGGATGGGGAAACGGCCGACCCGACCGCACTGGTGCACCAATTACACAATCGAAAGAGTACTGACGGAGAACAGTTACCGCGGCGTGTCGACGATTGTTACCGCGGGTCCGTCACCGAGTTAGCGCTGCCGGCGGTCGATGCCATGGTAACCCGCGTTGATACTGACGCCGATAGCGGGACGGTTGATTCACCGACAACGCTGCAGGAAGGCGAGTACCTGTTGACGATGCAGGCCCGTGCTGCGGATAGCGACCGGGAATCCCCGCTGGGCGTCGTCGACGACATCCGGATCCACGTCCACTTCGACGGCCCGGCGTCGCTCCATTCGGCCGGTATTACCACCGTGCTTAGTTTCCAAGAGCCGACGAGCATTACCGTCGGGTTCGTCTGGGAAACGAACACGGAGCGGCCGCATCTGCAGGTCCCCGCGACGCCCGAAGGGCTCGCAACGGCGATTACGCATCTGAGCGGAGCGCATCACACGATGCAGCCGTCCCGCTCGCATCCGGAACTCCGTGGACACCCGCCGATAGTCACGACCGGCGAGACAACCCGTATTCCGGAGCCGGTGCGACAGAACCGTCCCGAGACTGGTATCACGCTCCGTGTTCCGGAGTGCGAGGCGGAACTGCTCGTCAGCGCGCCGCTGGCGTACTATCTCGGCGCCAAAGTGGTAGTCGAGTCACGGGATGCCGCACTGCTGACGGCCGAAGGCACGTCGGTACACCGCTCTTTCGACGCGTGGCCGTCGCTACAGGCCGGCGTCGCAGCGCTGCTCCGGAAGGTGTTCTACCTCGACTGTCTGGTCAGACGCGTCGACCCGGCCGAGAGTGGCCCTCGTATCACGTCCGCCCTCTCGCTCGACCCGGATACAGTGCGGTCGCTGTCGCCGGCCGGCCGGCTCGAACGGTACATCGAGGTCTCGGACGAGGCCGTGAATTCGATTCTGCCTGAGTGGCCCCTCTCGACGTACGTCTCGCCGGAGCCGGAGCGGGTCCGCTATCTGCCCTTCCTCCTTGACCGGCTCAGTCTCATCTACCTGCCAGACAGCTCACGGCTTGATCAGGATGAACTACTCGACAGAACGCTGGCGGATTCGTATCTGAGTCGCGGATCGGCCGAGCGCCCGCCAGTCATCGAGCCGAACCTGCGCGAGGGCCAACTGCACTCGTGGCTCGCGCCGGGGAACCCGATAGACGCCTGCAAAACGCCACCGGAAGCGTACGTGAACCGCTACCGGAGTCAGAACCGTGACACCGACAGCCAACAGGTCGCGGTCGTCCTCAACGACGAGGAGATGGCAGACGAACACACAGAAGTCACGGAGATATATCGGGCAGCTGACCTCCCCATGGACGTACGGGTCAGCGAACTGCTGTCGGTCAACGAACTGGCCGACGTGTTCCGGCAGCCGACGGAGTTCGTCCACTTCATCGGGCACTGCGACGAGGCGGGACTGCGCTGTCCCGACGGTAATCTGGCACTGTCGTCGCTGTCGGAAGCCCGAACGCAAACGTTCTTCCTGAACGCCTGTGGCTCCTACGATGAAGGGCTTGATCTGGTCAAACAGGGCGCAGTCGCCGGCGCAGTGACACTCACCGACGTGCTGGACAAGCACGCCGCCCTGGTCGGGACCGCCTTCGCGCGCTTGCTCAGTAACGGATTCAGCATCCAGCGAGCGCTGGAACTCGCTCGCCGGCGGATAATGATGTGTAAAGACTACGCGGTTGTCGGCGACGGGACCTACTCCATCGTTCCCAATCCCGCGCATCCTGCAGTCGTCTGGCTCTCCGAAGGGGAGACAGGATTCGACGTGCAGTGTACGGTCGTGTCCCCGGAACGGCCCGGCGAGAGCTACCGCCTGCCGTTCGACGACAGCGCCGCGCTGAACGGCGAACAGACGAGCCACTCGCTCGGTGCTACGGAGTTGGCCGACGCGCTGGGCCAGACCTCGCTGCCTGTCATCTACGACGGGGAGTTCCACTGGTCCGATGACCTGGCCGCGCGCCTCCGGACGGGCTTCTGAGGAAGGGAGAGCTGTCAGACTCCATGGCCGGAGCCGAGGCGGCCGCCGTCTGTTTCCGAACCGACCGACCGAGTCGTTGCGGCGATGCGACATCTTCCGGGAACCTTTCGTACTGGGGGTCAGATTTGAGACGATACCCGGGTCGTAACTTCTGGCGGGAAGGAAACAGTGACACCAGCCACTGATTCGGCCGAATTTACGCGGCGTCACCGAGCGACATTGGTGGTTCAGTCCGTGGGTCGAACGGCTTCTGCTTAGGATAATTGACCAATATTTTATCGCTGTTCGCTAGTGGGTGTTGTCGGATTGTTGGCGAAATCAACACAGTATGGCCGGTAAAATTAAATATAGCAGTACACTATATACTGGCAAGGGACAATGACCGAAAATCTCCTGCAAGACGACATCGGGTCCATGCTGACCACGGTGTTTGGGGCAACCGACGAGCCGGTGTACGTCGTGAACCCGTCGCGGCAGACCATTTCTGAGCTTGTATCGACACTAGACGCAGATTCGGGCGCTCCGGAAGTTCGGCTGCTGGCCGACGAGCGGGCACTGAAAGACGTCATGGACGACTTCCTCGTTGCGAGCACCGCGGCCGACCTCATCGATGAGGGGCGGCTCACGATGCGACTGCTCGACGACGTGCCGAACCACTCGGTCGCGGTAACTGTTGACACAGTGTACGCGCTCGTCACGATCAGCGATACGGTCGGCGGTCTCGGGACCGACGACGCAGCGTTCGTGGACAACGCCTACGACTACCACGACTCAGCTTGGACGGACGCCGACGAGTACTCACTCCGGACGCCGCCGCTCAACCGCGTCCAGAGCACGCTTGAATCCGATATCGGCCCGGAAACCGCGTCGGACTTCAACGACGTTCTCAGCTCGCTGTCGACGGCCCGCGGCGATGGTGACGGGCTTGATGAGGTCACCATCAGTCTGCTCGTGGCTGCCCGAAACGGCGAACTCCTGTACGACATCAGCAAGTGGGGCGAGGATGTCGGGCTGGCGAGCAAGGCGACGTTCTCGCGGACGAAGACGAAACTCGAAGATATGAACCTCATCGACACCGAGAAGGTCCCGATTGACGTGGGTCGCCCGCGACTCCGCCTGATGCTCGGTGACGACCGGCTCAAAGACGCCGACCCGGACGAACTGGCCTCCGTCGCCCAATCCATCCTCGCCGCGTAGGTTTTTCTCCCTTCACCACGAGGGCTTCGGCATGCGAACTGTCGAAGTCGTCGGGCGTGGACCGGCTGTTGATGCACTTGCCGCGTTTCTCGCTGATATCGACGTTTCAGTAGCACAGCCGTCGACACCAGCGGACAGCAGTGGCGACCTCGCCATCGTCGTCGATACCGTCGGTTCGGAGCGGTTTGCGGCGTGGAACAACCGGGCGAAAGACGATGCCTTCCGTGGGTCGCCGTCGAACGGCGTCGGTGGTGTCCCGGTGACTGACGCCGCGATTAGCGGCTTCGGACCTGAGACGGGCTGTTTCGACTGTCTCCGGACGCGGGTCGAGGCGACGGTCGATGACACCGAGGAAGTCACAGGAGCCCCGGCAGCAGCCACGCAACGATTCGCGGGAGCGCTGGCCGGTCGACTGGTGACCCAGTTTCTCGACGGCGACGCTGCTCTCCTCGGAACTGTCACGGAACTCCCACACACCCAGCGGCGGTTCCTGCCTGTCCCAGGCTGTGACTGTGGCGGGACACAGGGCCATTCCCTCGGCGACGGTCGGCAGACGGCCCCCGACAGCGAGGCGCTATCGCGGGCGGAACTGGGCCTCGACGACCGGGTCGGTATCGCCACGGAGGTCGGTGAGGTCGAATCGTTCCCGGCTCCGTACTACCTGTCGACGCTCGCCGACACCACCGGATTCAGCGACGTGTCGGCCGCCGCCAAGGCCGCCGGTGTTGCCATCGACTGGGACACAGCATTCATGAAAGCGCTGGGCGAGAACTACGAGCGGTACGCGGCCGGCGTCTACCGAGAAGGGAATCTACAGCACGGAACAGTCGCCGATGTACCGGCTGCCGTCACACCCGATACGTTCGTCAGAGACGAGGCCGAGTGGGACGAATCGCATGCGCTCCCCTGGGTTCCTGCCGAGAATCTGCTGACCGACGAGCAGCGGTCGCTGCCCGCCGAAACCGTCCACTATCCGCCGCCCTCGAACGCTGTCAGACCGGCAACGACGACCGGGCTCGGACTGGGCAACACCGTCACGGAGGCCTTGCTGACCGGGCTGTACGAGGTTATCGAGCGCGATGCCGCGATGCTGTCGTGGTACTCGACGTTCGACCCGCTCCGCGTTGCCATCGATGAGCACGAGCAGTACGAAACGCTCCGGCGGCGCGCCACATCTGAGGGCCTCGACGTGACGGCGCTGTTACTGACACAGGACGTGGACGTGCCAGTCATCACTGTCGCACTGGCACAGGACGAGTGGCCGCGCTTCGCGCTCGGGACCGACGCGGATCTGAACCCAGGTGCGGCCGCCGTCGGCGCGCTGGAGGAGGCGCTCCAGAACTGGATGGAACTCGATAGTATGGGTCCCGAGGCGGCCATGGATGCACAGGGTGCTATCGGGCGCTACGCCAAGTCGCCCGGTGAGGCGGCCGACCTGACGGCTGCGGAGACGGCAGTCCCGCTGGACTCGCTTGGCCCTGATGCGGACCTCTCTGGCGAGGCAGAGCTAGAGACGTTGTGTGACCGGGCGGCCGACGCGGGGCTCGCTCCGTACGGGACGCGGTTGACGACGCGCGACCTCGAACAGTTCGGGTTCGAGGCGGTTCGAGTCGTTTGTCCGTCGGCACAGCCGCTGTTCTTCGGTGAGTCGTTCTTCGGCGAGCGGGCCGAAACCGTGCCGGCCGATTTGGGCTTCGAACCGCGACTTGACCGGGATCACCACCCGTTCCCCTAATCGGACCAGTGGCTGTCAGATACCGAACGTCGCCCGCAGCATATCCCGCGAGCCCGGCCCGAGGCCGACGGCGGTAACGGCGATGAGCAACAGCAGTGCGTACCGTGGGCTGTCGTCGATGAACTCCTGGTTGAACAACGAGACGACCAGCGAGGCGACGGCAAGCTTGACAACTAAGAACGGCCAGGATGTGCCGATAGCAGCCGAGAGACCGGCCGGCTGGAGTGCCTCGGTAGCCGTAATGATGAACTCGTTGGCCGGGTGTTTCGGATAGTACGTTAGCGGGACATTGAGTGCGTCGAGCCAGTCGGCCAGCAGAACGTTCGCAACACCGTCGATTGCGTGGCCCCAGATGACCAGCAGGCCGATATAGCCAGTTCCGTCGTTCAGTACCGGGCGGTAGGACTCAAACAGGCGGTACAGTCCGTACGCCAGTGCCGACGCGAGTGCGACAGTCGTGATGAGGACTGACGGGTACAGCGTGGCGTACTCGCGGGCGAGGGCGACAAACGTGAGATACAGAAGCGTCACGGCGACAAAGGCCCCGCCGATAGCGCCGGTCGTCCGGTAGTAGCTGTCGACGACCCCACGCTGTTCGAGGTCCACGCAGACGACGAGGACGAGCAGGGTCAGCAGAAATACCGTGCCGTAAATCACGGGACTGATGATGAGCGAACTGAGCGGGTACTCGACGATCGGTGACACTCCGGCGTCGACTGCGCGGTCGGTTGCGTCTTCGACGGTCCGCAACGCACCGCCAAGCAGCATGAACGGCACGAACGCGAAGTAGAGCTTCGGGTCTTCGGCGATGTCCAGTCGCTCCAGAAGGAAGTAGACGCCGACGAGCATGTACACTAGAATCAGCATATAGCCGATTTCGGAGACGATAGTGTATCCCGGTTCGGCGATGAGCCGCCCCTCCTGAATGGCCGCCGTACAGCCATCGTACAGCGGTTGTGGGCCGGACGCAGTCATTTCGGCACAGCTAGCCGACTTGGCGTCCGCGTACACTGGCCCCCAGAAGTACTGCCAGAGGAACCGGTCCCAGACAGCCTGTGGAGCGGCCGTAACAGCGCCGACCGCGACGAGAAGGACTGCAACAAAAGAGCCCACCCAGAGCTGGCCGGGCCCGTACTCATCAACGGCTCGCTCGAGCGTATCCATGGCCGAGTGACCGGTGGCAGGCGGTTTTAGCGTTCCGGTCCCGTGTGCGTGGCGCGGAATTTCGCGCGGTACTGAACTGCGCGGGGCAAGTGTGTTCAGTCCTGTCTGAGCGCTTCGTTGCCGGCCGCCACGAAGGCCTCGTGTGCCTCACCGTTGGAGGCAACGACGGAATCGCTGTCGTGGGTCCATGGCTCACCGTCGAGGTCAGTGACCATGCCACCAGCCTGTCGGACCATATGGACGCCGGCGAGCGTATCCCAGGGTGCCATCGGGCGCGTGCAAACGAGCCCCTCAAGCGCCCCGTCGGCGACGTGTGCCAGCGTTGCCTGGAACGAACCCAGGCGACGGATGTCGCCGAAGCGGTCGCCGACAGCGCTGCACAACCGACCAAACTCATCTCGGTCATCGCGGTCCCACCAGCCAACAGGAGCCACGGCAAAGGTCTCCGGGTCGGTTCGTCCGCTTACCGCGAGTTCGGTCCCGCCTCGCGTACCGCTCTCCGGGCCGGCGGCGTAGAGGTCACCGTACGAGGGCAGATAGGTCACTGATGCGACCGGCTCACCGTCGACAATTGCGCTGACGGCCGTCCCCCACAAGCGCATCCCACGGACATAGTTCGCCGTCCCGTCGATCGGGTCGATGACCCACAGGGAACCACTGTCGGGGACGCTATCGACCGCTTCAGGCTCGCGGTCAGCCTCGGGCCCGGCCCGCGTCGAAAGGTCTTCCTCACAGAGAAATCGGTCGTCAGGGAACTCTGCTCGAATCGTGGCGACGACCTGCCGCTGGGCGTCGCGGTCCGTCTCCGTAACGAGGTCGTTCTTGTTGGCCTTCGAATCGACACTGAGGTCGCCCCGGAACTGCTCGCGGGCAACGACACCGCCAGCGCGGGCCGCTCGCTCGGCAACCGCCGCCCGGTGGCTTGCATCTGTCATATCTGATGCTGGACCGCCCGTGTTCAAACCATCTCGCCTTCCAGCAAAACAGGACCGACGGTCGGCGATGGGTTACTCCTCTTCGACAGCCTCGTCAACGGCATCGAGAATGGCTTCGGCAATGTCCCGTGCCTCATTGGGCGTGTACAGGACCTGATTCCCCAGCGACTGTTCAATACGGACGTAGCCGTCATCGTCCTCAATGGAGAAAAACGCCGTATTCTCCAGTGGTGGCACGTGCAGGCTGGCCCCCTCGGACTGATCTGTGGCCATGTTATTGTTTAACACATGGAGTGGCTTAAATCTACGGCTCTGGGCGACGATGCTCGCCCAGTTACAAAAATTAATAATTGGACCCCAACGGCTTATACTCATCTCGGATATGTACGAATATGGCATCGATACGTGGAGCGCTTCAGTTTAGCAAGGACATCTCGATTATCATGCTGTTGGGAGTTGTCTACGTCCTTGGGCTAAGCGTCACAACGTTGGTCCGCGCATCAGAGGATCGATTGCCGCGGCTACACGCTGCTGGTGGCGAGATACGGAACCGACTTCGCCGCCCAGTGTAAGGCACTCGGCAATCGAAATCCCAGCGCTACCGACCGGCACATGAAATCAGGTGGCCGTCCCTAGAGCATGTCTGTCCGAATTGGTGAGTGTTCACCGACTGTAGACAATACCTGAGCCGCTTTTCTTAGTCTCTCGTTAGGTTCTCAGTGTAGTGCAACTCCTGCAAACGTGGCTGCCTCGCTGGCTGTTGTATTGTGTTATTTGAAATTCTGTAGGCGAAGTCCGCTGCTGATATAGTCTGCTAGTCTGACAGATGTATGCTTCATAACGTACATTAGTGCGTGAATAGTGTCGTTTACTGATAGGTGCCCATTCAACAATCTCATCATGGTCGAAAGAAATTATGCACAATCAGAGGAGAATAGCAGTTCTCATGCTGACTATTGTTATTAATCATGGATTATTCCACCCAACAGCTTTATTATATGCTGCTTTGACATGATACCCTGTGTGGGAACCATGCGGTACCTATCAGAAATGAGCCATTGAAATCAAATAAAATGGGGCCTACCAGCCGTATTCATCGAAAGCCGTTCAGGGGAGTGGAGAGCGCATGTCGCTAGACGCACCAGTTACAGCCGAGGTACGGGAATGACAATACAAGCAAATCAGGCAAATCAAGCAGACCAACAGGGGATCGCAGCCAAGACTGCAGACGAGTTTCTCGTTACGCCCGAGAGCGAAGTCACGCCGGTTTTGAGCGTCGTGATGCCCACGCTCAACGAGGAGAAAGGAATCGTAGAATGCATCGACTGGATCAAGACCGCAATCTCGGAGTTGCGTGTCCCAACCGAGATCATCGTAAGCGATAGTTCGACCGACGCGACGCCCGAGCTAGCTCGCGAGCGGGGTGCGACAGTCGTGACACCTGACGAACCGGGCTATGGCTATGCGTATCGCTACGCGTTTGG
>JGI12329J12844_1000200_pt1 | contig 15365 bp, 15 predicted proteins | sample A23E3SouthBayCA_FD_12844 | JGI IMG/M metagenome (IMG submission 12844)
CTCGCGAACAATCCACAGGCACTCCGGCTGTTGCCTGCCGGTCACGAGCCCGGGGAGACGACCGCGACCGACCGTCGGCTGCTCGTCGTGCTCAACGCGACGGCCGGATCGGCAACGGCCGGCGATGCCGTCGATGCGGCGCTCTACGACACCGCACAGGCCCACTCCGACAGCGGGCTGTTCGTGTTGAACCAGTTCGCCTACAACGCGTACAACAGTCACTTCTTCGGGGAGATCGTCTGGCTGGTGCTGCCGGCCGCACTGGTCTTGATCCTTGGCGTGCTCGCGTTCACGTATCGGGATCTGGTCGATATCGTCGTCGGGATGACCGGTGTGATCCTGTCGGTGCTGTGGATGTTCGGCCTGCTCGGGTGGCTCGGCGTCTCCGCGGGGCTGGTCAGCATCGTCCCGGTCGTCCTCGTGACTGGGCTGAGTATCGACTTCGGCTTCCACGTCTTCAACCGATATCGCGAGCAACGCGGCGTCGAGGAGGGGATCCGCGAGCCGATGAACCGCGGCGTCAAACTCGTCGCGACCGCGCTCGTGCTGGTGACTGTCACCGCCGCGATCGGCTTCCTCTCGAACGTGGTCAACCCGCTCGGGCAGATCCGCGATCTCGGGGTCTCGATCACGCTCGGTGTCATCGCGTCGCTGCTGCTGTTCGTCACCGTCGTGCCGGCGCTGAAGATCAGCATCGACGGCCTGTTCGAACGCGTCGGCTGGAGCCGACGGAAGCGGGCGCTGGGCCACGGTCGGTTCCTGCGACCGATCCTCTCGCGAACGGTCGATCTCGCCCGCCGCGGCGCGCCGGTCGTGCTGGTCGTTGCGATCGTCGTCGGATCGCTCGGCGCGGCGGCCTGGTCCGATCTGGACGAGGAGAGCTTCCAGCAACCGGACGGCGAGGTTGCGGAGTGGAAACAACAGCTTCCGGACCCAGTCGGCTGGGAACCCCACCCCGTCGCCGAGCAGCTAAACCACGTCCAGGACGTCTATCAGCCGGCGACCGCCGACGACGCGATCCAGGAACGCATCCTGCTCGAAGGTGACGTGACGGCCAACGGGACGCTGACTGATCTCCAGGCGGGCGTCGACACGATCGAGGAACGGGGCGTCCTGCTCGAACAGCCCGGCGTCCAATCGGTTACCTCACCGGTCACGGCGATGCGGGCCGTCGCCCAGCGCGATCCGGCGTTCCGGGCGGTCTTCGAAGCCGACACGCGAGACACGAACGGCGACGGGCTGCCGGATCGGGACCTCGAAACCGTCTACGACGCCTTCTACGAGGCCGACAGCGACACCGCGAGCCGGGTGCTCGAACGCACTGACGGCGAGTACCGATCGATGCTCGTTCGCGTGACGCTCGACGGCGGCTACGCCGATGCGGACGGGACCGTCGCCGACCTCGAAGCCGGCGCGGCTCGCATGGACGGCGGCGATCGGACGGCGACCGTCGTCGGCTCACTGGCCATCAACGTGGCCGTCCTGGATTCGATCGTCGGCGGGATCCTGCAGACGATGGCGCTCGCGCTGGCGGCGATCGCGCTGACGATGGCGATCGCCTTCCGGGTGATGCACGGCAGTGCGACGCTCGGTCTCGTGGTCGCCGTCCCGATCGCGCTCGTCCTCGGGCTGGTGATCGGCGGGATGTACCTGCTGTCGATCCCGCTGACGCTGTTGACAGCGCTGCTGATGAGCCTCGTCATCGGGCTGGGCGTCGACTACAACATCCACATCGGCGATCGCTTCGCCGACGAGCGCCGCGAGGGCAAGACAGCTGTCCAGGCCCTCGAGGCCGCGGTCACCGGCACCGGCGGCGCGTTGCTCGGCAGTACACTGACCTCAGCGGGAGCGTTCGCGACGATCGCGCTCGTGCCACACCCGCAACTGCAGAGTTTCGGCTCGATCGTCGTGATCGCATTGCTCACTGCCTTCCTGGTGAGCCTGCTGGTCCTGCCGAGTCTGCTGGTCCTGTGGGAGCGCTACAGCCCGGAAGCCGTGACGATGGTCTCCGAGGAGACGGCCCTCCCTCAGGACTGATACGGTCGGTTGTCTGTCTGTTTCGGTTCGGATAGTCAGTAGACTCTTTCTTCAGGGAGCCCAAATCGCAGGGTGATGGACGACCGAGACCGACGCGACCCCGACCGACCGCCACGCGACGACGCTCTCGGGCCGGGCGAGATCGACGACACGCCGACGATCACTTGCGAGCGCTGCGATCGCGCCTGGGACCTGGAGTACGAACTGACGGAGCTGGCCGTCGGCAATCAGGCGGTTCAGCAGTTCGCGCTGGATCACCACCGACACACGGGTCATTACCCCGACGGGATCGCGACCTGGCAGGCGAGTTGCCGCCAGTGTCCAGAAACCGTCGAACGTCTCGAAGAAAGCGCCGCCAAGCGGTGGGCAGAGACCCACGCCCGCCACACCCGCCACAGCGTGGCGATCGAACACGGCGAGGACGAACAGACGGTCGTGACCGCTCCAGAGGAGTAGTCTGCCGGGCGACCGTTGCCGGCGTCGCCAGCGGTCCTACTCGGGGACGTCTGGGTCGTCGCCTTCAGTTTGGATCGTATCCAGATCTTTCTCACCTAAATTTCACTCCTCGGATTTCCTCGTTCGCGGCGACGCCGCTCACTGCGGGAACCACCCGTCGCAAAATTTAGTATAAAACGACCCGCTGGCTCGCCGTCGGCGTCGCCAGCGGTCCTATTACTCGGGGACGTCCGGATCGTCGCCCTCGGTTTGGGTCGTCTCAAGATCTTTCTCGCCGAGGTAGATCTCCGCACCGTCCTGAGCGACTTTCTCGGCCAGCACGGCGCATTTCACGCGCATCGGCGAGATTTCGACCCCGAGCATATCGATGATGTCGTCCCGGTCCATCTCACGCAATTCCTCGATGGAGGTGCCCGGCAGTCGTTCGCTGAGCATCGAGGCCGAGGCCTGGCTGATCGCGCAGCCGTCGCCGCGGAAGGCCACCGCCTCGATGGTCTCCTCGTCGTCGTCGAGCACCACGTCCATCTTGATCGTGTCGCCACAGGACTGGTTCTCCCCGACGTGGGTGAACGTCGCGTCCTCGATCTCCCCGTAATTGCGGGGGTTCTTGTAGTGATCAAGGATCTGCTGTCGGTACATATCCGAGCCGCCGATTCCCATTGTTGCCCGACTGTACGTGTCTCGGTCGCAAAAGCGTTCCGCGGGAGGTGCTGGCATATTGGCTGTCGTTCACGTTCGATAGAATGCCTAACGGCGAAACGGAACTTAGTCACGTTCAATCTGAAATGGAGTGTATTTGCGGGAGTGCAGTCAGAAGATACCGGGCACTATCGCCAAGAAACACGGCATCTTCGACGGAGGGTTCTACGGCAAATGCGACGGCAAATGGAACTACACGGATGCTACCGGGGAATGGGGATGCAACGCGATGCCGGAAGCAGAACCCCAGACCATCAACGTCCAACCATACAAGATCCCGAACACAGGGGACAGCAACCTGTCCGGGGACTGGGTCGGATTCAAAATACCCACAGGCGAGTGGATAAAATGGACTGATGCATACCCTGAAGCTTACAGCAGTCCACACACAGAAGGTCTAGAACTTAGAGCCTCCTGCTTCCAGACAGGCAACGAAAACAACTACGACAAATGGACCAACGTCACCGACACGTGGCCAGGAACAGACATACCATGGATAGTAGGCGTTCAACTACCAAAAGATCAGGATAACGGGTATAATAGTTACAACTGCAAGTTCGGTTTCCAGCAGGAAGTAAGGGATAATGTGCCCCGGTACCTGTACTGGAGGTGGAAGCAGTTGGATGCGACCACCACCAATCTGAATTACTGGCCGTCTAACTTTGGTGACTTCACCGACAGTCCCAAGCCAATCGTAGAAGGCCAGGATGATGCAGGGATTGTGGATACTAAGACCTTGGATGCGCGGGAGCCTCAAGGTGTTTCAAATGTCCAGTCCTGGCTCTCCGACCACAGCGCCGACCAAGTAATCAGTGGAAGCCCATTCACACAATTCCCAACCGGCGACTTCTCAACAGAAACAGACAGTCGTCATCCAGTAAAGAACTGAATTTAGTGATTAGGTGGGATTAACTGCCCACCCATCACTTGGATTCCATTCTTCCATCATGTCAAATTGTAACTCATCTCCTTCAGCGTGAACTCTCATATAGCCGTCAATATCTCCGCCTCTAAACTCATTGTAAAACTTATCGTTTATCTCAAAAATGTGTTCTGAGTTCCCGTTTCTCTCTTGATTGGCAATGTAGGCGTGGGCATCGTGAGTTGGGACTATATTTATCTCCCTTTCATCGGACATTGAGTTTTCTCCTATCAGTGTATTTTGGAAATGAGCGAAGATTGGCGTTAGATTTTGTTCTTCTGGCCAATCGTGTGTCCCCATGTACTGATCAACATCAAATTCCTCTGCCCTTTTGACTATGGCTTGGTAGTCGAGTGGTGAGAAGGTGCCGGTGTCTTCGGGGTTGAATGCGCGTTGGCCGACTGCTTCGATGTTGTTGTCTGGTGTTTCGTTTGGTCGGAGGACTCTGTCTTCGTCTAGTGAGTCTCCGTGTGGGTTCATTCGGATTGGTCCTTCCGAGGTGTATATTGTTTCGAGTGGTTGTGGTGTTCCGCCGAGGTAGGATCCGCCTCTGACCAGGATGTTTTTCTCGTTGTTGTCTTGGATTTCACTGGTTGTTTTCGCGATCTGGTAGTCGAGTTTTTCTGTGAGTGTGTATGCGATTGCCTGTGTCTGGTTTCGGGAGTCTACGTGTTTGTTGAGGTGTGCGAGCACGTCCTCGATTTCACGAGTAAATGTTTCGTATTCTCCGTCGAGTGCTTCTTGGATTGTGTTCCAGTTGTTTTCTGCCTGGCGTGCTCCCTTGCTCAACCCGCCTCGCTGGTTGTGGATCAGTTTTTCGTCCGTAATCCTTTGCATCGTGTAGTCCGGCCTTGGCTCCGGTTCCGGTGTTTCATCGTTTTCCGTCGTTGTGTTATCTGGTTCCTGGTCGGTTTCAGTTGTTCTTTGAGTGGTTTCTTCCTGGGGTTCGGTTCCCGGTGCCGTGTACGGGTTGTCGGTTTCGGTCGGTGGACGTTCAGTTTCCTCGTTTTCTCCCCCGGAGCACCCTGCCAGGCCTGCTGCTGTGGCGCCCATACCGGCCAGCACAGCCCTCCGCGGTATGTCGCGACTATCCTCAGCCATACTGTCCCCTCGTGTGTCTCACATACGATCCCGAAGCCATTGTAGTGGCTCGATAATTCACTGTATATTCAGTTAAATGTTTGCGGAAGCGTCGCTATCGACGGCCCTGGGGAACGCTTTTTCCGGCGGCCCGCGAACTGACCGGGTATGGACGAGGACAGGGTGGCCTACGAACCGGTCAGCGTCAAGGACGTGCTGGCCGAGATGAAAGACACCGCCGAATTGCTGATCGACCTCTCGTATTCGGCGGTACTTTTGGGCAGCGACGACATCGCCGAGGAGGTGCTCGATCTGGAATCCCAGATGGAAGTGCTGCACCTCCAGGCGCGGATGAGTCTGCTGATGGCCGCGCGCAACCCCGAGGACGCTGAGTCACTCGCGCCCGTGCTCGGCGTGGTCGGGGCCGCCGAGAAGATCAGCGACGCCGCCGGCGACATCGCGAAGGTCGTCCTGGAGGACATCGGCCTCCCGGAGGCGATGCGGGCCGCCCTGCCCGAGGCCGTCGAGTCTGTCGAGCGCGCGACGGTCGCCCCCGGGTCGGCCTACGCCGAGCGGACGCTGGGCGAGATCACCTTAGAGACCGAGACCGGCGTCCGCGTGATCGCGATCCGCCGGGACGGCGAGTGGCTGCTCAACCCCGGCCCCGAGACGACCGTCCGGGCCGAGGACGTCGCGCTGCTTCGCGGTCCGCGCGACGGACTCACTGAAGTCTACGAGACGCTGACCGGCGAGGCATACGTCCCGCCGGACCCTCCCGAACGGGACTCCTCCGACCTGGAGCGGGCGGTCGATTCGATCGTCCTGATGAAGAACATGAGCGAACTCGCGGTCGATCTGGCCTACGGGTCGGTCCTGTTCGACAGCAAACCCGTCGCCGAGGAAGTCCTGGAACTGGAAGCCGAGGTCGACGCCCTGCAATCGCGCTTCGAGGCCTGGGTGCTCCGGGCGGCCAGCCGCGTCGACGACCCGGTCGATCTGCGGGGACTCGTGCAACTTGCCCGTTCGACGGAGGTCATCTCCGACGCCGCCCTGGAGATCAGCGAGGGTGTCCTCCGCGGGATCGGCACACACCCCGTCGTCGCGGCGGCCGTCGAGGAGAGCGACGAGGTGATCGTCCGCGCGACTGTCGACCCCGACAGCGGCCTGGCGGGGCGGACCCTCGGCGAGGTGGCGGTCAAAACCGAGACGGGAATGCGCGTCATCGCGGTTCGACACCCCGACCGCGAGAGTCGCCGCACCGGCCTTGAGGGCGGCGACTGGGTCATCTCTCCGGGGGCGACGACCGAGATCGAACCCGGTGACGTCCTCCTCGCGAAGGGGACTCGCACCGGGGCCGATCGACTGGCCGAACTCGTCGGCTGAGTGGCTGGATCACAGCTCCTTCGTGAGTCTGCGTGCCTGGACGGCCACGAGCACCATCGTGATAAGCCCGCCGAGCGACAGCGCCAGCGACGCGCCCAGCCCGAGATACCAGATCCACGACTCGCCCCCGCCCGGCAGGACGACGAGGAGGACGTACGCCAGGATCGTCAGGGCGAGCCCGAGTCCGAACCCGCGGATCGCGTGCTTGCGGACCTCGAGTGCGTCCAGAAAGCGCGCGCGGCCGGACTCGGGGCGATCGTTCGACACGCCCGACCGTTCGACTCCGGGCGACAAAACCGCACTGGTCGCGACCGCCGACGCGCCCGTCACTGCGAGGTGAGCGTGTTTTTCGGCCGGGATCGAATCGACTAAGACCGTCCGTCCGTCTCTCTATGGTAATGACGAGCCTCGGCACGGCGAGTGCGGCCCCGGGCGAGATCGACACGGGGCGGCTGTGGGTCGGCGAGACGCGCGACGGCACCGACATCGGGCTGCCGGTAGCGGTCGTCAACGGCGCCGAGACGGGCAAGACCCTCTACGTGCAGGCCGCGAGCGACGGCGACGAACTCAACGGTGTCGGCGTCCTCCAGCGCTGGCTCCCGCGGCTCGACCCCGAGGCCATCTCCGGGACGATTCTCGTCACCGGAATCGTCAACTACCACGCTTTCCAGGTCGCCGAACACCGCAACCCGGTCGACGACACGAAGATGAACCGGGTCTACCCAGGCGACGAGGAGGGAACTTCCAGCGAGCGCATCGCGGCGGCGACCTTCGAGGCCGCCACCCGTGCCGACCTGGTTGTCGACCTCCATCAGGGATCGACCAGCCGGATGATCAACGAGGTCCGGGTGCGGTGCGGACGGCGCCACCGCCGCCATCAGTCCTGTCTGGAGCTCGCGAAGGTGTTCAACTGCGGGTACGTACTCGATCAGAAAGGGCCGGACGGCCAGCTCGCCCGTGCCGCTCCCGACGAGGGCGTCCCGACGATTGACCCTGAACTGGGCGGGGCCGTCGGCTGGGACAACCAGAGCATCGAATACGGCCTCCAGGGGCTGTGGAACGTCCTCGAATACTACGATTTCCTCGAGGGCGACGTGACCCTCTCGACCCAGACCCGGGCCGGCGGCTTCGATCAGTACGGGGCACCCGCCGGCGGGCTCGTGGATTTCAAGCTCGAACTCGGCGACGAAGTCGAGCGTGGAGAGACGCTCTTTGCGATCACCGACGTGTTCGGACAGGTCAAAGAACGGGTCACGGCCGACTCGGAGGGAATCTTCTGGCGGACCCGCCGGCTCCCGCAGGTCGCGACCGGCGAGTACGTCTGCTCGGTCGGGACGAACGTCGACTCCTACTGATCACCGCATCGCGACTCGTGCTCTCCGACAGGGACCGACAGTCTCATTCACGCGCCGCCACCCAGTGCAGGTATGACTGACTACTTCGAGGTTCACCACCGCGACGGGGCCGCGCGGGTCGGTGAACTCCGCCTGTCCGACGCCGTCCGGACGCCGACGCTGGCCGACGATCTGACGATCGACGCCGGCAGCGAGTGGCCCGGCGGTCGAGAGTTCCCGGCGGGCAGCGAGGACGAGGTAACGATCCTGCCCCATCGCGGGTTCCCCAGCGGGACGCCCGAGGAAGTCCAGGACGCGTTCGCGCCCGAGTATCCCGAGGTCGAGTACCCGAACGGCGTCGTCGTCTCCCAGGAGACGGCCGCCGACTTCGGTGCGGACGTCTACGTCCTCTCGGGTGCACAGGGCATCGTCGGCCACGCCGAGGCGTTCGTCGAGACGATCGTCGACGTCCGCGAGTCGATTCCCGCCGACAGTGCTCTCTATCTGCCGGGTGTCGCCACCCCAGCCAACGTCGCGACGCTGGTCTACGCCGGCGTCGATCTCGTCGATACCGATCGTGCCGTCATCAAGGGCACCCAGGGCAAGTACCTCACCGGCGACGGCGAGGTCTTCTTCGAGGATCTCGAAGAGCTGCCCTGTTCGTGCCCGGCCTGCCAGCAACCCGCCGAGAGCGCGGACCGCGAGGCCTGTATCGAGCACAACGTCAACGCCCTGCGGGCGGAACTGGCCCGCGTTCGCGAGCGGATCCGGTCGGGCCGGCTCCGGGACTACATCGAGGGCCAGGCCCGCCACGACCAGTGGCTGACAGCCGCCTTCCGACGGCTCGATCAGCAGTACGCGTATCTCGAACAGCGGACGCCGATCGTCCGGGGGGCCGAGATCACCGCCGCCAGCGACGACACGCTGCGGCGGGTCGAGATCCAGCGCTTCGCCGACCGGGTCACGAACCGCTATCGCAACCGCTTTGAGGCCCCACTGGTGCTCGTTCCCTGCTCGGCGCGGAAGCCATACAGCGAGTCCCGGAGTCACGGGCAGTTCCACGACGCCATCCAGTTCCGCGGCCACACCGTCTCGATGACGTCACCGATCGGCGTCGTCCCGCAGGAACTGGAGCTGACCTACCCCGCCCAGCACTACGATTCGGTCGTGACCGGTCGCTGGAGTGCAACCGAGATCGAGTTCGTCGCCGACGTGCTGGCGGCCTACCTCGAACGCAACGAGTATCCCCGGTATATCGCTCACCTGCCCGAGGACTACCTGCCGATCGTCGAGCGCGTCGAGGACCGGCTGGATATCGAGTTCGAGTACACCGTCGCCGAGCACCCGACAGACACGGAGTCACTTGCGAACCTTGCGAGCACCCTTTCGGGCGAACCGAAGTATCGCAAGCGCGAGCGCCAGCACAACACGATCAGGGCCATCGCAGACTACCAGTTCGGCGAGGGTGCGGGCGAGGAGCTCTTCGAGGACCTGCACATCGAGAGTCGCTATCCCAAGCTACGCGCCCACGACGCCGACGGCGAGCAGCTGGCGGCACTGGTCCCGAACTACGGGACACTGTCGCTGACGCTCGCGGGGGCGCGACGCTGGCTCGACAGCGACATCCCGACCAAGCGCGCCGAGATCGACGCGTTCGTCCCGCGAGGGAGCGTCCTCGCGCCGGGGATCGTCGGCGCCGACGATGACATCCGACCCGGTGACGAGGTGGTCTTCGAGGGACCGAAAGCCATCTCGATCGGCCGCGCGGAGATGTCCGGCCCGGAGATGGTCGAGAGTACTCGCGGGATCGCGAGCGAAGTTCGGCACACCGAAGAGAAGTGATCGGCCTCCGTGCACTGGAATCGCTCTCGACGGATCGTGGTCGTCGCGGTCGTCGCCCTCGTGATTCTCGTCTCGGCGGTCGTCCCGACTGGTGACGCCGTCGCCCGGGCCGGTCCGTTCGGCCTGGGGCTGGATCTGTGGCTCCACGCGCTGGCGTACGCCGTGCTGGAAGCCGCGGTTCTCGCGGCGATCGTCGGCTCCCGGGAGCTGTCGCTACCGACCAGTGCGCTGTCGATCCCCGTGACGGCCCCGGTCGTGACGGCCTACGGCCTCCTCATCGAGGGAGTCCAGTTGCTGGTGCCGTACCGCCACGCCAGCGTCGCAGACGCGATAGCAAATGCCATCGGCGCGGGGATCGTGCTCGTTGGATGGGCTCTGTACGTCCGCCTGCGATGAGCGTCGCGACCGAACGCAGGGGATTTACGACCGCACCGGCTACGTCACGGCGATGAGCAAGCCGAGCCCCGAGGTCTACGAGCAGGGCAAGGGGATGGACGCCCACAACCAGGTGATGCGGGAGATCCGCGGGCGCAACGACAAGAGCTACGACCCGACCGAGCCGACGCGGGTCTGGCTCGACGAGGACAACACGCCCGACGGAGTCTACCAGAGCCTGACGATCATCCTCAACACCGGCGGCTGTCGGTGGGCCCGCGCCGGCGGCTGTACGATGTGTGGCTACGTCGCCGAGAGCGTCGAGGGCGGCACTGTTGCCCACGATGACCTGATGACTCAGATCGACGCCTGTCTGGAGCACGAGCAAGAGAACGCGGACGACAAATCCGGGCTGATCAAGATCTACACCTCGGGCTCGTTCCTCGACGAGCGCGAGGTCCCGGCCGAGACCAGACAGGCCATCGCCGAGACCTTCAGTGATCGCGAGCGGATCGTCGTCGAGAGCCTGCCTGACTTCGTCGACCGCGAGAAGATCGCCGACTTCACCGACCAGGGTCTGGCGACCGACGTCGCCGTCGGCCTGGAGACCGCCACCGATCGCGTCCGCCACGACTGTGTGAACAAGTACTTCGACTTCGCGGACTTCGAGGACGCCTGCGCGGAAGCGCGGGCTGCCGACGCCGAGGCCGACGCTGTCGACGTGGGCGTCAAGGCATACCTCCTGATGAAGCCCCCGTTCCTCAGCGAGTCGGAAGCCATCGAGGATATGAAATCCTCGATCCGTCGCTGTGCGGGCGTCGAGGGCTGTCACACCGTCTCGATGAACCCGACCAACGTCCAGAAGTACACCGAGGTCGAGCAGCTGTACTTTGCGGACGGCTACCGACCGCCGTGGCTCTGGAGCGTCGCCGAGGTGCTGGAAGCGACCGCTGAGGAGGACGTCATCGTCGTCTCCGATCCGGTCGGGCACGGCTCCGACCGCGGCGCGCACAACTGCGGGGAGTGTGACGACCGTGTCCAGACGGCGATCAAGGACTTCAACCTCCGCCAGGATCCCAGCGTCTTCGAACAGGTCTCCTGTGACTGTGAACTGACCTGGGAGACCGTCGTCGAACGCGAGACAGGCTATAATCTCCCGCTCGCGCGGTAATCGTCCGTCTGTTGCGTTCTCACTCTCCCCTCGTCGTCACTCCTCGACGAGCGTTTCGACGAGCGTCTCCAGGCTGTAGCTCTCGATACCGCGCGTGAAGTCCCGGTCGGTCGAGATCACGTACGTCGAGTTCGTGCGGTCGACCTCCTCGATCATCTCGAAGTCTCTGATGAGCCGCTCGACTTCGTCGCTGCCGGGGAGTCTCGCGATGGCGATGAAGTCCGTCTCGCCCATCGTCGAGAAGATCTGGGTCACGCCCTCGACCTCGCGAAGCTTTTCGAGGACGTCCTCGTGGTCGTCGCTGTAATCCGACAGCACCTCGACGAGGACGGTGACGTCTAGCCCCAGCTCCGAGAGGTCGAGGTCGTAGAGGTCGTTCTCGATGATCCCCTCCTCCCGCAGATTCCCCAGCCGGTAGTGGATCGTCGAGACCGGAATCCCGGTCTCCTCGTGTAACTCGTCCGGACTGCCCGTCCCCAGATCTGCGATCGCCTTGAGAATACGGATGTCGCGCTCGTCCATCGCCCGAGCGTTCGACGTACTCCCCTATCAACGTCGGGGATAAAGACACCACTAGATCTGATCCGAATATAGGGGATATTTTGTAGATAAATGCAAGTCGGAACACTTCTCTGAGAAATTCTACCTCCCAACGCGAAATCTATTGAAGAAAGATTTAACTGATGGTGAGAGAGATTGTTGAATAGGATCTATGATATCGCAGAGGAGTTGGATCTCTGTCCCAACGACCGGGTTGCTGTTCGTATTGCTTTCGCTACTCTGGGGCGGCTCGTTCGTGGCGATCGACATCGGGCTTCGGGATCTTCCGCCGGTGTTGTTCGCGGCGATGCGCTACGACATCGCGGGCGCGCTCGTCCTCGGATATGCGGCTCACAGGACCGATCGGTGGCGGCCGCGCTCGCGCCGGGAGTGGACGCTGGTCTCCTTTCTCGGACTGTTCATGTTCGGCGCGTACAACGCCCTGATCTACATCGGGATCGACCACGTTTCCGGGGCTGTCGCGTCGATCGTCATCAGCCTCGGGCCGGTCCTGACTGCCGGCTTCGCGACCACGCTCGGCATCGAGGAGCCGCCGAACCGGATCGGCGCGCTCGGCTTCCTCGCTGCGATTGCGGGCGTGGTGCTCGTCGCCGATCCCAGCCCCGGAGCCCTGCTAGACACGAACACGATCGGCGTCGGGATCGTCCTGCTCGGGTCAGTCAGTTTCGCGTTCGGAACCGTCGCGTCCCGGCCGATCGACGTCGATCTGCCGCTGTCGACCGTCCAGGCCTGGGCGATGCTCGTCGGGGCTGCCTTCCTGCATCTGGCGAGTCCGTTGCGTGGCGAGGTGTTTTCGGCCGCGTCGGTGACGCCCTCGACGGTTGCCGCGCTCGTCTATCTGGGCGTGATCTCCGGGGCCGTCGCATACGCGCTGTACTTCCGTCTGCTCGATCAGCTCGGCCCGACGGAGATCAACCTTGTCGGATACACTGAACCCGTCGTGGCCAATGGCCTCTCCTGGCTCGTGCTCGGCCAGACGATCGCGCTCTCGACGCTCGGCGGGTTCGCCGCGATCTTCACCGGCTTCGCGCTACTCAAACGGAAGGCGCTGCTCGATGCGGCCCCGATATTCCGGCGGCGCTGATTCGACGGCTCCGTCGCGTCCCGCACTTTCACTTTCGCCACGGTAGGCTGGGGTTCATATCCGGGGAGTCGCTAGCTACTGTTACGGGGCCTCGGATCACTGTCACACGCTCCATGGCCCCGCTCCCCTTTGCTTCCACGCTGCGAGTGGCCATGCAGCCGATTGCTTGTCACCAACTTTTGCACGATCCGAGTAACGTAAGTTCTCCCGCGCGTAGGCCAACCTGGCGGGACGGTAGTACACGCTGCCAGCCTGCCATGGTACACTCGGTCCTCACGGACCGTTTTTCGGAACACTGTCCGGGAACGCCTGCTACGCTTCGAACCCTTCGAGGATGCCCTGTCCGTCGGTCGGGCCGATATCTTCGAGCGTGACTCGCTCGGGATGGGGCATCAGGACGGCCACGTGGTCGCCGGCCTCGCCCGTGACGCCGGCGACGCTGTGTTTCGAGCCGTTGGGATTGGCCTCCGGCGTGACGGTCCCGTCGGACTCGCAGTATCGAAAGAGCACGCGATCGTCGGCTTCGAGCGCCGCCAGGCGTTCGTCCTCGATCTCGAACCGTCCCTCGCCGTGCGCGATCGGGAGTTCGAGGATCTCGCCCGCCTCGAACTGCCGTGTCCAGGGCGTGTCGGCGTTTTCGACCCGGACGTGGACGTGCTCACACTGGAAGCGTGCGCTCTCGTTGGTCGTGAACGCGCCGGGGGTCAACGACGACTCACAGCCGACCTGTGCGCCGTTGCAGATTCCCAGTACGGGCGTCCCGGCCTCGGCCGCGTCCCGGACCTCGTCCATGATCGGGGAGTGGGCGGCCATCGCGCCGGCCCGCAGGTAGTCGCCGTACGAGAACCCGCCCGGCAGGACGATACCGTCGGTGTCCCCGGGTAGACTATCCTCGTGCCAGATGAGTTCGGCGTCGATCCCCAACGACTCCAGAGCCTGGACGGTATCCCGGTCGCAGTTGCTCCCCCCGAATCTGATGACTGCGACAGTCACAGCGACCACCCCACATGCGGACAGCACGTCGGCGTCGGTGTAGCGACAGTCATCGTTCCGTGACAGCGACCTCGTAGTCGTGGATGGTCGGGTTCGCGAGCAGTCGCTCGGCCATCTCGTCGGCTCGGTCCGCGGCTGCGTCGGCCGATTCCGCGTCCAGATCGATCTCGAAGCGATCGGTCGACCGGAGATCCGCCAGCTCGAATCCGAGTCGCTCCAGCGCCTGCTGGGTCGTCTCGGCCTCGGGATCGAGCACCCCGCTTTTGAGCCGCACTGTCACTGTCGCGGTGTAGTCAGCCATTACTGGACCGGCCGTGACGCCGGGAGAAAACGCTTGTGGATCGCCGCTACTCCCCGTCGATGTCGACCACGAGCACCGGCACCTCGGCCTGTTTGACGACGCGCTCGGTGACGCTACCGAGCGTCGCGACCCGATCGCGTCCCGTTCGGCCGTGGGTCCCCATGACGATCAGATCGATCGGTTCCTCGCCGGCGTAGCTCAGGATCGATTTGTACGGGATCCCGCGCCGTCGCTCGGTCACAGTGTCCACTCCGCGCTCCTCGATGCGGGTGACGGCGTCCTCGATCGCGTGGTCTCCCTCTTCCTCGAGGGACTTGATGACCTCGTCTTTGGTGTCTTTCGACGCTGCCCGGTAGAGCCGTTCGTCGATCACGTACAGGACGTGGACCGTCGCATCGTTGTCCCGGGCGATCGCACTCGCGTGATCGATCGATTCGACAGTCCCATCGCTCCCGTCGGTCGGCACGAGGATGTGATCGTACATCACCCGTGTGTTCGGCCGCCCCCGACATAGTTGTACGTGCACACACCACTCGGAGCCGTCGTCACTGGCTGCTCTCTTCCTGCTTGAGGTCCTCGAGTTCCGCGTCGACCTCCGACTGATCGATCTCCGCTTCGACGTCGACGTCTTCGACGTCATCCGTCTCGAGGTCGGATTCATCCGTATCTGCCGGTTCGCTCGCGCTCTCTGACGCTGACTCGTCGGCGGTGTCCGTTTCCGCCTCACCCATCTCGGATTTGATCGTCTCGAGCTCGGAATCGACCGCGCTGTCGGTTCCCAGCTGCTCCAGCTCCCGGTCGACCTGATCTTTATCGGAGATGACGTCCTCGAACGCGCCGGTCTCTTGCAGTTCGTCCATCGCCTCTGCCCGTGCTTCCATGTCCTCGGTCCGCTCCTCGGCGCGTTCGATCGCCCGGCCGACGTCTTCGAACTCGTCGCCGGCGCCGGTCATCGCCTCGCTGACTTTCGAGGAGGCCTCGGCCGCCTCGTAGCGAGCCTTCATCGTCTCCTTTTTGGTCCGGAACTCCTCGATCCGGCTCTGCAGGGTGTTCTTCTGCTCGACGAGCTGCTCTTGCTGTTGCTGGAGGTCACTGATCTGGCTCTCCAGTTGCTCGATCTGGCTCAT
>JGI12329J12844_1000202_pt1 | contig 15287 bp, 19 predicted proteins | sample A23E3SouthBayCA_FD_12844 | JGI IMG/M metagenome (IMG submission 12844)
CCCGTCGACGACGGCGCGTACTACCAGACGACGTTCGCGTACTGGCGGCAGCTGCTCGCGGCACGCGCCACGCAGGTCGGCGTGGAACCGACAACGCCGACGCCGTCGACGCCGACTCCGGAGGGTGTCGGGACAGGCGTCACCGCTGACGGCGAGACGGTCGCGGCCACCGCGGACCCCTTGCTCGATGCGTGGACGGCGACCGGGACAGGAGGCCGATAGCGATGGGGCGCACAAACCCGACATATCGGGATGCGCTCCGGGCCATCGAAGAGCGGTGGGCGGAGTTCCGCCGGGCACTGCGGGGTCGCGACCAGCCGCGCTTCGACCGGCTGTTCAAGTACGCCCGCAAGCACGCCGACGCGAGTGGGCTGTTGAACCACCAGAATCCGCTGCTGCCGGCGCTGCTCAGCATCGATCTCGAACAGGAGGCCCGCCTCGATGACCACGAGGAACGCCTCGAAGAGCTCGAAGCCGCGGTCGCAGCACGTGATGACAAGGAGGCCGCTCCATCAGACTCGGACCCGTGACGATGCCGTTCAGCATCGACTTCCTGGACGACGGCCGCGTCCTGGAGTGGGAGGCAACCGCCGACGGCGCCGTCGCGACCGAGCGCGATGATTTCACCCCACGCTTCTACGTTGCCGCTCGCGACCCTGATGCCGACCTCGACCTCACGACACTCCAGTCGGTGTACGATCAGCACCCGGACGTCGTCACGACCGAAATGGTTGCGCGACGGCCGGGCTTTCGACGAGACGAGGAACCAGTCCTCGCCGTCGACGTCGCCCACATCGACCGCGTCACTCCACTCGCCCGGCAAGCGCGCCAGCTGTCGGCCTATCCAGTCGGGGATCTCGCCTGCTTCAACGTGGACTTCTCGCGAGAGTTCCGGTACTGTCTGGAGACCGGCGCCGATCCGACGCCGGCGAGCGAGCTGTCAACGCTCCGGCTCAGCGTCCCGGTGACCGAAACGAGCAACGACGTCTATGGGGAGTTGTCTGTCGCCGGCGACACCGTCACCGGTTCGCCGACGGATCTCCTGACCGCCGTCCAGGGGGCGCTCAAAGCACACGATCCGGACGTCCTAGTCTGCTCGACGAGCGAGATTGTCCCGACGCTGTACGAGATGGCGACGGACGCCGGCGTCGACGACTTCTCGCTGAGTCGGTGGCCGGACGTCGACTACCAGCAACTTGCGAGCCGGTCGACGTACTCGAGCTACGGCCGCGTCGGCCACTCGCCGGCGCGGTACAACGTGCCCGGCCGGGCGATTATCGACGAGTCGAACACGTTCTTCTACGGAGAGACGAACCTCGACGGCGTCCTCGACCTCGTATCGCGCTCGAAAAAACCCGTCCAGGAGCTCGCGTGGGCGTCAATCGGGAACGTGCTCACGGCGATCCAGATCTGCGAGGCCCACGACCGCGGCGTTCTCGTGCCACGAAACTCCTGGCGCCACGAGTTTTACAAGCCGATGGGGACGCTCCACGACGCCGACCGCGGCGGCTTCATCTTCGCACCCGAGGTCGGCCTCCACGAGAACGTCCACGAACTCGACTTCTCCTCGTTGTACCCGAACATCATCTGTACCCGGAACGTCTCGCCGGACGTCATCCGGTGTGACTGCCACCGCGACCGCGACGACGTCCCCGGCCTCGGATACTCGATCTGCGACGACCGGGGCTACCTCGTCGACGTGCTACAGCCGATCATCGACGCTCGCGACGAGATCAAGGCGGCCATCCGTCACGAGAAGGAACGGGACGACCCCGACGAGGACCGACTGACGGAACTCGAGGGACGGTCGGGTGCGCTGAAGTGGATCCTCGTCGCCTGCTTCGGCTATCAAGGGTTCAGCAACGCGAAGTTCGGCCGCATCGAGTGCCACGAGGCAATCAACGCGTTCGCTCGCGAGATTCTCCTGACGGCGAAACAGCGGCTGGAAGCCGGCGGCTGGCGCGTCGTCCACGGCATCGTCGACTCCATCTGGGTGATGCCGGACCCTGACGTCGACGACGAGGACCGCGAGAACCTCGGGACGCTCGCGACGGCAATCACGGATGAGGTCGAGATCCGGCTCGAACACGAAGCCCACTACGACTGGGTGGCGTTCGTGCCGCAGCGCGAGAGCGACGCCGGGGCGTTGACGAAGTACTTCGGGAAGGTCGCCGGCGACGACGACTTCAAGATCAGGGGCATCGAAGCCCGGCAGCGCTCGACCCCGCCGTTCATCGAGGCCGTCCAGCGGGATTGTCTTGATCGGCTCGACGCGACTCGGTCCCCGGATGCCGCCCTCGACTGTCTTCAGGACGCGATTAAGCGCCTCCACGCTGGAACGGTACCGGTCGAGCAGCTCGTCGAACGGAATCGGGTCTCCAAGCCGCTGGAAGGGTACACGCAGAACACGCAGAACGTGGCGGCGCTGAAGCGGGCTCGGGACCAGGACCTCGCTATCCACCCGGGACAGGACATCGAGTATGTGGTCGTCGACGACGAGAAGAGTTCGCGAGAGCGAGTCGCGTTAGCCCACGAAGAGGTAGCGTCGTACGATGCGTCGTACTACGAGACGCAACTCGTCAGAGCTGTCGAGAGTGTGCTGGCACCGCTTGGTTGGGATCGGACGGAGATCCGACGTGAGATCGCAGAGACGCGGGTCCCAGAGTTGTCGGCGTACACGAACCCGGCGAAAAATTAACCAACAAAGGACCCATTCGGAATGGGAGCTGTTGGTTAACAGCGACAATCATGACACGATATCGACCAGACACGAGCCGGAAGACGGAGATATATGGTCACATCGCTCCCAAGTGTGTAGCTCAATCTCGCAAACGGACACTAACCGAGCGAAATCGACTATCCCGCGTGATTGAGGTAGTTGTGTACCGCCCTGGGATCGTTATCGAATCAGCTGGGGCGGTCAATCCGCTGTGTCGCGATTGATGTACTGGTCTTCCCACTCAACGCGGGCTTCGATTTCTCTGGTCCCGCGCCGAGTGGTAGTGTACTCGTTGGTCCGCTTATCACGTTGGCTTTTTTCGATGAGTCCTTTCTCAACGAGAGTGTCGAGATTCGGATAGAGCCGCCCGTGATGGATCTCTTGTTCGTAGTATTCTTCGAGCTCATCTTTGATCGCGAGCCCGTGGGGGTCGTTGAGCCCGTCGACCAAGTACAGCAGATCGCGTTGGAAGCCGGTGAGGTCGTACATAGATGCGGGTAATTTGTCGAGACTTGAAATACTACGCTTTCCAGAACGTTGTACCTCGGTTACGAGACCAGTGTCTGGTCATCCTCCACGATACTCGCAAACGCGACATTTTCTTGTACTTGGTCAATTTGAACCGTTGGTTCATCGCCTGGGAGCGCGTCAGGGACGATGACGACGTAGCCACGTTCGACTTTCGCGATTCCGTCTCCTTGATCGCCAACAGACTCGACGGTAACCTCCCGAATCTCTCCCTCATCAACAGGGGGCGCTGAGGGGGCAGCGTTTGGGGCGTCCTGCGATTGGGATGGCCCTTCGTGTGGATTCGGTTCAGCGGTGGTGTTGGAGCGAAGAACCGCTATTCGGTACGGGTCGCCGACATCGAGCGTGCCTTGATCAACCGCGCTGGCGGGGACCTCGATCAGATACGACCCGTTTCGTTCTTCGAGCTGACCAGTGTACAGCAACTGAAGTGAGTCGGGGATTTCGACCATTGGATGCGGTTCGTATGAGCGGTCAATGGCAAGTAAGTGTATCTCCAGCCGGCTTTAATTCGAGATGAGATGAATGTACCCGCAGCATCGACGCCTCACGTTACGACGCCGATAGCAGTCCCACTCCGGCAACACAGACGCCGGTCACGAAGCCGGTCCCGTGGGCTATGACGTTTGGAAATCGTCCACCCGAAACCGGTTCAATGGAAAACATCCCAGCGACGAGTGCGCTGATGACGACACCGCAGGTCCCAGCAAGTACGATCGCGGGCCGATGAGCCGATAGCCAGCGGCGGACTGTGAGGTCGCGATCCCACCATCTGAGCGAGACGAATCCGATCGCGACCAGTATACCAGCGATCGGTACTACGGTGCTTGGCCTCGCGAGGAGGGGAGATTGGTAGAGTGCGACACCCACCCCACTAGCGACAAACGCGACGGTCGTGGCGGCCGACACCGGCCACGTGTACCACTCAGCAATCACGCCGAACAGCCCGACAACGAGTAGCCCACCGAATGCGCTCACAACGCCGGAGAATCCAAACGCAATCGAGTCAGGGCCAACAAGCCCCCACCGCTGATACAGGAGCCAATAGTCGATAGCGACAGTCGTGAGTGGGGCGACGACAAGAAGCGCTCCATACAGCAGCCAGAACAGTCGACGTCGTCCCCACGTGACGTATACCAGGTAGGCTGCGCCGACCACAAGCCCGTACCAACCCAGATTCGAGGTGAGATGCGCGGGGCTATCGTGAATCGCCGCTGCCGTCCAAGCGGTCAGCACACTGGGCTCGCCGTACGTGAATACGAACGCCGACAGCTGCGGATCTGGACACCACAAGTGAACGGCGATAAGCGCGCCGGCAACGCTGAGGAGTGCGGCTCCATCACGGTAGTGGCTCCGGCTTCGTGAGGTCGGTACCCGTCTGTCCAACGCGGTCATCGTTGTTGAGAATCTGATTCACAGTGGTCCCCTCAAGAGGTTATTGTCTCCGACTCAATCGGCTGTGACAGACGTTCCTCAGTAAAGTCGTAATCCTCTACAAGTGCCATTTTTGAACCCGATTTGCTCAGGATAGGAGATACACGGAGGGTTCACTCCAAGGATGATATTTTGTAAGCGATACTCCCTGCGTTAGATATTCACCCAGAATATGACACCATATACGCTTATTTGTCTTTGAAAGAGAGCCGCTGCCAATACGAATGCCACCAACACACTATACGGACGGTGAACGAGTCAGTGAAAATTGGGATACAGTATTCAAGGCGCTCTCTGCTGAACCCCGTCGTCAGCTTATTGTCTCTCTGTTGGATGCCCCAGCAGACCAATCTGTTCCACTGCCAGAGAGTGCCGCGATGCCTAACCTTCCGGTGAATTCTGAAGCGTTACGTATCGAACTGTATCACGCTCACCTACCAATATTAGAGAAAAACGATTTTATCACGTTTGAAACGGAGCCGCTAACCGCTTCTCGTGGCCCGAAGTTCGATGAAGTTGCGGTGGTTTTTGACGCACTCCACTTGGAATCAGCCACTATTCCTGATCAATTAGTTATCGGTTGTCAGCGACTTGAGCAGGAACGGCAGGACAAAATCGACCGTAGATAGGTCGTTTTTTATGTTAACTATTCCCAATATCGTGTGCTCACTACGCACTTCTCGGTTACTGGCTGTTGCCAGTGGAAATCTGTCTGACGAATAAGAACTCACCAGCGCCGATCTACGTAGCGGCCGCCGGGTGTTGTGACCGCCGCAATACGCACTGTAGTATGTATGACCTGCTCACCAGCTACCGACCACACAATTGACCCAGAGGGATTTATTGCTAGAGACGAGTCGTCAACTATGAGTTCAATCGGGAGTCGCGGTCGACTCCTCATTATCGTCGGGATCGTTCTCCTTGCGGGCTGTTCAGGAGCGGTTCCCGGCGACCCGTCCGTAGGTACTCCGGATACCGGAAATGAGTCGACAGCCACGCCTGCGAACGGAACGCTCGAAGTCCACTACATCAACGTCGGGCAGTCAGTAAGTACGCTCATTGTGGGGCCCGAGGGCGAGACGATGCTCGTCGATACTGGCCACTACAACGATGACGGTGAATACGTCTTGGAGTATCTCCAAGCCCACGATATCACACGAATCGATCACCTCGTTACCTCCCACAACGACGCCGACCACATCGGCGGTAACGCCGCGATCATCGACTACTACGAGACGGACGCCGACGGTATCGGCGCCGTCTACGATCCCGGGATCGCAGCTAGCACACAGACCTATGCCGAGTACCTCGACGCAATCGAGACCCACGACGTGACGCTGTACGAAACCCGAGAAGGTGACTCGGTTGATTTCGGAAGTGTTGACGTCGACGTCTTAGGTCCACCAGAACCGTATCTCGAAAACGAAGCCCGCAACGAGAACAGCATCGTGCTCAAACTCACCCACGGCGAGACAAGTTTTCTCCTCTCGGGAGATGCCGAGGATGATCAAGAAGAATACCTCGTCGACACGTACGGAAGCCAGCTCGAATCGACGGTTCTCAAGGCGGGCCACCACGGCTCAGCCAGCTCCTCAAGTGGGGCGTTCCTTGATGCCGTTCAGCCAGCGGCGGTGGTCATCTCAAGTGCGTACGACTCGCAGTACGGCCACCCGAACGACGAAGTCCTTGAGCGACTGTCCGAGCGGTCAATCCCCACGTACTGGACCGCCACACATGGGAATATCGTGCTGGTGAGCGATGGCAAAGCCGTCTCCGTTCAGACGCAACAGACAGCCCCAACTGATCCGCTCGACATCCGTGATGGCGGTGCCGTCGAGCCCGGGACATCGGGAGATGTCACTGAACGCGTTCGGATCGGTGGTGAAGGCACCGGCGAAATCGACGCTGGTGGGGAGCCAGAAGAGACCAATTCCGGGTCTGATTCTGACGTGGATTCCAACACCAGTACGCTCGCTGTCGCAGCGATCAACGCGGACGCTGAAGGCCGAGATGGTGACAACCTCAACGATGAATACGTCGTCTTCGAGAATACTGGGTCTGAGACGCTTGATCTGTCAGGGTGGACCGTCGCAGACGACGCCGACCACACGTACACGATCCCAGATGGGTTCACGCTGGGGCCTGATGAGACGGTGACGTTGTACACTGGGAGTGGCACCGCAACCGACAGTGAGCTGTACTGGGGGTCGGGGTCGCCAATCTGGAACAATGATGGTGATACGGTGATCGTAACTACGGACGAGGGCGACCGAGTGCTGGAGGAGAGCTACTGATGAGCACAATCGATCTGCCGGACGGCGAGTACATCGCTGTTGTTGATTCGATTGAAGATGGGCTCGCGACGGTGTTCTTTGAACATGACGATGATGAAGTGGGAGACGCCGTCTTGGACGCAAGTATATTGCCAGAAGACGGGCGGCATGCTGACGCGATCCTCTCAGTCACGGTCGTGGACGGTATCATTGATGAAACACACTACGACTCTAAGAAGACGGAAACACGGTCCGAGGCCGCTCAGAATCGGTTCGATCGGCTATCAAGGCGGCCACCCTCGAAAGACGAATCGTAACTGGTCGGTGAACTCCACCGAGGTCGAACCCCCACACCCCGTGTGCGATATGAAATCGGCAAGATGCTGGGGAGGGGTAACAAGAAGGAGAGCCCGTGAAGCATCAGAAACCCGCGTTTTTATTGTAAAGAGACCTCCAAGACGCTGATATTAGGATAAGTATGTTTAATGGAAACCTTTAGGTAGTCACTCTATTAACCATATCCGCAATAAGGCTAAACTCGGTTAAAACGAAACAGTATGTTTCGTGGAATAACCGAGTTCGCTCGTGGGCTTACGTCTCCATGTACCTGGCGCCTCTGTCGGGTTTACGCCTTCTCGCGGGCTCTCTCATCCAATTTCGAGATGTCCGAGCGGGTTATTGCTACCCACCGTCTCGGCAAATTCATATCGCACACGGGGTGTGGGGGTAACTTCCCGACGCGGTCAGACTTCAGTCCAGATCCTCAACGGGTATTATCGACACGGCTGGTCGGGAATACCTCAGGTGTTTCATCTTGTACACGGGGAGTACCGCCGCCGAGGGGTCTGTCTCGCCTTGTCGTCGACAGCTGGCCGACGATCTGATCGACATTTCATCTCGCACACGGGGGGTCACTCCGACTAATTGATCTTGCCCGCGGTTACGGCATTAATTTGGCCACCCTTCGTGATACCGTCTGTATCGGTAGAATTCACCAAATTTAATCTCGCACACGGTACCCATATTTATTTATAGTTTCGACCTAACTCCACAAATATGGCTGACGGCGAGGATCAACAGTCCCTTTCACAGTCTATCAAAGGTCGCCTCCAGGAGGGCGTTCAAAACTCGGTGTTTCGAGATAAGGGACTTCTTGACCCGGATGCCGTCATCGACGAGGACCGGATCGTTGGGCGTGATGACCAACTGGACGACATCATCACCTATCTCCGACCGGCGTTACAGGGGAACCGCCCACCCAATATGCTTCTCTACGGCCCGTCTGGGACGGGGAAGTCACTCATCATCAACGCAGTCTGTCAGCAGGTGCTTGAACTCGCGAACGCCCAAGACGACCGGTTTGGGGTTATTAAGATCAACTGTCAGACAATCAAGTCCCACGACAGAGCCGTCTATCGTCTCGTGGAAAACGCCGCCAATGAAGCCGGCGTTGAAATCGGTGTTCCTCAGAGCGGCGTCTCGACCGATCAGAAACTTAACCGGTTCTATGAAGTCTTGAGCAACAACTTCGACTCGGTTATTATCATCTTGGATGAGGTTGACCTCTTGGTCGGCCGCCAGCGGGACCCGAACGACGAACCAGCATACTCAAAGCTGCTGTATCAGCTTTCTCGAGCCTCACAGCTCGGCCAGATCGAGGGGCACGTCTCCGTTGCTGCGCTTACAAACGACCCCCGGTTTATGGAGAACCTCGACGGCCGAGCTGAGAGCTCGTTCAATCCGCAGGATGTCGTTTTCTCCGATTACGATGCGGACCAGCTCCAGTCGATTCTTCGCCGACGTCGCGATGCGTATCGAGAGGATGTGCTTGAAGATGGTATCATTCCACTTAGCTCAGCGTTTGCCGCACAGGACCACGGCGACGCGCGGAAAGCAATCGATCTGTTCCGAAAAGCCGGCGAGATAGCGGACCGAGAGGGTGAAGAGACGGTTCATGAAGGACACGTTCGCGATGCCCAGAAAGAAGCGGAACGGGATCGGACGCTGACGCAGATGCAGGGGCTCTCGACCCAAAAGAAGCTCTCGCTGTACGCAACCGCGATCGTCCCCGTCTACTCACAGCGCAACCTGAACGCTGTTCCCAGCACAGTCGCATATCGTGTGTATCAGTACCTCACTGAGCTACTTGACGCTGATACAAAATCACGCGACTCCTATCTCCGCTATATGAGTGAGGCGGAGACGTACAACTTCGTCACCTCAGAAAAACGAGGCCGCGGCTACGGGAGCGGGGTTCACAAGGAGTACTCGTTCGTTGACGATCCAGGGGTGGTTGCTGAAACCCTCCGGGCTGATATTCGGCTTGAGGAGGCAGACGATGAGGGCGATCTGATTAAGTCTGTTGTCAACGCACAGATAGATGATTTCTTTGAGGGCAAGTAGCGCCCAGCGTTACCGCAGCCCCAGCCAGATTCATCTCGCACACGGGGTGTGATTGTGTGAGACGACCTGTCGCTCTCGGGATCTATGTCTGACAATAGTATACACGATTTCATTTCGCATACGGGGTGTCGGGGCCTGATTCGTCAACTGATTCATCTCTCACACGGGGTCCGTCCAAAACGAGCATTGAATCATCTCGCACACGGGGGGTACAAACCAGATATCTTTGTGAATTTCATATCGCACACGGGGTGTGAAGACATCGAGATCCGGCTTGATACCTGATCTACTCGTCAGGATTGACCGGCGATTTATATTTGGACTTCACTGATGCACCCTCCCGCCACTGCCAGTAGTAGTAGCGGTTATCGTTGATCTCCTTGATCGTGATTGTGGCCTTCGATGGGACGTCGTCCGGAAGGTCATCCGACCGCTCGTCGACCTCGTCGTCATCCGGCGCTTCGTCGATGTGGCCGCCGCGAGCTTTGTGCGCTGCCAATGCCTCGGCGTAGCGTGCGACGTACCGGAGCTGCTCGGGGGTGTAACCGTTGAGGATGTCGACCATCTTCGTCGAGAGGTCGGCTGGCGGCGTCGGTGGCTTGTTAGACATCAGCGATCGCCTCGTATTAACCAACAATGCGCGTATCGGCATAGATTTGTTGGTTAACCAGATATCGAACCGCCACGGGTACGAGGATGTTGTAGAGGACTCCCTACACGAAACTGGAATCGGTCAGTACAGGGAACGCATTTACTATTGAGGTCAGTAATTGAAGTATGAATGAGGTCCGTCGTTTCGACTTGGAGAATCCGTGGCTGTTCGTTTTCACGAACGTTGTTGTCGGGATAGTAGTCGTGAGTGCTACCCAAGTTATACTGTTCAATGGCGAGTTGACCAGTGCAGTCATACAGGGAGGGCTATACGGTCTCGTTGTTGGAATTACGATGTTCTATCTCAGAAAGGACGACTGGTTCTGATACATTCCATCAATACGCACACAGGCTGTCACGGCTGATCCACCCACAAGAACCCGAAATAAATCACCGAGCCGGGATTGCCACACCACTATTAGTGAATAGAAAACTATTCTAGAATAGAGCGCACGGTCAGATGCCGTCCGGACGGGGAGCGTTCTCGTACTTGACCATCTTCTCGGGCTTGTCAGTGATGGTGTCGTAGATCTGCTGGAGCGTGTCCTCTGCTGCGAGGAGGTTATGATCGTCGAGGAACGTCCGGCCGTCCTCCGTGAGCCCATAGAACTTTCTCGGGTAGCCCTGCCGGCGCCGGTCGTCGTCCAGGGTGACCTCCTTCACGATGCCCTCATCGATCAATTTCTGGATGTGCTTGTAGACGGTGGCGTCGCTCACGCTGGGGTTGAGTTCCTCGAGCTCGTACATCGAGGGGAGCTGGTCAGGATGCTGGAGGATGTTGTTGATCAGCGCGAACCGCGTCTGTTGGGTGACAAAATGGACGAGTTCGCGTTGTGTCGTGTCGTCTTCATCGCCCAACCTGGCGCCCATAGCTGTGTGTTCGGCTGAGAGTGCCAAAGTAGTTTACCTCAGAGTTAACCACGAATACCCAATCTGCTTAACCAACAATCTCGTCCTCTCAGCTCCTGTGTTGGTTAATAAAACTGACAACCTCCCCACGACTGATAGCGACGCAGTCACTACCTTGGTTCCCCGCAGATACACTCGTGTCCCTGTCGGGATCGCCCAGTAACGTACGCATGAATCTCGGTGGCGAGTTCATACATCGCGTCTGCACGCGCTGCTGAGGCGAGCCCATCCTGATAGTACGTTTTCGCCCGGTGGTCGCGCCAGAGATCTGCGAGATCAGCCGCTATCGATTCGTCGAACACACCGACTGCTGCCGCCTCGCGGTAGACACCAGGATGTGTGCCGGGGAGATCATCCGGCTGTATCGTGCCACGTTCGAGAAGTCGGAATTCCACGGTCCGTTCGATAGCGACGAACGATGCTTCGATGACGAGTGTGTAGTAGCTGGCATCCTGTAGTGCCTCGGCGCCGGCGAGTAAGCGACAGGCCTTCCGCAGCTGGAGGAGAGCGGCATCCTCGACATCAAGCCCGGCTTCGATATCTGTTGGGCGCCGGTCGAACGCGGCTTGTGCGTTGTCGATGAGGTGTTCGATCCGCGTACTACTCATCGGCGACGACCTCCTTTCGGAGTGAGTCAAGGTGGTCGCTCCCATACACTGTAATGCCCTCCCCGAAGATGTCATGGAGCTTTGCCCCGGCTCTACGTGCGCTCTCGGCGGATTCAACATACGGTTCGAACGCGAATCGGTCACCGTCGAAGCGCTCTGATTGGAGATCTGCGACGACGTCGGTGATTTGTCGGCGGGCTGTCGTCCGGTCGCCATCGACGACGACAAAACAATCGATGTCACTTTGCCGGTCAGCCTCGCCCCGGGCGACGCTCCCGAAGATAACGATACCGAGGAGGGCATCGACATCATCGGCGTCAGTGAGCGTGGCCTGTACGCGGGCAACGAATGCCCGGATCGGTGTGTGGAACTCTGACTGCGGAATAGCAAGTACCGGATCGTCCTTCTGGAGGCGGTCGGGGTCGATCGCGATGTGGTTTCGTTGTGGCGTCTCTCGAACTCGGATAGCCCCGATACTGTCGAGCAGGTTCACAGCTCGCCAGACCGTTGAGCGAGTAACACCTGTGGCGTCGACAAGTTCAGGAATCGTAAACTCCGTTTCGTGGGCGTCGGCGAGTAGCCGGAGGATGTCGTCTGCGGCACCGATACGAAAAACATCGGTATCCTGGTCGGGATACGCATCGATACAGACCGTTATATCCTGTTTTGCCATTTCAGACACTATCTGATTTTGCGCAACAAGATATAAATAAATAGCGGCGCCACGCAGGTAGACACGCTACCACTCCCGGGGCGATCCGGCTAGGACTCCGTCGGATCCAGCATGGCTGGCTCGACGTTGATTCGGAGGCGATACGTACTGTCGGTCGATCCGGTGTCGGGCCGCGTGGGGTCCAACAGGGAGTACCCACTCGTGAACGACGCAACGAGCTCCTCGCGGGCGGGGAGGTCGATGCCGAGCTGGTCGGCGAGGTAGATAATTCGCTTGGTCGCAGCGCCGTTGTCGAGGCGTTCGAGGTACTCGCCGACAGTGAACCAGTCGCAACCCCGTTCGTCGGCAGTACGCATCGCGGTTGCGAGTTCCCGAAGGCCACCACAGAACTCGGGGTGATCCGCACAGTCGACCAGCGTCTTCTTCAGGTCGCTGACCTGAACGGTCGTACCCTCGATCGATGTCGGCTCAAAGCCGAAAAATTTCCGCTCGGTGACTGTCGTGACGCGGTACGGGACGCCGTGGATCTCCCTGCTTTGCGCTCGGGTCGGCGTAACGACGTACACCGTCCGGGGAACCTGTTCGGTCAGCCCGTGGTGGCTGAGGGCGCTGTAGTAGCCGATGTACATCGGCTCGGCGACGTGGGCAGCGATGAGGTACTCGTGGGTGGTGTACACGGCCTCCTCGCCGGCAGTGAGTGGAATGATGAGATACGTGCCCGGGAAGAGCCGGTCGAGCCAGCCCTTCTCGGTGAGCCGGGAGGCGATCTCGCGGGCGGTGTTTGAGGGTACCTCCAGCGTCGTCTCGATGTCGTCGACGGAGATGATCTGGTGACCCGCGCCAGCGAGTCGTGCAAGGAGTCGACTTTCTCGAGTCGAGAGACCCTGGCGCATATTTTGCGTTTGTTCTATGGTACTCATACCTGCGTTTCTTACATAGAGTATAAACACGGGCCTGCTTTAGCCTTGCGACTGTCGCGAACGGCGGAGATGAGCAGACTTAACCAACGAAATTGGGGGTGTCGAGTCGAGTGTTGGTTAAGAATTCAGACGGCGTCTTCGAGCACGTCGATGAGCTCTTCTGCTGTGGAACTGATCCGGTCGAGACGGTTACGAACGATCTCGGGATCGTCCGACTCCCACGCGGCTAGGTAGAACGCCGACCTACTGGTATCCAGCCCCCAGTACCGCCCGACGACGTAGGCGACGGCTTCGGCCTCGACTTCGCGTTTCGCCCGCTCGGTGTCGTCGTCGACGTCGAAGTGGAGCAGGGCGTGTGCGTACTCGTGGATCAGCGTCCGCGCAAGGTCGGCATCGTTCGCCCGATCACGCACCTCGACCCGTGGTTGCATATCGACGAGACTCAGCTGCTCGCAGATGCCTTTCGCCTCGCCGTGCGTCCACTCCGCTTCCGGAACGATCCGCACCGTCACGCCAAGCTCGTCGGCGGCTCCAGTCAGCCGACCGACGAGGTCGCCGGCATCCCCGGTGGCTTCCGTGTCCAGGTCAGGAAGCGGCTCACCTTCGGTCTGGGAGACGTCGAACACCGGCGCAGGCTTGAACCCGACGAGGCCCTCCGACCACTTTTCAGGCGGTGTCTCGTCGTAGTCACAGTCGCTGTCCTCATGGTAGCTTGGTGAGTTTTCGCACTCCGGGCACTGCTTGGTGATGATCGGTGCCCAGATCCAGATGGCCGATTCGCTCTCCTTTACGTGGCGGTCGAACTCCTCCTGCCACGTCCGGTAGCCCGCCACCCGAGTCGCCTCGGGACACTGCCGCTTGATCAGCAGCGTGTTCCGATACGAGTAGTCGTGGAAACGACTCTGGACATCGAGCCACTCCTGGAATTCCGCGCTGGCCTGCGCGTCGTCGACGCCGGCGACGAGGTCGTCGATCCACTGTTCGATGGTACTGTCCATCTCGTCGGATCGTGTGTCGGTCTGGTCGAAGGAGACCGACGAGTCTCTGGTCGTAGACATCGTGATCACCGAATCGAGTTCACGGCGACTGCGTCAGTTCAGGACGCGCCGCACCCCTCAGGGGCGCAAAAACAGAAATTCACCAACTGGCTTTCCAGGCGTCAGCAACGTGTTCAGTTTCACTCCACTTTCCAATATTTTACACTACACGTCTGAGTACACTGTTGCATGAGCAAATGGGCAGATTACGTAATCACTGCAGTTAGATACAGTGGTGACTCTATCGACCAAGTTCGGGTATATGAGGACGATGGAGATCAACTGGTCAACCGAGATACTAAATCGCGAATGGCCGTCATCCTCAGCTTATCGGTTGGACAAGAGTACTGTACGGCGTATAAGAATGACAATGGGAAATGGACGAAGGGTGATGATGTCGGAACAGTAGAAGTTGACGGGACAACCTACCTCCGGACTGACGGGAACAATATCGCGAGCGACAATCTGGGCGAACTGCCAGAGTTCTAGTGAGTCTTAGAATCGCGTAGAGAGCGTTTTTCTTCGGCCAATCCGACCGTGACGAGGTACTCGAGGAACTCGTCGAACCGCTCGACGTCACTGGGCGTGTCGGTCGCAAGATGACGCGCCCACTCGATGGCCCACTGGAAGGCGGGATCTGTCCCGCCCTTGCCGTGTAGATACCACCACCGGGCCGCTTTGAGAACCACTATGGGGTTCGTCGGCGGCTGCTCACCGGCGAGCCCACGGGTGATGGACTCGATTTCGTCGGGGACGTCGGCGGGATCGATTTCCGCTGATTGCGTGGTGTCGATATCGACCGGGATATCGTCAATCGAGACGTTGTCAGGACGCTGTTGTTGACTCACTGGAAGTCACCTCTGAGGGCTTTCGAAGGAGCCCTCGCCCTCTCTGGGGGGCACGAAAAACAGTCGCGAAGTCACGCCGGCGGGAGGTAGACGCTCTGCTCACCGGCGATCTCTTCTAGGTTGTTCCGGTGACGGTGACTGAAGTAGCACTCGTAACTGCAGTATCCACAGATTGCGCCGGTATCGTATTCGGCGACGTACGGGCCGCGGCGAGTTCGCCAGACGTTCGTCCCGCACTCGGTACAGGCGGCGTCCTCGAGATCGGCAGGACTCGGACCCTCGTA
>JGI12329J12844_1000206_pt1 | contig 15159 bp, 21 predicted proteins | sample A23E3SouthBayCA_FD_12844 | JGI IMG/M metagenome (IMG submission 12844)
GTTACGACGATTCAGACACCACTACAACCACGAACGGCCGAACCAAGCTCTTGACGGAAAAACGCCAGCTGAGGAGATCCAGAACTAGACAGTGCCGAAATCTCAATACCCCCTGAACGGGAAACTGTCAATTCGTAATTGCCCTTCTCAGTGATTTGGAGTGGGACAGATATTGTTTGGTCAGCCGCTACCTCATATTCTCCCTGCGTTATAACTGAATCCGACCCCTGTACGATGAGAGAGATACTCTCTTTATTTTCGGCCCGATTACGAATTTCAAGATACTGTTCGTCAAAGTCTTCAGGGTCGCCAGTCATCGTAGAGGGGGTGCTTGTACTGCCCGGCGACGAAGCACAGCCTGCCAGACAACCACAGGTGGCGGCGCATAGTATGAGAAGGTTCCTTCGGAGCACTGAGATGATGTGTGTGTGTTTGTTTTCATAAGTACCTTCTCAAAAATACGTTCCACCGTTAATTGGCTGGTGAACCGCTTCTGAGTCAAACCAAGCACACACCTTGTCTCTGGTGAACGTTATAGCGTACTTTTCTCGAAAGTATTGGTCATAGGAGGAGATATGAGAACTGGTGTGGATGCGCTCCAGACCACGACACCTCCAACCGGCAGTCGACGTTGATACNTTGCGTTCCTCAGTCTCAAATCTGTCCGTACTTTCTCTCGAACAAATATGGGCCCAGAGAGTGTCTGAAANCAAAAGCAGGCGGTTTGCTACTGCCGGAAAGGTTCAGGCACCACTTGCTGCGGACTCGCTCGGCCGCTCTCTGCCGACGTATTCGAACTCAACGACGTCAACGACAAGTTCCGGGTCCCAGTCGCCGTTGATCTGCGTCCATGCCTTGCGGAACTCGGCCATGTCATAGCCACCTTCCTTTCGAGCGTCCTCGTGGCTCATCTCGCCGAGCGGTTCTTGATACAGGTTAGTGATACGAAGATAGCAGTCACACGCTTCGTCGCTGGTGAACATCTCTGTCACAGCCATTCGGATGTCGCCCTCGGACGGTCGCGGGTAGTTGTCAGCCCAGTCACGGCGGGTCGCCGTCTTCGTGCCGTCTCGAATCGCCGCAATGTGGCGGGGTTTGAACAGAAGTGTCATTTCATCCCGGTTCTCATCTTCTGCCGCTTGTCCACAACAGTTCGGGATTCGTCGTTAGCGGCCAGAATGATGGCTTCGAGCACGTCGATCTTGCAGACAAACACGAATCCGATCAGGCCGGCAGAGAGAATTTTGCGGACCATTATGCTACGTCTGCCACGTCTACCTAAAAAAGACCTGGTCAGTTTACGTGTCTGGTCCTCAGCCCGATTAGATATTTACCGGTGGCCATTGTCTCAACTGATATGAATCTGCCCTCCAGACAGTGGTCTTCTGAGGTACGCCAGTTGGTTTTTATAGGGTTCTCAGCCATCACTGCCGTTGTTTTGTCGTACAGTTACGTGGCGACTGTGGGGCTCTCAGAGATGTTGTTTGCTATCGTCGGAGCTGGGCTGTTGCTTGCACTGGTGGTGATTCTTCCCGTCATACTTCTCGACTGAATCGGGAGGCGAACTGCTGTGGGGTAACCTTTCAAATCAGGCATGTTCGATGTGTGAGACTATTCTGAGTCGGTATCCGCCCTGACTATAGGCGGATGTGGTGCTGTACAGTATCAAACGCCCCGATACTCTGGAGAAATGTTAATTAGACTACCAGACTATTGTAAAATCTCACACATGGAATACACACGTGAGGAGTCGCTCTTGCGACTTCGAGAGACCGTCGAGCAGGGTAATCCGATAATTGGTGCCGGTGCGGGGACCGGAATCTCCGCGAAGTTCGCCGAGCGCGGCGGCGTCGACTTGCTTATCATCTACAACTCCGGCCGCTACCGAATGAGCGGGCGCGGGTCACTCGCTGGACTACTCCCATACGGTGACGCAAACGAGATCGTCTGTGAAATGGGCCACGAGGTCATTCCCGTTGTCGAAGACACGCCGGTGCTTGCGGGCGTCAACGGCACTGATCCGTTTCGGCAAATGGACGTGTTCCTCGCAGATCTAAAGCGGCGAGGGTTCTCCGGGGTGCAGAACTTCCCGACAGTCGGCCTCATCGACGAGGACAGCGGGTTTCGGCAAAATCTCGAAGAGACCGGGATGGGCTACGACAAGGAAGTCGATATGATCCGAGAGGCCGCCAGCCAGGATATGCTCACTTGCCCGTACGTGTTCAACGAGACACAGGCCCGTGAGATGGCCGAGGCGGGCGCTGATGTTATTGTCTCACACATGGGGCTGACGACATCCGGCGACATCGGTGCGGAGACGGCACTTGATTTGGAAGCGGCGGCCGAGCGGGTGCAGGCCCATCACGATGCCGCGAAGGACGTGAACGAAGACGTCCTCGTCATCTGTCACGGCGGCCCGATCGCGTGGCCCGATGACGCCACGTACGTGCTTGAACATACTGACGGCGTCGTCGGCTTCTTCGGAGCCTCCAGCATCGAACGGCTGCCGACGGAGGAAGCCATCGAGAACCAGGCTCGCGAATTCAAGGAAATCGACATCCAATGAGTGACTACTTCGTCGCCTCCGACGACGTGGAGAGCCAACTGTTCGATTGGGGCGCTCTCAAGTGGCTGAGCACACCTGAAGTCACTGGTGGAGAGCGGTTCAGCGCCGGTGTCGTGAAACTCGAACCCGGCAAGGGCCACGAGCGACACACCCACCCCGAGAGCGACGAGATCCTGTACGTCGTTCGCGGCGAGGGCGAACAGGAGGTCGACGACGAAACTCGTGATATCGCCACCGGCGATATGGTGTTCATCCCCGAAGGCGTCGAACACGGAACGGTCAACACTGGATGGGAGCCGCTCATCCTGTTCGCGGTCTACGCGCCGCCGGGACCGGAAGACGTGCTTCGTAACCTCCCTGAGTGTGAGATAGTTCCAGCCGGCAAGCTTCCAACGCCCGAAAACGTCGATTCGGAGGCGAAGTGATGGCGATCGTTCTCGTGGGGACGCTCGATACAAAAGGCGAGGAGTTCGCCTTCGCCCGCGATGTCATTGAGGCTCAGGGCGTCGACGTACACGTCATCGACGTGGGCGTGCTTGACGACGCCGAGTTTAAGCCGGACACGACCGCTACCGAAGTAGCCGAAGCTGCTGGGACGACCCTCGACGTATTACGTGAGGAAAGCGATCGAGGTGAGGCGATGACAGCGATGGGCGAGGGGGCTGCTGCCGTCGTCACCGACCTCTTCGAGTCTGGGGAACTGGCGGGCGTCCTCGGACTCGGCGGATCCGGGAATACGTCGATTGCGACCAGAGCGATGCGGGCCCTCCCAGTTGGCGTGCCGAAGCTGATGGTCTCGACGATGGCTTCGGGCGACACCGAGCCGTACGTCGGCTCGACTGACATCGCGATGATGTACTCCGTCGCAGATATTGAGGGGCTCAATCAGCTCTCACGGCAGGTCATTTCGAACGCCGCGCTGGCGATGGTCGGGATGGGAACTACCGAGTCAGACGTGACGGTCGAGGACCGTCCGACCGTCGGCATCACGATGTTCGGTGTCACCACGCCCTGCGTCCAGGCTGCCAGAGAACACCTCGAAGAATGGGGATACGAGACCATCGTCTTCCACGCCACCGGCACTGGCGGGCAGGCGATGGAGCGGCTGATCCGGGAAGGTATCATCGACGGCGTGCTCGACATAACGACGACGGAGTGGGCGGACGAACTCGTCGGCGGTGTGCTCAACGCCGGGCCAGAGCGACTGGACACCGCAGCCCAGACGGGCGTTCCGCAGGTTGTCTCGACGGGGGCGCTCGACATGGTAAACTTCGGCCCGCGTGATTCGGTCCCCGATGAGTTCGAGGGGCGACAGTTCCACGTCCACAACCCGCAGGTGACGCTGATGCGAACCACGCCCGAGGAATGTGCGGAGCTGGGCGAAATCCTCGCAACAAAGCTGAATGCCGCGACTGGCCCAGCGGCAGTGGCACTTCCGCTCGGCGGGGTCTCGGTGCTAGATGTCGAGGGTGAAGACTTCTACGACCCCGAGGCGGATGCAGCGCTGTTCGACGCCATCCACAAGCACATCGACCCGGCGGTCGAACTGTTCGAAATGGAGGCCCCCATCAACGACGAAGCGTTCGCACGGGCGCTGGCGGAGAAACTGGACGAGTACATGCGTGCCGCCGGCGTCGGTCCCTGAACGAACCCGATACCACGTGCTCGACGTTCGAGACTTGTGATAAGCGGAATAGGGCCGGTCCGTCGAAGGAGGGGCCGAGCCCGGTCACTCGGAGGAGTCCCCCCACTCAGTCAGTGTACCAGTACGCCCAGAGGATCAACACGCCCTGAACTGGCAGCCGTGCCCAGCGGACCAGCGCAGATGGATCGCCGCCACCCGTCCCCTCAATGGTGACCATGGAGACAGCCATGTAGACGTTCGCGGGAAAGATCGCGACGAGCAATGCGATCGTCGCCCAGGCGGCGTGCGATCGCGTCCGCGGTACCAGCAGGCCGAGCCCGACTGCGACCTCGGCGACGCCGGATAGATACACCAGCGCAAGTGCCGCCGGCAAGACCGGTGGCACGATCTGGACGTATAGTTCCGGCACGATGAAATGCAATATTCCAGCAACGACGTACAGGAGCGCCATCACATAGCACAAGGGCCGTTTGAACTGCCGCAAGCCAACACGCATCTACTATCGGGTATGGCGGCCAGTGAAAAGCAAGTTGGGATTTGTGCTCCAGCCCGGAAACAGAGGAGCGGCCACTCACCCTGGAAGAAAGAGGTTGAGGATCGCAACGACCAATCCGGCAAGTCCCATCCGAACGGCAGCAACGTACCACCGCTGGTCCGAAATAGAGCCCATGTAGGCACCGAACACACCTAACACACCGATACCCAGGCCGACCGCAATGAGTGCCGCCTCTGCCATTGTGACGACGGTCCCCGCTACGAGGAACGGGGTCAGCGGAATCAGAACCCCGATAAGTGGCCCCAGCCCGCTCATCGTGGCGTGGACGAAGCGGACACCGCGCTGGTTCCGCTGAACGCGGGTATCGTCAAGGTCCGTGAGCATCGCTTGTTCGATACGTCTGATTTCGGCCCGGGTTTCGGCACGTTCGATTTCCCAGACGCTCCAGACCGCAGAGGTCCCGAGACCGACTGCCGCGCCCAGTCCGATTTTGATCACAGTGTACCCATCAGGGACCCCGGAAAGGACAGCACCAACGATGATACCAATGCTCGTGAGCGTCCCGTCGAAGCCGTTCGAGATGAAGTACCGACGAGAGATCGCAAGGACATCTTCCTTCCCGAGAAGCCGCCTGAAGAGTTGTCGAATGGACGCCACGGCGTCTCAGCCATCCTGTAACGTCCGTCGATCCGTAACAACGGAGTCACCGCAGGCAACCTGATCTACAGAGTGTACCGACCCACCGAGGTTTTCGATCGTTTCATCGATCGCCTCGAAGTCCAGATCGTCGCTTTCAAAGGTGAGCTTGATGTTTTGCACTTCCTGATCTAGTTCGATCAGAGACGATGTTACGCCCTCGACGCTTTCAATTTCGGCCAGTTGCTTGGTGAACGTCAGTAGCGGCGGGTCGTGTGGTTTCAGTACATCGATGACCAGTCGTCGGACTGCTGCCATATCCCAACACGCGAGGGGTTATGGTAAAAATGTGTGCCAACACTACACTGTTACCGCGCTAAACGTATCGAGGCGTCTAACGGCGGTGCTGTCCGTTCACTATCCGGATACAGAGGACTGCAGCAGGCGAGATGTTATTAGATACCCCTGTGTAGTTCTTCGAACAGCGTCTCTGAAGTACCATGTATCTGAAAAGACACCGAGGCCAACAGTTTGAGACGCAGGCAACGACACAGAAGCCACGCTCAACGAGGAACAAACAGGGACCCGTCCCCGAGTACCGCGCTACGTCCGCCGTTGCCCAGATAGCTGACTGACATGCAAACACGCGACTACCAGTATGTACGACACCATCCTGTTCCCGACCGACGGAAGCAACGCCGCAGAATCGGTCCTTGAATACGCGCTACAGATCGCATCCGAACATGAGGCGACGATGCACATCCTCAACGTCGCCGACACTGGCCGAGACAGCGTCACTACGATTCGTGGAGAGGTCATCGACGTGCTCGAAACAGAAGGAGAGCGCATCGTGGCGGAAGCCACACAATATGCGAAAGATGAGGGCGTTCCCGTTGTCTCTGCGGTGCTTCAGGGTGACCCGCATAAGACGATCGTCGACTACAGCCAACAGTCCGACAGTGATTGCATCGTTATGCCGACACACGGACAGCGTGGGATCCAGCGAATCCTGCTCGGGAGCGTCACTGAACGCGTCATCAACACAGCGGAAGTTCCTGTCATTGCGGTCAACCCTGACAGAGATCGGCCACTCGTGTATCCGCCACAATACGTCCTCGTCCCGACGGATGGGAGCCGTGGCGCAGATCTCGCACTGACAGAGGGGATTGCTGTCGCGAGGGCGACGGACGCAACACTCCATCTGCTTCACGTTGTCGAGACTGGTGGCCTCGGGCCGGATGCACGCTCCGTTCTGAAAGAGGGGGAGCGGACTGAGCGAGCGAACGAAATTATGGCCGGGGCGACCGAGAAGATCGACGACACCTCGCTTGACACGGTCACCAGTGTCATTGAGCACGGTGACCCCTCGAAGGTGATTTGCGACTACATCGACGAGAATGAAGTCGATCTCGCGGTTATGGGGACACACGGGCAGACTGATTTCAGCAGGTACGTCATGGGAGGCGTCAGCGCCAAACTCGTCCGAAAGTCCCCGGTCCCGGTGACGTGGGTTCGCGAGCCCGAATCTGCGTCAGATGAGTAGTTCGGTTTGTGAATCGGTCAACGCATACCAGCGTACAGGCCCGATACAACTCTGCGTGTGAAGGCCCCGGCAGGGCTCTCGATATGCGAGAGTGTTTAGTAACTATGGGGCTCTTAAATCGGATCATGACCACAGACGACTCACAGTCCGATGGGGGAACGAGCAAGGTCGATGCCGTAATTCAAAAATACGATCTTGTCGGGATGGGTGCAGAACTCGAAAATCGGTGGGTTGGTGCTGACGGAGAGAAAGAAAGTACTCGCGACCTTGCTGACTACTTCAACCGGTCGGTGCTTGAGTCCGCCATCGATGGGAGTGACGCTCCGACATTGAGTGGCGACATCCAGCAGGTCTATCAGTCACTGCACGAAGATGATGCGGACGCCCCGCTTATACGCTCTCGGCTTGAACAGAGCGGGATCGATGTCGAATCCGTGATGGCTGATTTTATCTCCCACCAGACGGTGTATCGCTATCTCAAGAACGACCGTGGCGCGGCCCGACCTGAGCAGACGCCCGCAGAACGAAAAGAGAGCGCCATCGACTCAATACAGCGCCTCCGGGGCCGAACCACCGCTGTCACGAGACAAACTATCGAGAGTCTGGACAAAAACGATGCCATCTCGGTCGGCGATTTCAACATCATCAACGAAGTACAGGTGCTGTGTGAGGACTGTGGCCGTAGCTACGATATTGTCGCGTTTCTGGAACAGGATGGCTGTGACTGTCAATCCAAATGAGATATCTGTCCGTATTGTCAAAAAGAAGCTAGTAGCCCAGCTAGCGGTCCGGTACGCGGACATTCCCCCACGACAGCCAGCGCTCAGCCGAGCCGCGGGAACCGAGCCGTCTTACAATCGACACCGCAGAACGCGTATTCCGTGACGTTGCCGGCACTATCTCTGGTCGTGACATTTCGATACCGGACGTTTTCATCGATCGGCGTTCCGCAGTGGTCGCAGTGTCGCGTTGCAATCGAGCTAACTACGACCCGGATAGATTGGCTCTCAACGCTTTCAGGGACCGCCCTCCGCGCTTGGTCTGCGTTTGCGATGTCTGCTGATTGTTGGCTACAGTACTTCTGCGTGTTTTGTGCGTTCATGATGTCGCTGATTATGATTTCGTTGTTGGTGTCGCAGCGCTTCGTGAGGTGGGTCGTCACGACCCGAAAACCGTCGGCTGGCGCTTTGGGGACCAGCCAGGACTGACGTTTTCCACCTGTGTGCCGGCGTTTGCCCGCACTGTGGTGGTCTACGTCAGTTTAAAATTTGAAAAATGTAAAAAACGTAAAACCGGATGTGGAAGGGTCTGCACTGATCAGCTGCCGGGACAGCGGGCTTGCGTTCCAAGCCATACAGTCGACGCCCGGGTTCATGAGATATCTTTAACGGATGTACACTTAACCATTTTGTGAGTGGTGTTCACACCCAGCACTCAATCGAGCTAGTGAACGGCCCCATCTCAGTGAAAACACTGACCAGACCAACCAAATGATTAAATACGATAGTTTAGTATACGAAGGTATGAAGCCGGGTACCCAGACGGCAAAAGCGCCCCGGAAAACGATGGAACCAGTGGCTATAGCGACCGGTTATCCGTTTTTTACACTGCCTACCCGATAGCCTGCGTAGACCACTACAGTCCGGGCGTAACCCGGCACAGGTGGAAAACGTCGGTGAAACGACCGTAGCGGTTCCAGAGTCGTGTGTAACAGTAGATGGAACGAGTGCAATCGCTGTCAACAACCAACCAAGGCAAACAATGAATGGACAAGCTGAGGCGGAGCAATCACTAACAACTGCTCGTTGCGCTATGGAAGCCAGCAGCAACGCAGTCGCTACTGAACTGAATATCCAGAACAAGTCAACTCGAATCTTGGTCGGTGGGTCACCGGACTACCGCTGTGATTACTGTGGACAGGTGATCAGCGAACAGATGAGGTATAGCGGGGTTACGATACGTAACTCAGACGGGGGGATAACAGAGCATTTCTTCTGTGAAGAGGAATGCATGACATCGCAGTACCCCGATATCTAACATACCTGTTTCGGCGAGGAGCAGACCAGGGTCATGAATCTACAGCGAGAGTGTATATAATCCAAAATATTCGGATTACACTCAGGATTGTAGAACTGCAAATGATGGGAAGGACTGGCACACGATGCAACGACAAAGTGTTCAGCGCAGAAAATGGTCCGAATGTGTCTATATCTTCGCCGAATCGAAACAGATACGCTATTATACTGTTCTGAGATATCGTTCAATATATAAACATTCCCGGAATGTTAATATTCAGTGGTACAGAATAAGGGACGAATTTATATACGTCTGTCAGCCATGCCATCGTATGACATGCTACAACGCAAGCAAGGGAATTCTGTACGAAAACCTCCCAACAGACGCACCGAGACCCGAAGAAGAGGAAAACAAACTGAGCGCCAGTGACGCTGGCGCAACCCAGACGGTCGCAAACGACTGACTCTGGATCGTCTCGGACGTCCGACTCTGGAATCAAACTACGGTCTGTCTGACCCACACAAGGCGGAGAGCCCGGTCAGAGAACGACTTGTTCTGGAGCTGCATCTTCAAACCGGCAAACAGTATCGGATAGACGATGACTGGGTAGATATCCGCTCGGTTTGGTTGTGTATCCCGTGACTGAGGTGTCAATATGGCCTGGTCAGTTTCGTCTGTGTATCGCCTTCCCTCTCGCATTCTGTGCAGCTTCCATTATCGCTTCACTTAATGTTGGATGTGTGTGAACAGTTGAGCCGATGTCCTCAAGCTTTGCACCCATCTCTATCATGGCTGCTATTTCTGCAATCAACTCGGATGCCTCTGGACCGACAATCTGTGCACCGATCACACGTTCGGTTTCTTTTGTGGCGATAATTCGGACAAAGCCTTCTGCCCGGTTTGCTGTTAGTGCTCGTCCAGACGCCTGGAACTGGAACTCGCCTGTGACAGGTGTCATACCCTTGTTCGCTGCTTCGTTCTCTGTCAGCCCGACAGTTCCGATTTCCGGGTCGGTAAACACGGCGGCCGGGAGTGCCTGATAATCGACCGCAGCGGGTTCACCAGCAATGACCTCCGCTGCAACCTCCCCTTCTTTCGATCCTTTGTGTGCGAGCATCGGCTCACCAGCAACGTCACCGACCGCGAAAATGTGCTCCTTGTTCGTCCGGCATGTGCTATCTGTTGGAATGAATCCCTGAGCATTGGTCTCGACGCCGGCATCGTCGATGCTGAGCGTGTCAGTCACCGGGCGTCTGCCAACAGCAACGAGTATTCTGTCAGCGGTGAGTTCTATATCGCTATCATGCGCCGCCTCGTCTGCAGGGACAGCAGTCAGGACGGCCTTACCATCCGACGCTGCCCAGCTGTCTGCGGTGTACCCGAAATGGAAATCCACACCGAGACGCTCTGCTCGCTTCCTGACTATCGAGGCAATGTCTTCCTCATAGCTGGGAAGCGCCTGCTCTAGCATCTCAATGACCGAGACGTCGCTTCCAAGTCGGCTATAGACAGTCGCTAGCTCCATGCCGATGTATCCGGCTCCAACGATTACGAGTTCGTCGGGCACTGTGTCGAAGTTCAGCGCGCCATCTGACGAAACAATACGCTCATCCTCAAAACCGAACCCTGGAATTTCAATCGGTCTGGACCCCGTCGCGATGATACAGTTTTCGAATTTCAGCGATTCAGACCCCTGGCCCTCACCCTGATGGATGATTCTGACCTTGTTTTCGTCGGCAAATTCGGCAGTCCCTTTCAGCAGGTTCACGCCAGCTGCCGTACACAGTTGCTCGATACCGCTCGTTAACTGGTCGACAACGCCGTCTTTCCAGTTAATCATCTCGTCGAGCGCAACTGTTGGGTCTGCGTAAATCCCCAGTTCCTCCGCCTGGCCCGCCTCTGATGCCAGTTTTGAACCGTGTATCAGGGCCTTAGAGGGGATACAGCCACGATTGAGACAGGCGCCCCCATACTCTCCTTTTTCAACAAGCGTGACATCAAGGGCAAGCTGTGCAGCGCGAATCGCGGCGACGTATCCGCCGGGGCCCGCGCCAATAACCAGTACGTCAGTCGACGTAGTTACATCTCCGACAACCATTATTCTAGTAGTAGCAGGTTTGGATTTTGCAGGTACTTCTGTACGGCGTTCGTGAACCGTGCGGCGTCTGCGCCATCAAGCACTCGATGATCGAACGACAGCGAGAGTGTCATGATGTGACGAGGTTCTATCGTCTCTTCACCATCCGCTTCGACGACCCGTGGCTTCTTTTTAATTTCACCCAGTGCCAGGATAGCGCTCTCCGGCTGGTTGATGATTGGCGTTCCATACTCCCCGCCAATCCCGCCGATGTTCGAGATAGTAAATGTCCCGCCGCGCATTTCCTCCGGCGAAAGACTGCGTTCTCTCGCTTTCTGGGTTTTTTCGTTGGTTTCCGATGCGACCTCCAGCAGGCCTTTCGCATCAACATTCTCGACAACGGGAACCAGCAGCCCGTCATCAGTTGCCGTTGCGACACCGATGTTGTAATACTGCTTTTCGACTATCTCTTCGTTTGCTTCGTCGAGAGAGACATTTACCTGCGGATTCTCTTGTAGAGCCGCGGCACACGCTTTCATTACGAACGGCATATACGTCAGTCGGATATCGTGCGCCTCGGCCTCCTGTCTGAGGGTCGAACGAGCATCGACCAGCGCAGTAACATCAACCTCATCCTGATGAGTGACGTGTGGGGCCGTATATTTCGACGATGTCATCGCCGCTCCAATCGTCTGCCTGATCCCCTTGTACGGCTTCCGAGACTCGGGGCGCGCTGGCTCGTCTGCCGCTGCCCTCTCAGCTACCGCGTCTCGATCCGTCTGCTGTGCCTGCTGCTGTGCCTCGGCATACTCTTGGACCGCTTCGAGCGTGACAAACGGTTCTCCGTCTTTTTGTTCATCAGTGGGGACAGTATCGAGATCAATTCCCTCCTCCGCTGCGATGTGTCTCGTTTTCGGGACGGCCACCGTCGTCTCCCGGTCTACCACTTCTCTCGTCTGTGCCGGACTGACAGACTGCGCCGGGGCTGCCTGCTGTGTTCGTTGCTCGGCAGCAGTGGTCTGTTGGCTTGAACGCTCCTGAGTCGAGGATTCCGGACTCGCGTACGCGCGGACATCCGGCTCCGTTATACGTCCCGAAGACGAGTCCGCAACGCTGGAAATATCGACGCCCAGTTCGCGGGCGAGACGCCGCACAGACGGCGGGGCGGGGACCTGGACGCGCTGTGTAATCGCTGGTTCTGACCTTCGGCTGGCTGTGCTGTGGCTCCAACTTCGGTTTGCTGGCCACTGCCCGCAGTGGTGTCGTCTGCAGGCGCTGTTTCAGTTGCTTTCGGACCGTCTTCACCGTCGACCCGGAAAACGATAATCACATCACCGACTGGGACCATCTCACCTTCTGCAGCACGGAGTTCTTCGACAACACCGTCAACAGGGGATGGGACGTCAACGACGGCTTTGTCGGTCTCGACTTCCGCGACTGGCTGGTCCTCGGAAACTGCGTCACCCGGCTCAACACGCCAGCGAAGCAGTTCGCCCTCGGCGACGCCTTCTCCGACATCGGGGAGTTCGAATTCGCGTACCATGTTAGAAATCGACTGTTTCGCGGATGCCGTCCTGGATACGGACCGCCTGTGGCAGGTAGTAATCCTCCAGTGAATGGAGCGGCATGGGGGCATCGAAGCCAGCAATTCGTTTAATTGGCGCTTCCTGATGCACGAGTGCTTCTTCCTGAATCGTCGTTGCGATTTCAGCCCCTAATCCGCCAGTCTTCGGTGCTTCGTGGACAATCGCAGCTCTTCCGGTCTTTTTGAACGAGTCAGTGATCGTCTCTATATCGAGGGGAGACAGGGTTCGCAGGTCGATGACTTCGACATCGATGCCGTGTGACTGGCTAAGATTCTCCGCAGCGATCAGCGCCGGCCGAGTCATTGCGCCCCAGGTGTAGACTGAGATGTCGCTCCCCTCACGCCGGATAGCGGCCTCATTCAGCGACACTTGGTATGGTTTCGTCGGGACATCCTCACGGAAGGCGCGGTAGATCAACTTCGGCTCGAGGAATATAACTGGGTCAGGGTCACGAATCGACGCCGCTAGCAGTCCCTTGGCATCGTAGGGCGTGCTCGGTGAGACGACCTTGAGCCCGGGCTCGTGCACGAAGAACGCTTCCTTTGACTCGGAGTGGTGTTCCGGGGCCCGGATCCCACCGCCGTATGGAGCCCGTATCACCATCGGCACTGAATACTGCCCCTGACTACGGCTCCGGAGGCGTGCAGCGTGACTGACAATCTGGTCGAAAGCAGGATACATGAAGCCCATGAACTGCATCTCGGGAACAGGCTTCATGCCGGTCTGTGCGAGTCCAATCGAAGCCCCGATGATTCCGGCTTCGGCCAGTGGCGTGTCGATGACGCGGTCTTCGCCGAACTCCTCGTATAGCTGGTCGGTTGCTCTGAAAACACCGCCGTTCTTCCCGACGTCTTCGCCCAGAACGACGACGCTGTCGTCTTGCGACATTTCCGTGTACAGTCCGTCCTGTATCGCTTCCACGAGGGTGAGACGCTGGGCGTTTTGCCCCGTCTGCGCGCTGGCTGTCGAACTCATTCCAGCACCTCCGAGAACGCGCCGTCGTCATATTTCTCGCGCAGTCGGTTCAATTCGTCCCGCTGTTCTTCGAGTCGCGCTGGAACGTCCTCGTACACATGCTCGACGATGTTGTCCGGACTCGCTTCTGTCTGCTCTGCCGTCTCTATCGCCTCGCTGACTTCCTGTTCGATACTGTCCTGGATCTCACTCTCGAGGTCGGAATCGAGGATGCCCTCGTTGTACAGATACTTTTCAATGCGGTCCACAGGGTCACGGTCCCGCCAGGCCTCCTCTTCTGATTCGTCTCTGTAAACAGACGGGTCATCCGCGGTCGTGTGTGCGCCGAAGCGATACTGGACAGACTCAATAAGCGTTGGACGGCGCTCTCCGGGACCCGGATTCCGGGCTTTCGCCAGTGCCTCACTGGCGACTTTGTAGACCGCCAGCGGGTCCAGCCCATCGACTCGAACGCCGTCGATACCATACGCCTGTGCCTTTTCAGCGATGGTTTCGCTCGCGGTCTGTCGCTCTCGGGGGACCGAAATCGCCCATTGGTTGTTGTTGCAGACGAATACAGCGGGGACGTCGAACACCCCGGCGAAGTTCAGTCCTTCGTGGAAATCTCCCTCTGAGGTCGCACCATCTCCGAGATGACACAGGACGGCCGTCTCGGTCTTTCCCTGTAGCTTGTGTCCCCACGCCATTCCCATGGCCTGTGGAACCTGCGTTGCAATCGGAATATACTCCGGCATCACGTTGACATCGTCCGGGATCGCGTATCCGTCTCGATAGCCTCTCAGTGGCTCGAACAGGGATACCAGATCCATCCCATGGGCGTACTTCGCCGCGTGCTCTCTGTAGGTCGGGAACAACCAGTCCTGCTCGGCAAGTGCCAGGCTCGTGGCGACCTGGGATCCTTCTTGCCCGGTCATTGGTGCATACGTCGCGAGCCGCCCCTGTCGTTGGAAGCTGATGGCCCGCTGGTCGAAGTGCCGAGCAAGCTTGATTGTCTCATACATCTCAAGTAACTGCCTGTCTGAAATGTCCGGGACAGACGCCTGTGGCAGTACGTTGCCCTCGGCATCCAGTACCTGGACCAGATCCGAGTCTTCTCTAACGGGCGCTGGCAAGTCCGTGCTTCCTGCTTCGTTTTTCATGTTCATTGTTTTCGATAACAGACGCTCCCTCAACAGACCCTGATAACCCGAACAGCCGCTGGTTACGGCTCTTCGAGCGCGTTCAAGGCTGGCGTTTTCCACCGGAGCACAGGGCCCACCTGTGCACTGGCAGTCTACGCCAGTTTAAATGTCGAAAATGTAAAAAATGTAGCTGTGGAAGAGGGCAGTGCCCAATCCATTAACTGCCGGGACAGCTGACCTGCAGGGCAGGCGATAGGGTTCAAACCCGGATGCATATATGAAGTCTAACATGGTAGATACTTATTGTTTGTGCGACACCCGTTCACACGCCACAGTAGCTAGTCCGGTGCGAATGGTGACCGCTGCTGGCCCGAAGAAGCGTAGATGCACCAGGAAGTAACACACAATTGACTAGAATATCTATGCACTACGTCTTGGGAAAGTGTTGATACAGACGCCACTCAGACATTCTCACTGACATATGGCTTTCACGAACCG